>OGFL01002101.1_pt1 | contig 11633 bp, 5 predicted proteins | sample 1570911 | NCBI WGS metagenome assembly OGFL01 (sample SAMEA2582050, study PRJEB24529) | metagenome | biome: Human gut stool | place: China | collected 2011 | reverse complement strand
TCGAGGTCTACCTGTCCAACGGCATCCTGTACGGACCCGCAAAGGCTTCCAACGCCGGCGGTGTGGCCACCTCCGGTCTGGAGATGAGCCAGAACTCCGAGCGTCTGAGCTGGAGCTTCGAAGAGGTCGATGCAAAGCTGAAGGGCATCATGGAGGGCATCTTCCACGCTTCCTACGATGCATCCGTGGCCGCCGGCTCCGAGGGCAACCTGATGGTCGGTGCAAACTGCGCCGGCTTCCTGAAGGTCGCTACCGCCATGATGGCTCAGGGCATCACCTACTAAGCTTTTCCTGATCTACAAGGGCTGCACCCACACCGGGTGCGGCCCTTTTGTTTTGCCCGCCTGCCTGCATAACCGTCTGCCGCCCTGCTCATACTCCTTTCATCAAACGAAAAGAGGTTTTTGCATGGACGAAATGATGTTCTGTTATCAATGTGAGCAGGCGGCAAACTGCACGGCCTGCACCGGAAAAGCGGGTGTCTGCGGCAAATCAGCCGAGACAGCCGACGCGCAGGACAGGCTGACCGGTGCTCTCATCGGTTTCGCCACCCTGCTGCTGGACATCGGCAAGCCCATCCAGCCGCCGCAGGCACTGTTGTTGCTGGAAGGGTTGTTCACCACCATCACCAACGTCAACTTCGACCCCGAGACGGTGGCCCAGCTCACCGACAAGGTGTGGAAGGCAAAACAGGAGGCGTTTGCTTCCGCCTGCCCCGCTCCTTCGCCGGTGGGTGACTACGACATGGAAAAGCTGTGGCAGGAGCCGGACCCGGACGTCAAGAGCCTGAAGTCCTTCGTGCTGTTCGGCCTGCGGGGCATGGCGGCCTACTCTTACCACGCCCGGGTGCTGGATTACACCGACGGCGAGATCGATCTGTTCTTCTGCACGGCCCTGCGGGCGCTGGCCGAGGAAAGCGACAAGGACAAGCTCTTCAAGCTGGTGGAGGACACCGGCATCATGGCCTACCGGGTCATGGCCCTGCTCGACAAGGCCAACACCGGCGCGTTTGGCGACCCGGAGCCGGTGGAGGTGTCCCTGACCATCGAGAAAGGGCCTTTCATCGTCATCTCCGGCCACGACCTCTACGACGCCAAGTGCCTGTTGGAGCAGACCGAGGGCAAGGGCATCAATGTCTACACCCACTCCGAGATGCTGCCTGCCCACGGCTACCCGGAGCTGAAAAAGCGCTTTCCCCATCTGAAAGGCAACTTTGGCACCGCATGGCAGAACCAGCAGCGGGAGTTTGAGGACATCCCTGCACCGGTGCTCTTCACCACCAACTGCATCATGCCCCTCCGGCCCAGCTATGCCGACCGGGTATTCACCACCTCTGTCGTCTCCTATCCCGGCGTCACCCACATCGGGGAGGACCGGGATTTTTCGCCGGTCATCGCCAAGGCGCTTGAGCTGGGCGGCTACCCGGAGGACACCCTCATCCCGGGCATGAACGGCGGCAGTGTGGTCACCACCGGCTTTGCCCACCATGCCGTACTGAGCCATGCGGAGGAGATCGTCCAAGCCGTCCACGAGGGTGCCATCCGGCACTTTTTCCTCATCGGCGGCTGCGACGGCACCCGCCCCTCCCGCCGGTACTACACGGATTTCGCCAAGCTGACCCCGCCCGACACCGTCATCCTGACGCTGGCCTGCGGCAAGTTCCGGCTCAACGACCTGCCGCTGGGTACGGTGGCGGGTCTGCCCCGCATCCTCGACGTGGGCCAGTGCAACGACGCCTACAGTGCCATCCAGATCGCGCTGGGTCTGGCCGAAGCTTTTGACTGCTCGGTCAACGAGCTGCCCCTCTCCATCATCCTCTGCTGGTTCGAGCAGAAGGCGGTCTGTGTGCTGATGGCCCTGCTGGCGCTGGGCATCCGGGGCATCCGTCTCGGCCCCACCCTGCCCGCCTTCCTCTCCCCCGGGGTGGCCGCTGTTTTGCAGGAGAAGTATGACCTCCGGCCCATCACCACGCCGGAGGAGGATCTTGCCGCCTGTCTGGGCCGGCACTGAGCCGGAAAAGGCATACTATTTCCAACTCTGCGTGTCTGTTTTTCACAAGAAGAACCGTCGCCGTGTACCCAGCTTTGGTGCAGCTGTCACTTGAATCTTTTTCAGCACCTTTGTATAATATTCTTGTTATCCGGAACAAGGGCGTTCCAGATGAGTCTTCGCCGACCCATCTGAGACGCCTTTTCTGTTATGCCATATAAGAGAGACGCTGCGGAATGTGCCGCAGCATTGCCAGGATATTCTCCGGAAAATCGAAAAAAGGATGGGAAAGTCTATGGAAAATTTCACGGAGCAAAAAGGGCCTCTGGGCCTCTATGACCCCCGGTTCGAGCACGACGCCTGCGGCATCGGTGCCGTCGTGGACATCAAGGGCCGCAAGAGCCACCAGACCGTCAGCGATGCGCTGTCCATCGTGGAGCGCCTTGAGCACCGCGCCGGCAAGGACGCCGAGGGCAAGACCGGCGACGGCGTGGGCATCATGCTGCAGATCAGCCACCGCTTCTTTGCCAAGGTGGCCGACGAGCTGAACATCAGCCTTGGCAACGAGCGCGAATACGGCGTTGGTATGTTCTTCTTCCCCCAGAACGAGCATCTGCGCGCTCAGGCCATGAAGCTTTTTGAGCTTGTCACCCGCAAAGAGGGCCTCGAGTTTCTGGCATGGCGCGAAGTGCCTGTAGACCCCGACGCCGTGGGCCAGAAAGCCCGCGACTGTATGCCCGCCATCTGGCAGTGCTTCATCAAAAAGCCCGCCAAGGTGAGCAAGGGCATCGACTTTGACCGCAAACTGTATGTCGTGCGCCGCGTGTTCGAGCAGGCCAGCAACGGCACCTATGTGCCCAGCCTGTCCAGCCGCACCATCGTGTACAAGGGCATGTTCCTCGTCCACGACCTGCGCCAGTTCTACCTCGATCTGCAGGACGAGGACTATGAATCCGCCATCGGCATGGTCCACAGCCGCTTCTCCACCAACACCAACCCCAGCTGGATGCGCGCCCACCCCAACCGCTTCATCCTCCACAACGGCGAGATCAACACCATCAAGGGCAACACCGACGCCATGCTGGCCCGTGAAGAGACCATCTCCTCCCCCATCATGAAGGAGGACATGAACAAGATCCTGCCCATCATCAACACCTCCGGCTCCGACTCCGCCATGCTGGACAACGCCCTCGAGTTCATGGTGATGAACGGCATGGACCTGCCGCTGGCCGTTATGATCACCATCCCGGAGCCATGGGAGAACAACAAGAACATCAGCCAGAAAAAGCGGGACTTCTACCAGTATTACGCCACCATGCTGGAACCCTGGGACGGCCCTGCCGCCATCCTCTTCTCCGATGGCGACGTGGTGGGCGCTGTGCTGGACCGCAACGGTCTGCGCCCCAGCCGCTACTACATCACCAAAGACGGCAGGATGATCCTCTCCTCCGAGGTGGGCGTGCTGCCCTGTGAGCCGGAGAACATTCTGGTCAAAGACCGTCTCCGCCCCGGCAAGATGCTGCTGGTGAACACCGTCAAGGGCGAAGTCGTGGACGACGAGAAGCTGAAGGAATACTACGCCAGCCGTGAGCCGTACGGCGAGTGGATAGACCGCAACCTCGTCCAGCTGAAGGACCTCAAGATCCCCAACATCAAGACCCCCAGCTACACCGGCGACGACCTGCTGCGCCTGCAGAAGGTGTTCGGCTACAAGTATGAGGACATCAGCACCCTCATCCTGCCCATGGCACGTCAGGGCGCAGAGCCTTCCGGCGCAATGGGTACCGATACCCCGCTTGCCGTCCTCAGCAGCCAGCACCCGCCGCTCTTCAATTATTTCAAGCAGCGTTTTGCACAGGTCACGAATCCGCCCATCGACGCCATCCGCGAGAAGATCGTCACCTCCACCAGCGTCTATGTGGGCGCACACGGCAACCTGCTGGAAGACAAGCCCGAAAACTGCAAGGTGCTCAAGGTCAACAATCCCATCCTCACGTCCACTGACCTTCTCCGCATCAAGTACATGAACGTCCCGGGCTTCAAAGTCTCCACTGTCTCCATCAACTACTACAAGAACACCAGCCTCGAAAAGGCCATCGACCGCGTTTTCCTGGAGGTAGACCGCGCTTATAAAGAGGGTGCGAACATCATCATCCTGTCCGACCGGGACATTGACGAGTACCATGTGGCCATCCCCAGCCTGCTGGCGGTTTCTGCCGTGTCCCAGTACCTCATCCGCACCAAGAAGAGCACCGCGCTGGCTCTTATCCTCGAGAGCGCAGAGCCTCATGAAGTGCATCACTTTGCCGCTCTGCTGGGCTACGGTGCCTGTGCCGTCAACCCCTATCTGGCCCATGAGACCATCGGCCAGCTCATCGACGACGGCCTGCTGGACAAAGATTATTACGCCGCCGTGGACGACTACAACAAGGCTGTGCTGGGCGGCATCGTGAAGATTGCCTCCAAGATGGGCATCTCCACCATCCAGAGCTACCAGAGCAGCCAGATCTTCGAGGCCGTCGGCATCTCCAAGGACGTCATCGACAAGTATTTCACCGGCACGGTGAGCCGTGTGGGCGGCATCGGCCTCGAGGACATTCAGGCTGACGTGGAGGCCCTGCACAACGCAGCCTTCGACCCGCTGGGCCTTGACATCAACATGCAGCTGGAAGACGGCGGCGCCCACAAGTTCCGCAGCGGCAAGGAAGAGCACCTCTTCAACCCCCAGACCATCCACCTGTTCCAGAAAGCCTGCTTCACCGGCGACTACGACACCTTCAAGCAGTTCACCCACACCGTGGACAACATGGGCCAGAACGGCGTCCATCTGCGCAGTCTGCTGGACTTCAACTATGCCCCCGACGGCGGCATCCCGCTGGACGAGGTAGAGCCGGTGAGCTCCATCGTCAAGCGGTTCAAGGGCGCTGCCATGAGCTACGGCGCACTGAGCAGCGAGGCCCACGAGACCATCGCCATCGCGCTGAACCGCCTCGGCGGCCGGAGCAACACCGGCGAGGGCGGTGAGCCCGAAGAGCGCTACCACAGCGAGAGCAATTCCAAGATAAAGCAGGTGGCTTCCGCCCGCTTCGGCGTCACCAGCAAGTATCTGGTGAGCGCGGAAGAAATCCAAATCAAGCTGGCACAGGGCGCAAAGCCCGGCGAGGGCGGCAATCTGCCCGGCGCAAAAGTGTACCCGTGGATCGCCAAGACCCGCCACAGCACTACCGGTGTCGGCCTCATCTCTCCCCCGCCGCACCACGACATCTACTCCATCGAAGACCTTGCAGAGCTTATCTACGACCTCAAGAATGCCAACCGCCACGCCAACATCAACGTCAAGCTGGTCAGTGAGGCCGGCGTCGGCACCATCGCTGCCGGTGTCGCCAAGGGCGGCGCACAGGTCATCCTTGTTTCCGGCTACGACGGCGGCACGGGCGCAGCGCCCCGCAACTCCATCAAAGATGCCGGTCTGCCCTGGGAGCTTGGCATCGCCGAGACCCACCAGACCCTTATCCTCAACGGTCTGCGCACCCGTGTGCGCATCGAGAGCGATTCCAAGCTGCTCTCCGGCCGCGATGTGGCCATCAGCTGTATGCTGGGCGCTGAGGAGTTCGGCTTCGGCACCTCTCTGCTGATGACCATGGGCTGCGTCATGATGCGTGTCTGCAACCTCGACACCTGCCCCATGGGCATCTGCACCCAGAACCCCGAGCTGCGCAAGCACTTCCGCGGCAAGCCCGAGTATATCATCAACTACCTGACCTTCGTGGCGCAGGAGCTGCGCGAATACATGGCAAAGCTGGGCATCCGTACCATTGACGAGCTGGTGGGCCGCACCGACCTGCTCCATGTCAAGTCTGCCCCTGCCGACAGCCGGATGTCCAAGATGGACCTCGACTGCATCCTGCACAACCCCGCCATCGTCAACAGCAATGTCCACTTCCAGAAGGAAGACACCTACGACTTCCATCTGGAAGACACTCTGGACATGAAGGTGCTGATGAAGAAATTCAAGCTCAGCAGCAAGACCCCCCAGAGCGTGAAGCTGGATGTCTCCAACACCGACCGCGCCTTTGGTGCCATCTTCGGCAGCGAGATCACCCGCAAGTACGGCAGCGACCTGCCCGATGACGTCTACACCGTCCACTGCACCGGTGCAGGCGGCCAGAGCTTCGGCGCATTCATTCCCAAGGGTCTGACACTGGAGCTGACCGGTGACTGCAACGACTACATGGGCAAGGGCCTCTCCGGCGGCAAGCTTGTCGTCCGCCCGCCCGAGGGCATCACCTTCAAGCCCGAGGAGAACATCATCACCGGCAACGTGGCGCTCTACGGTGCCACCAGCGGCAAAGCCTTTGTTTCCGGTGTGGCCGGTGAGCGCTTCTGCGTCCGCAACTCGGGCGCTGTGGCCGTCGTCGAGGGCGTGGGCGACCACGGCTGCGAGTACATGACCGGCGGCACCGTCGTCGTTCTGGGCCAGACCGGCAAGAACTTTGCAGCCGGCATGACCGGCGGCATCGCCTATGTGCTGGATGAGAACTGGGACTTCTACCAGCGGGTGAACAAGGAGACCGTCAGCCTGGAGCCGGTGGAGCACAAGTACGACGTCGCCACCCTGAAAGAGCTCATCCGGGAGCACGTCGAGCTGACCGGCTCGCCCCGCGGCAAGGAGATCCTGGACGATTTCAGCGAGTTCCTGCCCAAGTTCAAGAAAGTCCTCCCCTACGATTACGACCATATGCTGCGGGTCATCGCCTCGATGGAAGAGCGCGGACTCGACGGCGAGCAGGCGCAGATCGAAGCATTCTACGCCGTGCAGAAGAACAAGTAAGGAGGGGAACATCATGGCAAAACTCACTGGTTTTATGGATTACACGCGCAAGACCAGCACGGATGTTCCGCCGCTGGAGCGCATTGAAAACTTTAACGAATTTCACATCTGGCTCTCCCGGGAGGAGCAGCAGACCCAGGCAGCGCGCTGCATGGACTGCGGCGTCCCCTTCTGCCAGGCGGGCATGATGATCGGCGGCATGGCCTCCGGCTGCCCGCTGAACAACCTCATCCCCGAGTGGAACGATTTGGTCTATCAGGGCAGGTGGGAGCTGGCACTCCGCCGCCTGCGCGCCACCAACCGTTTCCCGGAGTTCACGAGCCGGGTCTGCCCTGCCCTGTGTGAGGCCGCCTGCACCTGCGGCGACGTCACCGGCAGCAGCGTCACTGTCCGGGAGAACGAACACGCCATCGTGGAGACGGGCTACGCCAAGGGCTGGCTCCACGCCGCCCCGCCTCCGGCCCGCACCGGCAAGAGCGTGGCCGTCATCGGCAGCGGCCCGTCGGGCCTGTCGGTGGCCGAATACCTCAACATCCGGGGTCATGCCGTCACCGTCTTCGAGCGTGCTGACCGTGTGGGCGGTCTGCTGATATACGGCATCCCCAACATGAAGCTGGACAAATCCGTCATCGAGCGCCGCATCAAGATCATGCAGGCCGAGGGCGTCGAGTTCCGCACCAATATGGATGTGGGCGGGGCTGTGGATGCCGCTGAGATCTTGAGCAGCTATGACGCCATCGTGCTCTGCTGCGGCGCCAAGAAAGCCCGCGATCTGAACGTCCCGGGCCGCGACGCGAAGGGAGTTTACCTCGCGGTGGACTACCTCACCAGCGTGACCAGAAGTCTGCTGGACAGCAAGTTTGCCGACGGCAGGGCCATCAACGCAGCAGGCAGGAACATCCTCGTCATCGGCGGCGGCGACACCGGCAACGACTGTCAGGGTACCGCCCTGCGGCAGGGCTGCACCGACCTCGTGGCACTGGAAATGATGCCCCAGCCCCCGAAAGAGCGGGCCGCGAATAACCCCTGGCCCGAGTGGCCCAAGGTGCTGAAGGTGGACTACGGCCAGACCGAGTGCCTCGCCAGGTTCGGCAAAGACCCCCGCGTCTACCAGACCACCGTCAAAGAGTTTTTGAAGGACGACGCCGGGAATCTGACCGGCGCGGTCATCTCCTATCTCAAGCCCCAGCGTGACCCCGACACCGGCCGTACCAGCATGGTACCCACCGGCGAAGAGTTCACCTACGACTGCCAGCTGGCCTTTATCGCCGCCGGTTTCGTGGGCTGCGAGGACTATGTGGCCGAGGCGTTCGGCGTGGAGCGGAACGCCCGGGGCAATGTGGCCGACCACGGCTTCCGCACCAATGTAGACAAGGTCTTTGTCTGCGGCGATATGCGCCGGGGCCAGAGCCTCGTGGTCTGGGGCCTGCGGGAGGGCCGCGACTGCGCCGCCGAGGTGGACCGCTATCTGATGGGTTACACCAATCTGTGACCCCTCTCCCTATTTATGACATTCTCTTTCCTATCCTAAACAGAAACGGGAGCTTTCCTTTACCGGGAGGCTCCCGTTTCTGCATTTCGGGGCTTTCGTTTTCACAAAATTTTCACAGTTAGCGTTTCCTATCCACTTGAAACAGATACCCCTAAGTGGTAAAATCAGAGTGTCGGAAGATTTACCCCCACAGGGTACGTTTCCTCTTCACACTGATACACCCGGAAAGGAGTCATCTGCTATGACTGATGCTGAAAAAAAGCCCTGCTGCGCCGCTGAGCCTGCCGAAAAGGACACTGCTCCCTCCTGCTGCCGCCACAAGGACCGTACCCCTGAGGAGTACCGCGCCCTCGCCAACCGGCTGAGCCGCATCGAGGGCCAGGTGCGCGGCATCCGCGCGATGCTGGACAAGGACGTCTACTGCGCCGATATTCTGGTGCAGGTGGCTGCGGTGAACGCTGCACTGAACGGCTTTTCCAAAGAGCTGCTGAGCCAGCACGTCCGCACCTGCGTGGCCGACGATTTGAGAGCCGGCGGGACGCAGAAGCTGGACGAACTGCTGCAGCTGCTGCCCCGGCTCATGAAATGATCCCGTTCCGGGCATCCTATATGAGGGAAAGGAATCTGCAATGGAACAATACAATGTCACGGGCATGAGCTGCGCGGCCTGCTCTGCCCGGGTGGAAAAGGCCGTGAAGAAGGTGCCGGGCGTCACGAGCTGCTCGGTGAGCCTTCTGACAAACTCCATGGGCGTGGAAGGCACAGCCTCCCCTGCCGCCATCCTCTCGGCTGTGCAGGAGGCAGGCTACGGCGCAAGCCCGAAGAACGCCTCCGCCAGTAAGGCTTCGGACGCCAGCGCCGACCTCGACGCACTGGCTGACCGCGAGACACCGAAGCTCAAGCGCCGCCTCATCGCCTCGCTGGGCTTCCTGCTGGTGCTGATGTACTTCTCCATGGGCCACATGATGTGGGGCTGGCCCCTGCCCCACTGGTTCGACGGCAACCATGTCGCCATGGGCCTTGTCCAGCTGCTGCTGGCGGGCATCGTCATGGTCATCAACCAGAAGTTCTTCATCAACGGCTTCAAGGGCCTCATCCACGGCGCACCCAACATGGATACGCTGGTGGCCCTCGGCTCCATGGCAAGCTTCGTGTGGAGCACTTACGCCCTCTTCGCCATGACCCGCGCCCAGGTGGACGGCAGCGACGAGCTCGTCATGCACTATATGATGGAGTTCTACTTCGAGTCTGCCGCCATGATCCTGACCCTCATCACGGTGGGCAAGATGCTGGAAGCCCGCTCCAAGGGCAAGACCACCGACGCCCTCAAGAGCCTGATGAAGCTGGCCCCCAAGACCGCTACGCTGGTGCGGGACGGCGCGGAAGTGACCGTGGCCATCGCCGACGTGCAGAAGGGCGACGTCTTTGTGGTCCGCCCCGGCGAGAATATCCCGGTGGACGGCGTGGTGCTGGAAGGCACCAGCGCAGTCAATGAGAGCGCCCTGACCGGCGAGAGCATCCCGGTGGACAAGGCCATCGGCGACAAGGTCAGCGCCGCCACCACCAATCAGTCGGGCTTCCTCCGCTGTGAGGCTACCCGGGTGGGCGAGGATACCACGCTGGCTCAGATCATCAAAATGGTCAGCGATGCCGCCGCCACCAAAGCTCCTATCGCAAAAATCGCCGACACCGTGTCGGGCTTCTTCGTCCCGGCGGTCATCTCCATTGCCGTCGTGACCACCATCGTCTGGCTGCTGCTGGGCCATGAGCTGGGCTATGCGCTGGCCCGCGGCATCTCCGTTCTGGTCATCAGCTGCCCCTGCGCACTGGGCCTTGCAACGCCTGTGGCTATTATGGTGGGCAATGGTCTCGGCGCCAAGAACGGCATCCTCTTCAAGACTGCCGCCTCGCTGGAAGCCGCAGGCCGCACCCAGATCGTGGCGCTGGACAAGACCGGCACCATCACCGAGGGCGCACCCCGCGTCACCGACCTGCTGCCTGCCGAGGGCGTCACCGAGACGGAGCTGCTGACGCTGGCCGCCGCGCTGGAAAGCCGCAGCGAGCACCCTTTGGCAAAGGCAGTTCTTGCCGACGCCGAGGCAAAGGCCATCACTCCCCCGGAAGTCACTGACTTCGCGGCCCTGCCGGGCAATGGTCTGGCGGCCAAGCTGGACGGCATGGACATCTATGCCGGCAATGCCGCCTTCATCCAGACCAGGCTCACCCTGCCCGCCGCACTGGCACAGCAGGCTGAAAAGCTGGCCGCCGAGGGCAAGACTCCCCTCTTCTTCGGCGGCGCAGGCCGTCTGCTGGGCGTTATCGCCGTGGCCGACACCATCAAGGAGGACAGCCCCGAAGCCATCCGTCAGCTGCAGAACATGGGCATCCGGGTCGTGATGCTCACCGGCGACAACCAGCGCACCGCCGACGCCATCGGCAGGCAGGCGGGCGTGGACGAGGGCATCGCGGGCGTCCTGCCCGACGGCAAGGAGGCCGTCATCCGCCAGCTGCAGGCCAGCGGCAAGGTGGCCATGGTGGGCGACGGCATCAACGACGCCCCCGCCCTCACCCGTGCCGACACCGGCATTGCCATCGGCGCAGGCACCGACGTGGCCATCGACGCCGCCGACGTCGTGCTGATGAACTCGAAGCTCTCGGACGTGCCTGCGGCCATCCGCCTCAGCCGTGCCACCCTGCGGAACATCCACGAGAACCTGTTCTGGGCGTTCATCTACAACATCATCGGCATCCCGCTGGCGGCTGGTCTGTTCATCCCCTTCGGTCTGACCCTGAACCCCATGTTCGGTGCTGCTGCCATGAGCCTGTCCAGCTTCTGCGTCGTGAGCAACGCCCTGCGGCTGAACCTGTTCGATCTGCACAGCACCAGGCACGACCACAAAACCGCTTCTCCCGCCGCTGCCCCGGTGCAGTCTGCGGCTGAAAATAACAAAAAATCGGACGCCGAAGCGCCCGAAGTCAAAACGGAGGATAATCCCATGAAGAAGACCCTGAAAGTGGAAGGCATGATGTGCGGCCACTGCGAAGCCCGCGTGAAGAAGGCTCTGGAAGCCCTGCCCGAGGTGGACGAGGCTGTCGTGAGCCACGAGGCCGGCACCGCCATCGTCACCCTGAACGCCGAGGTCGCCGACGACGTGCTCAAGAACGCCGTCGAGGCACAGGACTACAAGGTCACCGGCATCCAGTAAGCTGTAAGATGCAGAAAAGCCAGCGCACGGAATGTGCGCTGGCTTTTGTTGTTGCTGTAAGCCTCTCCCCTTGGGAGAGGTGTCACCGAAGGTGACGGAGAGGGCAAGCCCGGTA
>OGFL01002097.1_pt1 | contig 11645 bp, 6 predicted proteins | sample 1570911 | NCBI WGS metagenome assembly OGFL01 (sample SAMEA2582050, study PRJEB24529) | metagenome | biome: Human gut stool | place: China | collected 2011 | reverse complement strand
TGGCAACGACGATAAGTGTGAATAAACAAACGATAGAACAATTTTTATTAAATGCAAGGAGAAAACCATTTGTAATTCCAGAATATCAAAGACCATATAGCTGGACAAATGAACAGATAGATACTTTGTTTAGAGATATTTGGGAGTTCACTTCTAATGATGGGGGAACTGAAAATGATGGTACATATTTTTTAGGAAGTATTGTATCTTATGAGAATGAAGATGGAGAACAGGAGATAATAGATGGGCAACAAAGAATTACATCACTATTTTTATTGCTTAGAGCTATTTATACAAAATTAACAGTAACAGATGAAAAATCTCCAGAAGCTATAAATTTTATTAGTAAGATAGAACCACTTATTTGGAGAACAAATAAATTAACAGGAAAGGTAGATTATGCTAGTATTTTACTAACTTCTAAAGTTATAAGTGATAGTGAAAATGAGATACTTAAAAATATTTTAGAAACTGGTAATGTAAAAGAAAAGGCTCAAGATAGTTATTCTAAAAACTACAAACAACTATTAGAGTTACTTGAAGAAAAATCAAAAGAAAATGCTTTTATGATTTATCAATTTATCTACGCACTATTAAATCAAGTAATAATATTACCAATTACAGCAGATACTCAAGATACAGCTTTAACTATATTTTCAACTTTAAATGATAGAGGGTTACCATTATCAGATGCTGATATTTTTAAGGCTAAGATATATAACAATTTGAATAAAGAAGAGAAGGAAAAATTTATTGAAGAGTGGAAAGAATTAGAGGAAGATAGTTTAAGAATATCTGAATCTATTCAACAACTTTTCTATTATCATATGTTTTATCAAAGAGCTTTAGAAAATGATAAAGTTACAACAACTCCAGGATTAAGAAAATATTATTCAGCAAATAAATTTGAAAGAATATTAAAACCTAATATATTAAGTAATTTAAGACAAATTTTAAATTTATGGGAAGTTATATCTAATAAAAATGTAATTGAAGATGAAGAGTGGAGTAAAAATATTGAGATATTAAAGATTCTTGATATCTTAACATCTTATCCAAATGAGTTCTGGAAATATCCAGTAATAATCTATTACTTAAGATATAAAGATAATAAAGATTTTGAAGAGAGATTTTTAGCTTTTTTAAGAAAGTTATATACAGAGTTATTAAAAAAATACATAGAAATTCCTACAATTACAGCAGTAAAAACTAATATTTTAAAATTAAATGTTGAAATTATAAATACAGATAAACCTACATTTGACTTTAAATCTTTATCTGAAGATGATATAAGAGAGAAGATAAAAACTCCACACCGTAATGTAGTTAGAATGTTACTAAAAACTTTAGGTTATGAGTTACAAGATGAGTTGTTACCAGAGAAGTGGGAGATAGAACATATACTTCCTGTTAAATGGGAAAATAGTTATGACTTGAGAGAAAATGAAGAGGTAGCAAGAGAAAAGATAGAGCATTTAGGAAATAAGACACCTTTTGAAAAGAAATTAAATATAATTGCTACAAATAATTATTTTGCAAAGAAGAAAGATTACTATGTGAAATCTAATATCCAAATGACAAAAGAGATAGGAAATCTTAAAATGGACAAATGGGGATTAGACCAGATAGTAGAGAGAGATGTAAGAATGACAGATAAAATTATAGAGATTTTAAAAAGTTGGGATAGAGATTATGAATAAAAAATATTAGGAGATATAACATGGAAAAGAAAAATAGTTTTTTAGTTGGAAGTGAAGAGTGGATAGAAGATGATAATCTTTATGAAGAGAATAGAAAAAAATATTTTGATAAGATAAAATTATTTTTAAAAAAGTATTTATTATTAGATAATGTTAATTTTTTATTTGGTACAGGAAGTTCTTTACATTTGGGTGCTGAAAGCATTCAAGGAATTCCAAAACAAATATCAGATGATATTAATTCAAGTGGCTATAATGAGATTTTTCTATATCTTAAAGGTAAATATGAAGAAAAAAAAGTTTCTGAAATTAAAGAAATATTAAAACAAGAAGGAGAAGATTTTTTTATTTGGGAAGATAAAAGAAATTCTTTGACTAATGAATTGAAAGAAAGAATAGATAAAAAAATAGCTGAGGATAAAATTAAAATTATAAATAAAAAAATAGCTTTAAAAAGTATTTTAAATGAAGTGACTGAAGAAGAAAAAGAGGAAATTTATAAGTTAGGAGTAGAAGTAAAACTAGAAGATTTTCTTAATTATTTATTTGCTATAAAATATTTAATGGAAAAATCAGAAGGATTAATAATTGATAAAATACTAAAATATAAGGAATTAGAAGGATTAATTTTAACTATAAAACGTTCTTTGTTTAAATTATGTGATATAGATAAAATAAAATTAGATGATAATATTTTTTTAAAAAAAGTAGATACTGAAAAAATAAAGAAAATAATGGAAGATGAAGGAAAGTATACTTATCATAAAAGTTTTTTAACCTCTCTTTTACAAAGACCTTTAAATTTAAGAAGAGCCAATATTTTTACATTAAATTATGATTTAGCATTTGAATATGCTTGTGATGAGTTAGCTATACAATATATAAATGGATTTGTTGGATTTAATGAAAGGAATTTTAGACCAGAAGTTTACAATTATGACTTTTTTTACCCAGGTGATACTACTGAAGGAAAGGTTAGAAGAATAGAAAGAGTAATAAAATATTATAAGTTACATGGCTCTTTAAATTGGGTTCATAAAAAAGAAAGTAAAAATAATCCATATGGTCTTTATGAAATTCCAATAGATTTAGTTCGTTTAAAATTAGAATTAAATAAAAGTAAGGAGTTAGGTGATATTATGATATATCCAACCTCTTCAAAGAAAGAGTATACTCTAAATTTTCCATATTCAGAATTATTTAGAAAGTTTGCTGATAGATTACAACAACCAGAAGCGGTTTTATTTGTAGTAGGATATAGTTTTTATGATGAACATATAAACGATATTATTTATCAAGCTTTGGCTAACCCATCATTTACTCTTATAATAATAGATTATTACGGGTCAAAAAATGGTGGTGAAATACTTAGATTAGAAAATTTAAAAGACCCAAGAATAATTATATCACAAGGTCCAGAATTGGGAGATTTTAAAATATTTGCTAAAGAGTTATTACCTACAATGGAACAAGAGGATACTCGAAGAAAAGTTATGGCAAGTTTAGAAGCTTTATTTTCTAATGAAAAGAATCAAGGAGATGAAGAATGTTTAGTAGGGAAATTGGAAGAGTAGTTAGTGTTGATAGTTTCAAGGTAATAATTGAACTTGATGATAATATAAAAGGAACCCAAAAAAGTGGATATTATGATATTTATGAAGTAGCTAAAGTAAATTCTTACGTTATTTTACCTATTGGTAGCGACAAAATAGTAGCTTTAATAACAAGAGTTAAATCATTTGAAGATAATGAAATAGAAAAATTAACTGGGGAGATAAAATTTTCTAAATCAAAAAGACATTTATTAGCTACAATGTTAGGAACTATTTCAGAAGGAAAATATTTAGATGGAGTTTATAATTACCCTATTTTAGATAATCCAGTTTGGTATATTATTAAAGAGGATTTAGAGAAAATTTTTGATAATATTTCATCAAAAGATGAAATAAATTATCAAAAAGATTTTTATTTACCAATAGGTAAGAATAGTAATTTTCCAGATTATGATATTAAAATAAATCCAGATAAATTTTTTGTAAAACACTCTGCTATTTTAGGAAATACTGGTTCTGGAAAATCATGTACTGTTACTTCTATCTTACAGGCTTTATTTAATTTTAAGTATTCTAAAAATAAAAAAGATAAAAAAGAGTTGAAAAGTGCAACAATAATTATATTTGACACAAATGGAGAATATAAAAAAGCTTTTGAAGGTTATGAAAATATAAATGCTTTTACTATTTCAGAAGATGGAATGAGAGTACCTTACTGGTTTATGAACTATGAAGATTTTGAGTATTTATTTGAACCCTCTCCAGGAACTCAAGCACCAATATTGAAAAAGTCTTTAGGAATGTCAAAAGCAAAAATAAAAACAGAAATTTCTGAAAAAAATGAAATTCATATTTCTTACATAAATCAATTAGAAGAGTTAAAAAATTTATTAGAGAAAAATCAAAAAGAATTACTTCTTTTTCTAATTTATAGGCTTGAAAATTTGAAAAAAGACTTTGAGAAAAATTATCCTTCCTATACACAAATTAATTTAATATTAAGAAATTTATTAAATGAAAAAGCCAAAAATGGTTTAGTGGATAATTATGGAGTAAAAGGAAGTATTAGTAGTGAAATTGTAAAAAATAGTTATGATATATTAAATGAAGAATTAAAAAAAATAGTAACAAAGAAAGCAATAACGACTAATTCAAATATAGATTTACCTAAATATTTTGATTTTATTGATTTGATTAATAATGGATTAGATGAAGCGATTAATGATATAGAAGAAAATCAAAATAAATATAGAGAATATATTTCTGGTTTAAAATTAAGATTAGCAAGTTTTATGTCTGACTTAAGAAAAAGCGAGCCATTATTATTTAATGAAAAGGACATAGAAAATTCTTTAGAAATATTTTTTAAATATATTTTTGGTAGTAAAGAGTTAACAGCAGGAAATTTATTTGCTGAGTATAAAAATAAAAATGATACCTCAAAAAGAAAAAATCAAATAATTATTTTAGATTTATCATTAATTCCATTTGAGTTATTAGAAACAATAGCAGGACTCATAGGAAGACTAATTCTTGAGTTTGCACAAAGAATTAATAAAGTAGAGGATTATAAAGAAGAAAGAGGAAACTACCCTATATCGTTGATTTTAGAAGAAGCTCAAAACTATATTCCAGAAGTTGATAAAAATAATAAAAAATCAATAACTAAAAAAGTTTTTGAAAGAATAGCACGTGAAGGGAGAAAATTTGGAGTGTCTTTAATAGTTTCTTCTCAAAGACCTTCTGAACTTTCAAAAACAATATTATCTCAGTGTAATACTTTTATTGTACATAAATTACAAAATCCAGAAGACCAAAAATATATAAGACAGATTGTATCATCTGCAAATGAAGATTTATTAAATCAGTTACCAATTCTTCCACAACAACATGCAATTATAATGGGAGAAGCGGTTAGAACACCTAGTCAGTTAAGAATTAATGATATAACCTCAAAACCAGATAGTAATAATCCTAAATTTATAGAAAATTGGCTAAAGGAAAGTAATAAAATAGAAATAAATAAAGTTGTAAAAAAATGGTTAGAAGAAAAAGAAGAAACAATTTCAACTGAATAATTAAGGAGATTAATAATGGAAAAACTACAAGGAACAAGTATGGACATAGTTCAAGATAACATAGAAAAACTAAAGCAGATATTCCCAGAAATATTTACAGAGGGAAAAATAGATTTTCAAGTCCTAAAGCAACTATTAGGAGAAAATATAGAAAATGATAAGGAAAGATACTCTTTTACTTGGAAAGGAAAGACACAAGCAAGGCAGATAGCTCAAGATATGAGTACAGGAACATTATGTCCAGACAGAGATAATTCAAAAGATTGGGAAAATACAGAAAATCTTTATATAGAGGGAGATAACTTAGAAGTACTAAAACTTTTACAAAAATCTTACCATGGAAAGATAAAGATGATATATATAGACCCTCCATATAATACAGGAAAAGATTTTGTTTATAAGGATAATTTTAGAGATAATATAGATAATTATCTAACTATAACAGGACAAAAGTCTGAAAATAGTACGGGGGGGGGTACAAATTAACTACTAATTCAGAAACAAGTGGAAGATATCATTCTGATTGGTTAAATATGATGTATCCCAGATTAAAGCTAGCAAGAAATCTTTTAACAGATGATGGAGTAATTTTTATTTCAATAGATGATAATGAGCAAGAAAATTTAAAAAAAATATGTAATGAAATTTTTGGAGAGAATAATTTCATAAATATATTTGTTTGGCAAGCAAGAACTTCAAAACAAAATGATACAGATATTAGTGGAAATCATGAGTATATTCTAGCTTATGCTAAAACAAGAAGATTGGAAAATAGAAGGTTAAAAAGCACAAATATTGATACTTGGTATAAAGAAAAGTCTTTTGCTTATTTTCCACTACCATTGGACATAAATAAATTTGATAATATTGATAATGATTTAAGAGGATTATGGAAAGCTGACCCATTTGATGCACCCAATATTAGACCTAATTTGACATATGAAATAGTAAATCCTAATACAGGAGAAAGCTATTGGCCTCCTAAAGGCAGATGTTGGAGAGTAGAAGAAAAAAAATATTTAGATTTATTAAAAGATAATAGAATTATTTTTGGAAAAGATGGAAAATCAAGACCTCAATTAAAATCTTTTTATGAAGAAAAAAAAATATTTGGTGAAGTTGAAACAACTTGGTGGACTGGAAATGAAAAAGGGACTTCTACATTAGGAACAAAAGAGTTAATGAATATATTCAATGGAGAAAAATTTTTTGATTTTCCTAAACCAACAAAATTATTAAGAGATTTAATGAAATTATCAGTCAAACAAAATTCTATTGTCCTCGATTTTTTCTCTGGGTCAGCCACAACAGCTCATGCAGTTATGCAACTTAATGCTGAAGATGGAGGGAATAGAAAATATATAATGGTACAATTACCAGAGGTTTGTGATGAAAAATCAGAAGCTTACAAAGCTGGGTACAAAAATATTTGTGAAATAGGAAAAGAGAGAATAAGAAGAGCTGGAGAGAAGATAAAATCAGATGAAACTTTACCAGCAGAGAATAGAGAAAAATTAGATATAGGATTTAAAGTATTCAAGTTAGACTCTTCAAATATTAAAGAGTGGGATTCAGAAACTGAAGATTTAAGACAAAGTCTATTTGACTCAATAGATAATATAAAATCTGATAGAACATCTTTAGATATTCTTTATGAAATCTTACTAAAATATGGACTAGATTTAAATGTACCAATAGTTGAAAATAAACATTTCTACTCAATAGGTGGAGGAACTTTATTAATCAACCTAGATAAAGAGATAGATATGGAAGTAATAGACTCTATCTGTGAAGAGTACAAAACTCTACTTGAGATAGATGAAGATTTTGAAACAACTGTTGTACTTAGAGATTCATCATTTGCTAATGATGTAGATAAAACAAATGCTATGAAAAAATTAGAGCAAGTGGGAATAAAAGAAGTAAGAAGTATATAAGGAGTAGATATGAAAATTAAATTTGAAGAGGATTTAGCCTATCAACTAGAAGCAATTAACTCTATCACAGATATTTTCTCTGGACAAAATATTAACAAAACTCTATTTACAGTTGAAAGAAAATCTGGAACTTTAAATTTTGGTACAGTAGAAAATGAGTTAGGGATAGGAAATGGACTTTTACTTTTTCCAGAGGAGATTTTAGAAAATATAAATAAGATACAACTAAGAAATGGATTACCTAAGACAAAAATATTGAAGAAAGATAACTATAATTTTTCTGTGGAGATGGAAACAGGTACAGGTAAAACCTATGTATATCTTAGAACTATAATGGAGTTAAATAAAAAATATGGATTTACAAAATTCATAATTGTAGTACCATCAATAGCAATAAAAGAGGGAGTGTACAAAACTCTTGAGATAACTAAGGAGCATTTTAAATCTCTTTATGACAACGTGCCTTATGATTATTTTATCTACGATTCTAATAAAATAGATATGATAAGAAATTTTGCTGTAAATGATACTATTCAGATAATGATTATTAATATAGATTCTTTTAATAAGGATATAAAAGATATTGATGAGAAAGATGAAAAAGTAATAAAAAAAGCTAATGTTATTTATAGAGAAAGAGACCAAGCTAATGGATATAGACCAATAGACTATATTAGACAGTGTAATCCAATAGTTATAATAGATGAGCCACAAAATATGGAGACGGATACAGCTAAAAAAGCTATCAGTCAACTTAATCCACTATGTACATTGAGATATTCAGCTACTCATAAGGATAGATACAATCCAGTATTTAAGTTAGATTCTATTGATGCCTATGAAAAACAACTTGTAAAACAGATAGAGGTAGCTATAGTTGGAGTTACTAGAAATGCTAATACTGAGTATATAAAATTGACAAGTGTAAAGGCTACAAAATCTGGTATAAGTGCTAAACTAGAGTTAGATGTAAAAAGTGGAAATAGCGTAAAAAGAAAAGAGATTACTGTAAAGTATGATGACCATCTTAATGACAAAGCAAAAAGAAGTATCTATGATGGATATATAGTCAATGAGATAACTTATGTAGAGGAAGACCCAAGTAAATCATTTGTAGACTTAGGAAAAGTAAAACTTACTCTTGGACAGGTAAATGGTGGAGAAAATCCAGATGTGATTAAAAGATTACAAATAAGGAAAACTATCCAAGAGCATTTTGACAAACAGAAGAGATTAAAAAATAGAGGAATAAAAGTTCTTTCACTTTTCTTTATAGATAAGGTTGCTAATTACAGAACTTATGATACAGAGACAGGAGAAGCACAAAAAGGTAAGTATGCCCTTATGTTTGAAGAGGAATACAACAGACTTTTAGAATTACCAGAGTATCAAGATATGGGAGATACATCTGTTCCTTTTTATCAAAGAGCTTCTTTAGCACATGATGGATATTTTTCTGCTGATAAGAAAAAATCTAAGAGTGGAAAAGAGTATTTTGAAGAGAAAGATACAAAAGGAAATACCAATGCTGACAATGATACATTTAATAAGATAATGAGAGATAAAGAAAAACTACTAAGTTTTGATGAACCACTTTCATTTATCTTCTCTCACTCAGCTTTAAAAGAGGGGTGGGATAATCCAAATGTTTTCCAAATATGTACTCTAAATGAGACTACTTCTGAAATGAAAAAGAGACAGGAGATAGGAAGAGGACTTAGAATAGCTGTCAACCAAAAGGGAGAAAGAGTGAGAGGATTTGATATAAATACTCTTACTGTTATGGCAAATGAATCATATGAACAATTTGTAGACTCTCTACAAAAAGAGATGAAAGATGATGAAAATATCAATTTTGGAAGAATTGAGAGCTGTATCTTTGCTAATATAGTGGAGAAAGTAGAAAATGGAGAAGAGAGATATTTAGGGCATGAAAAGTCAGAGGAGCTACATAAATTTTTAGTAGAAAATGAGTATGTAGATGAAGAGGGAAATGCTAAAGATAAGTTAAAGGCTGACTTAAGAGATAATAGACTTGTCCTACCTCAAGAGTTTGAACACATCAGACCAGCTATTGAAAAGAAATTAAAATCAAGTGCTGGAAAACTTATTATAAAAAATGCTGATGATAAAAAGAAAATTAAGGTAAATAAAGAGGTATTTCTAGATAAAAACTTTTCAGAGCTTTGGGATAAAATAAAGTATAAAACTACTTATAAAGTAAATTTTGATAGTAATAATCTGATAGCTAAGTGTGTTAAAGATATAGATGATTACTTATTTATTGAAGATGAGAAATATATTTTTGAAAAGAAAAGACTTGCACTTACTCATGGAGGAATAGAGGAAGGATTTTCCACTTCAGAAGATTCAAGAATAGATTTTCAAGTGAAGTATAAATTACCAGATATTATAACTTATCTACAAAATGAGACTAACCTTACAAGAAAGAGTATAGTTGAAATACTTACAAGAACTGAAACTTTAGATAGTTTTAAGAAAAATCCTCAACTATATTTAGAAAAAGTTACAGATATTATCAAAAAAACTATGAAAAACTTTATAGTTGATGGAATAAAATATGAAAAAATTGGAAATGGAGAATTTTATTCTCAAGATTTATTTGAAGCTCAAGAACTATTTGGATATCTAAAAGACGAGATGAATAAAGAAGGAAATATGTTAGCTAGTACAAAATCTCCATATGAAAATATTGTCTTAGATTCTGATATAGAAAGGAACTTTGCTTTAGAGCTAGAAAAAAATAAAAATGTTGTTATTTATACAAAACTTCCAGCTTGGTTTAAAATTCCTACTCCACTTGGAAATTATAATCCAGACTGGGCTGTATTGGTAAGACCAGATTTGACAAGTCCAGAGCAAAAACTTTATTTTGTAGTAGAAACAAAAGGTTCTGTATTTGCTGATGATAGAAGAGAAACCGAAAACTTAAAAATAACTTGTGGAAAGAAACACTTCAAAGCTATCTCAGAAGATATTAATTTCCAAGTAGCAAATGATTTTGAATATTTTTCAAGTAAGTTTTAATTCCTCAGACACTGTCTGAGAAATCTAAGTCATACACAGCTAAATAAATTAATAAAAAAGTTATGTTAAATTGGTCAGACAATATCTGACTAATTTTTATAAAAATATTAGGGGGGATAAAAAATGAAAGAGATAAAAATAACAGATATAGAGGGGATAAGAGTAGGAAACGCTCAAGACACAGAGGCTGGGACAGGTTGTACAGTTATTATTTGTGAAAAAGGTGGTTGTGCTGGTGTAGATGTAAGAGGAGGAGGACCTGCCTCTCATGAAACAGAACTTTTAAATCCAATTAATACAGTGGATAGAGTACATGGAATAGTTCTTTCTGGTGGAAGTGCCTTTGGATTAGAAGCTACTAGTGGAGTTATGCAATATTTAGAAGAGAGAGGAATTGGATTTGATGTAGGAATAGGAGTAGTCCCAATAGTTTGTGGAGCTTCTCTCTTCGATTTAACAGTAGGAAGTTCAAAAGTTAGACCAGATAAGGCTATGGGGTATCAAGCTTGTTGTAATTCAGAGAAAAATTGTATTCAAGAGGGAAACTGTGGAGCTGGTACAGGAGCTACTGTAGGGAAGTATAGAGGAATGGATAGAGCTATGAAATCTGGGCTAGGAATCTATTGTGTAGAATTAGAAAATCTAAAAGTGGGAGCAATAGTTGGAGTCAATGCCATAGGAAATGTTATAGATAGTGAGACAAATAAATTTTTAGCTGGACTTTTAAATGAAGAAAAAACAGAAATTATAAGTACTAGAGAAGAGATGTGGAAAGATTTAGATATAAATTACAGTGTATTAAAAAATACTAATACTACAATAGGTTGTATCATAACTAATGCTAAACTTACTAAAGCTCAAGCTACAAAAATTGCTTCTATGACACATAATGGATATGCTAGAGCTATATCTCCAGTACATACATCATTAGATGGAGATACTATCTTTACACTAGGGACTGGAGAAGTAGAGGTAAATATTGATACTCTTGGAACTTTATCTGCTTATGTTATGGAAAAAGCTATACACAGAGCTGTTACACAAACTCAATCTGCCTATGGTTTAAAATCTTGTCAAGATTTAAAATAAAAATATTATTGATTAGAAATTTATAGAAATATTGGATAGAGAAGAAGAATTATTAAAGAATAGTACAGGAAATGAAGAGAAGTTTTTACAAATGATAAAAATTGTATAAGATTATAAGGAGTTTTAAAGGTAGCTATACTAAATAAACTCCTTATTTGTCAATTTTTTTATCAAGATAAACTCACTGTTTACAGCACTTAAATTTTTTTATTTTTCACAAATAATCGCTTAATTATGAAG
>OGFL01002068.1_pt1 | contig 11782 bp, 7 predicted proteins | sample 1570911 | NCBI WGS metagenome assembly OGFL01 (sample SAMEA2582050, study PRJEB24529) | metagenome | biome: Human gut stool | place: China | collected 2011 | reverse complement strand
AAACCCCTAAAATTAGGTATTGCCGTTCCCGGCGTAATGTCGTTTCTTTGTATTAATTTGAATCAGTAGTTGAAAATAAGGTATAAAAATGCGATGGCTACCTTTCCCATCGTATGAATTAGCAGTCCGCAAGTAGAGCGGCACTTTGAAGCTCTTTGAATATTTGTTTTTTCGTTCAGCCAACTGAATAGCGCTTCAATGGGTTCCCTGACAGATGAAACGGCTTGAGAATAAATGTCATCAGCGGCCTTGCTTCTCTGCTTCTCTTCTTCAGGAGCCCCTTTGATTGACTTGACGGGAGCGTAGAACTCATTGGCCTTATCGCGTCTTTCCTGCTCCCAGTAGTCATTGCTTCGGTATATCTTGTCAGCGAAGATCTTCTTGTTGAAAAGATCCGGCATGCATTCGCTCTGGAAGACCTTCAGGTCATTCTCGGAGGCAGGAGAGAGCGCTATCTGGCACGGATGAGGAAGATGCCCTTTCCTGCGATATCCTACCATGTGAAGCTTTAGTCCATGATAGTACAGGTTCTTGGTGGAACAGTATCCTTTGTCAGCGATATCTCTGGCGACCTTGCCTGTACGGTTTCTTCCGCAGCATGTGATTATCGGCATCGAGTCAACAATCACGGTATCATCCTGACAGTCAGAAGGCCTGAACATCCTTAATAACTGCGAGGACAGTTCCCTAACAGCACCGGCCATCCTGTTGAGACGGTAATTGAATGTCTGATAGGACACCAGGTTCGGGAACCAGTCGCGCAAGTACTCTTTAGCGAAGTTGTGAATATCCTTGATGAGGGTGTACTTCTGCTCATGACCGACAAAGAAATAAATCGTGAGGATTTCCTCGTCGGAGAACAACGGTTTCGAATTATTGCTGTATCTTTGGCAATGGTATTTGAGGCTTTGTTCGTACATATCGCAGATATACATATAGATTTTTATTAGTCTATACTCTTTGTCCTTGGGAATCATAACAAGCAAAAAATAGGGGTATTTTTTACTTTAAGTTACTGATTTCCAAGGATTTTACAAGTATTTCCATCCCTTAATTTTCAAATATTTACAACTAATTCCGAGGCTTAAATGACCTCGGTTAAACTTATAAATCACAGCAGTTCAACTGCTGATTGGAATTATTTAAAGTAAAACCCCATTGACGGAAATTTTCTTCGACGCGGAATCGTGGATCTCGGGAGCCACCGCTGCGAGGATCAGCAGTTGGTTGATTGTTTGTGAGCCTTTGAAATGCCCCTTAATATTGAGATCGTGCCTTCGTTCCAGGCGATTTCTTTGAGCATCCACGCCGGGTTGCTGTAATAAGAGAACGAGTTGCCGAGGCAGAGCACCTTTTTCGTGTCGCCCGGGACCGCCGTGCCGAGGTTCTGGACATAGGAGCCTGAGAACCCATAGGGCGGCAGCAGGCTCGCCGAGATGTTCTGCGTGCCTCCCGCGCAGGTGTAACGTCCCACGGTGCAGTAGCGGATGCACCGCACCCTCGACGGGATCGGTGAAACGGATGGTCTGCATGATGCTGGCGTGCTGGTAGTTGGTTCCTGTGGCCACGCCCGAGCACTTGTAGGAATAACGGATCGAGGGGTCCTCGGGTGCGGTGAGCAGGTCCTCTTCGACGCTCTTCCAGACACCTCCGTCGAGATACTCCACGATGAAGTATTTGGGCGAATTGGTTTCGCCGGCCATCGTGGCGTCGAACTCTACGGCCGTACCGGCTTCGAGTCGCCTTACGGGCAGGGTGTAGAGCCAGTAGTCACCTTCGACCATTGTCGAGACGGAGGGACGGTATGAATTGACCGTGCGGGTGAATTCACGCCCGACGTTGGCCTCGCCGCGTACGACGGATATATAACCCGAACTGCCCGAGGTCGACGGAAGCATGTTCGAAGCGCTCCACGAGGAGTTGTACTGTCCGACAGTCGATGCCGAGAAGATCCACTGGCTCGGGAAGGCCGGGCCTGCCATCAAATCAGTGTCGAGCTTGCCTCCGGCCTCCAAGGTCACCGGTTCTGTTTTTTTGATTAAAGCTATATCTTCGCCTTTGGAATCGTAGATGGTCACAGTATACCCTTGCAAGAGTGTCGCAGGGGCGATCATAACGGGTATCAGTTGTGTTTCCTGTGAACAATCCATGGGGGTGGGCAGTGTTACAGTGATCGTCTGTTCTGATGCTGATGTTGACCAGTCATCGATGTCAACGGTGAATTCCCCTGCAATTGCTTCGCCGCCGTTGGCCTTTATGACCACTTTGCTGACTGAATAGTGGCCTTTCTTGACGCTGATATACATCGTGCAGAAAAGGTTTTTCAGTTCCATACTGCAACCCTCGTAGGCATTGAGTTGTGCTGTGGCCTTGCCGACGAGAATCGGGGTGACAAAACCCGTTTGCATCGTAGGGATGACAGTTTTTAACGTGCCGTTTTCACAGCGGAGATTGGCATCCGAGGGCCAAAATGCGACGACCGTCGAAGTTGCATGTTGCGGTGCGTCGAGCGTGAAGAGAAAGAGCGATTTTTGTGATCCCGACTGGATCGGTGCTGTATAGACGGCTTCCGGAGCGTTTTGGTCCGTAACAAACAGTCCGGCCCTGTTATTCCTCTCCCAGGCGGGCACCGTTATTGTTCCTTGCTCATTGTAGTATTCCGTTAGCGTTAAATTGGTTTTCGAAGCGAGTTCGCGGGACGAATCGTCGTTGTCATTAGAACAACCCACGGCGAGTAATCCTATTCCTGTGCAGAAAAGTAGCAAGCCTCGGAGCAAATAGAATTTTATTATGTTATTCATATTTGTGGCATTTGATTGGGTTATTTTTTCATTTTGCCGAGAATAACCTCTTTGTAGGCTTTTACGACATTTTCGGGCGTAGCGTTCACCCCGGCGCGGACTTCGTGCATGAAAACTCCCTTGTAGCCGGAAGCCTGTAGGCGGCGGAGGAAATCAGGCCAGTCGATGACGCCTTCGCCCGGCAGCCAGTGACGTTCGTCCTTGCGGTCGTAGTCCGAAGCGTGGATCGTGCCGATGCGGTTGCCGACGGCCTCGAAGAAGTGCGCATGCTCCTCTTTGAGCAGGTGGTTCGAATCGAAGCAGACCATGACTTCGGGGTAGTCGGCGATGAGCCGCATAAGCTCGCCCGAGTCGCGGCCCAGGCACGTGCGGGGCAGGTTCTCGATGCAGAGCACCGCGCCGATCTCTTTGGCGGACAGCGCGAGGCGACCGATGGAGTTGGCCGAGTTCTGCAGGCGGATCTCCCGTTCTTCGTCGGCGATCGGCTCCGAACTGGGATGGAGCACGAGCCGCTGCGGGCCGAAGATCGACGCGAGGCGGATCATCCGCTCCATAAGCGCGACGTTCTGTTCGCGCAGCGCCGGATCGGGTACCGAGATGTCGAGCTGGCGGCTGAACGGCAGGTGGCAGGACCAGACTTTCAGTCCGGCTTCTTCGAGCAGCGCCTTGACGCGGTAGGCCCGGGTGTAACATTCGTTCTCGGGAGCGTTGCGCCAGAAATAGTTGAAGACAACCTCCACGTGGTCGATGCCCGCGGCTTTGATCTGCGCGAGTTTTTCGGGCTCAGGGACCTTCACCATGCCGAGCGATACGCCCAGGGGGTATTCGGCCCGGACGGATCCAGCAGTCAGCAGAAAGGTTATCGTTATGAGCAGTAGTTTCTTCATTGTTTTATTTTGGCTGGTGAAAGGAGACGCCGGGGATTCCCGGCGTCTCTTGATTCAATTATTTGACGCAGCACGATCCACAAATGTCGCCGCCATGGGTACTCCAGCTCGATGCGCGTTCGCCGCCGACGTATTTGCCGACGAAAACGCCGTTCTTGCTTGAGCCGCCGATGAAAGCCGAATAAATGACTCCGTCGAGATAGTTGTTGCCGCCCATCTGCTTCTGGTTGTTGTCGCCGCTCTCGTAGGTCCAAGAATCAACCACGTTGCCGCTGGCATCGAAGATGTAGGTCGTGTTAGAGGTCTGTCCCGAAGTGATGTAGAAGCGGTTTTCGCTGTCGACGCACGGGTGGGAGTAATTGAAGGCGTTGGCGAGGGAACTGCCGGTGTGGACGTACTCCCAGTTGACGGCCGAAAGGTCGCCCTTCACGTTGTAGACCGAACCGTTTTTCGAACCGGCGAAGACCGAACCGTTGGGGGCCACAACGGGCTCATAAAGGAGGTTGGGATTGTCTTTCTCTACTACCAACGATTTTATCGCTTCATGTGTTTTTATGTTAACGGCCCCTATATAACCATTTCTGCCACCAAAATAAGCAAGGGTTTTGTCGCTGTTGACGGCAAATCCGGTGATGTCGGACATTTCGCAGCCAAGGGTAACCTTGGCGATTTGTTCGCCGGTTTCAATATTGACGAAGAAAGCGTCGGTTTGCGTTCCGATCAGCAGCTCGCTGCCGTTAACCAGCAGGCCCCTTCCGGCATCTCCTGCTGAAAACTGCCATTTCTTTTGTCCCGATGCAGCGTCTATGGCGAAGGCTTTACCCAAAGCATCACAAATGTAAACCACTGTTCCGTTAGCATTGACGGCCGGGGCGGCGCTCTTCATTGAACCGGCTTCGGAGAAGATCCACTTCAACTCGCCTTCCGGCGTGATGGCATAGAACTGTCCAGCGCTTGTCGTGCCGTAGTAAATGTCGCCTGTCACGGGATTCACGGTGAGCATGTTGTAGCTTCCTGATTTGGAGGTTGGTAGGTAACGCCACTTCTCATTGCCTGTCACGACGTCGAAGGCGTAGAGGGCGGAGACTTTGTTGAAGGTGATGATGTAGACGGTCTTTCCGTCGGGCGAGAACACCGGACAAGTGCCTTTGAATCCGTTGTAGTTCGAGCCGTCCTGCGCCCAGTCGGTGCTGTAGATGACGTATTCGCGGATTTCGACCTCGAGGGTCCACGAGCGGGCGTTGCCGTCGATCGTGGCGTTCAGCTTCACGGTCTGTGTGCCGACCGTGCCCAGTCCGTATTTCACGACGGTTCCCTCCTTCACGACGTCGCCCGGGAAGGTCCACTTCACGTCGGTGGCCGTCGGGTAGTCTTCGGTGTTGAACGAGAACGTGATCGGCTGGTTCTTGGCCGCCTTGTCGCGGTCGAGGATGTAGGGGATCGCCAGGGTCGGCATCGCTTTCGCGGTGGCCGGTTCCGAGGCGCCCTTTTCGTAGTTGGCCGTCAGCGAGAAGTAATAGTTCTTGTCGTTGATCAGCTTGTCAAGCGTCACGCTCGTCGCGTCCTTGTCGAGCGTCTGTTGCTCGACGTTGTCGGGTGTGTCCTCGTTGTAGTAGGAGAGCGTGTAGGAGAGCACCGTCGTCGCGGGCTTGGTCCACGCGAGGCTCACGAACGAGTCGCCCGCATCGACCGTGAGGTCGGTGACCGGGAACCGCGTCGTGGCGGGTCTGCCGACGGCGGCGACGTAGTTCGAGACGAGTTTTCCGTAGACCGCCTGCACGTAGAAGGTGTACTGCGTGTCGTTGACGAGTCCGCCGACCGTGCAGTTCATCTCGCCGCCCGTGCGCAGGGTGACCGTTTCCGAATCGGCATCGGTGTAGTAGACGATGAAGTCCGTCGGGTTCCAGCCTTCGGGCAGGCTCCAGGAGAGCAGTACCTCCTCGTCGCCCGGCGTGGCGGTGAGATCGGTGACCTGGTGGCGGGCCGCTCCGGCTTCGGGGATATCCTCACTCCAGCATGCGGTGAGGCCCGCGGCGATGAACGATATCAGCAAAAGGTTGATTATCTTTTTCATGCTTGTTCTGACTTAAGTGGTTGGTTAATTGAAACCGGGATTCTGCCAGAGAATCGACGGGTTGTTCACGATTTCGATCTGGCTCTGCGGGATCGGGAAGATCAGGTTGTGCGCGTCGAGCGAGTAGCCCAGTCCGCGGAAATACTCCACGGCCAGCCCCAGCCGCACGAGGTCGAACCAGCGGTGGCCTTCGAGGGCGAACTCACGGCCCCGTTCAGCGGCCAGCTCGCGGCGGAACTCCGCTAGGCTTTTGACCTCGTCGGTCGTCAGTTCGTCGAGCCCGGCCCGCGTGCGGGTCTTATTGAGCCATTCCAGCGCGTCGCCCAGGCTGCCTCCCGATTCGGCCAGCGCCTCGGCGTACATCAGCACCACGTCGGCATAGCGCAGGTGCGGGAAATCGTTGCCCACCTGCGTTGTGTAGGTTGCGTCGTAGGTGTCGTACCATTTGGTCATGGCGAAGAGATTGTCTTTAATCTTGGTGTAGGAGCTGATCAGCGGTAGACGGTTGTCCTTCTCGCTGTCGTAGATCGCCTTGAAGGTTGGTGTGGGGTTGTTGATGTCTGCCAACACATCTGTGTTGGCGCTGTACCAGTAACCGTGGCCGTTGTCGTTGGTCTTGTTGTAGTAGAGCGCGAAGATGATCTCCCGGTTCATTTTGTTACCCACGTCGAAAACCTTTTTCGTCGTCGATTCCAGTCCGTAGGAGGTGTTCTTCATCGCCTCTTCGAGGGCCGTCTTGGCCTCGGCGGGCTTGCCGAACGTGAGGTAGACCTTCGCCAGCAGCGTGTAGGCCGCGATGTTCGCCACACGGGCCTTTTCCGGACCCGGTGTCGGCGGCAACAGCCGGGCCGCCTCGGCAAGGTCTTCGGTCAGCAGCGTGTACATCTCCTCCTCTGTGCAGCGGGGGATGAGTTTGGCAGCTGCTGGGGTTACCACGGTGCGGGTGATGGGCACCACGCCGAAGACGCGGTAGAGGTTGAAATACCACCACGACCGCAGGAACAGACATTCGCCGCGATATTTGTCGTAGTTGGCGATCTTGGCTCCGGTCATGTGGTCGAGTACGTCGTTGCAGCGATAGATGCCGTTGTACCAGGCATTCCAGATGTCGTTCAGGATGCCGTTGTTAGCTGTCTCAGCGAAATGGTCGATGTCGTAGCGGTTCTGCGTCGATACAGCCATCGATTCAAGGACGTTTTCGTCTCCGCGGTAGCCGATCTCCGTGAGGTGGAAGCTCATCTGGGTTTTGAGTTTGGCATAGCACGCCACGACTCCTTGGTTGAAGTCGTCGTCGGTCTTGTAGAAGTTGCCTTCGGTGATGTTGTTGCTCGGGTACTGTTCGAAGAAACTTTCGCCGCACGAGCCCAGACCCAGTACGAGAAGTCCCAGCGCAAGGAAATATTTCGGTTTCATAGTCATCGTCATTTTTGATTACAGGTTAAAGTTCACACCGACGCTGAACGTGCGCGACAACGGATAGGAGCAGTAGTCCTCGCCCGGACGCAGGGCGTCCGTCGAGCGTTTGTTGACCTCGGGGTTGTAGCCCGAATAGTCGGTCCACGTGAAGAGGTTCGTGCCCTGCACGTAGATGCGCAGCTTCGAGATGCCGGCCTTGCGGGTCCAGCGGTCGGGGAAGGTGTATCCCAGCGAAAGGTTTTGCAGGCGCAGGTAGGAGCCGTCTTCGAGGTGGAACGTCGAGGTACAGGCGCCGTTGTTGCCGCTCGATTTGCGGGTCGCGCGGTTCAGTTCGCCGTAGGGATAGCGTTGCAGCGACTCCTTCATCATGTTCGACGAAGCCTCCATGTTGAGCAGGTAGCGGCGTTCGAGGTTCAGGATTTCGTTGCCGTAGACGCCCTGGAAGTTGGCCGCCAGGTCGAAGCCCTTGTACGAGAGGTTAACCGAGAAGCCGTAGTAGAAATCGGGCATGTAGTTGCCTACGATCACGCGGTCGGCGTCCTTTTCGAGAATGCCGTTGCCGTTGGCGTCGACGAAGCGGAAGTCGCCGATCGTCGTGGTGTCGAAATGGGGATAGGAGTCCAGCTCCTCCTGGTTGTGGAAAATGCCGTCCTGCACAAGCAGGTAGTAACAGCCGACGGGCTGGCCTACGCGCGTGAGGTAGTAACCGCCGGCGTAGGAGGATTCTTTGATGATGTCGGCGTTCTCATCGCCGAGGCTCAGCACCTTGTTGCGGTTGAGCGACCAGTTGGCGGCAAAGGCGTAGGAAAAGTCGCCGAAGCTGCCCCGCGAGGTGAGCGCCAGCTCGATACCTTTATTCTGCATTGAACCGATGTTGACGTTCGACGAGGTGAGGCCCGATACTGATGAGACGGGAACGTCGAACAGCATGTCGGTCGTCTTCGAATAGTAGTAGTCGGCGGTGAATCCGAGGGTGCCGCGCCACAGGCTGACATCCAGACCAACGTTGTACTGCGTGTTCTTCTCCCAGCCCAGGTCGTTGTTAGCGATCTGCGTGGGATAGACCTGCGAAGTGAGTCCGTTGCCGAGATCGATGTTCGTCGAGCCGTAGAGCGCCAGGTATTCAGAATTGCCGATTTGAGCGTTACCGGTCTGTCCCACGCTGGCGCGGATTTTCAGGTCGTCGACCCATTTCACATCGCGCAGGAAGCTCTCGTCGCTCATGCGCCATCCCACGGAGGCCGCCGGGAAATAACCCCACCGGGTGTTGGGGGCGAAGCGCGACGAACCGTCGCCGCGGATCGAGGCCGAAACCATGTAACGGCCCTTGTAGGAGTACTGCGCACGCACGAGCCACGAGGCGAAGGTGTAGGCGTACTTGTTGTTGTAGGTCTCCGTCAGGTCGATGGTCTTGCCCTTCGTGGTGCGGATCTTGTCGTCGCCGGCCGTGCCGGTGCCCACGATCTGCGAGGTCTGGATGCCCTGCTTCTCGGCTTCGTAGACCGCCACGGCGTTGACCGAATGATCGCCGAAGGTGCGGTTGAAGGAAAGTTGGTTGGAGATCGTCCAGTGGAAATAGGAGTTCATGTTGTTCTGCGCTTTGGGGGCTGACAGATCGTCGTAATATTTATGGCCGCGCAGGGGGATGTACGAGGGGCGGTAGTAGTTGCGGATGTAGGAGTAGTAGTCGCCGCCGGCCGTGAATTTGTATTCCAGCCCTTTGATGAACTCATAGGAGACGTAGGCGTTGCCCAGAATGTTGATCTTCTCGCGCACGTCGTCGATTTCGAGCGCCAGCGCCACGGGGTTGAGCACCTCGTTGGTCTGGGTGTCCCAGCTGTTGACGCGCAGGAATCCGTTCATGTCCCAGTTGTAGGAGCCATCGGTGTTGTAGACCGGGAAGACCGGAGGCGCCATCAGTGCCGAGGCGATTACACCATCGTCGCCGTACTGCGTGTCAGAGGAGATGTAGTTGGTCTTCGAGTAGGAGGGCGAGAAGCTGACGCCGTATTTCAGCCGGTTGCGCTTGCCGTCGATGTTGGCCCGCAGGCTGTAACGTTCGAAATCCGACCCGATGATCGTTCCCTCGCGGTAGAGGTAGTTGGCGCCGATGTAGTAACCCAGCGTCTTGGTGCGGCCCGAGACCGATACAGAGTGCTTGGTCGAATAGGCCGTGCGGAAGATGGCGTCCTGCCAGTCGGTGTCGGTCATCGTGCCGGTCTTGTCCTGCAGGTAGGCCGTGATGAGCGGGTCAACGCGGTGGTAGGTCTGGGGACGGTCCTCGTAGGGGTCGTCGATCGAACCCGTCGGAACGTTGAACAGGTAGGCGCCGTCGCGGGCCTCTTTGAAGATTTTGGCGAATTCATAGGCATTGAGCATGTCGATCGTCTTCGAGACGCTCGAGACGCTGAACTGGCCGTCATAGCTCACGACGGGGCGTTCGCCCTCGCCGCGTTTGGTCGTGATGAGGATGACGCCGCACGAGCCGCGCGAACCGTAGATCGCCGCCGCCGAGGCATCTTTGAGCACTTCGAGGCTCTCGATGTCGCTGCTTTCGAGGTTCGAGAAGGCCCGGGCGTCGCACGGAACGCCGTCGATGACATAGAGCGGGTCGTTGCCCGACGTGGCCGACTGGATGCCGCGGATGCGGATCGAAACGTTGCCGTCGGGCTGGCCGCCCAGGGTGAGCACCTGCACGCCCGGCATCTTGGCGGCCATGGCGTCGCGGAAATCGGCCGTCGGCATGGCGGCGAAGTCTTCGGCCTTGATGGACGAGATGGCCGTCGTCACGTCGCGCTTGTTCTGCACGCCGTAGCCTACGACCACCACGTTGTCCATGGCGATCGCCTCGCTTTTCAGCGTAACGTCGGCCTGCGTCTGGTTGTCGGCGAGGGCCAGTTCCACTTTGTTGTAGCCGATGAGCGAGTAGACCAGCACGGCGTCGGCCTGCCGGATGTCGATGGCGTATTCGCCCATGGCGTTGGTCGCCGTGCCGATCGTGGTGCCTTTCAGGATGACGGTGGCGCCGATCACCGGCGCGCCGCTTTCGTCGGTCACGCGGCCCTTCACGGTACGTCCGGCGTCAGCGGCCGGGCGGGTCTGCGATCCCCCCCGTTTGGCTGTGAGGACAATTTTCAGCCCCTTAACTTCCATATTCACATTGGGAAGCACCTCGGCGATGATCGAGGCGATGCTGCGGTTGACGGCCTTCACCGACACCCGTTTGTCGGGGTTGATGTCGGCGTCGATGTAGGCGAACGTGTACTGGCTGTTGGCTTCGATGCGCTGCAACAGCTCTTTGATGGTAACGTTCTTCGCATCGACGGTGACGGTCGGGACCTGGGCCGAAGCCGTGGCGGCCGACACCGCGCAGAGGAGGACCGCCAGGAACAGATGCCGGCAGATCCTTTTCAAAACGTTGAGTTCATTCATGATAGTTTCGATTTGTGTTTGATTCGATTTTTCAAATGAAAGGGTATGCCGGAGCCTCTTGTTGCGGGAGGTTTCGGGACAGACCGTCTATGTTACAGGGTTTATCTCTGGGTGATCAGGACGCGGTTGCCGTCTATGCGGTAGCGGATCGACATCAGCGAGGACATTACCTCCATGAGGTCTTCCAGCGGTTCGTGGCAGACGACCAGCGACAGTCGTTTTTCAGGCGAGATGTTCGAAGAGAGGGAGATTTCGATATTGTACCTCCGTTCGAGGTTGATGATAATGTCTTTCAGCGGCGTGTTGTCGAAGATCAGACGCGACGAGAACCACTGGCTGTAATTCCGCGCGTCGACCTTTTCGACGCAGGCGCGTTTCGAAAGCCGGTCGAGCGAGAACCGCTCGTCGGGACGCAGCGTCACGGGGCTTCGGAGATGCTCCCCGGAGATCTTCACCGAGCCGGTTTTGAGCACTATCTCCTCGCTCGATCCGAACGCGTAGTTCATGGCGTCGAACGAGGTGCCCAGCACCTCGACCTGCAAATCGTTCATGCTGACGCGGAACGGCCGCAGCGTGTCTTTCCGGACTTCGAAGAACGCTTCGCCCGTCAGGGCCACGTCGCGGGTCCTGCCCGAGAATTCCGCGTTGTACTTCAACCGGCTTTCGCCGTTGAGCCACACCTTTGTCCCGTCGGGCAGGGTGAACTCCCCGACATGTCCCTTGGCAGTCAGCAGCGTGACCTCCTTTTCGGGTGCGAGTGTCTGCGTGGCGGCGAAATAGCCTCCGAGGAATACCAACACGACGGCGGCGGCCATGCCTGCATAGCGCAGGACGCGGCGTGGAAGCGTGCGGACCCGGCTTGCGCGGAGCGATGCCCGGAGCCGTTCGAGTCCCCTGCGGTCCTCCTCTTCCGAGATGGGCGCCGCATGGTTTTCCCAGATGTCCCACAGGATTTCGTCGATGCCGGAGTCGTGTTCCCGGGCCAGCATCCAGCGCTCGAATTGCTGCCGGATGTCTTCCGGGGTGTCCGGATGGCGGAATATGTAGTCGATGATTCGCTTGCGTTCCGTTTTGCTCATCGTGTGCCGGTTTTAGAGGGGCTGCGGTTTATTGCGCTTTCTGCGTCAGGGTGTAGGTTTCCGAATAGGTCCCGGCCTCGAAGACGACCCGGC
>OGFL01002063.1_pt1 | contig 11803 bp, 5 predicted proteins | sample 1570911 | NCBI WGS metagenome assembly OGFL01 (sample SAMEA2582050, study PRJEB24529) | metagenome | biome: Human gut stool | place: China | collected 2011 | reverse complement strand
CGGAATCAACCAGGGGTATCTGCCGGCAGACAAATACCTACCAGTCGTAAAAAAAGGATGGGAAGCACTGACCCGTGCAGTTGAAGCGAACGGGAAATTAGGGTGGGTTCAGCCGGTAGGTGCCGATCCGAAAAAGGTGACACGCGACATGACCGAGCTCTATGGTACAGGTGCATTCCTGATGGCTGCATCGGAAATTTACAAATTAGCAGACAAATAAGTCACAACAAGGCTCTTTTTTTCATAAAAGTACCTGCAAAAGCTCTTGAACACCCGGGTAAACCCGCCTTTAACATCCGGATGTCGGGAGGGCAAACACCCGGATGTACAGATAACAAACATCCGGGTGTTCAGCATCAAATCTCACTATCTTGTTGAAAACAAGCGATATGCTTTGTATCTTTTTTCTGCCGTATTGGAAAAAGATGGAGTGATAGTAGAGTGATAGATAAAAGTGACATATATCACACAACAAACAGTTGTATATGAATAGTTTATATACGAAGTGTGATAGAGTGATAGAGATTTTGAAAAAATAATAATGATATGAAGCATAAAGTTTGTTTACTCTTCACGTTCCTCTCTCTTTCCGTATCCGGTATTTCCGCAACGAACGGACAAGATTCAATACGCCAAATTCAGCTAAGCGATCTGGAAGTGCAAATCCGATGGGTAAATCCTACTGCCATACGTGCCTATCTGGACGACACAAAAACAGCATTGGGAGGAAAAGCTCCCGCGCTTTACGAAAAACTATCCCGTCTGGAAACACTTCTACCCGGCGTGCAGCAGGCCTTCTCCGATAAGGTTTCCGGCAACACGATCGACGAAGTAATTGGCCAAGCTCAAGAAATACTTGCCTTGAAGCGTGAGATCATCCTAGCCAACCCGCTGCTGGACATGGACAAGATCATAGTGGCCCGTTACCGTTTGGGAAACAAGGCCCGTAAGGCGATGGGGCCGTCGATGGGAACTTCGACAGCCAACTACAACTCGCTATTTTCCAACTCGCGTAAAGGCTACGATGCCGAGATCGACTTGCTCACGGGCTTGCGCGGACAAATCGAAAGCAGCCGGATATACAAGCCCGAAGCCGATGTTCCCATTTCGGACATACAGCTCCACTGGGATGCCGACCGCCTCCTCTTCTCCTCGCTCGACAAGAACCGGAAGTGGCAGATATACGAAATGAACATCGACGGAAGCAACCTTCACCAAAAGATCACCGTTGATGAGCCGGATCTGGAATTCTGCGACGCCAATTACCTGCCGGACGGGAAAGTAGTGGCGACGACCAACATCGGTTACAACGGCGTTCCTTGTGTGCATGGCGACGATGTGGTAGCCAACCTTGTCTCCTTTGACCCCGAGACGCGTGCCTTGCGCCGCCTCACCTTCGACCAGGACGGGAACTGGTCGCCTATCGTGATCCCGAACGGACGCATCATGTACACCCGTTGGGAATATACGGACCTGACACACTATTTCTCCCGTATCGTGATGCACATGAATCCCGACGGGACGGAAAACAAAGCGCTCTACGGCAGCGGCTCCTATTTCCCGAACAGTACGTTCGACATGAAACCGCTCTCCAAGCACAGCAGCCGCTTCATCGGCATCATCTCCGGCCATCACGGGACGGCACGTTCAGGGCGGCTCGTCATCTTCGACCCTGCCAAAAGCCGGAAAGAGGAAAAGGGGATGATACAGGAACTGCCGTTCAAAGACCGCCCGATCGTCCCGATCATCAAGGACGAATTGGTGGAAGGCGTCTGGCCTCAGTTCATGAAGCCGTACCCGCTCAGCGAAAAGTATTTTTTAGTCGCCTGCAAACCGGCCAAGGATGCGCTTTGGGGAATTTACCTGGTCGACGTTTTCGATAACCTGACACTCATTGCCGAGCAGGAAGGGGAAGGTCTGACCGCTCCCATCCCGCTGGTAAAACGCGAAACACCTCCTGTCATCCCTTCGAAGATCAAGCCGGACAGCAAAGAGGCTACGGTCTTTATCCAGGATATCTACGAAGGAGAAGGTACGCAGGGCGTTCCTCGGGGCACGATCAAGGCACTCCGTATCTTTGCTTATGAGTATGCCTATATCTTAGCTCCTTCCGATCACGATGCACAGGGAATACAGAGTGGATGGGATATCAAACGTATACTCGGAACAGTCTCGGTCGAGGAAGACGGTTCCGCGCTATTCACCATTCCCGCCAACACGCCGATTTCCATCCAGCCGTTGGATAAAGACGGGGCAGCCATCCAATGGATGCGCAGCTGGCTGACAGGGATGCCGGGCGAGATCGTCTCCTGCGTCGGTTGCCATGAAGATCAGAACAGCATACCCATTCCCAAACGCACGATTGCTTCGGCCAAGCAGGCACGCCGGCTGGAAACACCGGAAGGAGGTGTCCGCCCATTCACGTTCCGCCTGGAAGTGCAACCGGTACTGGATCGTAACTGCGTCTCTTGCCACAACGGGAAAAATGCCGAACCGGACTTCCGCAAGGATCAAATGGTCACATATAAGAGAGGTATCTTGACGAAAATCAACAAGCAGTACGACCAGAGCTATCTGAACCTGCACCCATACGTGTACCGCCAGGGACCGGAATCAGACATCTATGTCCTCAAGCCGGCCGAGTTTCACGCGAGCAACAGCGAACTGATCCGCATCCTGCAAGCTGGACACCACGACGTAGAGGTTCCGGAAGAGGACATGCGGACGCTCTATGCCTGGATCGATCTCAACGCGCCTTATTATGGGGCTTTCACCCAAATAGACCTGAAGCCTCAATCTCCCAAAGGTCAGGTGGAACGCCGTATGGAGCTGGCCGAGAAATACAGCGGTGTACGGGTTGACTGGCAAAAAGAGATTGCCGACTACGCCGACTGGCTGAAAGAAAACAAAAAGGCAGACGGCATTACCGGAGCAACGACCGGCGAAACAGTCGAAATAAAGAAGCCGACCAAACCGGTCCGCCCGGTCAAGGTAAAGGGATTCCCGTTCGACACGCAGACGGCGACTGCCCGGCAAGCTGCCAAAGACGAAACGACCCGCCGCCTCACCATCACTTCGGATGTGCATATCGACCTGGTATGGATTCCCGCCGGCAGCTTTGTGATGGGTAACAACCGAACTCCCTCCGCTTCGCCAGCATTCAAGGCAAACGTGAAGGAAGGCTTCTGGATGAGCACGACCGAAATCACGAACGAGCAGTTCCGCGCACTTTTCCCGGAACACGACAGCCGGTACATCGGACAGACTTGGAAAGATCATACTACCCCCGGCTATGCAGCCAACCGACCAAAACAGCCTGTCGTGCGCGTCAGCTGGGACGAAGCGAATGCTTTCTGCCAAAAGATCAGCGAAATATCAGGCAATACAGTTTCTCTGCCTACCGAAACACAATGGGAATGGGCAGCACGCTCGGGAAGCGCAGATGATTTCTGGTTCGGATCGACGGAGAGCGACTTCGGTGCTTTCGAAAACTTGGCAGACAGTACGACTGTCGATCTGGCGGTAACAGGCGTAGATCCGAAACCGATGCGGGCAAACGATCCCATGCGCAAGTTCTGGGATTTCCTACCGAAAATCCTGAACGTAAACGACCACCAACTGATCAGTTGCCCTGTTGCCTCTTACCAGCCCAATCCCTGGGGATTGTACGACATGAACGGGAATGTGGCGGAATGGACAGCCTCCGATTACATTCCTTATCCTTTAAAAGAAAAGGCAAACAAAGAGGCTGTCGAAAAGAAAGTCGTACGTGGCGGCTCTTGGCGTGAACGTCCTAAATACTCCACATCGGCCGTCCGCAAAGCCTACCTGCCTTGGCAGCGGCCGATGAACGTCGGCTTTAGGATTATTGTCGAAGATATGTAAAGGCGAAAGCCCTATTCTCGCGCTTGACGCGGGATCGCATGAGAACCGGACCTTATAAAACCTGTTCTTTTGCGGCCCCGCGTCAAGCGCGGGGACAAGGGATTTTGGAACTTTACAAAACTTCAAGAAAGCTGCGTCCATTGCCGGCGCGATTCACACAGATGCGGACAGGGATGCGCTCAGTCATTTCCTGCACATGCGAGATGACTCCGATCTTGCGTCCCTGTGTCCGCAAACTTTCCAAAGCATCCATCGCCACACGAAGCGTCTCGGCATCCAAAGAACCGAAACCTTCGTCAATGAAAAGGCTTTCAACCCGCATCCGGTTGGATGAGAGGGAAGACAGGCCAAGCGCCAGTGCCAACGAAACAAGGAACGATTCGCCCCCTGAAAGGCTATGGACGGTACGCACCTCATCGCACATATCCCGGTCGATCACCTGCAAGGCTAGTGTTTCGGGAACCCGTTCCAGCCGATAGCGCCTTGTCAATTCACGCAGTTGCACATTGGCATAGTTCAACAGTATATCGAGCGTATATCCTTGCGCTATACGACGGAACTTGGCGCCGTCGGCAGAACCGGCCAGTTCGTTCAGCTTCGCCCAACGTTCGCTTTCCGTACGCCGGACATTCAATTCTTCCTGCAGACCGGAAACTTTCGCCTTGTTCTCCGTCTGAGTACGAAGCCGGAAAGCAAGTTCCGTCTTTTCCTGTGTGTACCGGGACAAGATAACTTCGAGTGGCTCTCCACCCGAAGAATCCAAATAATCAGCTGTCCATTTGTCTAAAGCCGCCTTTCTCCGGAGCAGGTCGGCAGAGGCCTCGGTCAGGTCTTTTGCAATCTGGTCGGCAATGCCGCGTGTCTGGTCGGCGATGCCGGATTGCTCAGTCTGGGTGGCCGACAGTTTTTTCAAACGCTCTTTCAGTTCTTCCATTCGCCGGATGTACTCCTGTTCTACGCTATCTGCAGATCGGCCATTCAAAAGTTTCTTTCGTTCTGCCTGCAAAGAGGAAAAAGCGGCACGGTTCTTTTCGTGGAGCTGTCCGGATTCTTCGGCTTGCTTTTCGAGAGAAGGAAGGAAGGAGGCGAGAGATTCGCATTCGGCTTTTTGGGCGCTTTCCTGCCGTTCCAGTTGATGGAGTTTCTCGGTATTCTCATGCCACTGACGGGCGAAGTCTGTCAATGTTTTACGGAAAGTTTCCGGATTCTGCAACCAGGCTTTCTGCCACTCGCCATTACCGAACAGGAGGTCGGCAGCCGAAAGGGACTGAGTCAACTGAACGGATTGTTCTTTTACGATAGTTTCTTCCCGCTCTTGCCGGCTAACGGAGAGCTGCTGCTTGCCGATCATATCCTTACAAGCGGCTTCACTGTCTGCAAGCTCTTTATGGAGTTGGAGCAACTGCTGTTGCAGACGAGCGAGATGACGAGTATGGGCGATGTAGGTCTCTTTTTTATTCGATAAATCCTGCAATTGAAGAGTAAGGGTAGAAACAGGGGCGACAGGGGCTTGATTGACAAAAGGATGATGCGTGCTCCCACAAACCGGACAAGGTTGTCCATCCTGCAACCTGCCACGTAAATCCTTTATGTTGCCGGAAGCCTCCAAACGTGCCTGTTCGATAAGCAGTTGTTCCCGTTCCTGGCGAAGTTTCTCGATCTGTTTGTCCAAAGCCGATGCGTCGACCGCTTTCAGTTTTTCTTCCAGGCTCCGGTAGTCCTCTTCTGCCTGCTTCAACGCCTGCTGCTTGTTTGCACTGGTCTGTTGCAGACCGGCAAGTTGTTTATTCAACGCCACAACCTCCTGCCGGAGCATTTCGATCGAACGGTTTGCCGCCTCCACTCCTGAACGGGCAGCCGATGCAGCATCCAAATGCAGCAACAAGGCCGAAAGCTGCTCCGCAATACTTTCCTTCTCTTTATAACGCTCACGCCAAGCGGTCAGACGGGCAATCTCCTCCATCCCCAGCTTTTGCCGGAGGATGGCAGCCTGATATTTCTTTTCGGCCTCTCCCTTACGAAGCGTTACATTCTTTAACTGTTGCTCCGAGTGTGACAGATCGCGGATGGCCGCATCCAACTGGATGTCCAGTTTACGCGCCTGCAAGATCTCCTGTTGAAGGGATTTGAAACGAGCCTCAGACTGTTGCTGTTCCTCCACTCCCTTTTCGTATTCATGGCGAGCGACCGTCAACAATTCCGTTGCGTGCACCAACTTATCGGCCGCCTCTTTTTGTTGTCTCTGGCGGATGGTTATCTGCTGTTCGATAGAACGGACGGCCTCTTGAAGGGCCTGTTGCTCCGCTTTCGCTTTCTCGACTCGCTGCAGCTCCTTTTCCGTTCCGGCAAGGCGAATGCGCAAGTCGTTTTCTTCCTCATCCGTCAATAGCTCGATACCCTGTATTCGCGTTTGGATCAAGTCGAAGGCTTCTTTCGCCCGCGCATTCCTTTCAAATATCTGGCGAGAAATGGCGGAATAGAGTTCGGTTCCGGTCAACTTCTCCAACAAGGAAGCTTTTTCTCCCTGCTCGGCTTTCAGGAAAGTGGAAAAATCGTTCTGCGCCAGCAATACGGAACGCGTAAACTGTTCGAAAGTCAAGCCAATCAAATCGATAATACGGGCTTGCAGATCGGAACGCGTCCCTTGCTCTTCCTCCTCCTTGTCGAGGTTATACAGAGCCAAACGCGGATTCTGCAACCGTCCGTTTTCCTTGTCGCGTGCCCGCGCCACCGACCAGCGTGTCCGGTAGCGGTGTCCGTTCAAGGCCATGAAATCCACTTCTGCAAAACCGGAGGATGTTCCCCGCCGCAGCAAGAAACGAGGATCGCTCTGCGACAATTGTTCATTACTGACATCCTGAAGTTTGACATTATTTTCTTTCGCCTGGTCGGTACGAGGCGTACGGGCGAACAGAGCTAAGCACATCGTATCCAAAAGGGTGGACTTACCTGCTCCCGTAGGCCCGGAAATAGCAAATATCCCGGCTGAAAGTAATGGCTCCACCGTAAAATCTATTTCAAAATCACCTTCCAACGAGGCCAGGTTACGACCTCGTATCGCTAATATCTTCATAGGGAAACCTCCCGCATTACATCGTTAAACATCTTTTCCAACTCTTCCGGCAAATCTCCCCCGAAACGGTTCGTAAAGGTATGGCGAAGCATATCCAGCGGAGCGATCTTTTGTAAATCCGTATAAGAGAAAGGACGAGAATCTTCCTCTCCCTCCTTTTTCGGATAAGAAGGGATGATGGAAGTCAAGCGTACAGCCTTATCCGCCAGCGCCTCCTCCACCCGATGCCGAAATCCCGGATCTGGCTCCGTCAGCAGTACCTGCACCTCCAGATAAGGCCATAGGCTGCGATCGGCTCCCTCTTTCGCCAACGGTAGGTTGGAAAGCGACAAAAGGACTTCGGCAGGCGACGCCGGTTCCGCCGGAATCCGATGCAGGGCGGTTCGGAGTGGGATGGGCACTGCTTCGAGATCCGACAGGCATCCGTTTTCGAGGGTAAAGGCAACAACCTGATGGTGATAATGCTGTTCGGAGAAAGACATCGGAAGCGGGCTGCCGGCATAGCGTACAGACTCGCGTCCCCCTACCCGTTGCGCCTTGTGGATGTGACCGAGGGCCGTATAGGCCAAGTCCTCGTTAAAGGCTTCTACCGATATAGATTCAAGTCCTCCCATGATAGTCCGTTCGCTCCGATCGTCTTCCGACAGTTCAGCACCAGTCGCATGCAAGTGTCCCATCGCAAGCAGGGCCTCGCCCGGTTGCCTTTGGCTGTCGGCATAGTCATAGAGCTGGCGATACATTCGGGTAACGCCCTCCACATAGGTATCTTTCCCTTCTTTCGAAGCGGGATAATCTCCCTGACGAAGATAGGGAACAGCCAGACAGATCGCTTCCCGTTTTCCTTCCTTATTATATAAGGGAATCAGAAGCGAATCGAAATCGATCTTGCACAGGTCGGTTCGCGGGACAGCCCCTACAATTGACGTATTCAGTTCTTCCAACAAGGGTATCGGCGCCTCCAGACGGGCTGCCGAATCATGATTACCTGCGATAATCACGATCTGCAATTGTGGGTTACGCCGGTTCGCTTCCCGCAAAAAACGGAAAAAACGGCGTTGGGCGGCTGCCGACGGATTGGCAACATCAAAAACATCGCCTGCTATCAGCAGGACATCAGTCTGCCGCAGCGTCAATATATCGATCAACCACGAAAGAAATGCCTCATGTTCCTCATCACGGTCATACCCGAAAAAGGTTTGCCCAAGATGCCAGTCGGCAGTATGGATTATTTTCAATGACATGTTTTTCCAGATTTAACAAATATGAATCTGATCTTATTTTGGGGATAAAGGTAATGAAACAAACGAACAAAGACAATAAGGGGAGCCTGTGTCAAGCGCGGGAACGAGAGAAATAGATGACGAATCAAATTATTGTCCTATCTTTGTGCCGTCAATAAACAGGGGAACTTTATGAATTGGTTACAAGAGGCCTTTTTAGAGCCTACGATGGTGCAGGCAGTCATCATTATTTCACTGGTCTCTGCACTTGGATTGTATTTAGGACGGATCAAGATATTCGGGATCTCACTGGGTATCACATTCGTATTCTTTGCCGGTATCTTGGCCGGGCATTTAGGGATCGTCGTGAATAAGGATATGCTGTATTTTGCTCAAAGTTTCGGCTTGATCCTTTTCGTCTATGCATTAGGGTTACAGGTTGGTCCCGGTTTCTTCTCTTCGCTGAAGAAGGGAGGGGTAGCTATGAACATGATGGGGTTAGGCGTTATCCTGCTCGGACTCATTATGACAGTCGGTCTGCACTGGGTAACAGGAGTTTCCCTTTCCAATATGGTCGGTTTGCTTTGCGGGGCCGTTACCAACACGCCTGCTTTGGGAGCCGCCCAACAGGCTTTGTTGCAGATAGATCCGGCCAATACCAAAGGGGTGACGGACATGGCTTTGGCGTGTGCCGTCGCTTATCCGCTCGGCGCAGTGGGCGTGATCTTGGCGATTATTATCCTGAGAGCCTTGTTTGCCGACAAGAAACAGAAAGACTTAAAGGAACAACGCGACACGACTACCTATGTCGCCGAGTTTCATGTAAGCAATCCGGCTATCTACGAAAAGAGCATCAAGGACGTAATGAAGCTGACGGACAAGCATTTCGTTATTTCACGTGTATGGAGAAACGGTAAAGTAAGCATTCCGACTTCGGACACCTTACTTCACGAGCATGATCACCTTTTGATCATCTCCGTTAAATCGGATGTCGAAAATATTAAAGTCCTTTTCGGCGAGCAGGAGAATGTAGATTGGAACAAGGCGGATATCGACTGGAATGCCATTGACAGCCAACTGATCTCGCGCCGCATCGCGGTGACACGCAATCGGGTGAACGGTGTGAAATTAGGCTCTCTCCGCCTTCGTAACCTCTACGGTATCAATATTACGCGTGTGAACCGTGCCGGTATAGACCTGCTGGCCTCTCCCGACCTGCGCCTGCAAATCGGTGACCGGTTGACTATCGTGGGAGAAGCGAATTCGGTAAACACAGTCGGAAAGATTTTAGGGGATGAGATCAAGCGGTTAAACAATCCGAACCTCTTGGCTGTCTTCATTGGTATATCGCTGGGGATGCTGTTAGGAGCATTGCCGATCACGTTACCGGGGATGAGTACGCCAGTCAAATTAGGGATCGCCGGAGGCCCGATCATCGTCGGAATCCTGATGGGCGCATTCGGCCCTCGTTTCCACCTGACAACCTACACGACAATGAGTGCCAACCTGATGCTTCGTCAACTGGGGATCATTATTTATTTAGCGGGATTGGGGATCGATTCGGGTGTACATTTCTTCGAAACGGTTTTTCGGGCAGAAGGATTGCTTTGGATCGGGCTTGGATTTCTGCTGACGATCGTGCCGGTGCTGATCGTCGGTTTCATAGCTTCGCAATTTTTCAAACTCGATTATGCGCACAACGTGGGTATGCTCTGCGGGAGCATGGCAAACCCGATGGCACTGAGCTATGCCAACACGACTGTCGATGGCGACGAACCCTCCGTTTCTTATGCCACCGTCTATCCGCTTTCAATGTTTATCCGCGTGATTTCAGCACAATTGGTGCTGATGTTATTCACCTGATCGATCAGGCTTTGGAACACTTGACCAGCACCTTTTCTCCATCCACCAAGGTAGTTGCAAAGAGATAGACATGGCCTCCGTCGGTGATCTTCGTCCGCTTACGCAGTTCTTCTACGGAGAGAGGAAAATTGCGCACGGTTATATTTGCTTGGGGGATTGTCTTTGATAGTCCTTTACAGAGTTTTCCGGTAAAAGACAGCACTTCGTCCACTCGGAATCTACGACCGGGAAAGTCGGAAACTAAATGGTCCGATGTATATAGATGGCTGTTCACCTGCAACTTCTTCACTCCCGTCCGGACGGCAATCTGCTTAAATGCGCCGGCTTTTAAAACCGAGGCATTCGGTTCATACAAATACGTACCGACCTGACCGGCAGGAACCAATACGGCGCTACGTTCTTCTTCTAATGTAAAAGAGAAAGATTGCATTCCATCCAGTCCGAAATTGATGCACCGGACTGACGGTTCTCTGCCATCAGTCTCTCGTTCCACCACAAAAAGCAGTTCCTTGCATTCGTTCCTAACCGAAAGGACATGCACGGATGTCGTCCCCGGCAACAGCTCCAAAGTCATTTGTATATCTGCCATCGGCGAAAGCTTTGCAATGACGTGCGGGGAACGTTTCAGAAGCTCCGGCAACAGTCCGGGCAGGTTAGGTTCACAATCCTGCAAAGCAAAAACCCGCTTGTTGGATTCTCCTCGGCGTGCAGGATCGATATAGAAAGCATCGACCTCCGGAAGGGTATCAACAACTTGGGCGGCATCAGCATTTATGATCGTTATATTGTTGGCCTCCAAGACAGAAAAATTATGTTTCGCGGCTTCACAATAAACAGGAAAACGTTCTATATAAGTCAAATGTTTCGCCTTGCGGGAAAGAAAATAGCTATCGATTCCCAGTCCTCCCGTCAGGTCGCAAATGGTCCAACTTTCACCAATCAGTTCCTGTTTATAAGCTGCTGTCTGTTCAGATGAACACTGTTCCGCCGCAATCTTAGCCGGAAAAACCAATTGTCCGTTCTCAAACCACGACGGCAACTTCTCCCGGATCTGCCTTCGGACAGCAATCTGATCGACTAAAAAGGGAATATCCATTCCGGGATACTTGGCAGCGGAAAGCAACAGGCGGGTTAAATCGTCTGTTGCATGGTCTTTGATAAACTGTATGTGTGAAGTTGTCAGTTCCATATCGGCACTAAATCAGTGACGACATAGAAAAAGAGGGTGTGTCGTGATATTTGGTGGACACATCCTCTTTTCTGCGGAAAGCGAGGGATTCGAACCCCCGGTACAGTTACCCGTACACCGCATTTCGAGTGCGGCCCATTCGACCACTCTGGCAGCTTTCCTTAGGTCGTCGTTTGCGAGTACAAATGTAGGGAAAATTTAAACTCGTTGTCCCCTCAAAAGCATTTTTTTCCAATAAAAAGGGCACTCTCCTAAAAGAATACCCTTCCTTTGTTAACGAATTTGCGAATTATTTGAAATAACGGTTGTATAAACCTTCAAATCCTTTACCGTGGCGAGCTTCGTCCTTACACATTTCGTGAACTGTGTCGTGGATAGCATCCAAGTTTAATTGTTTTGCACGAGTGGCAATACGTTTCTTATCTTCGCAAGCACCGCATTCAGCGTCTTTACGTTTCTCCAAGTTTGTTTTTGTGTCCCAAACAACATCACCCAGCAGTTCGGCAAACTTAGCAGCGTGTTCAGCTTCTTCCCAAGCATAGCGTTTGAAAGCTTCAGCTACTTCAGGATAAC
>OGFL01002037.1_pt1 | contig 11938 bp, 7 predicted proteins | sample 1570911 | NCBI WGS metagenome assembly OGFL01 (sample SAMEA2582050, study PRJEB24529) | metagenome | biome: Human gut stool | place: China | collected 2011 | reverse complement strand
GGGCCCCCGTCAATTCCTTTGAGTTTCACCGTTGCCGGCGTACTCCCCAGGTGGATCACTTAACGCTTTCGCTGTGCCGCTTACACTGTATCGCAAACAGCTAGTGATCATCGTTTACTGCGTGGACTACCAGGGTATCTAATCCTGTTTGATCCCCACGCTTTCGTGCTTCAGTGTCAGTTATGGTTTAGTAAGCTGCCTTCGCAATCGGAGTTCTGCGTGATATCTATGCATTTCACCGCTACACCACGCATTCCGCCTACCTCAAACACACTCAAGTAACCCAGTTTCAACGGCAATTTTATGGTTGAGCCACAAACTTTCACCGCTGACTTAAATCACCACCTACGCACCCTTTAAACCCAATAAATCCGGATAACGCTCGCATCCTCCGTATTACCGCGGCTGCTGGCACGGAGTTAGCCGATGCTTATTCATAGGGTACATACAAAAAAGGACACGTCCTCCACTTTATTCCCCTATAAAAGAAGTTTACAAACCATAGATCCTTCTTCCTTCACGCGACTTGGCTGGTTCAGCCTCTCGGCCATTGACCAATATTCCTCACTGCTGCCTCCCGTAGGAGTTTGGTCCGTGTCTCAGTACCAATGTGGGGGACCTTCCTCTCAGAACCCCTATCCATCGTCGGTTTGGTGGGCCGTTACCCCGCCAACTGCCTAATGGAACGCATGCCTATCTATCAGCGATGAATCTTTAGCAAATATCCCCATGCGGGGCCCCTGCTTCATGCGGTATTAGTCCGACTTTCGCCGGGTTATCCCCCTCTGATAGGTAAGTTGCATACGCGTTACTCACCCGTGCGCCGGTCGCCACCCAAGTATTGCTACCCTGTGCTGCCCCTCGACTTGCATGTGTTAAGCCTGTCGCTAGCGTTCATCCTGAGCCAGGATCAAACTCTTCGTTGTTGATTTTGTTTATACCTTTTGCTCAGTATCTCGTCTCTTTATTGTAGCTCTTGACGGTATGTCAGTATTCCTACTACGTCTCTTGTACTACTTGTTGATATGTAATGCTTTCAAAGAACTTTTTTCGCTTTCTCTTAGCGAACGTGGGTGCAAAGATAATAACTTTTATTTTTAACTTCCAAATTTTATCGGAACTTTTTCCAAAAGTTTTTTGTTTCATCATTTAAACACCTGCGTTCTCTCTCGAATGCGGATGCAAAAGTAGTGCTTTACAACATATCCACCAAACATTTCTGCAACTATTTTTTCACCCGATTGTAATCTTTTTACGCTAACTTCTGATCCTCTGAACTTTACAACTGCTACTTTTTTTATCTCTCACCTTACAACGGTTTCTGAATATACGGACTGATTTTATAGATCTTTATAATGTACATGAAAAGACGGTATACTGATAAAACATGTATACTTTTGGATTTCTCAAATCGTAGTAATGAATTTGGAAACTCATTACTATAATGTATCTTTGTCACCATATCAATTATTCACCTAAAAACTTAATTCTAGAATGGAATCAGTAATGAAAAGAACGACAGCCACCAGCTTTTTGTCTACTTGCGCCATATCGTTGGCCCTATTTTCTTCGTGTACCAGTGTAGAACCCAATACACTTACACCCGAAGAAATCGCAGACGGCTGGCAACTCCTCTTCGACGGCAAAACATTAAACGGCTGGAAAGATTACAACGGAACAACCCTGACACAACCCTGGCATGTGGTTGACGGATGCATCCAAGCAAAAGGAGACGGTAGCGACGCGAGTGGTTATATCGTAACCGACAAGCAGTATGAGAACTTCGAATTGTCTTGGGACTGGAAATTGTCCAAAGGAGGCAACAGCGGTATGCTATACCATGTAGTCGAACGTCCCCAATTCGCAGTTCCATACGTCACGGGACCGGAATATCAGTTAATTGACGAACCTAATTTTCCCGAGCCGCTAGAAGAATGGCAGAAGTTGGGCGTAGACTATGCCATGCACCTCCCTGACAAGGCAAAAATGAAAGTAAACCCACAAGGAGAGTGGAACAATTCAAAGATCGTATTCGACAACGGACATGTAGAACATTGGTTAAACGGAGTCAAAATCCTAGAATTCGAAGCCTGGACGGACGATTGGTATGCAAAGAAGAACAGTGGAAAATGGGCAAACGCCCCAGAATACGGCTTGGCCAAGAAAGGTGTCCTTTGCTTGCAAGACCACGGATACCCTGCTTCTTTCCGCAACATCAAGATCAAAGAACTCCCCCGCAAGACAAAAGAAGTGACGCTATTCAACGGTACAGACCTGAAGGGATGGGAAGCCTATGGCACGGAAAAGTGGTATGTAGAAGATGGTTTGCTAATCTGTGAAAGCGGTCCGGACAAGAAATACGGCTATCTGGCTACACGCGATTACTATGACGACTTCGACCTAACGGTTGAATTCAAACAGGAAGCAGACGGAAACTCCGGCGTATTCATCCGTTCCTTTATCGAAGAGGATGTTAAAGTAAACGGCTGGCAGGTAGAAGTAGCTCCCAAAGGCCATGACACAGGCGGCATCTATGAATCATACGGACGCGGCTGGTTGATCCAAATCCCGGATGAAAAAGAAAATATCCTGAAAGAGGGTGACTGGAACACCATGCGTATCAAAGTACAGGGAGACAATGTCCAAACTTGGTTGAACGGTCAAGAGATGGTCAACATCAACGATGAAAAGATCGGAGCCGGACAGGGACGCATTGCTCTGCAAATCCATGATGGAGGCGGTATCAAGGTTCTCTGGAGAAACCTGAAAGTAAAAACATTATAAATTCTTGTCCCATAAAAAATGACTCCCGTTCCAAACAATATGAGACGGGAGTCATTTTTTCATTCCTTGCGGCCATGTCTTTTACGAGGAGACTGGGGGCGTTGCTTTTCGAGATATTGTTTATACTGATCCTCCGTCAGTATCTTTTTCATCTCCGCATCCCGATCATCCCGCAAGCTCATCATCTTTTCGCGCATTTTCCGACGATCCAAATCGGCCTGTTTTCTTTCCGCTTCCATCTTTTCTCTGAACTCAGCTTCCACTTTACGGAAATCTGCCGCCTGTTTCTCATCCAATTTCAGATCAGCAATCATTTTTTCACAACGTTGTGCCGGATTACCTCCTTTTTTTGCACCTCGTTTGCCATCTTGGGCAAAAACAGAAACCGAACTGATCAAGAGAACCAAACACAATCCTATTACCTTCTTCATAAACTAATTACCTGTTATTAATATTAAACTTATTTGTTTTTGAAGCGCTTCTGGATAATAGACTTGGAGCCGGACGAAAGGTTTAACCCAGATCGATGTTATTTTATTATTTAACAATGATTTCCTATTGAACCGGACCACAGGTAATTCCTTCCGTTTTCCACTTTTGTAGAAAGGAATTCAATTTGTCCAAAAAACGTTGATAGTCCTTGTTGGAAGCATCCGTCCACCCTGTTTCCGCATAAGCGGCCAAGCGGGGATAGACTTTCAGATTCATGCTCTCGACTGTCGGGATAAACTCTCCCCACATTTGGCATCCTAATCCCAATACTTTACTTTTCTGATCGTCCGTCAGGCCTTCCGGTACAGGATTGAACGAGTAAGCTTTTTCCATAGGAATCGACTCGTATGAATAATCCAAATAGGTATATTCATGATAAGAATTCACGACATCATATCCCTTTTCTATTGTTTTCCTAATAAGAGCCGTGTCTCCCTTCCAGAAATGGACGATCGTACCAGAAGCCAACTCCTGCTTCACGCCTTCTGTATCGGCATCTGACTGATATTCGTGCAGTTTATCTCCGGTAATTTCATTCCACCCCATCATTCTCTTGCCCTTGGCTGCCAGCATATTGGATATTTCATTTGTAAAATAGACCTGAAGTTCGGCCGGAGTCTTCAAATTATGTTTGGTCATGTAAGCACGTATCGCTGGAGAATTTTTCCATTGATCATATTTTACTTCATCACCTCCGATATGGAACACAGAACCGGGGAAGATCGCGATTACCTCATCTGTGACCTCGTCCAAAAATTTCATCACGTCAGGATCAGCCACATTAAAAACTTCATAATGAACTCCGAATTTCCCCGGCACTTTTATCTGTTTTCCGCTCGTCCCTAACCAGGGATAAGATGCGATAGCTGCACTGGCATGTCCTGGCATACTCACCTCCGGTACTATCGTTATATGGCGTTTTGCCGCATAATCCACAATTTCTTTTAAATCTTCCTGCGTATAAAAACCGCCATGACGTTTACCGTCATACACGTCACTCCCAAAATGATTGATTTCGGAAGAATCCCTGAAAGCTCCTATTTCCGTCAACTTCGGATACTTCTTTATTTCGATACGCCATCCTTGATCGTTGGTTAGATGCCAGTGGAAGACATTCATTTTCAGGTCTGCCATTTCATCCAACAGTTGCTTCACTACTTCTTTGCCTTTGAAATAACGACCTTCGTCCAACATAAAGGCACGCCACGAAAAAGCAGGGTAGTCCGTAACGGTCGCCTTCTGTACCATCAACTTGCCGTCTTTTTCTTTGACCACCTGCCTCAAAGTCTGAACACCATTCAGGATACCGGCCGGTGAATTGGCTTTTATCATGACCTTCCCGGATATTGCGTCCAAAACATAGCCTTCCTTTTTATCTGGCAAAACAGTCGGGTCCAACTGTAAGGTTATATCCGCCTTCCCGCCACCTTCATTCAATACGGCTCCGACTGAAAAGTCGGAAGACAGATAGGATTGAAGGAGTTGCGCTTCATTCGCCAGCTCCGAAGGATAGGCGACAACGGGCTGGCTCTTCAATTTGACAAACCCGGGAGTGTAGGCGATTTCCGCCGGTTGGGGAATCACGGCATATTCTTCTATCGGGAGTTCCTGACAAGAACAAAGAAATACCAAACAAAAGGAAATAAGAATACTTGACTTCATAGATATCCGAATTTAAAGTTAGCTCAATGCGACAAAAACATCACACTGAGCTACAAAATTAATCTTTTTATCCGATAGTCGAAGTAACTATATCTCAAAAACAACATCTTAGAGCCTGTTTAAACCAAACATTTTACCTCCAAATAAAAACGGTGCAGTCAATGACTCAATATAAACACCTCATTACAGGTGGCTTACAGATGTTTTTTGTTCATTATGGTTCAATCCTACATCTTAAAATAAATATATTAATATATATATATATAAGCTCATTTCCTTGCCCCTCTTTAAACCGGCAAAGACACGACAGGAACGAGAAAAATCCCTTCTTTCGCATCCGGAAGTCCGGTCTTTCACCTCCCGAACTTCGTGGTTTGACACACCAAAGTCCCTTGTTTCGTACGCAGAAGTCCCTTGTTTCAAGGCTCACTCGGATATTGTACGATCGTCCTCACCTGCAGGGGAATCAACATCTTCTTTCCTTTCCTCCAACCGTTTCCCTGTAACTCTGTCTTTAGCTCCGGGTTTCCCCCACCCATTTGGACAACCGTTTCCCTGCCGATGCCGGCATCAAATCCAGACCGTAAAAGACCGCCAATTCCTGTCACCCGTAACTCCTGACTTCGAATTCATTCAGCATCATAATCCCCATCACTTTATCGTCCTATAAAGATAAGAAATAATTACTGATATTCAAAACATAATGACATCTACATTCTACCTTTTCCTACCTGTTACCGCACCGATCTTCGCAGATATTCCCCAAACCGTATTCCTGCCTGTTGCGAGGCCCTACCTTCGTGTTGTCATCGATAATGAAAACAGATAAATATCCTCGAAAACAAACAGCAAAACAGTGTCGAACAAAATTCAAACAGGCTCTAAATCAACATTGAAAAAAAGTCATTCTTCCAGATTCTTTTTCCGGAGCAGTGCTTCCAGAAAATAATAATCAGCATAAACGATCGGAACATCGATCTCCGTTCCTGCCGGTTTATGGCCGGTGCTTGAACGCAACAAAAAACCATGCATCTGATTCAAGGGAACCCTATATGATTCCGTCAGATTTTCCATAATGGTATCAGCCCATTTTTTATATTGTCCACCCTTATCCGAATAAGCCGACAATTCATATAAAGCAGATGCAGTTATCGTAGCAGCCGACACATCCCGGGGAGAGGCCGGGATCTCCGGGTCATTATAGTCCCAATAAGGGATCAGATCCGACGGAAGATTGGGATGATGAAAGATAAAAGAAGCGATTTGTTCAGCCTGATTCAAATATCTCCTGTCTCCAGTCTCCCGATAACACATCGTATAACCATACAAACCCCATGCCTGCCCACGCGCCCAAGCAGACTCATGAGCATATCCCTGATGGGTATGTTTGTTTCGGACATTACCTGTTATCGTATCGTAATCAATCACATGATAAGAACTATAATCTTTCCTGAAATGATTCTTCATCGTATTATCGGCGTGAGTCACCGCAATCTTGTAGAATGTGGAATCACCCGATGCTTTGGTTGCCCAAAACAGAAATTCAAGGTTCATCATATTATCTATGATAACCGGATATTGCCATTTGTCTCCATTATGATCCCAAGAACGAATACAACCGACCACCGGATCAAAACGAGAGGCCAAAGAATTCGCCCCCTCCAGCAAAACCTGTTTATATTTATCCGATTGCCCCATACGGTATCCGTTGCCATAACTACAATAGAGCATAAAGCCCAAATCATGAGTACCCCTATATGATTTTAAAGGCTCTAACAATTCGGTTTGAAACTCCGCCTTTTTTTTCCAGAAATCATCTTTTGTATATTCATACATATACCAAAGTTCACCAGGGAAAAAGCCACTACACCAGTCCCTGGCACGAACCAATCGCAAGGAGCCGTCAGACTGGATATTACGTGGAGATGGTAGTTCTTCTGGCGTCTTACCCAGAGAATTCCGGACATTTTCCGTTTCTGTCAAAGCATAACGAAGTTGCTGGCCTGCGAAAGCAAAATCCTGATTGATCAAATCACCCGCTCTTTCTCCTGTACAGGAAAGAGCCATTAAACCAACACATATAAAAGAGAATGCTTTTTTCATCTTCATAATACCGACTTATATGTAACATTTTTATTTTCTCCCGGTAAAAGGAATACTCTAATACTTTGCTTGACAGATAATTCTAAATCCGTATCAAATCCGATAATTGAAATACCCGGATTCGGTGAATCATAGCTAAATTCAGATTGGGCAGGTGAAATATGCCAGCGGACTTTTTTAGGACCTTCCACCTTTATATAAAGCCTCTTACCATCTTTCTCTAATAGCATGACATTATCAGCCACAATCTTAGCCGAAGCCGGAGTTACCATCGTCCACGTCATCATCGTAAAACGCTTGGTTGCCTCAATCAAATCTTCTACCACCACATATTCTTTATTAACTAAGGAAACAGCCCGTTTTGCACTTTTTACCTGATCTTTATAGACCGGGGTCAAATCAGAAATAACATACATATTATTTTCCTGATCCGAATAACCATCAATCTGAGCTTTGCCCTTTACATCCTGATATTTATGATTAAATGATAATGTGTTATGGGCAAAATTATTATAACGGTAAACATCCCAACGTTGAGAATTTTGACGCGAATTCCACAGATCAACGCCTCTCGTCTCCAATCTGTTGTATTCTTCTCCTCCCATATCCATTCCCCAAAGGACACCATCCGCTTCCAATAAAAAACTACCGACATCCATATGTCCGTGATTGACAGAAGGCGATCCCATTTTCATCCCGACATAAACGGCAGACGAATCATTCCAGGAAGAACGCATAAAACAAACCGGATTATCCCCTTGCGCCATCCATGATAGTCGAGCAGGTTTCTGTGGATTCGCCAATGAAGCAGAAGCGCCCCAAATCAACATGGCCGGAGCCAAACGATTTTTTTTGATCCGTTTTTGTCCGTCTTTTTTATATAGTTGTACCTGGTTATATAATATAGAGGCATCTTTTGTCTTATCATAAAACCAAAACATAGTCGGTGCTAAAAAGGCATTTCCTCCATTGTCAGAATAGGCAAAGTTTTTCAGATTTGGAGTAACGACATGTAAGATATATTCACCTGTCTTTAAGAAACCGGGTAACTCACTTAATCCATAATCCGTTCCAAAGGCCTTTTCTATAGCACTAAGAAACATGGCATTGAATGATGTTCCATAATCCCAATAGCCAACACCTTCCGGATAAGCTCCATCAGGGGCATAATGCCCCATAGGAATCGAAATTTTATCGATAGCCCGGTTTATGACAGTCCGGGACAACTCCGGTTCTTTCTCCCATATAGCCAAAGCACCATAAGTAACCCCTGCATGACAAACCTGGCTCCAATTGTGGACAGCATTGACAAACCAATTATATCGTTCATCAAAAGAAGGCCTCAGACCTTTTTCGACAATCGCATTTTCTATCTCCTTCTTTGTCTGCACCGACAATTGAGGATAAAGCCAATCATATCCGATCGCTAAAGCCATCGTCATTTCACCCACATCCAGGAAATGGGAAGGATTCCAGTCAGAAAAAGAGGCAGCCTTCAACATCTCGCTCTCTGCCCGTTTCAGGAACTCACTCTTTCCTGTCATTCTATAGGCATAACTCAGAATGAAAATACGGCGCAGATTTTCTCTCGATACACTCAATAAGCGCCTGCCGATCTTTATCCGTTCATTCAAAGGCAGCTTTACGATTTCTCCAGCTTCGTCCACTAATGACTGATGGATATCTTTCCATACAGCATCTTTCATTATCACTTTTTTCAACGCTTTTTCTTCCCCCTTCTGTAGTAGAATCCGAGGATGCCCGGACAAGCGGGCAGAAGCATTCACGAACTCTTTCTGTGCAAATAATGCATTGTGGCAACAAAATAAGGCCACTAACCATACCAAAATACGTGCCTTCATCCTTCTTAAATTTAAGTTACTTATTATATATCACACTCTTTCCTGCATATTCATTTTGAGGCAGATCTACGGAAATCCGGGTTAAAGCCTGTTTTTCGTCCCATTCGGTTTGTATATTTTCTTGTACAGCCCCAACGATTTTCTGATTAACAGACAGATGGAGTTTCTTCATGAAACGGGTCGGATCAGAAACACCCAATGCAAGTATTTCACCGGCATCATTATATTTCACCATCAACATTCCGGGAGAATCCATCTCCACCACGATCTTGTCATGGATCCGAAGCATTCCACCTTTATAAAATGCCGCATAAGCCATATTTAACCCGTCATGCCGGACTGCCTGCACTTCAGGACAATTCGCCAAAATAACCACTCCTTCCTCTTCTACCTGTTTCTCGATAGATAGCGGATCGGCGGAAGGAATGACCATATAGGCATAGTCACCATTATTCGGAGACCTGCCATGATCGACAGAAAGAGTGAATACATCTTGCCGAATAATATCTGCAGGTGTAGTTGTCTGCCGGTTGGCAATCTTCCAGCTTCCTTCCGTACGCTGATTGGATAATATGACATTCTCTTTTTTGAGGAAATAATAGCCCACTTTGTCATGAACTACCCATCGTACCTCTTTTTTCATACGAGAACCCTGTTCTTGCGGATGAATGCCGTCAGCATCACTTACGGTCACCTCTCCATTCAAGAGACATTGATTGACTGTTGTCAAAACCTGGTTCTTCATCCGGCTTGATATGTTCGTCCCCAAACAAACGTATGTTTTATCGAAGAAGAACCATACTTTCTTGGCCGCTAAACCTGTGTGCGGACTTTTGAAATCGAAACCAACCGCCCCATATGTTCCATCTGTAACCGCTCCGACATAATCGGTCAATCCCCATTTCTGAATTTCATTCTCACCCGGCATCTTATCCAATTGCACAATCGTTGCTCCTGGTATCTTCATCCAATCGTAAACAGGAGTCAATTTTTTATATTCATCTCCCCGGACAGAAAGATAATTTGTTCCGTCACCTCTAAAATGATTCATCAATCCTTCCCCATTATATGGTTCTTCCATATTGGCATTGCGGGTAGAATACATTCTGACAGAAGTATAAAAGTCAGGACGTTGGAACACAAAATGATCCGTTCTCCAAAAGAATTTGGCAAAAGAGTCCGGCCGACAGGAGGAATCCCCTTTTCTTAAACAGATAATATTATCCAATTCCGCTTGCCTGTAATCAGTCAGGTTTCTCAACCTTTCAGGATCAGAAGAGCTCCACACCCTTTCTTCACCCGGCCGGGTGATGTCCCGGTTCAAGATACCCGGATCCGAAATCCTTCCATAAACCATCTGTTTGCAAATGCCGTCTAAATAATAGTCAATCAATAGCCGGACAGCTTGTTCCGAAAAACGGAATTTCGTATCCGCCACATTCGAAGCCCATTCTATAAAAGCACTGGCATAACCGGAACCATAAGAGAGTGTGTTGTTCACCCAATCCGTCCGGTGATGGAAGCTAAAATCATGTTGCATGCCTCTTTCGGTCGAGAATTTTATTTCTCCCTCTATAACTTTCATCAGCATGGCAACCTCTTGAGCATCTCTTTTAAAAAGAGCCGTTTTTGCTTGCAGGCCTGCTATCTTTATGCGATCACCGCTGGGACGCGCTCCTGAGGCATTCATATTTCCACGTCCGGCGATTTTCAACATCCGTTCCGATTCTTCCGGAGACAAATCCCGGTCGAGTATCAATAGCATGCTTACCATCGTATTAGGAGTACCGATTTGGTTCCACCACCAATTCTCACAAATGAAATCATTTTTCAACCAGAAAGCCAATGCCTGATGAACGGCTTTCTTTACCTGTTTACTTCCTTTGTAAGGAGATCCTTTCTTTTTATAAGCGACGCTTAACGCTAACATATTGCTGAGATGCCTTTCGTGCTGGAAAGCCGTGCGAGTAGTATCGACATAGTCTATCCCCGGCCAACTTCCATCCGGCTGAAGCGTTTCCAGCAACGTCTTGATCCGGCCGTCAGAAACCGGAGTGCCTAATAATTGCATGGCAAAACGTTTTCTGAGTTTCTCTATATCGGCATCTTTTTTAGCTACAGACGATTGCCCTCCCTGATTATACCCATTTAAGGAGAGCGGCATCAATGTCGGGAAAACCCATGCAAAATGGTGTACCGGATAAATATGAGGACGGCTATTTTCAACATATTCCACATACGCGGACTCCCCATATATACCCGCCATAGCCTCCAGCAAATTGTCCGGCCAAGTGGCATGCGTCCCTACATTCGGTCCTTCATACCACTTCCATTCAGATGGAGCTTTTTGATAACGAAGCAAATAATCCAACGCCTTTTTGATCGACTTTCCCTCCTGTTCCCATAAGAAGAGATTCTCACCCGTCAAATTATAAACAACCCAAAAAGAAGCAGTCATAGGAGCCAACGAGAAATAGGTATACCAAATACCATTTTTTCCACGCCTGACTTCTTCCGGCATGTGGCCGTCACTTGCGATCTTATCACTCAAATTCTCTTTAATCAACTTGACATTACGTTCAATTTCCTCCTTATCATTCAAAAAAGAAGCGGCCAACAAAGAGCCCAGACGTCCCCAATCAGCCCAATTATTCTTCCGTTCACGAATTTCATTTGTCGCTTTCCGATAAACAGACGTCACCCAATCCTTAAAAATCCTCTTCTCATCGGCGTCCCATACCGACATATCATCCATTAACTCAGCCGCCATTAAAAATGCCGACCCGGAGTAGCTCATCACCAATGGTCCATCCGGCTCCGAATATTTCTTATTAATGGTAGCCCAGGCATTCATAAAATAACACGCCTTTTCTCCATACCTCTTCTTCCCCGACAACCGGTAAGCTAATGCAGAACAATAAGCAGCAAAAGCATCCTGTTGCAACGCCAACGAATTGGCCCGGTGCTCTTCGGGTTTCACATAGTAGCCGGGAACAGCAAAATCATTTCGTGCATGATGAGTGACATGTTGAATG
>OGFL01002026.1_pt1 | contig 11989 bp, 11 predicted proteins | sample 1570911 | NCBI WGS metagenome assembly OGFL01 (sample SAMEA2582050, study PRJEB24529) | metagenome | biome: Human gut stool | place: China | collected 2011 | reverse complement strand
ACGAGGTCGATGAAGCAGGAAGCCCATTGGCTTAAGACAATGGGTAGTTCACCTCTTCCACATGCGGGAGAAGGATCGCGTTGCAGACACCGTGCGGGAGATTGTACATACCGCCGAGCTGGTGAGCCATCGCATGGACATATCCGAGGGATGCGTTATTGAATGCGATACTTGAATGCGATACCTGCGAGATACTGTCCGTAAGCCATCTTGTCGCGGGCCTTCATGTAAACTCCGGTTGCTGCTGTCAGGGCCGGCGGCATTCCGACCATAAGGTTCGGGTCGTTGATTGCGATCTGCGGAGTCACGCGCCAGTCAACGATCGCCATCTTTACATGCCGGCTTGTATCGGTGATGATACAGAAACGAGTGATCTCAGAAGCAGTTCCGGCTGTTGTGTTGACTGCGATCATCGGGCATAACGGATTGCTGGAGCGGTCGACACCTTCGTAATCTCTGATGTTTCCTCCGTTTGAGGCAACCAGGGCGATCGCCTTCGCACAGTCGTAGGAGGAACCACCGCCGAGGGAGATGATCGAATCACATCCGTTCTCCCGGAAGACCTGTAATCCGGCTTCCACATTCACATCTTTCGGGTTCGGCTCCACTCCGCCGAATACGGTGCTCTTGACACCGGCATCAGAGAGGATCGTCTGGATATTTTCTGCCATACCGTTCTTTGCGAGAAAGGCGTCCGTCACGATCAGCGCTTTCTTTCCACCAAGGCTCTGCATTAAGGAGCCGGTCTCTTTTACGGAATCTTCACCAAATAAGTTTCTAGTCGGTAAAAAATAATAAGTTGTTGCCATAATCGATACCTCTCTTTCCAACGATTAGGGGAATACTTTTTGTTTGATTACTAAAAATTTGTTTGTGTTCCTTTTTATTTTGCTCTGACGTCGTGTTATCACGGACATATGTCTTTGTCGAGAGGGTTTTCAGACTTTTTTTTGCTATTTTATTGTTACATTACAAACAGTTTGTTTTTTGTCGTAACAAGTGAAAACACGCTTTGCGAGTTTTCCCTTGTTATCGCGACAGTCGCCAAGGTCTCGCGCAAGCGCGGACTTTGGCTCGTTGTTCGCGTAAATAAACAGGACTGTCCTGCCAAACCATCTGCTGCCGGCGGCAGCTCCTACCGCGGAAATATCTGGATATCAGGAAACAGCAATCTCCGATATCGAATGAACTCTTCTCATGAGGATATTTTCAACGCAGAAAAAGCGCATTCTGTCTGTCATTGCTAATGTTGTAATGACAGCAGAACACGCTCTTCCATTGCAGTTTTCTATGTCTATCTCAACAGATCCTGCCTGTTAAAATACGTCGTATGCAGCAGCTTATGCGCTTTCTCGCTGCATGGCTCCCCGAGGTATGTCTCGTATACGCGCTTTACCGCCGGATTCTTGTGGGAAAGGCGGATCGGGAGGTTCTTTTCGGCCTCGTAGATGGCTTTCTTCCGCTCTTCCATGATCTTCCAGGTCTTTGGCGGATTTCCGCCTCCACCGATGCAGCCGCCCGGGCAGGCCATGATCTCGATAAAGTGATAATCAGCCTTTCCTTCTTTTATCTTTTCCAGAAGAATCTTCGCATTCTTGATTCCATGAGCTACCGCTACACGGATCTCCGTGCCATTCAGGTTCACAGTCGACTCCTTGATCCCCTTAAATCCGCGCACATCCGTATACTCCAGGCGCGGCATCTCCTGTCCGGTCACAACCGCATAGACGGTCCTGAGTGCCGCCTCCATAACACCGCCGGTCGCACCAAAGATCAGACCTGCTCCGCTTCCCTCGCCGAACGGATCGTCGAACGGGGTATCCGGAAGTTCAGAAAAATCGATCCCGCCCGCACGGATCAGGTTTGCGAGCTCCTGGACCGTGATCGAGATGTCGACATCCTGATATCCGCTGTCACGCATCTCCGGTCTCGTACACTCAAACTTTTTCGCCGTACACGGCATGACGGACACGCTGCAGATCTCGCCAGGATCAATGCCTTCCCGCTCCGCAAACCAAGTCTTGATCATCGCCCCGAACATCTGCTGCGGAGATTTCGCGGTGGAGAGGTGATCCGTCAGGTTCGGCGCATACGTCTCACAGTACTTGACCCATGCCGGACAGCAGGATGTGATCATCGGCAGAGTTCCGCCGTTTTTCAGGCGGTGCAGAAGTTCCGTTCCTTCCTCCATGATCGTCAGATCTGCGGAAAAATCAGAGTCAAACACTTTGTAAAATCCGAGGCGTTTTAACGCAGACACAAGTCTTCCGGTGCTGACCACGCCCGGCTTTTCCCCGAGTGCCTCCGCAAGTGTGATCCGGACAGACGGGGCCACCTGGATGATCAGCTTCTTTCCAAGCTCCTTCTGCTTCATGAGCCCGTATGTATGGTAATGGACTGTCAGGGCGCCCGTCGGACATACCTGGACACACTGGCCGCAGCCGATGCAGTTCGTGTCTGCGAGCTTCTCGCCGTAAGCCGGGGCAACTAACGTATGGAAGCCGCGATTTTCCTTCGAGAGGACGTTGATTCCCTGGATATCGTTGCACATCTCAAGACATCTGCCGCAGAGAATACACTTCTGAGGGTTTCGCATGATTGCCGGGGAAGACCAGTCCTCCTCCTGATGGCGGATCTGTGTGTCATAGCGGATATCGAGATGCATGCCGAGATCCTGAGCGACCTTCTGGAGATCACATTTTCCGCTCTTCGGACAGACGAGACAATTCTGCGGATGTCTTGCAAAGATCAGCTCCAGGATATTTCTGCGCGCCTTCAAGACCTTCGGGGACGCCGTCTGAACGACCATGCCCTCAGCGACCGGGGTGCTGCAGGCAGTCGGAAGAAGTCTCTGTCCTTCCACCTCCACCACGCAGATGCGGCAGACCGCCTTAATGCTCAGGTCCTCATGGTAACATAATGTCGGAATATGGATACATGCTTTTTTCGCCGCCTGAAGGATCGTCGTTCCCTCTTCCACATCAACAGGCTGGCCGTCTATGATCAGATGAATCATCGGTAAATTCCTCCTTTCCCGCTGCATACCGGACAGAAGTCCTTGTCAATATGGTGCAGGTATGCGTTCCGGAAGTTCTGAATGCTGGTGCGGACCGGGACCGCCGTTGAATGGCCGAGTCCGCAGAGCGCAGTGAGCTGCATCGTCTCTGTCAGCTCGTCGATCTTTTCGAGATCCTGGATCGCGCCGTGTCCCTGGGCGATGCGGTTCACAAGATTGTAGAGCTGCTGACCGCCTTCCCGGCACGGGGTGCATTTTCCGCAGGACTCACCGCGGAAGAAATCAAGGTTGTTGAGCACGATGTCGACAATACAGTTCCGGTCGTCGATCACGAGAATCGTTCCGCAGCCGAGTCGTCCGCCTGACGCAGACACCGAGTCGATATCCAGATTCATGTCGATCTGATCCGCATTGATGATCGCGCCGGAGGTACCGCCGGTCTGGACGCCTAAAAGCTTATGGCCGTCCGGGATGCCGCCGCAGACTTCATAGATGATATCTTTTAAATTCACACCCATCGGAAATTCAAAGACACCTCTCCGGACCACGTTGCCGCAAACCGTAAAGAGCTTCGTTCCCGAGCTATTTTCCGTTCCGATGGACCGGTACCACTCCGCTCCGTTTTTGATGATCGGTGCGAGGTTTGCAAGAGTCTCGACGTTGTTTAACATTGTCGGTTTTCCGAACAGTCCGTGGATGCTCGGGAATGGCGGACGGAATCTCGGCTCCCCACGTTTTCCTTCGATCGATTCAAACAGAGCTGTCTCCTCACCACAGACATATGCGCCCGCGCCGGACCGGAACTTGATTTCAAAATCATACCCGCTCCCCATCATGTTCTTTCCGAGATATCCGAGCGATTCCGCATGGAGCAGGGCCGCCTGCATGACCGGGAAAAGATACGTATATTCCGCGCGGAGATAGATGTAGCCGACATGGGCGCCGACCGCTTTCCCGGCGATCGCCATTCCCTCAAAGATTGAGCACGGATCCGTCGACAACAGGATCCTGTCTTTGTTTGTTCCAGGCTCTCCTTCATCTGCATTACAGACGATGTAGCGGACCGGATCCGCCGCATTTGCCGTAAACTGCATCTTTCTCCAGGTCGGGAATCCCGCTCCGCCGCGGCCGCGAAGTCCCGCTGCCTTCACCGTCTCGAGGATCTCCTCCGGGGTCATCGCGAGCGCTTTTTCGAGAGCTGCAAATCCACCGTTGTCCGCGTATTCCTGCGCATTTTTCGGGTCAATTTTTCCACGATTCTTTAAGAGTACATGAACTTCCTGCATGATCTACACATCCTCTCTGATATATTGTTTGATGATCTCCCGGACAGATTCCGGGGTCAGGTTTCCGTATGCCCGGTCATTGATCATGATCGCCGGGGAAATCTCGCAGAGTCCCAGGCACGGGCAGTATTCCAAGGTAAACCTTCCGTCCTCAGTCGTCTCGCCGATCGAGATTCCGAGCTGATCCTCGATGGCCTCCACGATCTCCTTCGCGCCGTGAACATGGCACGGGGCGCTCTTGCACATGCGGACAATGTATTTGCCCTGAGGTTTCACCGAAAGCATCGCGTAAAAGGTTACAAAGCTGTAGACCTGGTTCATCGGGATGTTCATCTCCCTTGCGATAACACTGGCGACCGCTTTTGAGAATGCCGGCACAACCTTCTGCGCCCGGATCAGGACCGTCATCAGCATATCCGGACGGTCTTTATATTCCGCCGCGATCGCAGCTACCTGTACAAGCTTCGACGCCGGCGTCTTGTAAACATAACTGTCTCTCTCCATGTTGCTTCCTCCCATCTGCATTGAGTCCTCGCCCACTGCTTGTTGCTTTACGCAATAGAAGCAAGGGACTGCCTTGATTCTTCAAACTAAATATTTGTGTGAATTACTTATTGTCTGATTTTATTTCGCATTATATCGCGGACATATGTCCATGCTAAGAGGATTTTCATACTTTTTGTTTGTTGTTTCGTTGTCATATTACAGTTTGTCTGGTTTTTATCAAACACTCCGCCGCAAATCTATCCCTTCCGGTTCCGGAATCCTGTCGGTTCCCACACGAAATCCTGAGATTGACGAAGCCAAAAGTTGCCGCTATAATAACGTTAATTTAAAACGTCTTATCGCATATCCGATTTCATTTACCGATTCGACGAAAGGAAGGGATTTCCCATGTTCAGCAAACGAGAATACGAATACGTGATGGAAATTGCCAAAGAAGGCAGCTTTTCAAAGGCGGCGCAGAATCTTTATATCTCCCAGCCGGCCCTCAGCGGAGCGATCAAGAAGATTGAGAAGGAGCTTTACGGCATCCCGCTCTTCGACCGCACGGTGACTCCGGTCGCCCTGACACCGGGCGGACAGTATTATCTGGAACAGACCAGAAAAATCTATGAGCTGAGCAACGAGATCGACCGGCATTTTGCGAATCTCGCCGGAATCCGGAGCGGCGTCATCAACATCGGAAGCTCCGGATATTTCTGCGCTTATTTTCTCCCGGAGCTTATTCGCGGCTACCGGAGACTCAACCCGAAATGCCAGATCAACGTGACCGAGACGGACACCTCCGGCATGGATGACGGGCTGCGGTCCGGCGAGTTCGACATCACGATCGATGTGGAGGAACTGGACCCCGAAATGTTTGAGCGCATGGTGCTCGACTATGAATATATGATCATGGCGATCCCGGCTTCTTTTCCGGTCAATGAGGAGTTGGGATCGTATCAGATTTCCAGAGAGTCCATTTTAAACCGCAGTTTTCTCGACGAGGAGGTCCCAGCTGTCGATCTTTCCCTTGTCGCGAAGGAGCCGTTTCTGATGCTCAAGAAAAATCATGACTCCTACCGGCGCAGCATGAGTATCTGCGAGCATGCCGGCTTCGAGCCAAATACAGTCATGTACTTCGACCAGCTCCAGACCGCCTACAATGTCGCGAGGAGCGGTCAGACCGGCATCATCTTTTTCCGCGATACGCTGTTGAAATATGCGGAAAAAACAGAAAAGCTCTGCTACTATAAGATCGATGATCCTCTCGCAAGACGCCCGATCCTGCTCTCCATGAAACGCTATCCAGGTGTCGGACCGACCGTCGATGATTTCATCAAATATATCATGTTGTCGAAAAAATAGCCCAAAACAAGTGAAAACACGCTTCGCGAGTTTCCCCTTGTTATCGCGGCAGTCGCCAAGGTCTCGCGCAAGCGCGGACTTTGGCTCGTTGTTCGCGTAAATTAAACAACACATCCGGAACAGGGATTTTGCCTCCTACCATTGCACCCCTGGTTTCCGGATGTATTTTTTTGTCTTGATAAGCGTTCCGTGATCACTGATGCCTTATAAGCATTTGCTTATACATCCATATCTGAAAGCGAGTTGGAAGATTTTTTCCACGCGTGATAAAGTAAGCTCAGAAAGAGAAAAGAACATTTCGAACCAAAGAACACTTCAAAAAGCAAGGAGGATTCCATATGAGACTAGCAACCATCAAAACAAACGGAAGCGAAAAAGCCGGCATCGTATTATCAGGCGGTGTTCTCCCGATCGAAGCACTGAATGCAGCAAAGGGAACCGCATGGGCGGAGGACATGATGAGCCTCATCCAGAAACAGCAGATCCCGGGACTTACCAAATGGTACAACGAAGGCGGCAAAGATGAGCTTGCAGCAATTCCGGGACTCGTTCCAAACGCAGATGTCGTATACGGACCGCTCTACCGCAATCCGAAACGCATCTTCGGAATCGGTCTCAACTATCTCGACCATGCCGGAGACATCGGCTCCGCAGCACCGAAAGGATTCCCGGGAAGCTTCTTCAAAATGGCCGACACACTCATCGGACCTGGCGATGAGATCCAGCTTCCGAAATTAAAAGAAGCACAGAAGACAACCGCTGAGGCTGAGCTCGGAATCATCATAGGCAAGGATTGCAGAGATGTCTCCGAAGAGAACTGGCAGGATGCCATCGTCGGATACACAACGATCCTCGACATGACTGAGGAGTCGATCCTGAAAGGAAATGATTATGTAAGCGGAAACCCGAGATACTTAACGATCGTCAAGAACTTCCCGACTTTCTTCTCCTTCGGACCGCAGCTCGTAACACCGGATGAGGTTCCGGATGTCCTGAAACTGAATGTACAGAGCATTCATAACGGCGAAGTTCATGCGGAAAACGTGGTCGCAAATATGACACATCGCCCGGCGCGCCTCGTTTCCTTGCACAGCAGCATCCAGGGCTGGTATGCAGGTGACATTCTCTCCACAGGAACACCGAGAGCATTCCACATCCAGGACGGCGATATCGCAGAATGCCGCATCACAGGTCCGGACGGATTCGAGATGGAGCCGCTTGTAAATCCGGTCGTTGACCTGAAAAAGCATCCGGAGAAGGAAGCTTAAAACTTCCGAAAACCATCAGATCATACATAGTCATTTTAAGAGTCTGTAACTGTTCCGTATCTTTGCATCTGCAAGGAAAAATCCATTCCAGAGCGGCTGAGCCGGTAGGATTTGATCTGCAGTTTTATTCTTTATTGCAGTCTGCACAGCAAGTGCAAAGACCTGCTGAATGGTTACATTCATATGTAATTACGAAAATCACAAACTTATCGGAGGTATTTATCATGGAATTAGGTTTAAAAGGAAAAGTTGTTCTTTGTATGGCATCTGCTGCCGGACTTGGAAAGGGAATCGCGACCGAGATGGCAAGAGAAGGTGCCAAAGTGATGCTCTGCACCGCAGAACCATTTAAGGATCAGCTCCTCGAAGCACAGGCTGAGATCGAAAAAGAAACCGGAAACCGTCCGGAGACTTTCCTCTGCGATGTCAACAAAGCAGAAGATATCGAAGCTCTTGTAAAACACACCGAAGAAACGCTCGGCGATATCTACGCTCTCGTCAACATGTGTCCGGGTCCGAAGCCGGGTCCATTCGAGAGCTTCGATGACGCAGCATGGACAAACGCATTCAACATGTGCCTGCTCTCCTATGTGAGAACGATCCGTGCGGTACTTCCGTCCATGAAACGTCTCGGAGGCGGCCTCATCGTAAACTCCACTTCCTCTTCCGTCAAGGACTGCCTCGACAACCTGATCCTCTCCAACACCATGAGAATGGGCGTTGTCGGCATGACAAAGACACTCGCAAGAGAAGTCGGAAAAGACAATATCCTGATCAATGTCATCGGACCGGGCCGTATCGGAACTGCAAGAATCGAGAGCTTAAACAAGATGCGTGCAGATAAAGCCGGAATCAGCGTATCCGACTACGAGAAGGAAGATCTCAAGAAATTCCCGATGGGACGCTACGGCACGATCGACGAGTACGGCCGTCTTGCAACATGGCTCTGCTCCGAAGCGAATACTTATGTATCCGGTCAGACAATTCTTCTGGACGGTGCAATGACAACTGCTTATTGATATCGGAGGTATGATCCTATGAACAAATTATTCGCAAAAAGAATGGACGAGCTCGCTCCGTCCGGAATCAGAAAAGTAAATGAGAAAGCACTTGCCATGGAGCGCGCCGGTGAGACTGTCATCCACTTCGAGCTTGGACGTCCGGATTTTGACACTCCGGAGTACATCAAAAAGGCATGTATCGCTGATATCGAAAAAGGCGACGTATTCTACACCTCCAACTTTGGAACCATGGAGCTTCGTGAGGCGATCGCGTGGAAGTTAAAGACCCAGAACAACATCGACTACAAACCGTCCGAGATCATCGTCAGCGTTGGTCTTTCCGAGGCCGTATTCGATGTCATGACCGCGATTCTCGATGAAGGCGATGAGATCCTCGTTCCGAATCCGGGCTGGTTAAACTACTTAAATGTTCCGAAGCTTCTCGGTGCAACTCCGATCACCTACACGCTGAAAGAGGTGAATGACTACCAGATCGATCTCGACGAGATCCGCGCGAAAGTAACTCCGCGCACAAAAGCCATGGTCCTCATCACTCCGAGCAACCCGACCGGCGGCGTTCTGGCGGAAAATGTTTTAAAAGAACTCGCTGAGATCGCCATCAAAAACGATATCATGGTCATCTCCGATGAAGTTTACGAGAGACTTTTATACGATGATGCAAAACACATCAGCATCGCTTCCCTGCCGGGCATGAAGGAGCGCACGATCACCTTAAACGGCTTCTCCAAGGCATATTCCATGACCGGATGGCGTCTCGGATACGCTGCATGCAATGAGGACATCGTAAAAACTGTCAATAAGCTGCACCAGCATGTCGTTACCTGCGCGACCTCAGTCGGTCATTTTTTGCGGACAGTTCAATACATGCCTGTCTGTTTCGCTCCCTGCTCCTGCGTTTGCTCTCGTTTGATTTCTCCCTCTGTATCTTCTTGGCACAAGCAGGACAATACTTCGATATGCCAGAGCGGGGAACATATTCAACACCGCACACCGTACAATTCTTAGGCTTTAACGCAGTCCACCGCTTTGTCGGTGTGATATGTAATTCACCGACAAAGCCGATGAATTTATAATAAATCTTGATTTCCTGCCGCACCATTCCGTCTGTAAGTTTCTCACGTTCCGAAACAAGTATCTTGTCTATAAGTGCGTTTATGATGGTTGCGTCCAGTTCCTTAATGCCTTGATAGTTGCGGATTAGGGAGAGGAAATCACGGACACCCTGCGTCTTCTCATAGCTGTCGCTGAGCGTTTCCGTTACCTCTTTCAGCCTTGCTTCAATTTCAAGCTGTTCTTTCTGGTATTTTCCCGACATCATCTCAAAATTCCGCTCGGTAATACGCTCCATCACCTTATCTTCATAGAGTGAGGAAAACAGCCTGTCCAGTTCTGCAAGGCGTTTGTTCAGTTTTCTTTGCTCCTTTTCCAGTGCCTTTGCCTTGCTCTGGTCTGTTTCCGTGAGCCGCTTTTCAATCGCCCTCACTGCCTTTTCATCATTGACTGCCATATCCGCAAATCGGTTGATGTCGGTGAGGACAGCGTTGAACAAGTCCCTCGCTTCAATGCTGTGTGCGGTACACATGATATTACCGTATCTGCCATAATTATTGCAGGAATATTGTACGCAGTCGATGATGTCGGGGCGTTTCCTCCTGTTGGCACTCATAGCCCGCATCGCATAGCCGCAGTCCGCACACTTAATAACGCCTGCAAAGATGTTCTCAAAGCCGCCCTTGTTTTCTGGTAATCTGCGGCTTGTAATAAGCTGCTGTACGGTATCAAATTCCTCCTGCGTGACTATCCCCTCATGGGTGTCTGGTATCACTTCCCATTCTTCGGGCAGCTTAGAGGGGCGTTTCTTGCTTTTCATGTTGGCGGCAATCCGCTTGTAGCCTGCAAGGTTTCCCGCATATATCGGGCTTCTTAAAATGCCCCTTACGCTGTTCTCGCTCCAAATATAACGGTTCTCCTCATTCTCCTCAAAATACCTCTCATAGCCTGTTGCCCCCTGCTCCGCCGCATAAGCGGCGGGGCGTAAGATATGCTGTTTGTTGATGTGCTTGCGGATTTTGGCGATTCCGTTGCCCGCTAACGCAAGGTCAAATATTTCCCTTACCACATGGGCAACTTTGTCATCTATCAGCAGATGGTTGTGGTCGGCGGGGTCTTTGACGTAACCGTATGGTGCTGTCGTCCCCATGAATTTCCCCTGCTGAAACCTCGCTCGGTACGCCGATTTTATCTTGACCGACACATCGGCGGAATACATTTCGTTTAGGATGTTGCGGAAAGGCGTGATGTCCATAGCGGATTTATTGAGCGTGTCCACGCCGTCATTGACCGCTATATACCTCACATTATGCTCTGGGAAAAACACTTCCAGATACAGTCCGCAATCAAGATAGTTCCTCCCCAGACGAGATAAATCTTTCGTGATAACGCAGTTTATCAGACCGCTTTCAATGTCCTTAATCATGTTCTGGAAACTTGGTCTTTGGAAATTTGTACCAGAGTAACCGTCGTCCACATACGTTTTTGCTAAGTGCCATCCCTGCTTTTTCACATAATCCGTGAGGATGGATTTCTGTGTCGCAATGCTCGCACTCTCGTTATCCGTGCCATCGTCTTTTGACAAGCGGCAGTACATGCCGACTTCATAAATCTTGTTCTCCATTCTTATTCCTGCCATACTGTAAAACCTCCATATCTGTCCTATCTGTTTTCATGTTCCATTGCGTACATTCTAAGCGGACAGCCCCTCATTGTCGAAGGTGTCGCCCTCGGCAATCTTCTTCCGAATATCCTCGGAGATAATCGGGACAAACGCTTCTGTAACGGTCTGTGTGCCGACATATTCACGGCTGATTATCATCTGCACTGGTGCTTTTGGCACGATACGCTTTCTCTTTTTATCTGCTTTCTTATCCTCGCCCATACTTAAATCTTCCTTTCCAGACAGGGCAGGAGAACGTCTGGAAACGCCCCGCCCTGTCAATCAGATACCATCAATCCCCGCTGTTTACTTCTTTCTGTAATGCTTCAAGGAGTGCTGCTGCTTCATCAGCGTTCAACGTGATACCCTTTCCGCACTTCTCACGGTTCGGGGAAAAGCTGCGGATGTCATATTTCGGCTCTCTTCCGTTCCATGAGATAAGATTGATTTCTTTTGTGTAGCCGCTGTCGCCCTTAGACAATACGGCGATTTCCTTTACAATCTCATACTGGATTTCTTTCATTCTTCATACCTCAATTTTCTGCATTTACCTCCCGAAAAGAGAAGATTAGCGGCTGTCCCTGCCCCGTTTCCTCTGCAATTCACGCTCCAAAAGTTTAATGATGGTTTCCTCCATCTGCTTCGGCGTTGTGTTCTTCGGAAAATACTTTTTCAGCTTGCTTGTGTTGATTTTCAAGGTTTCTTTCTGGTTTCCCTTTTCCTCCGTCATAATTGCAAATATCGTATCCATGTCAAGCCGCCCGCTCTGGCTTAGGCTTTTCATCCGCTGTGCCTGTGAGAGTGAGGGCGTTGCTTCTTCGCTCTCCATCGTG
>OGFL01002025.1_pt1 | contig 11995 bp, 10 predicted proteins | sample 1570911 | NCBI WGS metagenome assembly OGFL01 (sample SAMEA2582050, study PRJEB24529) | metagenome | biome: Human gut stool | place: China | collected 2011 | reverse complement strand
TAGAAACACCTGTAGCAGAAATAGTTTTTGTATCATTTTTTAAGGTAATACGAGTCGTATTGGGATGTGGCGCATTACTATCCTTGTTGATTTTCCAGTAGACCTTAATGCCTTTTTCGTATGCGATATCCAGAGCGCGTGGAATGTCAGGGTCGTCCGTTTCCATACCTAAAATACCAGCCACTAGAGCCACATCAGTCCCGTGACCTCGATAGGTTTTGGCAAAGGAATTAAAAAGTTGAAATTCTACCTCAGTCGGTGTCTCGCCAAAGATGGCAGAAACAATCTTGCCAATACGAACAGCTCCTGCAGTATGACTAGAGGAAGGCCCGACCATGACAGGTCCGATGATGTCAAAAACGGATTGAAATTTTAAATTTTTCATAACACGCCTCGTTTGATTAATCTTGTATTTTCAGTATACCACGAATTAGAGAGATTCGCTGTTTAAGTAAAAATCTATAGGAATAGTAAAAAACAACCGACTTTAAGTTTTCTTTAAGCTTTAATGGATATAATAGCAGTCTATTAAGTAAGCAATACTTATTTTTCATAAATCTGAGAGGGCGGCCTGCGGGTCGTCCTTTTGTGTTTCTTTATTTATATATAGCTAGATGTGGTAAAATAGAGCCTAAAGATTTCCAGTTAGAAAGGACATACCATGACCTACACTCATTTACTTTTCGACCTTGACCACACCCTCCTAGATTTTGACCGTGCTGAAGATTTGGCTTTGACCTACCTTCTTGAAGAGGCTGGGGTGGCTTCACGAGATCTTAAAGTTTACAAGGATCACTATATTCCCATGAACCGTTCCATGTGGGAAGATCTCAATCATGGTTTGATTACTAAACCTGAGTTACTTCGTACACGTTTTGCACGTCTTTTTGAACATTTTGGACAGGAGGTTGATGGCGTCCACTTAGCGGGTCGTTACCAACATTTCTTGAGCCAACAGGGGCAGGAGTTGCCTCAGGCCCATGCTTTCTTATCGAACGTTAAAAATCGCGGTCACAAGATTTATGCAGCAACTAATGGTGTTAGCTACATCCAACGTGGTCGTCTGCAAGCCTCAAGCATCTTGCCTTTCTTCGACGATATTTTCATTTCAGATGAAGTGGGTGCCCACAAACCGTCTACGGACTTTTTTGAAAAAATTGCGGATCAGGTGAATGACTTTCATCCCGATTCGGCCCTCATGATTGGTGATAGTCTAACTGCTGATATTCAAGGTGGTAATAATGCAGGAATTGACAGCATTTGGTTTAATCCAAAAGGTTTGGTTAATGAGACTCCAGCTGTTCCAACCTATCAAGTCAAAAACTACCAAGAAATTTTGACGATTTTGAGCAAATAGACCTCTTTTCAAATTGTATTTACCCATGACTATTAAGAGCTTTTCAGCTCTTTTTTTGCTACAATGAAAGCATGAATAATCTGATTAAACATAAGCTGGAATTGCTCCCAAACAACCCGGGGTGCTATCTCCACAAGGACAAATTCGGCAATATTATCTATGTCGGTAAGGCTAAAAATCTAAAAAATCGTGTGCGTAGCTATTTTCGTGGAAGCCATGATACCAAGACAGAACTTCTGGTATCTGAGATTGCAGACTTTGAATTTATCGTAACCGAGTCTAATATTGAGGCCCTGCTTTTGGAAATTAACCTCATCCAAGAGAATATGCCCAAATTCAACATTCGCCTTAAGGACGACAAGTCTTACCCTTTTATCAAGATTACTAAGGAACTCTATCCAAGGCTCTTGATTACTCGTCAAGTCAAGAAGGATGGTGGTCTTTATTTCGGCCCTTACCCAGACTCTGGTGCAGCCAATGAAATCAAGAAGCTTTTGGACCGTATTTTCCCCTTTAAGAAATGTAAAAATCCTGCCAACAAGGTCTGTTTTTATTACCATATTGGTCAATGTAATGCCCACACCATCTGTCACACCACTGAGGACTATTGGCAAGGTTTGGTTGAGGATGTCAAGAATTTCCTAAATGGTCATGATGATAAAATCGTTAACCAGCTCAAGGTCAAGATGAAGGACATGTCTGACCAGATGGAGTTTGAACGTGCTGCGGAGTATCGGGACTTGATTGAGGCGGTTTCGACCCTTAGAACCAAGCAGAGGGTTATCCGTCAAGACATGCAGGACCGTGATATCTTCGGTTACTACGTGGACAAGGGCTGGATGTGTGTTCAGGTTTTCTTTGTTCGCCAAGGAAAACTCATTCAGCGTGATGTCAATATGTTCCCATATTACAATGAAGCCGAGGAAGATTTTCTAACTTATATGGGTCAATTTTACTTGGATAGTCGGCATCTCAAGCCTAGGGAAATTTTTATTCCTGGAGACATTGATCAAGAGTCTGTCGAAGCTCTGGTTGGAGATGAAGTCAAGGTTTTTAAACCACAAAGAGGCGAGAAAAAGCAGTTGGTTAATCTGGCGACGAAAAATGCCCGAGTCAGTTTGACCCAAAAATTTGATCTCCTCGAAAAAGACTTGGCTAAGACCCAAGGAGCTATTGAAAATCTAGGAAAACTCATGGGGATTCCTACACCCGTCCGCATCGAGTCCTTCGATAACTCTAACATCATGGGAACAAGCCCTGTCTCTGCTATGGTTGTTTTTGAGAATGGCAAACCCAATAAAAAAGAGTACCGCAAATACAAGATTAAGACGGTTGAAGGCCCTGACGATTATGCCAGCATGCGTGAGGTCATTCGTCGTCGCTATAGTCGTGTCAAACGAGATGGTCTAACACCACCGGATCTTATTATCATGGATGGTGGTCAAGGTCAGGTCAATGTAGCCAAGGATGTGCTTCGCAAGGAACTCAATCTATCTATCCCAGTTGCAGGTCTTCAGAAAAATGACAAGCACCAAACCAATGAATTGCTTTTTGGAGATCCTTTGCGAGTCATTGATTTGCCACGTCAATCCGAGGAATTTTTCCTCCTTCACCGTATTCAGGATGAAGTACACCGCTTTGCCATCACCTTCCATCGTCAAGTCCGTAGTAAGAATAGTTTCAGTTCTAAACTTGATGGCGTGGAGGGGTTAGGACCTAAGCGCAAACAAAAACTCCTCAAATACTTCAAGTCTATGACAGCTATCCAAAAAGCTACTGTTGAGGATATCCATGCCCTTGGCATTCCAGAAAAAGTAGCAGAGGCTCTGTTAGATAAATTAAATGATAACAATTAAAGAAACGTAATGAATTAAGTTCATTTTTTGTTACCTAAATTGTCAAATTAAGTTAGACTTTTCAAGTAACTCAGAAAAACTTGGTAGGGAGATTGATAATTCAATGATTTCCTAGGAATTCGATTTCTTTTATCAGCTATAGCTGTGGACGTCGACACACGAAGTCTTCTGGCAATATCTGTTAGTGACACCTTTTCAGTAAGGAGCTATGCAACTTTTTGCCGGACTAGATTGGAGATTTGGCAGTTTTTCTCAACGATTGATGTCTTAGCTACCGTGACTCTCCTACAACTTTTACACTGGAAACGACGCTTTTTAAGACGTAATAGTGTAGGTGTTCCAACTTGTTCAAGGAGAGGAATTTTAGAAGGCTTTTGAAAGTCATATTTGATCATTTTTCCTTGGCAGTCAGGACATGATGGTGCAGTATAATCAAGTGTTGCTTGAACCTCAATGTAGGTATCTTTTTCAAAAACAAGAGAAATAATGATATTTGGGTCTTTAATTCCGATTAATTCTGTGGTATTCTTAATAAGTCTCATAAGTTCTTCCTAATGATGGTTTGGTTGCTTTTCATTATAGTTCTTATGGGACTTTTTGTCTGCATTCAAAAAGCTCTATAATCTCTACAGTGGTTTTACCCACTACAGAAATTATAGAGCCGCCTAACATAGATGGCTTTTTCTGTCTAGCTTAATTTTACAAATTGGGTTATTTATTCTTCATAAGATTTGAAGGGTTGATCTTTTTTAGGGTATCGTGTCGGTGTGATTGACAGTCCCATCTTGTCTTTTTCGTGTAGCAATTCAATGACTAGGGAAACCATAATCAGTACCATGATGAGTGAAAATGGAAAGGCTACGATAATCAGCGTATTTTGCAAGGCTACTAAGCCCCCTGAAAGAAGTAAGACGATGGCAATAGTCGCAAGGAGTACGCCCCAGAAGATTTTAAGGTTATTCTTTGGTTTGAGATTCCCATCATCAGAGAGCATAGCTAGCACATAGGTCGCAGAGTCTGCTGACGTGATAAAGAAGGTAATGATCAGGATGATGGCAACAACGGAGGCAATAAAACCAAATGGCAGTTGACTGAAGGTTGCAAACAAGGTCTGCTCACTTGGAAACTGTGTTAAATCTACATTTCCAAGTGATTGAACATGCGTTGAAAGTGTTCCAAAGGTAGAAAACCATAAAAAGCTTAATACAGTCGGTGCTAATAAGACGATGGATAGAAATTGTCTGATACTACGTCCTTTAGAAATTCTGGCAATAAAAACTCCCACGAATGGTGACCAAGAAATCCACCAAGCCCAATAGAAAATCGTCCAAGTATTGATCCAGTCACGATTGTATTGACCAAAGGAACCAGCACTGAAACTCATACGGAAGAAATTGGAAATATACAGTCCGATACTATCGGTCAAGGTATTAAAAATCTGGACTGTGGGACCGATGATTATGGTGATGGCGAGTAGTCCAACCGCTAAAATAAGATTGGTGTTTGATAAGATTTTTACCCCTTTTCCAAGACCAGAAAGGGCTGAAATGGTAAAGAGGATGGTTGTGATAATTATGATAATAACTTGCACAAGGGCATTGTTTGGAATACCAAAGAGGTAGTTGAGTCCCCCATTGATTTGGGCTGCCCCAAAACCAAGAGTGGTTGCCACCCCGATAACAGTAGCGACCACTGTAATCGTATCTACGATCTTACCAAGGCTACCGTTTGTTTTTTTACCAAACAAGGGCTTTAAGGTAACCGATAAAAGATATTTCTCTTTTTTTCGGAAACCAAAGTAGGCGAGGGCCAGGGCGATTAAAGCATATATTGCCCAGGCATGGATGCCCCAGTGAAAGAAAGTGTAACGGAAAGCATCGGCTAAGGCTTCCTGCGACCCTGGGGTAGCTCGTACCGTTGAAATGGCATAATGGGATAAGGGCTCTGCGGCACCGTAGAAGACAAGGCCGATTCCCATTCCAGCAGAAAATATCATGGCAATCCAAGAGATAGTAGAGTGTTCAGGCACCGAATTGGGTTCCCCCAGTTTGATTTGCCCAACGGGACTAACCAGGAAAAAGCCACAAAGTAGAACGATTGACGTGACCAGTAATAAGTAAAACCAGCCAAGTTTATCTGAAATAACTTCCCTTAGTTGTTCTGACCAAACTTGGTAGCCGTCAGGCATAACAATACCAAGAAGGACCAGGATAGCCAGTAGCACAAAAGAGGTTTTTAAGACCGGCGTTAAATTTTTAGTTGACATAAAATCTCCTTTCATTCTCTACCATTATATCAAAAATGATAATAACTTAAAAATGAGGGGAGATTAGATAACACCCAGCTAGTTATAATTTTTAGTTGATTAACTAGAGACGTTTAAGAACCTAAATTGTCAAATTAAGTTAGACTTTTCAAGTAACTCAGAAAAACTTGGTAGGGTGATTGATAATTCAATGATTTCCTAGGAATTCTATTTCTTGAGAGTGGGACAGAAATCGGTAATTCGTTAGAATTCGATTTCGTCGTCCCACCTCCGCACAGTTGAGTAGGGCTGTAAAAGCTGATGAAATCAGCGTAGTAGAGCCCACTCAACCACTGCGTCTTTCTCGACAATCCAAAGACAAATTGAGAGGCTAGGACTTTTGTCCCAGCCTCATAATTTTGAGAAACATTCGTAAAATCCATTTGTTTCGGTAATCCATTTCGTCCTATATGTTAGTTCCTTTCAGATAAATGTGGTGTTTATCTGAGACTAGCCTAGATGGCTTTTTCTGTCTAGCTTAATTTTACAAATTTGGTTATAATAAGATTAATTAAAAAGGGAAAGGAGTCATGCTATCAAAAACGAAGCTAAAATTGAACGTCTTTATGATAAGAGTCGTCGCGGCTTTCTTCGTGGAATCTTTAGTCGTGCTACGATTATCTTCTTGATCATCTTACTGCAGCTTGTTGTTGTGGCCATGTCTTACCTCTGGTTGCATCAATATAGGATACACCTGCAAGTTACAGAAGTAGTCCTTCGTATTCTGGCCATTATTTATCTCTTTCAAAGTGATATGGAATCAACAGCCGTCAATACTTGGCTCCTGATAGTCTTGCCTTTTCCAATTATCGGAACCTTGCTCTTGGCTTATACGAAACTTGATATAGGTTACACAGGGATGAAGCGTGCTATTCAGAGCAATATTGACCGCAGTTCTGGTATTCTGAAACAAGATAATCAGGCCCTCGAAGAGCTTAAACAGCGTCACACCAGCAACTATAACTTGGTCCAATATCTTGAAAATGTGAACGGTTCCTTTCCAGTTTATCGTCACACGAAGACGACCTATTTCCCAAGTGGTGAAGCCAAGTTTGAGGAAATGAAGAAACAGCTCCTTAAAGCAGAGAAGTACATTTTCTTGGAATATTTCATCATTGGTGAAGGTGAAATGTGGGGTGAAATCCTAGCAATCTTGAAACAAAAGGTTCAAGAAGGGGTGGAAGTTCGAGTCCTGTATGACGGTATGAATGAATTTTCAACTTTGAGTTTTGACTATAAGAAACGATTGGAAAAAATTGGCATTCAATCTCGAGTTTTTGCCTCGGTAACCCCTTTCCTGTCAACCTATTACAATTACCGTGACCATAGAAAAATCTTGCTGATTGATGGTAAGGTTGCTTTCACAGGCGGGGTTAATTTAGCTGACGAGTATATCAACAAGATTGAGCGTTTCGGTCATTGGAAAGATACTGCCTTGATGCTGGAGGGCCCAGCGGTTGATACTTTTTTAGTTCTCTTTCTTCAGATGTGGACCTATTCTAACGAAACCTTAGATGTTACGCCGTATATGGTTGAACATAAGGTCTTTGATACCCCTGGCTTTGTTGTTCCTTATGGAGATATTCCATTGGACAAGGATAAAGTTGGTGAGAATGTTTATATTGATATCTTAAACCATGCGCGTGATTTTGTTCATATCATGACACCTTATCTTATTTTAGATGGTGAGTTACTGCATGCTTTGAAGTTTGCGGCTGAGCGCGGGGTAGACGTCAGTATCATCATGCCTGGTATTCCTGATAAAAAGTCAGCTTACTACCTAGCTAAGACTTACTACCCAACACTTTTGGCATCCGGCGTAAAAATCTATGAGTACACTCCTGGATTTGTTCATGCAAAGGTATTTGTGAGTGACAATAGTAGGGCTGTTGTCGGAACGATTAATTTGGATTACCGCAGTCTTTATCACCACTTTGAGTGTGCGACCTATCTTTACAGGACGTCATCAGTGGTTGGTATTGAGGAAGATTTCCAAGCGACAATGGCCAAGTGTCATCGAGTCAGCATGGCTGATGTTAAAAATCGACCATTCCACCAGAAGTGCTTGGGCTTATTGACCAGATTAGTTGCGCCATTGATGTAGTGACAAGACTTGTTATAAGAGGGTTGAGCCCTCTTTTTTTATAGTTTAAAATAAAGATAATGAAGTCGAAGGAGAAAATGATGTTAACCATTCGTCCAGCCAGCTTGTCAGATGCACAAGCTATCCAGGCCATCTATGCACCCTATGTCGAGAAGACAGCTATTACCTTTGAATATGAGGTTCCCAGTGTTCAAGAGTTTGAAAAACGCATTAGCAAGACGCTTGAAAAATACCCCTATTTAGTAGCAGAAGAGAATGGCCAAGTTCTAGGCTATGCTTATGCCTCAACCTATTATGCTCGTACAGCCTATGATTGGACGACAGAATTGTCTATCTATCTGCATGAAGATGCACGTGGTCGAGGTTTGGGCAGTCAGCTCTATGATGCCCTTGAAAATGAACTTGAAAGACGAGGTTTCTTGCGTTTCTTAGCCTGCATTGCTATCCCCAATGAGGCCAGCATTGCCATGCATGAAAAACGAGGTTATGTCCAAGTTGCTCATTTTCCCAAAGTTGGCTACAAGTTTAATCAATGGCACGATATCGTCTGGATGCAAAAGACCTTGGATGGACCTGTTAGAAAAATAATGCAATAAACTAGAAATGTTTAGGCATGTTGGTAAATTGACCATGTCATCTACCTATGCTAGAATGACACTAAGAATGGAGAAGTCGCTGAAAGCGTTCTAAACTGCGAGTTGATTTCTTTATACTAAAGGAGCTTATATGCCTCAAGTAAGCAGTGCTAGGCTGTTACCTCAAAAGCCCTCCAGATGGGCCAAAATTCTACTTAACCGAAAGGTTCCCATTCTCCTGTTCTTCTTACTGGAATTGGCCTTTCTTGTCTTTTCATATCTCAGCCTACAAGAGCATTTCCCATCCATTATCTTATGGGAACACTTGTTGAGTGTCTTTACCTTCTTTTACTTGCTCAATCGTTCCATGGATTCTCGTTCCAAACTGTCCTGGGTGATTATCATTGCCCTCTTTCCAATTTTTGGGACGGCTCTGCTTTACTTTTCACTGGCTGATTTGGGTGTGAGACGCTTGAAGAAACGGCTTGAGGATGCTACAGTGCAGGCTTCCGACCATTTAAGCACCGATCCAGAAGTTGCTGATTATTTATCCCAAAGTGATCGCCAATTACAGAAATTAGCTTATTTTTTGGAGCATAGTCCAGCCCAGTTTCCTATTTACAGAAACACAGAGGTTACCTATTTTCCACTTGGAGATGACATGCTTCCAGCCTTGCTGGAGGATTTGAAAAAGGCAGAGCGTTATATCTTCATGGAATATTTCATTATTGACGAAGGGATCATGTGGGGCGAGATTTTAGCCATTTTAGAGGAGAAGGCCAAGGCAGGTCTGGACGTTCGTGTCATGTTTGATGGGATGAATGAGATGACTACCTTGTCCTACGATTATATCGAGCGATTGCACAAGGTTGGCATTAAAGCTCAGGCCTTCTCGCCAGTCAAGCCCATTCTATCAACCTATTACAATTACCGAGACCATCGAAAGATTACAGTGATTGATGGTCAAGTTGCTTACACTGGTGGCGTTAATATCGCTGACGAGTATGTCAATAAACGAGAACGCTTTGGTCATTGGAAGGACACGGCCCTTCGATTAGATGGTTCAGCAGTTCAAACGCTAAAAGCTCTCTTTTTGACCATGTGGACAGTGACTGGAATAGAGGATAAAACGGATGTGGAGTACTATCTACAAGAAAAACCTCAACAAAGAAAGAGTCAAGGCTTTGTACTCCCTTATGGCAATTCACCGCTGACCTACCACAAGGTTGCCGAAAATGTTTATTTACATCTTCTAAATACATCAACTAATTATGTCTATATCATGACGCCTTATCTGATTTTGGATGACGAATTGGTTCGGGCCATGACCTTTGCGGCCAGACGAGGTGTGGATGTTCGTATCATTATGCCAGGAATTCCAGATAAACAGTATGCCTTTGATATTGCGACGACCTATTTTAAAGCCCTCTTGGATGCTGGCGTCCGTATTTTCCGCTATACCCCAGGTTTTGTCCATGCAAAAGTTTATGTTTCTGATGGCCAACAAGCTGTGGTAGGCACTATTAACACAGACTACCGAAGTCTCTATCAAAATTTTGAAGACGGAGTTTATCTCTACAAAAATCTGGAAGTGCTTAACATAGAACAAGATTTTGAGAAAACCCAGGCTCTCTCAGAAGAAGTGACATTGGAAAGTTTGTCAAAAATGCCTTTAGCACATCGTCTAGGTGGCTATCTCTTTTCTTTGATTGGACCTTTGATGTAATTTTCTTTATAAATTTCCTCGTTTTTTGTTCTATGGTATAATAAGACTATTAGATGAATAAGGGGATTTTTTAATGAAAAAAGCAATGGCTCTCTTAGGGGTGACCTTGGTGTCAGGACTAATTTTATCAACGGCACAAGAAATTAAAGCTCAAGAAACTTCTGAAAACATCATCGCTCTACGAAGTAGACGTGGTGGTTCGCGTTCTTCAAGTAGAGGTAGCAGAAGTGGATCAAAATCTGGTTTTGGCTCTAGCAAGGGGCATCATTCTGATGGTAATTCAGGAAAAGGGTATAAGTCTGATAGTGGGTCTAGTAAGAGTTACAAGTCAAGTAGTGATCATGACAGTTACGATGGATCTAGTAAAACTTATGGTTCGAGTAGCTCGCATAGTTCGGGTTCAGACGTTGATTCTAGCTCCAAATCAAGTAGCAGTCAGAGCCACTCAGACAGTCAGTCTTCTTCAAGTAACAGTTCCAGCAAGTCAAAATCAGATACAAATTCAGGATACACAAAGCCTCAGATGTCAGCTCCTGAGCTAAATGACTCTGAACGTTCGAACTTTCAATCGGGTGCAAAAGTTAGTGATGATGAGACACTCAAAAAGTATTCCAAACAAAATGATGATTTTTCAGATGACCAGGCTAAAAGTATTTTTGACAATAATGACGACTATCAAACCCGTGACCGTTATTACCGACAAGATGTCATCCGTAATCCCTGGTTCTGGATGTATATGAGTCGACGTTCTTATCATCGCTATGGGAATTCATACCATTCAAAAGTAAATAATAAGGCTTATACCAAGGGCTACCAGGATGGCTTTGCGGATGCCGAAAAAGGCATTGATAATTATGATTCATACTCAAAAGAATCAACTCTTTTTGGCAAATTCACAACAACTTCAGAAAAAACAGAATACCTACGTGGTTATAAAGATGGTCATGATGATGGTAAGTAAGCCAAATGGCTAGGATACCTACATGGTATTCATGACTTGACTCTGTCGTTCATTATGCTAGAATAGAAACATGCGATGAGTCGATTGGCTCTTTAGAGCCTTTTGCGCTGAGGAGGTCTACATTAGATTGTAACGCAGGAGCGGACCTTGAGTAGTTGTGTGAACCTGCTACTCTCATCGAAAGATGCCTCCTATCCCTTACCATTTGGTAGGGGATTTTTTCTTTATTCTTGGCGTTTTAACCCTTTTCAACTGGGCTTAAACGTAGTATAATAGATTCACTAAACTAAATTGATAGAAAATTCCGAAAGAGGTTTTACTATGGGATACACAGTTGCTGTTGTCGGTGCTACAGGTGCCGTCGGTGCTCAAATGATCAAAATGTTGGAAGAATCAACACTTCCAATCGATAAAATTCGCTACCTTGCGTCTGCACGTTCTGCAGGGAAAGTCTTGCAATTTAAAGGTCAAGACGTGACCATCGAAGAAACGACTGAAGACGCATTTGAAGGTGTAGATATTGCACTTTTCTCAGCTGGTGGATCTACCTCTGCTAAATATGCACCATACGCTGTTAAAGCTGGTGCAGTAGTCGTTGATAATACATCTTACTTCCGTCAAAACCCAGATGTACCATTGGTTGTACCTGAGGTCAATGCGCATGCGCTTGATGCTCACAACGGTATTATCGCTTGCCCTAACTGCTCAACGATTCAAATGATGGTTGCCCTTGAGCCAGTTCGTCAAAAATGGGGCTTGGACCGTATCATCGTGTCAACTTACCAAGCCGTATCAGGTGCTGGTATGGGAGCAATCCTTGAAACACAACGTGAGTTGAAAGAAGTTTTGAATGACGGCGTTAACCCACGTGATGTTAAAGCTGAAATCTTGCCATGTGGTGGTGATAAGAAACACTACCCAATCGCCTTCAATGCCTTGGCTCAAATCGATGTCTTCACTGAAAATGACTACACTTACGAAGAAATGAAGATGACAAACGAAACTAAGAAAATCATGGAAGACGATAGCATTGCTGTATCAGCAACATGTGTGCGTATTCCAGTCTTGTCAGCTCACTCAGAGTCAGTCTACATTGAAACAAAAGAAGTGG
>OGFL01002024.1_pt1 | contig 11999 bp, 9 predicted proteins | sample 1570911 | NCBI WGS metagenome assembly OGFL01 (sample SAMEA2582050, study PRJEB24529) | metagenome | biome: Human gut stool | place: China | collected 2011 | reverse complement strand
ACACGATGGTCAAATCGTTGCCCTTGGGATGGAAACAAAAGTTGGCTTTCTCCGTGGCCACGTTCCACCGTCCGGACATCGTGTTCCTCGACGAACCGACCGGAGGGGTCGACCCTAAGACGCGACGCCAGTTCTGGGAACTGATCTATCAGGCTGCCGACCAGGGTATCACCATCTTCGTCACGACGCACTATATGGACGAGGCCGAATTTTGCGGTCGCGTGTCCATCATGGTGGACGGGAAGATACGGGCATTGGATACGCCCGAAGGCTTGAAGCGTACTTTCGGCGAGAAAGACATGGACGGAGTGTTCCACCGTTTGGCCCGTGAGGCCACACGTAATGCAGAAATTTGCGGGTAAGAGAGCGCAGACCGAACTTGTTCGGTGTCTGCCGAGCGTGAGTAAATTATTCAATAAAGATGAAACAGTTTTGGGCTTTTATCAAGATAGAATTTTTCCACATCTTCCGCGACCGGCGGACGATGTTGATTTTGTTGGGCATGCCGGTGTTGCAAATCATTTTGTTCGGTTTTGCCATCACCACCGAACTCAACCACAGCCGCGTGGCCGTGCTCGATCCGTCGAAAGACGCCGTCACCACGCGCATTACGGAGCGGATAGACGAAAACCGTTATTTTTCGGTCGTGAAAGAATTGTCTTCGGCCTCCGACATCGAAACCGTGTTCCGGCATGATGAAGCGGACATTGTGGTGGCCTTCACTCCGGATTTCGATGCCAATCTGTCGACGGGAGAGGCAGGCATACAACTGGTGGTGGATGCCACGGATCCGAACACGGGCAACATGATGGCCGGTTACGTGCAGGGCATTGTCGGGCAAGCCTTGCAATCAGGGACGCAATCAAGCCCTATCGTGCAGACCCATCTCTTGTTCAATCCTCAGATGAAGAGCGCCTACAATTTCGTACCCGGCGTGATGGGGTTGATACTGATGCTGATTTGTGCGATGATGACTTCCATTTCCATTGTACGAGAGAAAGAGACCGGTACGATGGAAGTCCTGTTGGTGTCGCCTATCCGGCCTATTTTTATCATTCTGGCCAAGGCCGTACCCTACTTGGTACTCTCTTGTGTCAATCTGGCCACGATATTGCTGCTGTCGGTCTACGTGCTGCACGTGCCGGTGGAGGGAAGCCTCTGGACGCTGTCTTTCCTGAGCCTCCTTCTGATTGCGGTGGCTCTGTCGTTGGGATTGCTCATTTCATGCGTGGTACAAAACCAAGTGGCGGCCATGATCGTGTCGGGTATGGGACTGATGATGCCTGTCATGTTGCTTTCAGGCATGATTTTTCCCATAGAAAGCATGCCGGCTGTCCTGCAGTGGATTTCCAATATCATTCCGGCAAGGTGGTACATACAGGCCGTAAAGAAGGTGATGATAGAAGGCTTGGGCATGGCCGCCGTATGGCATGAGGCATTGATACTGTCCGGCATGGCAGCCTTGCTCATCGGGCTGAGCTTAAAGAAGTTCAAGGAGCGGCTGGAATAATACGGACGTAAAAAAGGAAAACTTATGGTACTGAAATATTTAATAGAAAAGGAGTTCAAGCAAATGCGGAGGAATCCCATCATTCCCCGGCTCATTTTGGTGTTTCCCTGCATGATGATGATTCTGATGCCGTGGGCTGCCAATCTTGAAATCAAGTACAACAACCTGGCTGTGGTAGACCTGGACCATTCTGCCTTGTCGCGCCGTCTGGTGGAGAAAGTGGCCTCCACGGATTATTTCAATTTGGTGGAGAACGCACCGGATTACGGCCGTGCATTGGAGAGCGTGGAGGGCGGAGAGGCGGATGTCATTTTGGAGATTCCGCGTGACTTTGCCAAATCTTTAGGTACGGGGCGTCCCGTGGAACTTCAGATTTCGGCCAATTCCATCAACGGGACCAAGGGCGGACTGGGCAGTTCTTACCTTTCTACGGTGGTAAACGATTTCGTGAATCAGGAATTGGGAGGCACGGGTATGGCCCGTTTGTCCGTACTTAACTTGTATAATCCGCATTTGAATTATAAAGTGTTCATGGTACCGGCTTTGCTCATCATGATGCTGACGTTGCTTTGCGGCTTTCTTCCTGCATTGAATATCGTGAGCGAAAAAGAGGTGGGCACGATTGAACAGTTGAACGTCACACCGCTCAACAAGTTCGTGTTCATCCTGGCTAAATTGGTGCCTTACTGGATTGTGGGGCTGGTGGTCCTGTCCATCGGCTTGGTGTTGTCCGCCGTGCTCTACGGCATTGTGCCGTCAGGCAGTTTGTGGCTGATATATTTCTTTTCGTGCATCTACATTCTTACGATGTCGGGTTTCGGACTGATTATTTCCAATTATTCCGCCACGATGCAGCAGGCCATGTTCGTCATGTTTTTCTTCCTGATGGTATTCATCCTGATGAGCGGCCTGTTCACCCCCGTGCGCAGCATGCCGGACTGGGCGCAGTGGATAGCGGCTTTCAATCCGTTGACCTATTTTATTCAGGTCATGCGTATGATTTTCCTGAAGGGATGTGGGCTGACCGACTTGTGGCTGCAGTTCGGCAAGATGCTGTGTTTCATGTCGGTGTTTGCCGGAGTAGCCGTGTGGAGTTACCGGAAGACAAATGCCTGATAGCCCGAGCCGGTCATGTATGGCGATGGATGGCCTGTCGAATGATTTACAAAACCAAGCCGTGGGGAGTATTTGGACTTTAAATGGATAAATAATTGAGAAACAGCGTAATAAATAACGCCTTGCAGGAGGTATGACAGTCTCTGCAAGGCGTTATTTTTTTCTGCGCCAAACGATTTTTCAATCTCAGGCGAACGATTTTTCAATCTCCTGAGATTGATTTTCCGTTCTGCGGCGAACGATTCGGGCGTTGAATTTCCTTTACGGATTCTATAGCATGAGGAGATTTTCCGGCATGCGGAAGCCCCGCAGGAAGTCTTCTATGCGCATCCTTTTCTTGCCCGTCAGTTGGATTTCCTTCAGGCGAAGGTAGCCTCCGTCGACGGCCACTTTCAGATAGGTCTTTCCGTCGCTGACCACTTTGCCCGCCGGTTCGTGACACACACACGGCTCTTTCTCCGTTTCGTATATTTTAAGGGTATAGACCTTGCCTGTGGCTTCGTCCTTCATCTCGCTCCAGGCTGCCGGATAAGGCGACAAGCCCCGTACGAAGTCGTACAACGGTTTGAGCGTTTTCCCCTGCCAATCCATCCTGCACGTCTCCTTGAAGATTTTGGGAGCCGGATGCAAGGGACCTTTCACAGCCATCTCTTCTTGCGGTATGGGGCGGATGGTTCCGGCCAGTATGTTGTCCACGGTCTCCACCACCAACCGGCCGCCGAGTTCCATCAGTTTGTCGTGCACCACGCCCACATTGTCAGTGTCCGCAATCGGGATGCGCACTTGTTGGATGACCTCGCCGGTGTCGATTTCATGTTTGAGGAAGAACGTGGTGATGCCCGTTTCCGTTTCGCCGTTGATGACTGCCCAGTTGATGGGGGCGGCCCCACGGTATTGTGGCAACAACGACGCGTGCAGGTTGAATGTGCCCATGGGAGGCATGTTCCACACCACTTCGGGCAACATGCGGAAAGCTACCACGATTTGCAGGTCGGCACGCAGGGAGCGGAGTTCTTCCACAAAGGCTTCGTCTTTCAGCTTAACCGGTTGCAAGACACGCAGGCCGTGTTCCACGGCGTACTGTTTCACGGGACTGGCCTGCAGCACATCCTGATGACGGCCCATTGGTTTGTCCGGCATGGTGACGACACCGACCACGTTGTAACCTCCTTCTACCAAACATTTCAGGCTCTCCACTGCGAACTCCGGCGTGCCCATATATACAATTCTCAAATCTTCTTTCTTTTTCATGTCTTTAGTTTTTAGTCGTCGGATAAGTCGGCCAGGGTTTTACGGTAAAGGGTCAGCACGTGCGACTTGCGGATGAAGCCCATGAACGTACCTTCCGTGTCTACTACCGGGAGAGTCCAAGCCTGAGTCTTGTCGAACGTGAGCAGCACTACGTCCATGGAGTCGTCGATGTTCAGGCGGGCCACCGGCTCTTTCATCAGTTGGCCGATTTGGAAACGGTGGTACAATTCCTGCCGGAACATGATGGGGCGGACATCGTCCAGATAGATGATACCCACCAGACGGTGCTGACGGTCCACTACCGGGAACACATCGCGGCGCGAAGCCGAGATGGTTTTTACCAATTCACTCAAATCCATGTCCGGATACAAGTATTCGTCGTATTTCTCGATGACCGAGTCGAGACTCATCAGCGTGAGTATGGCACGGTCTTTATGGTGTGTGAGCAACTGGCCTCTTTTGGCCAAACGCATGGAATAGATGCTGTGAGGCTCGAAAGAAATAATGGTCAGGTAGGCACAGACGGACACGATCATCAGGGACATGAATAGCTGATAGCCTCCGGTGAGTTCCGCGATAAGGAATATGCCTGTCAGCGGGGCGTGCATGACGCCGCTCATCAGTCCCGCCATGCCGATCATGGCAAAATTCCGTTCGGGCAAGTAAATGCCCAGACAACGGTAGAAGTTCCAAAGGCGGGCGAAAATAAAGCCTGAGATACAACCCAAAAACAGGCTGGGGGCGAAAATACCGCCACAACCTCCGCCGCCGTTGGTGGCCGTGGAGGCGAAGACTTTGAAGATAAGCACCAACGCCAGGTAAAGCAACAACAGGTTGCCGTGTCCGTAGAACAACGAACTGTCCATCGCCGTGTCCCAGTCTTTCGCGCTGTTTCCGTTAAGCAGCAGGTTGATAAGGTCGTAGCCTTCTCCGTACAACGAAGGGAAAAGATAGATGAGGATGCTCAGCGTGGCTCCGCCGATGAGGAGCTTGACGTAAGGATTGGAATATTTGCGGAAGATGTCTTCCAGCGAGTTCATCGTGCGGGTGAAATAAAGCGATACCAGTCCGCAGAAGATGCCCAAAAGGATGTAGGCCGGTATCTTGTCTACAGCGAATCCGTTTTGCAGGTGGAATTCAAAGATTGTGTTCGTACCTGATACGGCGAATGTCACTCCGGCGGCCGTCACGCAGGAAATCAGCAAAGGCAGCAAAGCTCCCATGGTGAGGTCTATCATGAGGACTTCGAGGGTGAATACAAGCCCGGCAATCGGGGCTTTGAAGATGCCTGCCACGGCACCCGCCGCTCCGCAACCCACCAAAAGCATCAGTGTCTTGCTGTTGATGCGGAACAGGCGTCCGAGATTGGAACCGATGGCCGAACCGGTGAGCACGATAGGGGCTTCTGCTCCTACGGAACCTCCGAACCCGATGGTAATGGCACTGGCGATGACGCTCGACCATGTGTTGTGCGCCTTGATTTTACTCTGTTTGCGTGCGATGGCAAAGAGAATCTTGGTGACACCGTGGCTGATGTCGTCCTTTACGACGTAGCGGACGAACAGTCCCGTCAGGAAAATACCGATGACGGGATACACCAGATAAAGGGCGTTGGAACCGGTGGCATCGAAACGGTAGGTCAGGAGGTATTGTATCTGATGGATGAGCCACTTCAGGAAGAGACCGGCGAAAGCGGTCAGTATGCCGACCACGAAGCTGATCATCAGAATGAATTTCTGTTCGCTGAAGTTCATCCGTCGCCAGATGAACAAGCGTTCGAAAAATGTGAAATTCCTTTTTACCGCGTACATGATTTTTTCTGCTTATTTCCTGATAATGGCTACTTCGCCGTCCGAACCCAGTTTGATGATACTGCTGGGGACGGCTTTCGTTTTTTCCTTCCGGCGGCTTTGTACAATGTAGTCTACCGCATTTTTTATTTCGTCGCTGATGTCGTCGAAACAAGCCGGCGAAGGCTCGCCGCTCACGTTGGCCGAGGTGGACACGACGGCTTTCTGGAAACGGTAACACAACTGGCGGCTGAATTCCTCACGGGTGACGCGGATGCCTACACTGCCGTCTTCGGCCAGCAGGTTGGGGGCCAGGTTCTTGGCCTTGTCGAAAATGATGGTGAGCGGACGGGTGGCATATTCTATCAAGTCCCAAGCCACGTTGGGCACGTCGCTTACGTAACGTTGCAACCGATGGTCGGAGTCTACCAGGCAAATGAGTGCCTTGCTGTCGTCGCGCTTCTTGATGTCGTACACACGACGGACAGCCTCTTCGTTGGTGGCATCGCAGCCGATTCCCCATATCGTGTCCGTAGGGTAGAGGATGACGCCGCCCCGGCGCATGACTTCTACCGCCTGTCTGATGTCTTCTTCTTTATTCATGTCCGTATGTTCGGTTTAAACTTTAAAATTCACTGGTGAAATGGAATTTGATGTGCTCGAAATCGTTCTGGGCCATCTGGAGCACATAGTTGCTGTCGGCCAGGAAAACGTCGCGGCCTTCACGATCCTTGGCCATGAACTGATACTTGCGCTTTTTGAAGGCTTCCAACTGTGTCTCGTCGTCGCTTTCTATCCAGCACGCCTTGTACAGGCTGACGGGTTCCCAGCGACATTTGGCATTATACTCGTTTTCCAGACGGTATTGTATCACTTCAAACTGTAATTGTCCTACCGTACCGATGATTTTCCGTCCGTTGAACTGGTTGACGAAGAGCTGTGCCACGCCCTCGTCCATCAACTGTTCGATACCCTTGTTCAACTGTTTGGTCTTCATGGGGTCGGCATTCTCGATGTATTTGAACATTTCGGGAGAGAAACTCGGCAGTCCGCGGAAATGTATCATCTCTCCTTCGGTCAGTGTGTCGCCGATTTTGAATATGCCGTTGTCCGGCAGTCCCACTATGTCGCCGGGCCAGGCCTCGTCTATCGTGCTTTTCTTTTGTGCCATGAACTGTGTGGGCGAAGAAAAGCGCAGCGTCTTGTTTTGGCGTACATGCAAGTAGGGCGCGTTGCGCACGAACTTACCGGAACATACCTTGCAGAAGGCGATACATGAACGGTGGTTGGGGTCGATGTTGGCTGTGATTTTGAAGATGAAACCGCTGAACTTCGGCTCTTCCGGCTCGACCGTGCGCTCTTCGGCCAACGTCGGACGCGGGCTGGGTGCAATCTGCACGAAGCAGTCCAATAGCTCTTTTACACCGAAATTGTTCAGTGCCGACCCGAAGAAGACGAGAGCTACTTCGGCTTCCAAATAGGTCTGAACGTCGAACTCGGGATAGACACCGTCCACTAACTCCAAGTCCGTCCGCAGTTTGTCGGCATCGGCCTGGCCAACGTGAGCTTCCAGTGCATCGCTGTGGATGTCCACCTCCACCTTTTCCGTTACCTTTTGCTTGTCGGGGGTGAACAGGTCGAGGCGTTGCTCGTAGATGTTGTACACCCCTTTGAAACGTTGACCCTGATTGATGGGCCATGAGAGTGGGCGCACCTTGATTTGCAACTCCTGTTCCAGTTCGTCCAAAAGGTCGAAGGGGTCTTTTCCCTCACGGTCCATCTTGTTGATGAAGATAATGACCGGCGTTTTGCGCATACGGCAGACCGTCATCAGTTTCCGGGTCTGCGCCTCCACGCCTTTCGCACTGTCCACGACGATGATGGCGCTGTCCACTGCTGTCAGCGTGCGGAACGTATCTTCGGCAAAGTCCTGATGGCCCGGGGTGTCCAGGATATTCACTTTATAATCCCTGTAGTCGAATTCCATGACGGAAGTCGTGACCGAAATACCGCGTTGTTTTTCGATTTCCATCCAGTCGCTGGTGGCCGTTTTCTTGATTTTGTTGTTCTTGACGGCACCGGCCACCTGGATTTGCCCGCCGAAGAGCAATAGTTTTTCGGTGAGGGTGGTCTTTCCGGCGTCCGGATGGGAAATAATGGCAAAAGTCCTTCTTCTTTCTATTTCATTCATACGTTTCGATGCGTCGGTTTAATTCTGTTCTAATTTCTGGATGCACTCGGTCAGCGAGTCTTCCCAATAGGGAATGTCGATGTGATAAGTCTCTTTGATTTTGGTCTTGTCGAGCACGGAATAATGAGGCCGTGCCGCCGGTGCGGGATATTCTTCCGTATGGAGCGGACGTACCTTGCAGGTGGTGATGCCGGCTATGCGGTGGATGGCTTTGGTAAAGTCGTACCATGAGATGGCTCCCTCGTTGCTGAAATGGTAAATTCCGGGAACGAAATCCTGTGTCAGTACGGCAAAGATGGCCACCGCCAGGTCGCGTGCGTAAGTCGGCGTGCCGATTTGGTCGAAGATGACCCCGAGACTCTCTTTTTCCCGACCTAACCGCAACATGGTCTTGACGAAGTTGTTGCCGAAAGTGGAGTAGAGCCATGCCGTGCGGATGACGACCGATTCGGGGCAGTTCCGCATGACGGCTTCTTCGCCTGCCAGTTTGGTGCGGCCGTATGCCGTAGCCGGGCATGTCGGTTCCTCCTCGCGGTAGGGAATGTGTGCAGTCCCGTCGAACACATAGTCCGTAGAAACCTGTATCATGCAGCCGCCCCGTTCATGCACGGCCTTGGCCAGATAGCCCGGGGCTGTATGGTTCAGCAAGTCGCAGAACGCTTCGTCGCTTTCCGCTTTGTCTACGGCCGTGTAAGCCGCACAGTTCACGATACAGTCAATTTCGTGCATGCCGACGAATGACTTTACGGCTTTCTCGTCGGTGATGTCCAACTCTTTCACGTCTGTGAAAAAATAATTGAATTCCGGATGACCGGCAGCCAGAAGCTGCATTTCATTGCCCAGTTGGCCGTTGCAGCCTGTTACTAAAATATTTTTCATATCGTTTGTTTCCTTTTGTTCATTCAAATTTCAATTCGCCTGCCTTGTCCTGCTTGTAATAGTCGGAGAGCATGGCCAAAAGTTTGGTGATGTCGGCCACGGCCTTGGCGGTCTCGTCGCTTATCGGTTTGTGTTGCAGGCGGAGCAACATCACGCCGTAGAGGGCGTCGAAACAGTTTTCCAATTCCGACACGTCCTTTTTGTCCCCCTTGTTGCGGAGTTCTACGATGTAGGGTAAGGCCTTGTAATAAGCAGCCGTGTAGAACGGAAACTTGGAGGACTGCAACAGTTGGTTGTGCAAGTCGGTGAGCCACAGGATGATGTTCCGGTTGATTTGCAGGTGGCCACCCTCCTGTATGCCTTCTTCCTTCATCATGCGGATGAGATGGCTGTACCATTCTTCCATTTCTTTTTCCGTTTCCTCCGTGGCTCTGAACTGTGCCAGATAGTTCTGTTTGAGTTCATCCGGGTCCAAGTGGTGGGCACGGAGAATATCTTCCACCTGCCACATGTAAAGCAGGTATTCGGCAATGTTTTTTTCTTTAAGTTGTTGGGCTATATACATATATTTATAACGATAAACCGGTCAGCGTGACGGCAAACCCCACGATAGAGGCCACAATGACAACCACTCCTATGAGCCTGTTCAGCAAATAGATGCCTTTGACATCGAAACGGCTGCGCACTTTGTCTATGAAATAAGTCAGGACGAACCACCATATCATGGCTCCGATGAGTATGGACAAGTAACCCAGAGATTGCTGTACCACGTGGTCGGGGACGACAAAGGTGAAGCGGGCGAACAACGCCACGAACAGAAAGATGATGAGAGGGTTGGAAAACGTGACCAGAAAACCGGTCACCATATTGTGTATCAGCGTACCTTTACGGGGAGAAGTCGGGCGGATGGATTTCGCCGGATTGCAACGGTAAGTGTACCATCCGAAAAAGAAGAGCATGATACTGCCCGCCATCTGCAGGTAGAACATGTTGTCTTTGTTTTCAATGAAGTCTACCACGAAACTCATTCCGAATCCCGTAATCAAAGCATATATGATGTCGCTGAAAGCTGCTCCGATTCCTGTGACGAAGCCATACCAGCGCCCTTTGTTCAGTGTACGCTGAATGCAAAGCACTCCGACTGGTCCCATAGGAGCGGATGCCACCACGCCGATGAGCAATCCCTTTATGATTAAATCTAATGTACTAACCGGTTCAAACCACATAATAGGTGCAAAATTGGCATTTTTTCATGAGACTATAAAGAAAAGGCCGTTCTTTTTTTATTTTTCGTGAAAAAGAGTTTTTTTCTTTTCGCGGTTACATCTGTTTTTCTTAACTTTGAAAACTGTTATAATTAACTTTTATATATACATTATGGCTATGGAAAATGAACCTTATGTAATAGGGCTTGATTTAGGGGGAACGAATTCAGTTTTCGGTATTGTGGACGCGGAAGGCCGCGTGGTGACTTCGACGTCTATCCGGACGAAAGGACAGTACGATTTGGATGTCTATATGGACAGTGCCTGTGCAGCTTTGGCTCCGATGATAGAACAGGTGGGCGGCATTCAGAACATCAAAGGGATGGGAATCGGTGCGCCTAACGGTAACTATTATACCGGCAATATCGAACTGGCACCCAACCTGCCGTGGAAAGGAATCGTCCCGTTTGCGAAGAAATTCAGTGAACGATTGGGGATTCCCGTGGTCTTGACAAACGATGCCAATGCTGCGGCTATCGGTGAGATGACTTACGGGGTAGCCAAGGGGATGAAGAACTTCATCATGATTACTTTGGGCACGGGCGTGGGCAGCGGTATTGTAGTCAACGGTGAGTTGGTCTACGGTTGTGACGGGTTTGCCGGAGAATTGGGACATGTGATTGTGGATACGACCCCAGAAGCCCGCTTGTGTGGCTGTGGTCGTAAGGGGTGTTTGGAGGCTTATTGTTCGGCCACGGGCGTAGCGCGCACGGCACGCGAGTTTCTCGCCAAACGTACAGACGACACGGAGTTGCGTAAAATCCCGTTGGAGGAGATTACGTCGAAAGACGTATCCATTGCCGCTGAGCACGGTGACCAACTGGCACGCGATGTATATAAGTTTACCGGTGATTTGTTAGGACGCTCTTGTGCCAATTTTACCGCCTTCTGTAGTCCGGAGGCATACGTGTTTTTCGGTGGGCTGACAAAAGCCGGTAATCTGATTATGGATCCGATAAAAGAGGCATACGATGCTAATGTGCAGAATATATTCAAGGGAAAAGCCAAGATGTTGATTTCCCAAATGGATGATGCACAAGCGGCTGTGGTAGGTGCTGCGGCATTGGCTTGGAAAATTTAGTATTAATTAAAAATATGAGATTATGAAGAAAACGTTTGTTTTGTATTTGTAGTCTGAGTCTCAGTTATAGCTTTTGCTGTAATCGGAAAGAGGGAAGTCTGTAAGACATTCCCTGAAATGGATTTAATCTTGGCTAATGTAGAAATGTTAAGTCGGGCTGAAAGTCCTTATGATTGTATATTGGCAAAGGATGAATGTAAATCTGAAATCAGTCGTAAGAACAAATAAACATTCTTAGAATTAAATTGGGACTGTATGGGGCTACCATTGGTGCTACTGTTGATTTAAGTAGTGGTACACAAATCTACAAGCAAAAAAGTTGGTGGCAAAATGGAGTTAGATGCGGGAATGATATTACCTGTAATGATTTCCTAAAAGATCTTGGCTTATGATGAAGCATACATTGTTCTCTCTTTCTATTTTAGTCTTGTGTAACTCTTGCAGTGATAGAAAAGAAGAAGCTAATATACGTGAATTGTCGAAAGTAAATAATACTATATCAACTTGCTCTTTTATAGAGCAAGTTGATTTTATTCCTCTTCATGAAAAAGATTCATTTTTATTGGGGGAAATCAATGCTATACGTAAGTATGACGGTAAATGGTATATTTTGGATAATAAGCAGAAAACAGCGATTGTTGCTTTTGACTCAGTAGGTCAACCTGTTTCTCTATACGATAAGACCGGAAATGGAAAAGGGGAATATGCAGAGATCACAGGTTTTGATGTGTCTCCAGAAACGGGAGATATTTGTATATTATGTGGTCCACCTAAAATTATAATATTAGATAAGGATCTAAAGTTTAAACAAGAAATAAAACTATCTGATTATTATTGGAGAATATGTTGGTATGATGCAGGTTTTTTATTGTATTCGGCTAATAATGCAACAGAAGATTATATTACCTTGGAACAA
>OGFL01002022.1_pt1 | contig 12000 bp, 15 predicted proteins | sample 1570911 | NCBI WGS metagenome assembly OGFL01 (sample SAMEA2582050, study PRJEB24529) | metagenome | biome: Human gut stool | place: China | collected 2011 | reverse complement strand
ATGCAAGAATAATTATAACATATACAAATATCTTATCAAGATAAAAACATTAGCATAACAGGCTAATCCATTTGATCCATAGTTTTATTTAACAACTCATCAACTAAATTATTTCCTTCATCATTGGCATGTCCCTTTGTCCATTGATAATCTAAATTTGGAAATTCTGGCAATAATCTACTAATTTCCATCCATAATTCCTTATTCTTAACACCAGTTCCCGCAGAAGTTTTCCAACCATTTTTCTCCCACGATTGTAACCATCGCTTAGTAATAGCATCTAAAACATATTTTGAATCAAGAACTACCAAAATTTTTTCATTTTGTAACTCTCGTTGTTTCAAATCCAATAATGCCTTCTTTAAAGCCATAATTTCCATCCTATTATTAGTACTTCCATATTCTCCATCAGTATTACTAATTATTGAACCTTGATATTTTATTAGATATGCCCATGCAGCTTTATCATTTTTCTTTACATGCTCTCCTTTTTTATTTCCATGATTTCTAGAACCACCATCCGTATAGACAATAACACTATAACTCTTTCTTCTATTTTCATTACTACTTTTAATTTCTTTCAACCAATTATCTGCTTCTTGCTTGCTAATGAAACTTTTGAACTCCGCTTTTGGAAAGCCAGATACTTGTTTTTGACACTCTGCCCAAGTAGTGAAAATTCCAGTTTTCCTTCCCTTTTTTACAGCATAAAATTTACCCACTAGATAAACCTCCATTTTCATGATGTACGATTATTTTAACACAAAAAAACTAATTACTTTTATAACTAAGGTAGTCGCTTAATATATAATACGTAATTAGCTTTATAAAATCTATTCTTCTAACTCTAATCTTAAATTTCTTGAAATATTCCCTAACTTTTCCAATGGTTCTTGTAAAGTTAAATAGTAATAACTCTGCAGACCATCTTTACGATACGCCACTATTCCAGAATCTCTTAATATCTTGAGATGATGCGAAACTGCAGGCTGTGTTATGCTCATATTATTTGTAATGGCTGTTACAGTCATGTCAGATTCTAGGTTACCAAATAGCAACACAATTATTTTTTGCCTATTCCTATCAGCTAAAGCATTGATAATGTCAAAATTTTCTACAAAATTATCTAATGCTTCATTTTGTACTTTGCTCAATTGACTCACTGACATAATGCTCACCCTTTCCTTCATAGAAAATTCCTATTCCTAAGTTAAGGATAGCATTTAAATTAATTTATAGCAAGCGTTTTCAGTGATTTAATTTAATATTTTTATTATTATTTTAATTTTAAATATAGCAATATATAGAAATAAACATTAAGATTGATCCTAACATTACAAAAATATGCCAAAAAACATGTGCGTATTTTATCTTAGGAATACTATATACCAGTGCTCCAAGCGTAAAAGTTATTCCACCTGCAACTAGTAAACCTAATCCTATCTTGCCTAGTGATAAAAATAATTCTTTTGCTCCTAATACACAAAGCCAACCCATTACTACAAAAATAATTGTTTCAAATACTTGTTTTCTTTTTGAAGCTAAAATGTGATATAGAATACCTAGAATTGACATTACCCAAATCATTATCATTAATATCAATCCTTTTACACCTTTTATCGCCAACATGCAATATGGCGTATAAGTACCCGCTATCAATAAAAATATTGAACAGTGATCAAAAATTTGGAAAACTCTCTTAGCTTTCGTAAAATACAAGCAATGAAAAAGCGTAGAAAATAAATATAATAAAACTAGTGAGCATGTATACACTATATATGAAAAAAGTGTTATTGAATTAGTATCTATCCCCTTTAAAATTAATAAAATCATCCCTAGAATACTGAGGATAATTCCAATTCCATGAGTTATTGCACTCCATATTTCATTTTTTATTTGCATTTTTCTAGTCATTATACATCACCTCATAGATTATGATACCATTTTATATATTAAATTTCCATATAATCTAGACTTTAAGTCTATATATAACGGAAATTTATTCAGAATATATTTATGCTATAATGTAGTAAAAGGAGGATTATCTATGTCTAGTAGAATAAATGATGAACTCAAATTATCGTTAATACAATTAAACGATATTTATCTCCCTATGTGGGAAGAATTTCCTGATTTTCAAGTATATATGGATCAACTTGTAAGTCTCGGTAACAGATACTTAAAAGATTTAAGCGATTCAGAATTAACACCTTCCATGATTAATAGTTATGTAAAAAAAGGATTAATGCAAAGACCTGAGAAAAAAAAGTACGATGCTAGTCATATTGCTGAGCTTTTAGTAATTTCTCTTCTAAAAACTATCTATCCACTAGAGGTAGTAAAGAACTGTATTAATGAAATTTTAAAAGAACAATCTGTAGAGCAAGCATATAATTCTTTTGCAAATCTATTTAATGATACTTTACATAATATCGAAAATTCTTCTTACAACTTTATTGACACTTCTAATACGTTAGAATTAACTGAAAAATTTGCCATTAGAGCTGTTATATGCAAACTTGTTTCTCAAAAATTAATAGATTCTTACTATAAAAAATAAAAGATGCCATAATCAAAAATCTTTACTGATAATTGATTATGACATCTTTTTTAAATTAATTGTCCAACATAATAGTGAATTGCCATTGTTATAATTCCAACAACTATATTTCTTAATACCGCATATTTAATATTACTCTTTCCTAGTTTAGCACTAATCATTCCTGTCAACCCAACAGAAATTATTACTGCTAAAATTGTAGCCAACCATCTACTATTGCTAGGAGCATAAGTCATTGCTACTAAAGGAAATAAACCACCCAATGCTGCAGAAAACATCGATGACCAAGCTGCCATCCATGGATTCAAATACTGTCCCATATTAATTCCATGTTTAATATTAACTAAAGTAGCAACTCTATCTTCTTTCTCCATTAATTGCTTGGCAATCAAATTTGCTGTTTGCAAAGATACTCCTTTATTTTGATAATATTGTTTAACAATATTAATTTGTTCTAAGTAATTATTTTTAAGATTTGTAGCCTCTTCTTCAACAGCTGATTTTTCGGTATCTCTTTGAACACTTACAGATGCATATTCACCAGCTGACATAGACAAAGCACATGCTACCAAGTCAGCTAAACCTGCAATCAAAATAGTAAATCTATTGGAAGTAGCAGCACCTACACTAAAAAGAACTCCAACTACGGTTAAAATACCATCATTAGAACCTAATACTCCTGCTCTCAATACATTCATTTTTTCTTCCATTGTCGCTTTCTTTTTTCTCTTATTTAACATTTTTGTCACTCACTTTACTATAAGCTAAACATTACACCGATAAAATATGTTACTATCATTGTCAGCATACCAGAAATAACATTTCTAATAGTTCCATGTAATTTGCTAGAATGGCTCAATTGTGCTGCAAAATATCCTGTAAATACTAGAGATATTATCACTGCTAACATAGTTCCAAAAATACGATATTGAACTGGGAAAATTAAAATTGATAGTAACGGCAATCGAAGCAATTGCTGCTGCATAAGGATTAGTTTTTTCATTTAACTCAAAACCATATTTTTCTCTGACAATAGACTTTAATGGATCCCTGTCCATCATTTCTTTAGTCGCCTTGTGAGATAATTCTTCTGAAATTCCAGCTTTTAGTAACTTATTTTTTATAAATAAAAATTCTTTTTGATAATCAGTATCTAATATTTTCTTTTCTCTCACAACAGCTGCCACTTCTGCATCGCTCTGAGAATGAACCGAAACATATTCACCCATAGCCATAGATATTGTTCCAGCTAACATTCCAGCTAATCCAGATATTAAGATAGCAAATGATGAACTAGCAGCACCAGCAACACCTAAAACAATGCCAGCAACAGAAATGATACCATCATTAGCACCCATAACTGCTGCTCTCAATACGTTAATCTTTTGTGTCAAAGTAATACTCTTTTGTTTTGTGCTATCCAAATTGTCCATCCCCTCTTATTAATTTAGAAAAATTATAACATAGTATTTATAATAATTCAATAATATATAAAAAAGCATATAAAAAAAGAGCCGTATAAACGACTCTTTAAAAAAGTAAATAAGATTATTTAACTTCTGGTGTACCTAACCAGCCAATGATTTCCTTAACTGTGTCAACGATAGCTTCTGAACCAGGAGCAAGTAACTTACGAGGGTCATAACCCTTACCTTCTTTGTCTTTACCAGCTTCGATGTACTTACGTGTTGCAGCAGCAAATGCAAGTTGGTTTTCTGTGTTGATGTTAACTTTAGAAATACCCATCTTGATAGCTTTTTCGATTTGTTCTTGAGGAATACCAGAACCACCGTGTAATACTAATGGTGTATCGATTGCATCTGCAATTTCTTGTAAGCGATCAAAGTGTAGACCTTTCCAGTTTTCTGGGTATGGTCCGTGAATGTTACCGATACCGCAAGCTAAGTAATCAACGCCTAAAGCAGCAATTTGCTTAGCTTCTTCAACGCTAGCTAATTCACCTTCACCAACGATTCCGTCTTCTTCACCACCGATAGAACCAACTTCAGCTTCAACAGAGATACCTTTAGCATGTGCTAATTTAACGATTTCTGCTGTCTTTTCTAAGTTTTCTTCAAATGGCAAATCATGACCATCAAACATAACTGATGAGTAGCCTGCTTCGATACATTCCTTAGCAGCTTCATAGTTACCATGGTCTAAGTGCATAATAACAGGAACAGTGATGTTCATTACACGCATTTCTTCTTCAACTAACTTCTTAACTAACTTGTAGTCACCCATGTACTTAGCAGCACCCATTGATACTTGGATCAATACAGGTGTGTTAGTTTCTTGAGCAGCCTTAAGAATAGCACGTGTCCATTCCAAATTATTTGTGTTGAACGCACCAACAGCATAGTGACCTTGACGAGCTGCGTTAAAGATTGCGTTACCGTTTACGAATACTGACATTAAAAACAGCCTCCTAAAAATTACATCTTAATTACTCTTCTGAGTACGTCTTTATTTTAACATACTTTCGACATAAATTACCAAATAATTAAGCTTTTTTCATTATTTTTACTTAAATTATGATTATTAGAACGTTAATTCTGTAATTTTTCCTTCTTCTTCATAAACTATCCACTCTGCTAAGTTTGTTATATAATCATTTATCCTTTTAATATGTGCAATAATACTTAAATAATCTATACCTTCTTCTGCAAAGTTTGCATCTTCTTTTATTGCATTAATTGATAGTTTCCTGATCTCATTAATTTTTTCTCTCTTTTCCTGATTCTTTTTAGCAATCTCAACGGCGCCTTTTTCATCAAACTTAGCAAACATACTTACTATCTTTACTAAATTTTCTTGCGTTTGTTCACTAACTTCTCTTATCAAAGATTCAATTTCAACATTTCTTCTTTTAACATTGATATTTCTTACTGCCTTGGCAACATCTACCGCATGATCTCCAATTCTTTCTACATCAGAACTAGCTTTTAAAATCGCTATTACTTTTCTTAAATTTGTCGCAACAGGTTGCTGCAAAGCAATTAACTGACTAGTCTTTTTTTCCAATTTTATTTCTAAATTATTAATTACCTCATCATGTTCGATAACTTTATTAGCCAATTCTAAGTCGTGATTTTCGAAAGCTTCCGTTGCTAACTTTATTGCTTCTGCAGCTTCTAATCCCATTTCAATAAAATCTTGATGCACAATCTTTAACTGTCCTAAAAATTTTCTATTCATTAATAATTCTCCTTATCCAAATTTTCCACTTAAATAGTCAGCTGTTTGTTCTTTATCTGGATTTAAAAATATCTTTTTAGTTTTATTACTCTCAACTAAATTACCACTTAAAAAGAAAGACGTTGTATCTGATATTCTTGAAGCTTGTTGCATATTATGTGTTACCATAATACATGTATAATTATCTCTAAGGGTTAGTAACATCTCTTCTATTTTTTCTGTTGAAATCGGATCAAGCGCACTTGTTGGCTCATCTAGTAAAATAACCTCTGGAGCTACAGCAAGTACCCTAGCAATACAGATTCTTTGCTGTTGTCCCCCGGATAAAGCCAAGGCATTTTTATTTAAATTATCCTTTACTTCTTCCCAAATTGCAGCTTGTTTCAAACTTGTTTCTACTTTTTCATCCAAAATTCTCTTATCTTTTATACCAGCCATCCTTAATCCATAAGTAACATTATCGTAAATAGAAAACGGAAAAGGATTAGGTTGTTGGAAAACCATACCTATTTTCTTTCTTAATTCAACCAAATCTATTTTTTCATCATATATATCTTGATTCTTAAATTTAAATTCGCCTTCTATTTTTACATTTTCTATCATGTCATTCATTCGATTTAAAGTTCTTAAGTACGTTGATTTCCCACAACCAGATGGTCCAATTAATGCATGTATCCCCTTATCTGGAAAGTCCAAAGTTATCCCCTTAAGAGCTTCCTTACTTCCATAATATAAATGTACATCTTTAGTTGTTATTATTTTTTCCATTAAGTTCACCTATCCAAAGTTTCCTGAAATGTAATCTTCTGTCAATTTTATTTTAGGATTTGTAAAAATATTCTTTGTTTTGTTATATTCAATGACATTTCCTAAATGGAAAAATGCTGTGTAATCACTAATTCTTGAAGCTTGTTGCATATTATGCGTTACAATTATCAAAGTATATTTTTCCTTTAATTCTAATAATGTTTCCTCTATTTTAGCTGTTGATATCGGATCTAATGCACTTGCAGGCTCATCTAATAATAAAATATCAGGTTTCATCGCAATAGCTCTAGCAATACACAATCTTTGTTGTTGTCCCCCAGATAAAGCTAGTGCACTCTTATTTAAATCATCTTTAACTTCATCCCATAAAGCAGCTTGTTTCAAACTTGTTTCTACTATTTCAGCTAGCTTTTCTTTATCTTTTATTCCGTTTTCTTTTAATGCAAAAGTTATATTTTCATATATTGATTTTGAAAAAGGATTTGGCCTTTGAAAAACCATTCCAATATATTTTCTCATCTCATAAACATTTATTTTAGGAGAATTTATGTCGATTCCCCGATATAAGATACTTCCCTTAACATCTGCTACTCCTTCATTCATACGATTTAAAGAGCGTAAAAAAGTTGATTTTCCAGATCCTGAAGCACCGATTAAAGAAGTAATTTTATATCTTTCAAATTGTAAATTTCCATCAAATAAAGCTTGTTTTTCTCCATAAAAGATGTTCAAATCCTTTGTTTCTAATGCCTTTTCTTTTTCATTTAACTGCAAAATATATTTATCTTTTAAATTATATTCCATATTTTTACCTCGCTGATGTTAATTTACGATATAAATAATTACCTAAGTATCGAGCTGATAAATTAAATATCAAAATTGCAATAATTAAAACTGCTGAAGTTCCTGCTGAAATTGCGTTTGCATCTGGCATAATTCCTTCTGAATTAATTTTCCAAATGTGAACGGCTAGTGTCTCAGCTGGACGCATCAAGTTTAACGGACTAGTTTCATCAAAAATATTCCAATTAGTAAAATCAACAGCTGGCGCACTTTGACCTGCTGTATAAATAAGTGCAGCTGCTTCACCAAAAACTCTCCCAGCACTCAAGATAACGCCTGTGATAATTCCCGGCAAAGCTTCAGGCAGAATTATTTTAGTGATAGTTTTCCACTTAGATAATCCTAATGCTAATCCACCTTCTAATTGTAGATTAGGGACAGCTTTAATAGACTCTTCTATATTTCTTGTTAGTAGTGGTAAATTAAAGAACGTTAAAGCAATAGCTCCTGCTAATATTGAAAATCCTATTTGCATTTGGACCACGCAAACTAAAAATACGAATAGCCCAACAACTACTGATGGTAACGAACTTAAAATTTCTATCACCATTCTAATTAGCGATGTTATTTTATTTTTTGCTGCGTATTTAGCTAAGTATATTCCTGCACCTAATGATATAGGAAATGATATTAATAACGTTAATATCAATAAATAGAAAGAATTAAATATTTGGACGCTAATTCCCCCACCTGCTGTAAATGCCTTTGAAGGTGTTACTAAAAACTTCCAAGAAATATGTGGTACTCCTGAGATTAGAATTTTTCCTAGTAAGAAAACTAATATTAGTACAACCATAGCAGCAATTAGCTTTATTATCGCCATTGCAACATTATTTTGAAACTTTGTATTTTTCATTACTTAATATCCTTTCTTCCAATCAATCGAACAATTAAATTAAAGATCAAAGACATTGCTAATAACACTAAAGCTAAAGACCATAAAGCATTATTTCCGACTGTGCCCATTACAGTATTCCCAATTCCCATAGTTAAAACACTAGTTAAAGTCGATGCTGGATTCAATAAGCTAGTTGGCATTAATGATGCATTTCCTATAACCATTTGAACCGCTAATGCTTCGCCAAAAGCTCGTGCCATTCCAAAAACTATTGCTGTTAAAATACCTGAAGTAGCAGCTTTTAAAGTCACATGAAACATTGTTTGCCATGGAGTAGCACCTAAAGCCAATGAAGCAGAGCGATAATGCTTAGGTACTGCTTTTAAACTGTCGACTGTTAATGAAGTAACTGTCGGTAAAATCATTACAAATAAAACTACTGCTCCAGCTAAAATACCGTATCCTGTACCACCAAAATTTTCTCTGATAAAAGGAACAACCACGTTTAATCCGATAAATCCATAAACTACTGATGGAATTCCTACTAATAATTCAATAACGATCTGTAAAATTTTCTTCATCTTCTTTGAAGCCAATTCTGTTATATACAAAGCCGTTCCTATAGCAAAAGGTGTTACAAAAATTGCAGCCAGTAAAGTTACACCAAATGATCCCAAAATCATTGGTAATGCTCCTACTTGCGGATGTCCTTTTTCATTCATACTTGGATTCCAATTAGTACCTGTAAAAAAATCTTTAACTTGAGCATTATTTTCCGTAAATGTTGCAATTCCTTTTGAAAAAATAAAGCCAAAGATTGCACTTACAATCAGCAAAATGATAATAATACTTATTGATACTAGCAACTTTCCAAATATTTCTTGATAAGTTGCTTTTGAATTTTTCTGAATTTTTTCTCTAATTTCATCTCTCATATAAGTTTCCTCATCTCTGAATTTCTTCAATATTTCCGTTCTCATCTTTCTGAACTTTCATATCATGAATTGTAATGTAGCCTAAAGTTTTAACTAGATTTTGTTGAACTTCTTTTGTATAAATATAATCAATAAATTTCTTAACTTTTTTATCTACCTTTTTCTTTGTATACATATGTTCATATGCCCAAATTTTCCAATCATTATTTTCAACATTTTTTGCATTAGGTTTTACATTATCTATACTTAATTTTTGAACATCTTTATTCAAATAAGGAAAAGCTAAATAACTTATAGATCCCGGTGTAGCAGCTATCATTTTTTGTACTGTTCCACTTGAATCTTGTTCTTGTGCTTTAATAGCACTTTCACCTTTTAATACGTCGCTTTCAAATGCTTTTCTTGTTCCACTTCCCTGAGCACGATTAATTACAATGATTTTTTGATTTTTTCCTCCAACCTGTTTCCAGTTAGTATATTTACCTGTAAAAATTCCTTTTAATTGCTCCATAGATAAATTATCTATACCTACTTTCTTATTAACTACAGGTGCAATACCAACAACAGCTACTTTATTATCTTGTAATTTTTCAGCTTTAATTCCTGGTTGTTGTTGTGCGAAAATATCTGAATTTCCAATAGCTACAGCTCCTGCTTGTACCTGACTTAAGCCTGTTCCTGAGCCTCCACCTTGAACAGTTATTCTTACTTTAGAGTGATGTTGGAATTCTTCTGCTGCCATTTCTATCATTGGTTGCATTGCTGTTGAACCAACAATAGTTATATTATTGTTTTTTTTACTTGCACATCCTGTCATCAAGATTGCAATTAATAAACTTCCTATAAGAATTTTTATTTTTTTCATTATATTATCCTCCCATTTGCTCAATTTAATTATATCTAGTTAATGTAAAGAGCCTTGGGTGCTTTTGTAAAGGATATGTAAAGACGAAAAAACAAAATCTTTGAAATTTCATTTATTTTTAGTTAAAGTATACTTGAATAGAGCGAAGGTTTTAGGAGGCAACCAATGTGTTAGATATGTATCTATTTATTAATCCATTAGGTAGTACATGCTACCATACTGAACAAAACATATTAAAATTAGGTGATTCATTGAATGAAAAAATTAACTTCAATTTTGTTCCTTTAATGAATTTCAAAACTATTAATGATGTTATGTGTCGCATGAATATTCCACTAAATAATGTTGATATACGTAATAGACTATCTGAAAATATCTATCATTCATCTATCGATTTTAAAGCTGCCTCTTTTCAAGGAAAGAAAAAAGGAAGGAACTTCTTACTAAATGTGCAACAACTTGTAGTTAATGATCAAAAAGATTATAATTTTGAAACCATTAAATTAGCTGCACAAAAAAGTGGGTTAGATTGGGATATTTTCGAACAAGATAGACATTCTAAATTAGCAATAGAAGCTTTTAAACAAGATCAAGAATTAGCTACGGAAATGAATGTAACTGAACATCCTACAATTGTTGTTTATGATTGCTCAGCTAATAATAATTCTGCGTATTCTTTTTCTGGTTGTGAATCATTAGATGAAATAAAGAAAGTCTTACTCTCACAGAGACAACAAAATAGTGGTGGAACACCTATTATGAAACTTTGTTAAACTAATTCTTATTTACGTTCAATTGATACTATGACAAAAAAAGATTGGTAATCATTAAATTAATGATCTCCAATCTTTTTTATTTATACTTATTTTTCTGACAATAATGTCTCTAATTGACTTAATCTTTCTTCAAAAACTTTAAATGCTTTCTCTAAGTATGAAGAATCTGTCATATCCACACCCGCATCTTTCATAACTTCCAATGGATATTTACTACTACCTGCTTTTAAGTAAGTTAAATATTTATTTAATTTATTTTCATCGCCAGATAAAATATTTTCAGCTAAAGTAGTTGCTGCCGCAAATCCTGTCGCATATTGATAAACATAGAAATTATAATAGAAATGCGGAATTCTAGCCCATTCTAAAGCTATCTCAGGATCACTTACTACATCACTACCATAGTATTTCTTATTTAATTCTAAGTAATATTCAGAAATTGATTTAGCAGTTAGTGGCACTCCTTTGGAATTTTGTTCATGAATCCATTTTTCAAATTCTGCAAATTGTGTTTGACGATATACCGTACCTTTAAATCCATCTAAATAGTGATTTAAAATATAGATTAATATCTCTTTTTCATCGTTATTCTTTAATAGATAATCCGTCAAAATATTTTCATTAGTAGTTGAAGCTATTTCTGCCAAAAATATTGGGTAATCTCCATACTGATAGGGTTGATTATGACTAGTGTAATAACTATGCATACTATGTCCCATCTCATGTACCAAGGTAAAAAGATTTTCTAAATTATCTTGCCAATTTAATAAGATATATGGCGGAGTATCATAAACTCCTGATGAATATGCTCCACTTCTCTTTCCTTTATTTTCAACTACATCTATCCAACGATTTTCAAATGCTTCACTAACGTGCGTTAAATAATCCATTCCCAATACTTTAAGTGCTTTTTTGGCTTCAATTTGTGCTTGAATGTAATTGTAAGTGAGCTTACTATCTTCAGTTAACGGTGTATACATATCATACATATGGAGTTCATCGACACCTAATATCTTCTTTCTAAGTTTTACATAGCGATGTAATAATGGAAGATTTTTGTGTACTTGTTCCAGTAATACATCATAGACTTCTGTTGGAATATGATTAGATGTTGTGGCAGCTTCTCTAGCATCTTTATAATTACGAACTCTTGCTTTAAAGTGTAAGTACTTTATAATGAGCTGAATATGAAAAAATTTGAAATCCCCCTATACTAT
>OGFL01002018.1_pt1 | contig 12023 bp, 9 predicted proteins | sample 1570911 | NCBI WGS metagenome assembly OGFL01 (sample SAMEA2582050, study PRJEB24529) | metagenome | biome: Human gut stool | place: China | collected 2011 | reverse complement strand
CGCCGCACGGGCCTTGACCAGACAGTTGGCAACCTTCCACGGTGTTTCTACCTCGCCCCAGTCGCCCAGAATGCGGGTCAGGTCCTCCGCGGTGTAGTCGTTCACCACGTCGGCCGCCGTGAGCCGCCCCCTCTGGTTCATGCGCATGTCGAGCGGAGCCTCTCCGCGGAACGAGAATCCGCGCTCCACGGCGTCGAAATGGTGCGACGAAACCCCCAGGTCGGCCAGAATGCCGTCGACCTCCGTCACGCCGCGCAGCCGCAGCGCCCCCCGCAGGAAGCGGAAATTGCTCTCCACGTAGTGAAAACGCGCATCGTCGGGACGGTTCTCCAGCGTGTCGCGGTCCTGGTCGAAGCCGTACAGACGGCCTTCCGGCCCCAGGTCGGAGAGGATGCGGCGCGAATGGCCGCCTCCGCCGAAAGTGAGGTCGGCGTAAGTGCCCGCAGGTTCGACAGCGAGCAGTCCCACAGACTCTTCCAGCAGTACGGGAGTATGGTATTGCGACATAATAGTTATTTGCAAAGGTCTATTTGGGTGTAAAGTTAGGGATTTTTCAAAAAAGAATGCCTATATTTGTAAATATAATCGGCAATAATTTACCACCTCATTTTAAGTCGTTTACGGGAGCGCAAAAATTACGAGGGTTAAAATTAGGGTTAAAACACGATCATTTTCAACAATTCAAACTCTCTAACAATCATCTCAATACACGAATAGTTAATAATAAATCACACTTTCAATAGTGTACCATTACACCCTCTATTCGTCCGGATCGCAGGGTAGGCTTCAATAGTACACCGTCGTAACAAACGCTCCAACGCAGAACTCGCTATTACAGCCGTCAATTCCAATAGAGCAACACTCCTTTTAGCACACGCCAATCCTTCACGTCAGCAACAGCCCGTCCATACAACGACAAGAGGGACGATCTCCAAGCGTTTCCATAGCCTACCGGGCAGTAGTTCGCCGGAGGCTTCAACGATCTAAAATCGGGTTCTCCAAGAGTTTCCCGTTTTCACGCCACGACATCGCGCCAAACGTAGGTATAGGCAGGCTGGCAGATAGCGGTCGATCTCCAACAACACCCCGCGCCGCGGCCCGAAATAATATCCGTTCGTATTTAGGGTATTTCTCCAATACAAAGACCCGTCTAAGACCTCCGAGCGCCAATAATTAGGAGCTTCGCCTACAAGGCCGAAAACAGCGATTTCCAGGAGGCCTTTCCTTCGGGCGGGTAAATACTCCTTCGAAGCGGCAGGAGCGTAGAAATCGGCATTTACAACAGCATAGCGGAGAACGCCGTGAGAGCTGGCCGAGGGCGCGTATTATAGAATGTCGAGGAGCCTGACGGGGCGCGGCTCGAAATAATATACGACGTTCCTCCTATTAGGCAAGGACGAGATCATCAAGAGGCGTAGATACAGCGTTCACGCAGTTTCGCTTATTATATCCTCCTTTATCCTATCATAGCATTATAGCTATTACACATAGATTACTTATTCCCCTTATTATTATCGGAGAGGCTGCCGTGGCCGCCCTGTGAACAGCTCCCGGAGGGTTTGGGGGAGGTTCAGCGCCGGGTCGTGCTTACTTATTCTTACAAGGTTCCGTCCGAGGTCTATCCGAAACTGACGGCTTCCGTAGTTCCCGGCGTCGTATCGGTCGATGACGCTTACTAATTCCCTCCGTACTTTACAGCGGGCCGCTTTCAAGCCTTTCCGCGTGGCGGAGCTACAAGCCGCCCGCCGCTTTGCAAGATATTCGGCATATCCGTATTCGTTCAGCCCTTCGGCGATCTCACGCTCTTTCGGAGTCATTTCATCCGTTATTTCAATCCGTTCGAACAGCACGAAATTCCGGGCTTCCCGGGCGAGGAACAGATAGAGATCGCCGTAGCTGGCTACAAGGTCGGCCACGGAGTGAATATCGAGCCTATTCAACGCGAGGGCCTGCCGGTCGGCCAGCTTAAATTCGTAACGCGGAAAATAGTAGCCATACCGGGCGAGAATATCGAAGACCTCACCCTGTCGGGCTCGGTTCCGCAACGGCGTTTTAGCGACGATCTCGGCTGTTTTATCATAGACTATGACTTTCTTATAGCTCCGGTCGCCGAAATAGACGGTTTCATCCTTAAAGACGTTTCTCGAACGGGTCTTATAACCTGCCATCAGGCGGATCAGCCGACGGCACGGGATTCGCGTCCATAGGTTCAACCCGACCTCTACCTGGGTAACACGGCCCCGGCCTAACTCCTCGTAAGAGATATTCAGATCGGCTGCCAACCGCTTCAAGGCATGGACGAGGGTCTCGGAGGTCAGATCAAACAACGAGGTTCTTCCGCAGTACCATTTACGGAGGCTATTTACAATATAGAGCCTTCCAGTCTTCCTTATATAGATCAACCGGAGTGGGTGAGGCGCGATACGGGAGGGGCCTTTCAGTCGGTAAATACCAATATTCTCGAACACTTTCACGATTTCGCAGTTCTCGAAATTTCCCGAGAACTTTTCCAACATTATCGTTAAATTATCTACCATAAACGGACGTTTTTCATTTTTACAAAGATACGCAAATAACAGCCTCAATATTCGCTCTCACGCTGCTACAACCCCTAAAACGGCTCAAAATCGACGCTCCGAATCCCGCGAAATCCCAATAAATTCTGGGGCCATTACGAGGCTTAAATTTTTTTATAATATTTTTTATAGATTCATTTTTTCGTGAATATTCAATCACTCGTTTGCAGGTTATTCTTTCTAATTAATTCTATCAAACGCCATTTTACAGCCTCGTAAAATTCAAACTGATAGTCGGGGCATGAATATTCTTTCTCTCGCTCGTAGTGTATTCGCAGCCACTTTCTAAAATCACGTTGAGCCTCTTTCGACAACAGCCCTGCATAGCCTTCCAATTCGGTATGGGATAGGCTCGCCAATCCCAGCATCAAGATAAAATCGGTCAGTTCTTTCAAGTTCCCCCGTTTAGGCCGGAACGACGGTCGCCGACCGAGCGTATCAAAAAGAAACTCTCGGCAACTCCGCCAAAAATAATTTACAGCCCGTATATAATACCCGTCGAATAATTCACCGAGCGTCCCGACCTTCAATCGGCCGAGAACGCTCCGCCGTCCGTCACCCGACAAAAACGCCACCCGCAAGATATTACGTCGTATCAGAACATTTCCATTCATTTCGTCGATCCCATTACAAATTTTAGCAGTATGGCATCCCGAAACGAATTCCCGGCATTCAGAACTCGATTCCTTCAATTTATAGCATTTCGATCTAAATCCCCGGATTCGGTGTATCATTTCAGTACATGTCATATCAACCGGGACGTTCAGCCCCATTTCAATCTCGGAAATTTCAAAGGTTCTCAACGTATCGAACGAGATGCCGAGCCGCTTGACCACTTTCCGCCAAGCCTTCTCCAAATCCGTTTTAGTCAGATCATCCAGCGAAGACGCGCCGTAGTACCACTTCCGAATACTACCGGAAATCGTCATCGAATCCTTCTCAAATTCGATTTTTAGATTCTCGCGGTCAATACCGCTTTTCCCGTTATTCAACAGTAATCTATCATACGGTTCGCCGCTTATCCAATTCGATTTTTCAACGAAAGTCCCATAACGCAGGTGATGATAGACTTCCTTATCGTAACATTTCAAAGTAATATTATCGACCATATTTTTTCAATTTCAAAAGTTCGTCTTTACAATACCTCTTCGAACGTCCGTAACGCATAGGCGTAATCAAACCTTTTTTCTCCCAACGATAGAGCGTCGAACGGCTAAATTTCATCGAGTCTTCAACCTCTTTCGCAGTCAGCAACTCCGCTCCGAGGAGAGCCCTCGTAAGGTAATTAATAATCCAATCCCGATTCTGGGCTATCCCCACTTTAATCAGCGTTTGGAGCATCTTCGGAGATACAATAATTTCACACTCGGCTTTTACTTTAATAGCGTTCATAAATCTATTAATTAATTTAACTTTTAATATTTCAAAAGAGCACTTTTCGGCCCCTTTCTACTCTATATAACTTCGTGGATAAATAAACCTCGAACACATTTTTTTAATTAACAGATAATAAGACATTTACAAGACAGTCTAAAATGAACATCCTACACGGATTTCGCAGTTCAATTTTTTAATACAACAAAAAAACCGCCCCGGTCAGGGGCGGTCTACATAACCTACACAAACAAATTCTATTCAGCTAACGCGGCTTTAATTATTTCGAATCCGCCGTCTTTACAATTCTTTTCTGACAGACACGCATTTCGGCTACTCAGTTCAACGCAGGTGGCATTCTCCAATTCCGGGACAAGATCAAACCACCGGGCCTTATTCTTACTTCCTCGGTATACAAATACAACATCTTTCGCAATCAGATATTTTACCAGTCGTTTCGTATATTCCTGAGAAGGAAGCAAACCCATTTTCTCCGGGAACGGCTTATATTTTCTCGAATGATAAGCCATTAGCTGAACCGCCGCTATCTTCGTTTCAGCTCCGGGAACAGCTTCCCGGATTATCCGTGTTTTCTTCGCCCAATACCAGTCCTGTTCGTCATTAAACGGCTTATATTCCGGACCGGAATAAAAAATCGCACGATCTTCGAGTAGCATCGCTTGGGTCTGCGCCCGAATAACGAAGCGTTTTTCTTCATCGCTCATCTTTTCATGGGCTTCGATATTCGACGACACCTTATATCCCGGATTCGACATTAGCAGTACGACCCGCGCACCAAGAACATCGCCGATAAACGGATAAGGCAATATTTCGGTATGCAGCTGATGATCGGGGTTTTTCGTTCGCTTATTAAATTCTTCGATAAACGGGATGTCATCGGCATACGCATTCAACTTTTCCAATCGCATATAGCCGTTCTTCTCGATTTTTTCGGCCACTTCCCGCCACGGGTTTTCTTTCAACAAGGTTTCTTTCGTTTCCATAATAAAAGGTTTAATAGTTAGGTTCCCAAAGATAAGATATTCTCGCCCTTTTTCAATATCGAGGGCGGTGACGATTTCATCCATTTTTTCTTCGCCCCGGTAGTCGATCCCGACCGTCCACGCGCTATTCGTCCCGCCGTCCCAACGAAACACCTCTTCCAGCCGCTCGCGGAGTTCGGCAGTAAGCAGGGCCGTCAGTCGGCTTTCGGAGAGGCAGACCCTTTCCAATAGAAAATTATTCAACACGGAGGTCGCCTCACCCGTCCGCAGGTAGCTGATATAGTACGCCAACGAGTGGGGAATCCGGTCGGCATAGTCGGGGTGGTTCTTTTTATAGCGGGCCAACACGCCCTCCAAACCCCCGCCGTAATGGATATACAAGGCGAGGTTCAGCAACTTTTTCTCCCAGCTAACCCGCCCGAACTCGAAACACAGATCGTCCCAATAAGCCCGCCGGGCGACAAGATCGTCATAGATTTCCCGCTTTTCAGCAACCGGCATCGCCGGGTCGCCGAGGGATTTCGAGGCCGGGGTGGCTTCATCCCGGTATTTTTTAACGACAAGATCGTCGGCGCTGACAGAGCCGTCCTCCATCCACCACCGCAACCATTCCGATTTTTCGGCGTCCTCCAACTTTTCAAAATCGCCGCTCTTTAATCCGTTTCTCGACAGATAGTGTCGAAATTCTCGCTCCAATCTCGCTATCCGGCTCCCTTCGGCGGCGGCATACAGGAATTTCGGGGGCAGGTCCTCAATCCACATCGTCGAGCGGATCGCCTCCCGAAACCGTATCGCCTCGATCATATTCAGCAGGGGAAATTCCCCGCGAAAGGGAATCAGCCGCGACGGAATTTCCCGGTCTACAAGCAGGCCGGCCATACCACCCGCCACGGAGCACATCCGGTCCCTCGTCGAAAGTTCACTCTTTTCCATATACCGTTATTTCGGTTACGAACTCTTTACGGCAAAATTATCCGTCGCTTCCGCCAACCCCCGGCGCAAGGGCGGATTATTTTCGCATAATCGTCTACGTTCCCGCCATTCAACAACAAAAGGCGTAGAGCCGCAAACTTATTATATTCGGAAAGGCTCTGGTAAACCCGCGTACTATAATAAGCAACAGCCCTACGCCCCAAGGGACGTAGGAACACCTCGCCTCTTCCGTACAAAATTTACCAGATTTTATCCGAAGAAAAAGGCGTTCGTCCTATATCATCAACAAAAATAACAATCGGCCTCGGAAAAAACAAACAAAAAAGGCTTCGACCTAAATCGAAGCCCCTTCAAAATTCATTCATCGTCAATCAAAAAAAATCGGCCGTTTCAGTTTTATAGCATCCTATGGGTGTCTCAATCCATATTAATTTATCTCCCCAATCGCATTCGTTCTCAGGAAACGTATACCATAATACAAAAATTATTAGATTCAAGTCTTTCGCTATTTTCATCACCTCTAAATAGAATTTTTCATCTTCCCCCTTTTTCAAAAGAAAATCTGGGAAAGCCCTATCATCAAGAGAAATTACAATCGCTTTCAAATCATCTTCAATGGCAATTTTTCGTATCTCGTTTAATATTAGAACATAGTCTTTTACAGCACGAGAACGCAACTTAACAAACGGATTAGCACTCTCCCAATGGAGTAGTCCCGTAGATATTTTAGCTTTCTCTAAAAATGAATGTAACACGGGGCCTAACATCAGCATTATATCTTCAACATCATAAATTTGGTTAGGCGTAAAAATCGTTATTACCTCCGAATATTTACAGATAATAGGACGAGCATTTTCCGCATCAAAAGTTAGATACACTCCTTCCTTACACGAACTAACAGATATATTATCGCGTCTTAATTTTACAATAATTTTTTCACTCATATCTATCCATCATTTTAGTAACCACATTTTTCACCTCTTCCCGGAACCACGCGGGGCGCAATACCTCCACGTCCGCGCCGTTCGAGAGCAGTTCCATTCGGAAATCGTAGGTCGGAGCCAACCGGTATTCGAACACCGAATATTCCGCGGTCCGCTCGGTTTCACGCTGGGTAGGGTGCAGGGGCAGAGCCCGGACGTAGTTCGCCTGCTTCCCCAAGACGCGGATTTCGACCCGTTCGGCCTTCCGGTCCCGTTCACGGATAATTCCGAAGGCGTCGGCATAGAATCCGGCACAATCGAAATCAGAGGGGATTTCAGCCGCTTTCGCCGTCGGAACCATACTTCGTACCCGGTCAAGGGCGAACGCGTAAATTCCGCCCATTTCCACGCTATTGGCGATCAGGTACCAGCGCCTCCGGAACGCCTTCAATCCGTAAGGCTCGACCTCGTAACGATTTTCTCGTTTTTCATCGTAGGTATGGCGGTAGACGATCTCCAAGCATCGGTTTTCCTCCATCGCCCGGAGTACGGCAGTCAGATAGGCGTAGCCCGAAGGGATCGGCTCCAACGCGATCCGTCGGCGCAGGCGTTTACTATTTACCAAGAGGTCGTTCACGGCGAAGGTTTCCAACAGCCAGCGGCGCAGATCGTCGCGCACCAAGTCGTCGCCGCATTCGACGTAGTATTCGTTCGTCCGGCGGTCGCAGGCGATATTCACGTCGAACAACTCTTCAACGGCTTTCCGGTGGTTCTCGAAGGTCTTTCGGGGCAGTTCCTCGCCGCCCGACATCTCGTTCCGCTGCCAACGGACGCGGATTTCATCCAGGGTGATACGGCCCGCGGAGTAAATCACGTCCAAGAGCCACAGATAACGGCGAAACAAGGTCGCGGTGTTATTCGTCAAGGCGTTCATCGTTCAAAGGTTTTTCACAAAGATAAAAAATGCTTCCGCCAAAACTCGGCGGAAGCTCTCGTTTTTTTATCAGGCACCCAGTTTTTTCATCGCTTCGATCAGCTCCGTTCGTTCGGTATTCGTATAGACCCGGTGTACCATATCGAGGCTTTTATCCCCCAAAAGTTTCGCTACCATATAGAGCGGGGTGCCCGCGTTCGCCAAGTGGGAAGCGAAGGTATGCCGACCGACGTGGAACGAGAGGCGTTTCCCGATTCCGGCTTTCTCAGCCAACATTTTCAGTTTCCGGTTTATACAACCATTCGATAGACGCGGAAAAACATGCTCGCCCGTAGACACGTTCCGGTACTTGGCAAGCAGGACCTTCGGCCATTTCAACGTCACCGGAATTTCAACCAGTTCTTTCGTCTTGCATTGAACCTTAGAGATATAGGTCACGCCTTTAATATTTTTCAAGTGCGTCCACTTCAGGTCCAATACGTCGCTGAACCGCAAGCCCGTTTCACAACTGAAAATAAACAGTTCTCGTGTCAGTTTCATCGCCGGATCACCTTTATCCGGCAGGGCCTTTTGCAGGAACGCGTCGTATTCATCCTTCGTCAGAAAGACCGTCCGGGGTTTCGAACGGTTCAAGAATTTCAATCCCTTCCCGAACGGATCGTCGATCGGATAGCCCAGCCGTCCGGCCCATTTCACCACCGAACGCAGGCGGTTCAATTTCGTATTAATCGTATTATCCGCATTCCGGCGGACCGTCCGCAAATACTTTTTATACTCCTGAATAAAGAGAATATCGAGCTGGTCGATCGTCCGTTTCTTACTCCGTTTCGAAAATTTCGCCATATCTTTTTTGAGGTCCAATATACCTATAACCGTTCGCTCACGGCGGTTATCCGTCCGCAGCTTATCTACATAGGCATCGAAGATTTCATCGAGGGTGGCGTTCGTCTTTTCACTCGGAGCCGTCCGCGCCTTTCCGGTGAGTATTTCACGGATTCGCTCCAGGTCCACGGTTTCACCCAACATCTCGCACTGGAACAGATAGCGTTCGTATTCGGTTTCCTTCCCGTTCAGATAGCTGTTAATTACGCTTTTTTCGGGGCAGTTTCCGACAACACGTCCGGATTTCTTATCCCAGCAAGCCGGGGCAATCGAATAGGGAGTCGCAAATTTCGTTTGGCGGCCGTCGAGATATACACGCAGGTCGATACGTTTTTCCAAACCTTTCCTTGAAAGGTCATCACGCAGAATAGGTCTAATCGTTTTTTTCATAACTATTCGTTTTACGATTTTGCTTTTTAATAGTGGCTGGTTCCAAGAAAAATCGAGGAAATTTTTCCCGCAAGGACTAATTTAGGCTCAAAATACTGATTGACAAAGAGTTCTTTCAGTAAAAATTCTCGAAAAATTTTACAACGTCCTCCAATCGTCATCCAGCCGAGATTCGGCAACAAACCATTTTAACAAGAAATTCACCGGAAAAATCAACCCGAAAAAAGGGGGCTAAAAAAAGCCCTTCAAAAACAACAAGGGTTAAAATTAGGGTTAAAAATTCGACACAAAGCGAAACAAGGTGAAAGACCTACCCTTCGCCAAAACGCGTTCTAACGACGATTAACCTTCAACAAGGTGCATCTTATAGCAAAAAAACCGTATATTTGTGGATATAATTTTCCGAACATTCCATGCCCAAAATCGACATCGGCGCCGTACTCAGGCAGAAAGCCCCGCGGCTGGCTCGCTGGATTCCCCGTCCGGTCGTGAACTGGCTGCGCCGCACGATCCACGAGTCGGAAATCAACCATATCCTCGAACACTACTGGTCGCTGCCTCCGCAGGAGTTCATCCGCGCCTGTTTCCGCGAATGGCAGGTCACCTATTCGATCGAAGGACTCGACAAGCTCGCCCCCGGAGGCCGTTACCTCTTCGCCTCGAACCATCCGTTCGGGGGCATGGACGGCATGATGCTCGCCGACAAGCTGATCGACCGTTTCGGCGACGCGCGGGTGGTGGTCAACGACCTGCTGATGTACCTCGAACCGCTGCGCCCGCTGTGGATCCCGGTGAACAAGCACGGCGCGCAGAGCGCCTCCTACGCCCGGAAGTTCGACGAAGAGTTCTTCGGCGATCTGCCGGTCCTGACCTTTCCCGCGGGTCTCTGCTCGCGCCCCAACGGCGGCGAGGTGACCGACCCCGAGTGGAAAATCAGCTTCCTGAAAAAGGCCTACGCCTCGCAGCGGCAGATCGTTCCGGTCTTCGTCGAAGGGCGTCTGTCGAAGTTCTTCTACCGCGTCTACCGAATCCGCAAGGCGCTGGGCGTCAAGTTTAACATCGAGATGCTGTGGCTGCCCGACGAAATGTTTTCGCAGAAGGGCCGCCATTTCCGCATCGTCGTCGGCGACCCGATTCCCGTGGCCGAACTCCAGCGTTTCGGGTCGCTGCACGAACAGGCGCTGGAAGTACGTAAAAAAGCGTATTTTTTGGAAAAAACGCTCGCCGGCCCGAATCAAAACCGCTAATTTTGGTATTTTTGCCCTGTCATGCAACAGAAAGAGAATACAGTACCCATCATCGAACCGGTCGCCCGGGAACTGCTGCTCGCAGAACTGACGCCCGCCCGCAAGATGCGCAACACCCACCGGGCAGGCAATGAAATCTACATCTTTTCGGCCGCCGAATGCCCCTCGCTCATGCGCGAGGTGGGCCGCCTGCGCGAAGCGGCCTTCCGCGGCGCCGGCGGCGGCACGGGGCAGGAGGTGGACATCGACGAGGAAGACCTCGCGGGCGACGGCTACTACCAGCTGATCGTCTGGGACCCCTCGGCGCAGGAGATCGTCGGCGGTTACCGCTTCATCGTCTGCACCACGCCCAACCCCCGCCATCTCTCGACCGAACACTATTTCCGTTTCAGCGAGCGTTTCCGCCGGAAGTTCCTGCCCCGGACCATCGAACTGGGGCGTTCGTTCGTGCAGCCCGCCTACCAGGCCCGCGGCAACGCCAAGAGCATCTATGCGCTGGACAACCTCTGGGACGGACTGGGCGCGCTGATCGTATTGAACCCCAAGGCCAAATACCTTTTCGGCAAAGTCACCATGTACACGACCTACAAGGCCGTGGCCCGCAACGCGCTGATCTGGTTCCTGCGCCGCTATTTCCCCGACCGCGACCAGCTGGTGGAGGGCATCCATCCCATACGGCTCGACCTGGACGACCCTTATTACGAGGAACTGTTCTGCGGCGCGACCTACATGGAGAACTACCGCATCCTGATCCAGCAGATCCGCAAGTTCAACGAGAACATCCCGCCGCTGATCAACGCCTACATGAACCTTTCGCCCACGATGCGGGTTTTCGATACGGTGTCGAATCCCGATTTCGGCGGTGTCGAGGAGACGGGCATTCTGGTCACGATACGCGACATCTATCCCGAAAAACGGGAGCGTTATACCCGCTGGCTGGGGTGGCAGGCCAATCTGCAGTACCGCCGCGAGCTTTTCCGCAAACGGGTGCGCGAGCATTTGGACCGGATCAAGAAACGCAAAGGCGAATGACGTCTGCTGCATCGGATAAAAGCCGCACGGCATTCCGTGCGGCTTAATTTTTCAGACGGAAATCGGTCGCGGGATGCAGTAAAAGGGCTTTTGCAGCGTTTATAAGGGCAGTAATGCTAATTTGATTCGCTATGAAAAGATTGTTTTCGGCCCTCCTTTGTCTGGCCCTGATCGCGGGATCGGCGGCGTGCAGCGACGACGAAACGACCCGTCCCGTGCTGGTTGTCAACGCCGGCGAGAGTTTTCTGTCGCTCGACGCACTGGCCCGCGCCGGCAAGATCTCCGTAACTTCGTCGCTGCCGTGGCGCGTGACGGCCGCCGCCGGGGACAAGTGGTTTACGCTCTCCGCCACGGAAGGCCCGGCGGGATATTCCGAGATCGAGGTGACCTTCGACCGGAACGAAGGCCCCGCCCGCAGTGCGCAGCTGGCTTTTGCCAGCGAGGACCTGATCGTGCCGTTCGTCATGTCGCAGAGCGCGCCGAAGGACGGTTACGACGCGCGCCGGATTACTATTTTTATGCCGGATTCGGCACGATGCCGCCCTCTATGCCGGATTGCATGTGCTGTCCCACGACAAACCGAGTTATTTCTATTATACGCGTTCGAGAACGTTCGACCCGGATAAGTTCCCGCCGCATGTCAAAGTCACGACGGCGGCCGACCGGACCTCGGATGCCACCGAAGCCGAAAAGGACGCGATGTGCCGCGAAATGAAACGGCGTGTTCT
>OGFL01001993.1_pt1 | contig 12194 bp, 11 predicted proteins | sample 1570911 | NCBI WGS metagenome assembly OGFL01 (sample SAMEA2582050, study PRJEB24529) | metagenome | biome: Human gut stool | place: China | collected 2011 | reverse complement strand
AATGATCATAGTAAGGGCGTAGGTACGGCCATTGACGGTTTTGTGAGTGACTGCGATTTTCAGGCTGGTGACAGAGGCGGGGTCAATCGACTGAATGTTGTTGTCGAAAGTTATCCTCGATTTGGTCAAATTTAAGGCTTCCATGAACGGGGTTTTGACATCCGTGACATCCGCCGCAAGGAAGGTGAGGGCGGAAGTAGCGGAAATGTAGGGGCTCAGGATGTCCGTCAGGGTAGCTTCGACGGTCTTACCGTTGACCATGTGGTTGCTGTTAAGGATATCACCATTGCGACCTTTGGTGATCCAGTTTTCATCAAACAGGGGGGCGATATCACGGCTGAGCTCGGGAACCTGATAGCTGACGGAGATATTATTTTTATTTCCCTCTTGAGTGAGTAACAACTTTGTGTGCTCTGCCAAACCTTCAGCTATAGTACGGTTCAGAGACGTTGCCTTGCCGCATCCGGTGAGCAGGGCCAGAGCCATGACGCCTGCAAGGATGAGGGCGAGGATTTTTTTGGCGGATTTCATACAAAAGACCTCCTTATCCGGTGTCAAACAAAATATTTCCCCCGTCCGTATGCGGAGGTTCAAGTCATTATACCCCCCCCCACTATTATTTCAAGGGCTTTTCACAAAATCATCGTTTTGCCTAAGATAATTGGATAAAACCGGGGAATTTGACGGGGTTATACGCCGGAGGTTGGAAAAGGTTGGACAAAAAAACTCCCGGTGTTCTCCGGGAGGGGGTACAGAATGAAACGGAGGGCTCACACCGCCAGGCCCTTTATATAGATTTACGAAGCAAGCTGAAACTCAAATGTATAGCCATCCTCGCCGTAGTGCTCATTGCCTACCCAGAGAACAGACAGATTGGTCAAATCGTAGACCACGCTGTGGATGGTGTTGGTGTTGGAGTCGTCGTTGTTCCAGGTGCGGCGGCCCACCGAGGCCAGCAGGTCCATGGCAGCGTTCTTGTCAGCCACGACGCCGTTGGTCTGGCGCAGGGCAGCCGCAAGGTGCTCGTAGCGGTCGAGGCCCTTCATCTCGACGGTAGTGCCGTCGTAGTAGCCGGGTGCCTTGATAAAGTTGGTCACCACCTGCCAGTCGGAGGAATCGGAGAGGGCGTCGGTGTCGTTCCAGAGGACGTTCAGCTGACGCTGAGAGCCGTCGGTGTCGTGGTCGGCATCAGCACCCACCCACTCGAGGACGGCGCTGCGGCCGGTGGAGTCGGCCACCATGTAGTGGAAGCAGCTGCTTGCCGAGTCGTGGAGGTCGTACTGCTCAGCCAGCGCCACGGCGTCCTCCACCGAGTCGGCGTAGTCGAGGATGAGCCGGAGCAGGGTGGTGGAGGTGAGGTCGGGCTTGTCGGTCTGGGTGTCGGTGGGGGTGCCTTTGCCCTCGCCCTGATAGGACATGAAGATGCCGCAGGCCACACCGGCGTCGTTGACGCCGTCCAGCGGCACATAGGGGGCCGCGAGGGTCAGGATCTTCTGGCCGAGGCTCTCTACGTCCTTGTCCTTGTCGAGGCCGAGGAAGCTCAGGTCGATGGTGGAGTAGGAGGCGTGACGACCCTTACCGGGGTTCGTGTAGACGATGGCGGTGTTGGTGGCCGAGAAGTCGTAGTTGCGGCCAAAGACCCGGTCGCCGCTCTGGGTGTCTGCGGTAAAGGCCGAGCAGGCGATGGTGCTGGTCTTGATGTTCATGGGGATGATGCCCTTGGTGATGCTCTGGGTGATGAAGGAGATGAGCGCAGAGTCAGTGGATGCGCCGCCCTGGGCCAGGAAATCGTCGAAGTAGTAGCCGCCCGAGACGTTGAGCTGGTAAACAGCGCCGTCGCGGTGGGCTTCGTTGCGGTCGGAGAGCTTTTTGAGGGACGAGAGGGTGGCCAGCTCGTTGTGCCAGAGGGCGAACACGGCGACAGCCAGCGCGATGACCAGCGCCGCCAGCACGCAGGCGAGGCGCTTGAGGACTTTGGAGAGAGAATGATGCTTCATGGGACCTCCTGAAAAAGTAAAAAGAATATAGATAAAATACTTGAATATTCTACCACGACTTCTGTCGTGTTACAAGACTTTTGGAGATTTGGCCGGAAAATAAAAACAGGCGCTGAACGACAGCGCCTGTTCTGAGAGAGATTTAACCAAACAGTTTTTTCGTATTGTGCATATACACCGACAGCACCAGCCCCACGCAGATATACAGCATGAGCACCGAGCTGCCGCCCGCCGAGTAGAAGGGCAGGGTGACGCCGATGACCGGCAAAAGGCGGAGGTTCATGCCGACATTGACGAATATCTGGGCCATGAACGCGCCGCCGATGCCTGCGCAGATAAAGGAACCCAGCATATCCTCGCTGCACGCTCCGGTGGCGAAGGTCTTGATGATGATGGCCAGCAGCACGCCCAGCACCACGCAGCAGCCCACGAAGCCCGCCGCGTTGCCGATCCAGCTGAAGATGAAGTCATTGTGGGCGTTGGGGACGCTGTAGTAGCGGCCGTCGAAGAAGCCATTGCCGAAGATGCCGCCCGAGCCGATGGCGATCTCGCCCCGCTGCTGCTGGTAGATGATGTTCTTCCAGACCGTCTCGCTGGGCGCCCAGCCCGTCTCGTTGTTGGGGTCGATGACCGCAAGGATGCGGTACCACTGGTAGCCCTTGCCGATCTTGTCGCTGAAGAAGGCGAAGGCCACCGCTGCCGCCGCTGCGAGGGCAGCGAAGGCCCCGATGATATACTTCCAGCTCAGCCCGGCGGCAAAGAGCATACAGCAGCCGATGATGCCGTAGATGATGGCCGTGCCGTCGTCACCCTGGATGTGGATGATGCCGATCGGCACGAAGAGATGGAGCAGCAGCTTGCCCAGCTCTTTCGGCTCGTTGAGGCGGCTGCGGACATTGTTCAGATGCATGGCGAAGGTGAGGATGAAGCTTATCTTTGCCAGCTCGGTAGGCTGGAAGGTGAAGCCGCCCAGCTTGTACCAGGAATAGTTGTCGGTGTCGCCCGCGTTGTAGCCGATGGTCAGCGGGCCGAGGGTCACGTTGCGGATGACCAGCGTGGGCAGCACGAGGCCCCATGTGAGCACCACATGGACGGGCCAGACATTGACGAGGCTGCGGTAGTCGATGTTGGACAGAAGGATGGCCACCAGGATGCCGATGGCCGCTGCGCCCGCCTGCACCACGGCCCGGCGGTAGTCGCCGATGCCGGTGATCTGGCCGGTGAGCTCATCCACGGCAAAGCCGCTGCCCTGCTTTGCCGCCCACGACGACAGCGCCAGCACCGCCATCGCGCTGCTGAACAGGCAGAGCAGCAGGTACATCTTGTCTGTCCGTTTCCAATATCGCTGAATGCTTTCCAAAAAAGCACCACCTTTCTGTATCTTGAAAACCCCGCCTCACGGCCGGGCATGATCCCCAATATACCTTATTATACAGCAGGGGAGAGAGGCGCGCAAGATGGACGGTTGTGACAGCTTTGCAAAATCGGCGCAGAACGCTTGACAAAGGCCGATATGCCCTCTAAAATGAAACGTACCGGGGCGGTAAATGGCCGGTCCCCGGCGTTCTTGGAGGAACAGTTTTTACATGAAGGAACAACGCCATCGAATTTTGTGCGCGGTCTGCGCACTGGCACTGGTGCTGACGGCTGTGCTGGCTCCCGCCGCATGGGCGGCAGACGGAGCGGGCGAGGTGCAGGATACGGCAAAGCCTACCCTCACCACGGACGATGCCGCCGAGATGCAGCAGGCAGACGCCGCTGTGACGGCCCTGACCGGCAGCGACGAATACGAGCAGATGTCCCGGGAAGAACGGCTCACCGCGGCCCTTGCGGAGCTGGATGAGCTGACCCGGAAGGGGCTGGTGCGCCGGGACTCCATCCGCACCGACGAGGAGAACGGGATGGTCAGCTTTACCTACCGCTGCGGCGTGCTGGGCGGCATCCTGCTCACTCTGCCCGACGAGCTGGACGAGATGACCTTTGACGCCGGAGACAACGGCCTGCGCGCCCCGAGGGACATTGCTCAACGCACTCCCCGCACCGAGATGCCCCTGACCGACGATGTCCGGCAGGCCGCGGAGGCCCGGCAGTACCGGGAGAACGCTCTGCCTGAGACGATCGGCCGTGCCGCCATTTATTATGCCTTCGATAATACGGTGAACAGCTCCCGCTTTCCGTATTATTCCTATATGCAGGGCTTCTGGGAAGGCATGGGCCTGCGCACGACGATGAACACCCGGGTGACCCTGTCGGACCTGCGCCGGATGAACAAATACGATCTGTGCATCCTGAGCGCCCACGGTGCCTACTATACTTACAGCTACGGTACGTTCCGGAAGCACACCCGGACCGAGCCCATCATCCTGCTGACAGAAGCGTCCACGCTGTATAAAGACATCATCTACGGCTTTGACCTGCTGGCTCACCGCATCATCAAGCTCAACGGCCTTTACTGTGTCACAGCGGATTTCTTCCGCAATGCGTACCGCTCGGGCCAGCTCAGCAATACCATCATCTACTCCGAGACCTGTGAGTTCCTGGGCGTCACGAACAGCGTGGATGAGTCGATGGCCGAAGCGCTGCTGGCGGGCGGCGCACGGACTGTGCTGGGCTATGTGAACAACGTCTACACGGTCTACTCCCGCAGTATGCTTTGGGATACCGTCAACCATCTTGCGATGGGACAGACCATCGGCAGGGCGCTGGCCCACGCGAAGGATACCTACGGCGAGAACGACATCATCTGGTATACGGAGCAGGGCGGACGCCGCCCCCACGCCGCAGCAGCGTATCTGGTGCTCTACGGTGACGAGAACGCCCGGCTGAATGTGCCGGAAAACTTCTCGCTCGAGGAACGCGCGGAGGCCGCGGAAGATATGCTGGCCGATGTGCTCGAAAGCGCGGCCTGAGCGTTGCACTTTTGACAGAAATAGTTTATACTAAGGGACGGCAGAACAGGACGGCAGGACTCTGCCGTCCCTTTTTTATAGAAACGCATATGAGGTAGGATACTCATGTCTGAATTTATCACCCACTCCCGCGAGGAGACGGTGGCGCTGGGGGCGCAGGTGGCGCAGCATCTTGCGCCCGGGGCGCTCATCGCCTTTACCGGCGGGCTTGGCGCGGGCAAGACGGCCTTCTGCGAGGGCATTGCCAGAGGTCTCGGCTGCACCGACCCGGTCAGCAGCCCGACCTTCGCCATCGTGAACTATTACCGCGGGCCGCGGCCCTTCGCGCATTTTGATTTATACCGCATCTCCACGGAGAACGATTTGTGCGCGGCAGGGTTCTACGACTATCTGGATGAGGGCGCTGTGGTGGCGGCAGAGGAAGCCCCCACCCACATCCCCATCGAGCGGGTGGCCGACACCACCCGCCGCATCACCATCGAGGGGGTGGAAGTATGAACATCTTAGCCGTGGATACGGCGGGCAAGACCGTGGGCGTGGCCCTGCTGCAGGACGACCGCCTGCTCTACGAGTGCTATCTTGACGCGGGCATGACCCACAGCGAGACCCTGATGCCCCTCATCGACAACTGTCTCAAGCTCTGCGGCATGAGCTGCAGGGACATCGACCTCTACGGCGTCAATGCCGGCCCCGGCAGCTTTACCGGCCTGCGCATCGGGCTGGCGGCGGTGAAGGGTCTGGCCTTCCCCCGGGAGACGCTCTGCGCCCCGGTGTCCACGCTGGAAGCACTGGCTGCGGCCCACACCGGCTGCGGCACCGTGCTCTGTGCGCTGGATGCCCGCCGTGCGCAGGTGTACAGCGCGGCTTTCGACCTTGAGACCCACGAGCGTCTGATGGACGACGATGCCCGCGCCGTGGCTGACCTGGCCGAGTTTGTAGAAAATTGCAAAAAGCCTCTGTTTTTTGTTGGTGATGGCGCGGCTCTGTGCTATAATAAATATGGCAATGTCCCGGGCGTGCTCTGTGTACCGCCGGCTCTCCGCAATGGCCGTGCCGCTGCGGTGGCCTATGCGGCAAAGCAGATGGCTCAGCGGGGCGAAGCCGTCCTGCCCGAGGCTCTGCTGCCGGATTATCACCGGCTGAGCCAGGCCGAGCGGGAGCGGGCCGAGCGTCTGGCCGCAGAAGCTGCCCGTACCGAAATACCGGAAGATACTGCAAAGGGAAAGGATCAACACCAATGACGAAACCCATCGCACTTGCCGCCGACCACGGCGGATTTGAACTGAAAGAGGCCGTCAAGGCCCATCTGGACGAGCTGGGGCTGGAGTACATCGACTTCGGCACCCACAGCACCGCCAGCGTGGACTACCCTGACATGGCTCTGCCTGCCTGCGACGCCGTGGTGAGCGGCCAGTGCAGCAAGGCGCTGCTGTTCTGCGGCACCGGTGTGGGCATCAGCATGGCCGCAAACAAGGTCAGGGGCATCCGTGCCTGCTGCTGCTCTGACAGCTTCAGCTGCGAGTATACCCGCCGCCACAACGACGCCAACGCCCTGTGCATGGGCGGCCGCGTCGTCGGCCCCGGCCTCGCCTGCCAGCTGGTGGACCTCTTCCTCAACACCGAGTTCGAGGGCGGCCGCCACGAGAAGCGCATCGCAAAGCTGATGGCGATCGAGAATCGGTAAACCTTAGGATTCCAATATCTATTCACAATATAAGGAGAGTGTATTATGACCCCTATGATCGTTGAGCATCCGCTGCTGCAGCACAAACTGAGCATTCTGCGCAACAAGCAGACCGGCACCAAGGAGTTCCGTGACCTCGTGGGCGAGATCGCCACTCTGCTGTGCTATGAGGCTACCCGTGACCTGCCTCTGGAAGAGGTGGAGATCGAGACCCCCATCACCATGGCAAAGACCAAGGTGCTGGCAGGCCGCAAGCTGGCTCTGGTGCCGATCCTCCGCGCCGGCATGGGTATGCTGGATGGTATGCTGACCCTGCTGCCCGCCGCTAAGGTCGGCTTCATCGGCCTGTACCGCGACGAGACCACCCTGCAGCCCGTGGAGTACTTCTGCAAGCTGCCGCAGGACATCGCCGAGCGCGACGTTCTGGTGCTTGACCCGATGCTGGCTACCGGCGGCAGCGCCATCGACGCCATCACCCAGATCAAGAAGCACGGCGCAAAGCGCATCAAGTTCATCGGCCTCATCGCTGCTCCGGAAGGCATCAAGGCCCTGCACGAGGCACATCCCGATGTGGACATCTACCTCGGCGCACAGGACGACCACCTGAACGAGAACGGCTACATCGTCCCCGGCCTGGGCGACGCGGGCGACCGTATCTACGGCACCAAGTAAATCTCTGTATAACGGAAAAGTGCTCTGCCGGCCGGCAGAGCACTTTTTGCGTGGTACAGTAATATTTACAGCATTGTAAATTTTCTGCGAGGCGCTTGACTTTTTTAGAAAACTGCGTATACTTATAAGCGAGAAAATCAAATGCTGTTCATTTGGAATCGCAAATAATAAGACCCCTTCTCGGAGGTGCTAGCTCCGGGAAGGGGTCTTATTATTTAGTGCTTACAGTCCTTGTTGAACCATCTGCCAAGCCACTTGTAGATGTAGTTTGCAACCACACCTGCTGCGACAGACAGCATAAATGAGAAAATACTGTTCATTCGGAATCACCTCCCTTCCAAACGGAATGGAGTGGTAAGGACGGCGATTCGATTATATCATAGTTTTCGACAGAAGAACAGAACTTCTTTCAGCACGATCACTTGCTCTTTCGTGCTAAAATCTCATCCAGAATGGCGTCCGCCACATCATCCTTGCTCATCAGGGGCAGCTCGCGGGCGCCGTCCGGCGTGATGAAGGTGACAACATTGGTATCCACGCCAAACCCGGCACCGGCGACCTTCAGATTGTTGGCCACCACCATGTCGAGGTTCTTTTTCTCGAGCTTGGCCGAGGAGTTGGCCAGCATGTCCCGCGTCTCCATCGAGAAGCCGCAGAGGAACTGCCCCTTCTTTTTGGGGCCGATGGTGCCGAGGATGTCGGGCGTCCGCTCCACGGCGATGGAGAGGTCGCCGTCCTTCTTCTTGATCTTGTCGTCGGCCACGGCGGCGGGGCGGTAATCGGCCACGGCAGCGGCCATGACCAGAACGTCCATCTCGTCGAAGCGGCTGGTCACGGCCTCGTACATCTGCTGGGCTGTCGTGATGGGGACATCCTCGGTGAACCGCACCGGCTGCAGGGCCGTCGGGCCGTGGATGAGGGTGACGTCGGCACCCCGCATCGCGGCGGCACGGGCCACGGCATAGCCCATCTTGCCGGTGGAGTGGTTGGTCAGGTAGCGCACAGGGTCCAGCGGCTCCTGAGTGGGGCCGGCCGTGACGGCAATGCGCAGACCGGCGAGGTCCTTCGGCTTTGCGATGGCGCGGAAGATGTAGTCCAGCAGGACATCCTCTTTCGGCAGGCGTCCGCTGCCCACGTCCTTGCAGGCCAGTACGCCGCTCTCGGAGGGGATGACCGTGAAGCCGTACTTTTCCAGTGTGGCGATGTTGTCCTGGGTGATGGGGTTCTCCAGCATCCCGGTGTTCATGGCAGGGGAGACGAGCTTGGGACACTTGGCCGCGAGAACGACGGTGGTGAGCATATCGTCGGCGATGCCGTGGGCCATCTTGGCAATGATGTTGGCGGTGGCCGGGGCCACGAGGATGACGTCGGCCTTCTTTGCCAGCGAGATATGGGTGACTTCGAACTTGAAATCCCGGTCGAAGGTGTCCACCATGCACTTGTGGCCTGTCAGGGTCTCGAACGTGATAGGGGTGATGAACTGGGTGGCGTTTTTGGTCATGATGACCTCCACGTCGGCCCCCAGCTTGCGCAGTGCGCTGGCCACGTTGGCCATTTTATAGGCGGCAATGCCGCCGCTGACGCCCAGAAGGACGCATTTTCCCTTCAGATCCATCCCAAATACCTCCTATAAATAGGGATAATATAACTACAGTATAATGCAAAACGGCCCAGAGCACAACAAAATCTTTGATGGGGGTTGTATCTTGGCTCAAAATGCGGTAAAATACAGCTTGACTTATACAAAAAAGCTCTCCGTCAGCGCTGGCGCACACAGGCCTCTCCCTTTGGGAGAGGTGTCACCGAAGGTGACGGAGAGGGCAAGGACGCTGACGGGAGACCGCAGACACGGCGACAGCATCGCTCTGACAAAAAGTCTGCCTATCGCTGGGTAAGAGTCCTGTCGTACTGGCCTTGCCCTCTCAGGCGCTTCGCGCCAGCTCCCCCAGAGGGGGGAGCCTTTTGCGGAGAGGTTCGACCCTGCGAGGAACTGAATTATGATTTTAGCCATTGACATAGGCAACACCACCGTCGCCCTCGGGGGCATCCGGGACGGACGTGTATGCTTTGTGGCCCACATGGACACGGTGCGCACCCGCACAGCGGCGGAGTACCGTGCCGAGATGGAAAAGGTGTTCTCTCATCGGAGACAGCCGGAAAAGCCCATCCGCTTCGAGGGCGCTGTCCTCACCAGCGTCGTCCCCCAGATCACGGGGGCGCTGGCCGAGTGCGCCCGCCACTACACCGGCAAAAAGCCGGTCATCGTCTCGCCCGACATCCGCACCGGCCTCACGATGGGGGTGCCTGACCCCCACGCCGTCGGCAAGGACCGCCTTGTGGATGCGGCCTACGCGGCGGCGAATTTCCCCCTGCCGGTGGTCACGGTAGACCTCGGCACCGCCACCACGTTCAACGTGATAGATGAGAATAAGGTCTTCCGGGGCGGCGTCATCTGCCCCGGACTTTCCACCGGTCTGCGGGCGCTGGGGGAGCGGTGCGCCCAGCTGCCGCAGGTACATCTTTCTTCGCCCAAAAGCGCGATCGGCGTCGATACCGAGAAGTGTATGCTCTCCGGCTCTGTGCTGGGGGCGGCTGTCCTGCTGGACGGCATCACGCAGCGCATCGAGGAAGAACTGGGCCGTCCGGCCACGCTGGTGGTCACGGGCGGTCTGGCAAAGTATGTCATCCCGCTCTGCCGTCACCCGCTCACCTATGACCCCGAGCTGCTGCTGAAGGGACTGGCTCTCCTTTACCAGCTCAATGCGCCGCAGCATGAGCGTCACCACGAGCCGCGCAGCGACGGTGAGCGCCGCCGTCCCCGCCCGGCAGGCAGACGCCCTTACAACAACGGCAGCAGCCCCCGCCGCCGCAGCCACAATAACCGCCGTCCCCGCCGGGACGATGAGGCCAAAGCGGGCTGAGCCCTGAAAGGAGAGACCTTATGATGAAATTAGGCATTCTCGGCGCAGGCATGATCGTCCGGGAGTTCCTGCCCTGGCTCACCGGGCCGGAAAGCCCCTTCAAGGTCGAGGCTCTTTGCAGCACGGAGCGGAGCGCCGGTGCAGCACAGGCCCTCTGCGACCAGTATGGTGTGCCGCGCCACACCACCAGCTACGACGAACTGCTGAGCTGGGTGGACGTTGTGTATATCGCCGTACCGAATATCCTGCACGTAAAATATACCCGTGCCGCTCTGGAAGCGGGCCGCCACGTCATCGTCGAAAAGCCGATGGCCCCCACGGCGGCGCTGGCCGAAGAGCTGGCCGAGCTGGCCCGGAGCAAAAAGCTCTTCCTCTTCGAGGCTGTCACCACGCAGTATCAGGACAACTACGCCAAGCTCCGTGAGGTGCTGCCCAAGGTAGGCGCCGTCACGATGGTGCAGTGTAATTTCAGCCAGTATTCCAGCCGGTATCATGATTTCTGCGCCGGCAAGGTCTGGCCGTCCTTTGACCCGGCCTGCGCCGGCGGCGCGCTGATGGACCTGGGCGTCTACAATGTCAGCTATGTGGTGGGCCTCTTCGGCTCGCCCAACAAGGTCCACTATGCGGCCAACATCACCCGGGGCATCGACACCAGCGGCGTGCTGACGATGGAGTATCGCAGCTTCAAGGCCGTGAGCATCAATGCCAAGGACAGCAGTTCCCCGGCCCGGTACATCATTCAGGGTACCAAGGGGTATCTGCTCCAGAAATCCACCGCCAACTTCTGCGGCGGCGTCACCTTCCACCCCTATAAGGGCAAGGAAGAGCACTTCAACCTCAGCGCAGGCCGTCCCCGGCAGGCGGCGGAGTTCCACGCCTTTGCCCGCGCCATCGAGAGCGAGGATATGGAGCTTTGCAGCCGGATGCTGGACACCTCGGTGGCCGTCAGCCGTGTGCTGGAAACGGCCCGCCGCGATGCGGGCATCCGCTTCAATACTGATTTATAATGCTATCCCCGGGAGTTCCCTGACAAAACATCCCGTATATTTCAGACTGTATTCTACAAAAGACCCCGTGTATTTCACGGGCAGGTTTGCGCCGTATCCGACAATTTAGGGCGGAACGGCAGCAAGGAGGAAAACTGGATTATGAAAAAGAATGACATTCGCACCCTCACCCGGCTGGCACTGCTGGTCGCCATTGAGCTGGTCATGAAGGCCGTCGGCCTGGGCAGTGTCCCTGTAGGCCCGCTTTACATGAGCTTTTTGACCCTGCCGATCGCCGTGGGTGCCATCACCATGGGTCCCGCCGCAGGCGCTGTCCTCGGCGGCGTGTTCGGCGCCGTGAGCTTCTATGACGCCGTCACCGGCGCTTCCGCCATGACCGGTGCGCTGTTCCAGGTCAGCCCCGTCAACACCTTCATCCTCTGTGTGGGGATGCGTGTGCTGATGGGCGTGTGCGTCGGCCTTATCTTCAACGCTGTCAAGAATTTCGATAAGCCCGGCACCTGGAGCTACATCGTCAGCGCCATGTGCGCCCCGGCCCTCAACACCCTGTTCTTCATGGGCTACATCGTGCTGGCCTTCTACGGCTGCGATTACGTCCAGAACCTCGTGTCGGTCAAGGGCGCAGCCAACCCCCTGATGTTCGTCGTCCTGCTGGTCGGCGTGCAGGGCGTGGCCGAGTTCCTTGTCTCCGGCATCCTGGGCGGCATCGTCGCCCGCGCTGTCCACAAGTTTTTGAAGTAACAGGCGGTGTCGGTCAGGGACATCCGCTGATAAACCTCTCCGTCACGGCTGACGCCGTGCCGCCGCCCCTGTCAAGGGGAGACTGAAAGGAAAGATCATATCATAGGCCCCTCCCCCGGCAAAAATGCTGAGGGAGGGGCTTTTGTGTTGATTTTAGCCTACTTGTGCGGTATACTTATCATACTTTATTCAAAAGAAGGAGGCGGCTGAAAATGCCCATCGGCCCCAGCAGACCCCTGAATTTAGCAAAGCCGGAGTCCATC
>OGFL01001979.1_pt1 | contig 12268 bp, 6 predicted proteins | sample 1570911 | NCBI WGS metagenome assembly OGFL01 (sample SAMEA2582050, study PRJEB24529) | metagenome | biome: Human gut stool | place: China | collected 2011 | reverse complement strand
ATTTCCATTCATTACGGAAGCGTTCTTTTGATAAATCATTCTTCATAAATATCTTCCTCAACATTTTGTCCGCCTGTAATGTAGAAACATTTCATACCATAATTCTTTCCATCATCTGTTACATAATAATCAAAAGCATCCTGCGTCTGTCCTGATGCATTTGTCGCACGGACACGCACAAAATACTGGCCGTCTGCCGGAACTGTAGTCTCCGCTTCCGGAATTTGAATATTATCCTGACGAAATACGATCTCATTAAACTTATAATCTTTTGCCAGTTCAACTGTATAAGTGATCGTCTCTGCATCAAAATCATAGGACGCATCCCAATTCAGCTTCAAGGTATTCCCCTCGATCACCGGTACTCCAATATAAAATGGCATTGGTTTTTCCAGACTCTCCTTATAGAGCTCATAATTTTGTTCCACCTCGGAAGGGATTGCCGATGCAACTGTGTCATATTTCGCTTCGGTCAGCGGTGCATTCATCCGGTCCGGCATCTGATACAAATACTTCTGCGTCACTGTACGATATTTCTCTATCATACCGCTGATCCGCTCTACGCTGAGATAGGATCTCAGATCCTGAATTGCCGCATCAAGTTCCTCACGAAACTCCTCGGACTGCAGACATCTCTGAAAAAGAACATTTCCCCAGTAATTACTGATTCCACATTCCCAACTTCCCTGATCGGAACGATTCTGAATGTTATATTCGGTTCTCATGAAAGAGCCGTCATTATCCCACGCAATCAGATACCATGTGTCCGAATTCTGTGGACTATATAAATATGTATTACGATTCTGTGTATCTACATTTCCGGTCAGGATCTGATATGCCATCCAATACGTCAGATTTTCTCTGTCAAAATATTGATCCAGGATATTACCAATCGATTTTGAATTATCATTCAGATCCGTAAGCATCTGGATCAGTTTCGTATGATCTGAATCTCCTTTGATCTCCAGGAGCTTTTCAAAGGCTTTCTGGTCATAGGTCGGATCGTCTTCTTTTTTTATTACATCTTCATAGCGAAAAAACTCAAACGAATTAATTTTGTACAACTGTCCTTTCGAATCCATTCCATGGTTCTTCATTCCTGTCTTGTTCAGCTGTTCCACCTGTGTGTATAATCCATAATCCTGAAACTCTGCGCTGTTTCCTTCCGTAAGATCTCTCACGTATAAATGCACAAACTGGGTCCTGAGAGACATCAACTGCGGAATCCCTTTCAAAAGATCATAGGAGAGCTTATTACGGAAACGCATTCCCTCTGTCTGGTGTTTATTCAGATTGATCGTACGTTGTCCTCGCCAGGTTCCTTTATTCTTTTTCAGCTCTATCTTATAATTTTTCTGTGCATTACTGCTTGAAGTCTGCCCTCTGATCTGCACCGTCGCATTCGGCACATTTTCACCGTAACCAACCTCTCCACTCTGTGGACCGGACTCATCTCCAACCTGGAGGAGCGCCGCTGTCTGGTAACGGTCTACTCCCATTTTGTCATAATCATAAGCCGAATAACTGTTGATTTCCTTCCAGGTATGATTTGTCCCCTCTGAAGAATTTCCTTGAGAAACCGTAAGATACATTGTCACAACACTCGTCTCGTCATCATTTTCATAGAGGCTGTCCTTATCTCGAAGATGAACGTCATTGATATCCTGTGTCTCGGCCTTTTCTATTGTTTCTTGTTGCTCTGTCTTTGTTTTTGATGCATTCCCTGTTTTCCCCGAAGCTGTACATCCCGTCAGGCAACAGGACATTCCTAATAAAAGGGCACATCCCAACGCAAGTAATTTATATTTTTTCAAGCTTATCTCCCCTCTCTTCCAGAAAACATCCTAACCGTGTAAAAAATCCTGTTTTATCTTCCGCCACGATTGGTTGTACACTCAAAATATAATACGGAAGTTTTTTAATAAAATATCCAAGCCGCAGCGTACAGATCAGAAAGAATACTGCACTTCCAAGTAAAAATCCAAAGCCATAGTATACTTGCGGGAAAAATAGAGATATACAGGTAAATCCTGTCGTACACGCCGCAAACATTCCTGTTGCATATAATGCTCCTTTATAATCTGTAAAATACAGTAGGATCAGCATCATTGTATTAGCAACCGCATAAAGTCCATAACCGACACACAGTGTCCTGAAATAGCCTTCCATAAGATCATTAAATCCAAGCGGAAGATATGTCAGGAGAAGCTGTCCTACAGAAAGCGCCAACGCCGTTGTAAGGAGCTGCTTCAGTGCCGTATACTTCAGCTCCATATTCAAAACTTCTTTCATCTCGTTTCCTGCCCGTAAAATATCTTTAATTTCTCCTCTGTCATTAAACAGACTGTAGTAATTCCTGTATTTCGGATAGAAATTCACTTCCACCGACACAACGAAATTAACTGTCGTTATAAGAATCGTCAGATATGCGATCATTGCAGGGACATCGTGATACGGAGCACCATAGAACAACCCCTGTACATGTACATGGATCGGACTACACCACATAATAACCAAATGTGCAAAGAGTCCGATATTCGTAAACAAGCCTATGAACGCAAGCGGAAGGAATTGATCCACCCAGCGCAGAAAGAAAAACGCACTGCTCTCACTCTGTGGAAAATAACGGTATAGCAGTGTCACATCCCACAGAAGCATGATCCCATATCCGATCGTTACAGCAATCATCATTGCCTCTACATGTGGAATTCCAATCAAAACTAGTAGAACTCCAATCAAAAGCGACACTGCCACTGCCGACACAAACGATAGAAGTATCCCTTTATAATCCTTTATCGCGGTCAGATAACTCATCGCATTCCATGTAACGATCAGTTCTCCAAACAACTCAAAACATAAAAACTTATCTATAAGCCCAACTCCGGAAAATATCAGAAAAATCCCATATAAAATTCCTCCTGCAATGAGCATTAAGCCTGTCGAACCCCAGAAAGATGACAGAACAGCCTCATTTTTTTCTTCATAAAGCATATCTGCAATAAATCTTGTTACTACCATTGACAAGAAACTGGTTACCGTCAATGATGCAAGAAGTGTATATGTGATCATGCAGACCAGTAATTCTCTGCTCTGTTTCGGAGCGCCTGTCCTGTCACACAAAAACATAACCCCCAGCAGAAGTACGATACCAAGCAACATGGGACCGGTACAGATAATCCCTGCATATCCATAGGCGCGGAAAGAAGCAAACAGCCCTCTTCTGCTGAACAGTTTTTTGAGTTCAAATCCAATCCCTGCCATATGCTTCCTCCACCTCCCTGTAAAGTTTTCTGTATTCACTGATCATGCGCTCATGCCTGTAATATGCCTTAGTTCTTGCCTGTCCGCTTTTTCCCATTCTGATCCGTCTTCTCCTGGATTCACACATTTTTTCCATAGCGGCAGCAAGTCCATCCCTGTACATAGGCGGAACGCAATAACCGGCACATCCAAAATCATCTCCTTCTTTCCCATTCAGAAGTTCCCGGCAACATCCTACATCAGTGGTTACACATGGGCGTCTGGCTGCAAATGACTCCAGCACTGATAAGGGTTGTCCTTCTGATATACTGGTAAGGATCGTAAAATCCAGTTTTCTCATATACTGTACAATATCTACCCTTCCGGTAAAGACAAGGTTCCTGATATCCAGCTGCTTCACCAGAGCATAACACTCATCTGCATATTCCTCGTCATCTACCCCTCCCAGAATATGAAGTCTCACATTCTCCATTCTGGATGAGAGTTCATAAAATGCATATATCATAGTCTTTATATCTTTAATGGGTGCGAGACGGACTACCGCACCTATGTCTACCCATCCATCTTCCTCTTTCAGAGGAATCTGTGACAACCTGTCATAATTAATACCATTTTCAATTACTCTGCATTTCTCTGCATCACAGCCAATCTGTATTTGCGTAAGCATCGCATTCGTAAATAAACTGGTTACCCGAAAAGCCCTTTTATAAATTGCTTCTGATAACATATAAAAGAAAGAAATCCACTGTTTTTTAAATGATGGGATTACCCATTTTGCCCTGATGATCTCTTCCTCTCTTTCTCTTGTGTATATCCCATGCTCTGTAAGTAATACCGGTCTCCTGTAAACATATCCTCCAAGGCAGGCAAGAAGTCCCCCATATCCTGTTGAAATGGCATGATAGGTATCTGCCAGAGGAACCTCTGAACCCAGAAGATATAAAACCGGAAGCAGCATGGAACGCATTGTATGAAACGCATCCGCAAATGCAATATACGGATATTTTTCCAGACAGCTCTCTGTTAATATATTTAAAAACTGCTCACTTTTCAGAAATGACATCGGATTCATTTTCCGGTCGTGATATAAATGAAACAATACTTCCCAGTCAGGATGACTGCATTCCATCAATTCTCTTAGACTCTTTGTTTCTTCTTCCGAAAAACGATTGATTCTGTGCAGCTGTCCTTTTTGATTTCCATGTTCCTTCAGTTTTAATGCATCATCCAGAAATACCTCATGGACTTCCACCACATTATCCGGCAGTTCATAGACAAATTTTCCACGGTCACATGCATGTGCTCCTATTACCCACAGCACAAACTCATGCTCTTTCATAACAGTGATATACTGATGCATCCATGTAGAAACTCCACCATGTACATACGGATAACAGCCTTCTAAAACCAGACAGATTCTCAATTCTCTCACCTTATTTCTATTTTCACTGATTTCTCTTTTGCCCGAAGCAGATAGAGATTTCCGGTAATATGCGTCAGTTCTCCACCTTCTATATTACCCGGAGTCCCTTCATTCATTCTTATCATAATATAAGCTTCATCATAAAAATTATCTAATTTAAGATTAAGTTCCTGATCTGATATATCCTTATCGATCACCAGCGCCCCATACCGCTGTATTGCGCCTGATAGTTCGGAAGCAGTAAGATTTCTCAGACATGGAGTTGAAGTATACAGCCAGTCCATATATTCATCCAGCCGTTTTTTCAGTTTCTTCCATCCCAGTCTGGCACCTCTGTCTTCGTCCAGCAGATCATCCGGATGCATAAAATGTGTATTGACAAAATGCATATTCAGTTCAGATATAGCCGCAAGTTCCATATAATCATCAATCACAGCACCTGAAATAATACGGGGTTGTTCCACAATTCCATCTTCTGCAACTTCAAACTCCTGTGTATATGCCATATCTCCGACAAAATAATTACTTGCAATTGTACGTATCTCCGGAAATTCATTTACGATCATTTCCCGCCCTTCATCTGACAGCACATTAGACGGCGGTACATAAACAGACAACTCTGTCCCCGGAAACATCTCTTTTCCAAACCGTATCAGCTCTGTCATGGCTTTTTTCATTGCATCATAACTTTCCCATGTTTTATATGGAAGGATATTTGCATAATCCACATTTGACAGGCTCAATGGCTGATGATTATATCCATGATATCCCAGTTCTCCTCCCTGATGAAGCAGCATATTCCCAAAATACTGAAATCTCTGCACATCTTCCTGTTCCACAACATCTCCGGACACATCATCCTCATAATTATCAATAATAACACCTGTATATTTCACGCCGTGTTCCTCTGCCATATCCAGCATATCCGGCCACCAGATATTTGTATAAAACTCTTTGATGCTGAGACCATAATCACGTTTGATATATGTTCCGTCTCCACTCGGCACAGGAGATGGAAAATCATCCAGATAAAATACAGATCCATTAAGCACTGGATAGACCATCACATCTGTCAGCAGGCTATAGGATGCCGCAAAGAATCCTCTTGTGGCTTTTTCACATAATCCAAAATTGTCAACTACAAATTTACCTTTTCCATAACTGTTTTCCCAGATAAGCGGAACCTTCTTTTCATCATCTGCCCATGCATAAACCTTCGCTGTTTCTCCAACACTTACTTCCCATGCTGAATCATATGCGTCCGGAATCTGGTAAGATCTTCCCCCTCCAATCATGAAATCATCATCAATATAGATTTTATCTACCAGAACATTTCCATAATCAGAGTCTGTAATTCCCAATTTCTGCTCAATGATCGAAACATATGTATCCTTCTGAAGTGTTAACGCAAAAAGAACACTACCTCCACTTTCTACCCAGTTTCCAATCTTTATAACTGTATCCTTTAACGGATTCAGATCCGACATCAGTACTACTATTGTTTCATAACCTGAAAAATCAGGAACTTCATTTTTTCTGACATCTATCATATCCGCTCCTGTTTTCATATCCATGAAAATTCTTTCAAATTGTTCCCATGCTTCCACACTGTCTGCCTGACTGCTGTCCATCAGCACCAGACAACTGCTCTCAATATTTTTGACTGCCTGTGTTTCAGTTACAACCGTATCCCTGTCCAGATATGCATTCTTCTTAACATCTGCCTGATACTGAATTCCTGAACGCTCTGTCCAAAGCACCACACTGATTGCCAGAAAAACTCCCAGAATAACAGTCAGACCCTTAAATCGAAAAGACTGTAAATATTTTATCATTCCTGCCAAAAAGCCAATGCCTCCTTTCCTTTCGCCGACAGGTAAATATGTTCCTGCTGAATCTGCTCTAATGTTTCCTTTAATTCTTTTCCCTGTTTCAGTTCTACGTAATATCTGATCCTGAGTATCCAGTATTCTTCATTTCTGTGCCACTTCTTATCCATCCTTTCCAGACTTTCAAGCACCTGTTCATACTCCTTCATCTGCATTTGATTCTCAGCCAGACATACATATGTATGAAGATCCTCTTTAAATTTCAGTTTTTTCTTCAGAAGTTTTATATATTGATTTCTTTGCACCAGTTCCATCTGTCCTTCCAGAAGTCCCTGAGATAAATACTCCTGAAGAAAATCACAGTACTCTGAAATAAGCTGTTGATTTTCCGGTTCTTTTGCATATCTGTATTCTATCTTCTGCAGTCTGCTTTCATATTCCTTAGACAGCTCTACCATTCCTGTGATCGCATAATGCACAACCTCTACATCGTCATTCATCCTTGCCTGTTTAAGCATATCGATGTAATTCTCCGGATCATCATTCAATACATTCATAATCAGATCACGCCTCATATCGGCCTCATCAATAAGAAGCACTTCCTCCAGTGGCACAATATTTCTGTCACTTTCTTCTTTCGGTGCTATAATGCTTCTGTAAATTTCTTCATTGATCTTCATTTTTTCTATTCCGATTTCACGCTTTTTATCCTGGTGAAAAAATATCTGGAAATGCAGAAGCAATACACAGATCATACCCCATACCGGTACAAAGATCACAGGTAATATGAGATACCTCTTCACCTTCAGTAAATGGGAGTTTATTCCTGTCCATACTAAAACACAACAGATAATATGGAATATAATAAAAACAACCCCTGTTATATTCTGTATCATTCTTCAGCTACCCTGCTTTCGTTACGGGTGTCAATCACTCTGCAATGAAGTCCGTTCTTTTCGAGCCTTTCAATTACTATCGGTAACATGGCATCATCCACCTGTGACAGTATCAGATAGAGTTGTCCATCCTCCGATATTCCCAGTATGTCATTCTCTCGGATTTTATTTTTTAATATCCTGTCTGTTTCCTCCAGTGTCATTTCCGGATTTTCAATCTGCAGCAGAGCATATGATCCTATTTTCTGTTCTTTTATGGAATGAAATAACTTCAGCCTTTCCATAAAATACTCTGTTTTTAATATATGAGTTCCTTCCACATATTCCCTGTCTCTGACTGCTTCCTGATATTCCAGTGCACGCAGCAGAGAGACTTCTACCAGACCACATAAAATTTTGATAAGATTCAGATAATACAATGTCATCTGATTACTGGCTGCATCCTGAATAAATACCAGCATTACAAGTTCTCCATTTCTCTTTATCCCTGCAATATATGCCGGATATCCGGCAAGCAGTTCCCTGTTCCTCCAGACCTCACCCTTTTCCAGCGTTTCTATCGCATTCTGATACTCTTCAACCCTTATAGAATTTGGCATTTTTCTGCGAATTTCAGGTGATGACATTTCCATCCTTCCAAAACGTTTCCATGAATCCAGTGAATAAAGTACAATTGTATGATTTTCCAGAATATCTTCCATTACCCTTATGGTTTCCATAAACAGTTTCTGTGGCTGTATCACATCCAGCTTTCTTGTTATATCAAAAATTTTTCCAAAGCTGTCCCTGCTTCCGAGAATCTGCTTCTTATATTGTCTTTTATCCTGAAGCGTCTCCTGATACATTTCCTGCATAAAGAAAAATTTTTCCTTGATCAGTCTGTTTTCTTTTGTTACAAATTCTATATCCTCTTTATTCTTCAGCCTTATATAACCACAGACAGCACCTGCGGCAAAATAAAAAATAAATGGAATCCAGTTAGAAGCCTCATAAAACAAAGTATATATGTTTACATTCTCCTGCCTGTATGCTGCAATCAAAGAACAGGTTTCCAACACAGCTGCTGATATTCCATAATTAATTCCATAAAGACTTCCCATGAATACAATAAATACAAGTCTCAGGTCAATCATTTTAAACTGGGCATAAGTTCCTGTATATCTGTTTAAAAATTCAAATAAAATAAATCCTGAAAGCAATTCCAGAATATGAACCAGCAAAGTATTTTTCGATATCCAATTCCTGATATTTGCAAAATGTCCGGAATCTGAATCTGATAATTTTTTATACTCCTGATACATCCCGGGAATATCTTCAAAAACAGATATCTTTGGAAACCACCCATATTCATATCTTATGATCTGATCATCCGGCTGTACCTTATAAATCTGACCGCTGTTCTGATATCTTATATCCAGTTTACCGGGAATTGTCTTTCTGATTTCTTTTTCCAGATCACTGAAACTCTGCCCGAAACAATCCGGAACATTCAGACAGCATTCTTTTCCCCAATTATCATATACTTTATAAAGCAGTTCTGCCAGATCATCCATACACAGGAAATAAATATTTTGTTCCGGCGATTCCTCAAAAACAATTTTTCCGCTTTGTTCTGCCTCTGTAAACAGCTTATAAAAAAAATCCTGTGTGTATACCGCTGAATATAAATGAGGAATTCTCAGAATCTTGGTGTTTATCTGATACATATTTCCATATTCCATAACTACATTTTCTGCTGCGGATACCAGAAGTGTTTTTCCACTTGTAATATTATAAATGCTCTCCTGGCCGGTCAGATACAACATCTTTATTTCCTTATTCTTTTTGCATAACTGAAGTATCTGTCTCAGTTGTTCCAGTTCTCCAGTCATCCTTCCATGCATGGTCAGATAATTTGAAAAATAAACAATTCTTTCAAACTCATATGTTTCGAAAATCTCTTTCAGTTCTTTCTCATCTTTTATGAACGGACGAGATAATATATTCTTTTTTCGATTTGATTTCAGCATCTCATTTCCCAGTACAACTACATCACATTCAGGAAATGATTCTTCTATAAAAGTTTCTGTTACATATCCTGTATTTCCTGCCAACAATACTTCCATATTTATTCACCTCAATAAAGTGAAGTATAACAAAGTTATTTTTTCTTTTCAATATCAGCATCTTTACAGAAAATAGCTTTTTTCTCAACAACTGTTGTCTTGTTCCTGCTGCTGTTCTATGCTAAAATATTTCCAGTATAAAATCATAAACCACAGACAGATCAGTACCCTGACATTTCCGGTACTGATCATATCTGATCATATTATACAAACTGTCAGGAAAGAGGCGATTACATTGAACATTGAAGATTCCTGTATTTCCTGCATTGACACAGACTGGTCCTACCAGCTTGCCAGACGCATGGAAAAAGAGAAAACAAACCCTGTTCTGGGCTATCGTACTGCAGGTTCCGTTGCTGAAACAGCTACAGGAGATATGTTATACAGGGAAATGAAAGCTATCGGACTTACCGATGTAACCAAAGATACATTCTCACTGGACGGATGGGAATTCGAGAAAGCAGTCCTGAAATTTACAGATGATAGCGGGCAGGAACACACCTTTCAGATGGGCGGATATCAGACAAATTTCGAGACAGACGGATTTGAAGATTACGAACTCGTTTATCTGGGAAAAGGAACTGCTGCAGATTATGAAGGCATAAACGTAAAAGGAAAGCTGGTTATGGTTGAGATCAACCAGCGAGACGAATGGTGGATCAGCTTCCCTGTTTATCAGGCTTATCTGCGCGGCGCTGCTGCCCTAATCGCAGTTCAGGCAAACGGCTACGGAGAAATCGCAGAGTCTGCGCTGAATGCACAGGATATCGCAGGTCCTGATTTCGCACCTGCATTCTCTCTGTCTCAGGCGGATGCACGTATCCTGAAGCGTGCCCTCCGGAATAAAATTTCCGCCTGCGAAAACAACACCACTGATTCAGAAGATACCCATAACACTCCGGAACAGGATGCTGCTTTATTACGCAGATTCTCATTAAAAGTATCACTGGATGCCCGTTCCAGAGTCATTCCGGACACAACAGCAGGCAATATCACAGGTAAAATACAGGGTACTGAGACAGACTCTATGATCCTGCTGTCCGCACACTATGATTCCTATTTCGATGGATTCCAGGACGATAATGCAGCAGTCGCCATGATGCTCGGCATTGCCCGTTCACTGGTAAAGGGCGGCTATAAGCCTGCCCACACTCTCGTTTTCTGCGCAATGGCTGCCGAGGAATGGGGAATCATTGATTCCAAATACGACTGGTCTACAGGAGCCTACAATCAGGTATTCCGCGTACATCCTGACTGGCAGGGTAAAGTGATCGCAGACCTGAACTTTGAACTTCCTGCACACGCACACAATAGACAGGATGCCATCCGCTGTACCTATGAATATGCAGATTTCATCAGACAGTTTACAGACAGCCTGACTGTCCCGAAGGAAGCATATCCTGACGGGATCACGGTTCTCTCTCCCATCGAGACATGGTCTGATGATTTCTCCATGGCAATCGCAGGTATCCCATCCACAGTCAATGATTTCAGCGCCGGGCCCTTCATGCAGAATTATTATCATTCCCAATATGATAATCAGGATGTTTACCAGGAAGCTGTCTATCAGTTTCATCATGAATGCTATCTGAAACTGATCATGGCCATTGACAGACTTGTCCTGCCACCGATGAATTTCAGCAATACCATGAACGCGGTCGCAGAAAGTATCCACGAAAATGCACTCTCATTTGCTGATCCTGAGCAGAATGTTCTGCTCAGAAACCTGCAGACAATTACCGCTTCTGCCGAAAATATTTATGACAAAATCTGCCAGATTAATGCGGAATATGCCACACTTTCAGACTCCGACGCCCGCATTGCTTTCCGCCACAAATGGGAATATGCCGGACTGGAGCTACTGAAAACTTTCCGCAAGGCACAAGACTATCTGGTACGTCTCAACTGGCAAGATGAAGTAATTTTCCCACAGGAAGCTGCCTCCAAAAATATCCGACAGCTGGAAAAAGCCAGCCGGGCTTTATCCGAGGGAAATATTACAGATGCATTGAAGGCTCTCTATCGAGTAGACAATAATATGTACGCATTTCTCTTCGATGAAGAAGTTTACTATCACTTCACCGAATACATTCTTCACCAGCCAAAAGACCGCCTGATGTGGGGTGCCGGACGTATCATGCATCACGAAAATCTCTACGGGATCGTGCAGAAACTGAAGCAGCGCATGGAAGAAGAAACACCGGAACTCGACAGTGAGATTCGTCGTCTGGAAGCTGCCCTGCGCAGACAGAAGGCTTATTATAAGGACGATATCCGCTACTTAAACACCTCCGTTAATAAGCTGTCTGCGATGTTGGATAACATCTATAATAATCTACTGTCTTTTTAAAAAACATTACCACTCCCGGGAACAGCAATGTTCCCGGCAATAAATAAGGAGATTACTACATACCATGGAAAGTGATAATTTGTACAGAGTACAGGAAGAAGATTTACCACGATTACAGAAACTCTTAACCGTCTGCTTCGCACAGGATCCTCTGTATCACACCCTGATTCCGGATGATGCAACCAGAGAACGCCTCCTGCCGGAACTCTTTTCCTGCGACCTTACAGAATTCTACCAAACCTGTGAAATCTACTCTGACAGCAGTGAATTAAACAGTATCCTGGTCGTTTCAGATGAAAGTGAACCTTACAACGTTCTGCAATATTGTCTCACCGAAGCCAAGGCGCTGCTTACCACTGACGGATGGCTGATCAAAGAAGATCCAAGCCTGAAAACCTTCTGGA
>OGFL01001977.1_pt1 | contig 12273 bp, 11 predicted proteins | sample 1570911 | NCBI WGS metagenome assembly OGFL01 (sample SAMEA2582050, study PRJEB24529) | metagenome | biome: Human gut stool | place: China | collected 2011 | reverse complement strand
CCAGTAGAGCCGCCCGGGGTATCGCCGCCGGAGGGAGGCGTTACCGGGGGCACGATACCGGCATTGGGGTCATCGGTCTCGGTAACATTCAGGGTAAAGGGTTTGTAGATTTCTCCAACGCAGCGGTACTCGTAGGTCACCTTTCCGCCGCCTTCTTGCACTGTCAGGGTGCCGTCAGCGTTTTGGATGGCACCCTTCAGGTTTCTGACCCGGCTTATATCAAAGTTTCCGGGCAGGATGCTGGGGTCTAAGATACGGGTCTTTTTGTAGACCTCAACCTTATATTTGTTGCTGCCGGTGAAGATTACCGTAAGATTTGTGCAGTTGTCTGCCTGCAGCGATGTGATCTTATTGGAGACGAAATACAGCGCGGTCAGTTTGGTGTTCTGGCTCACATCCAGCTCTGTCAGCCGGTTATAGCCGCAATCCAGATACGTCAATTCCGTATTCTTGCTCACATCCAGCTCCGTCAGCCGGTTATAGCTGCACTTCAGATACGTCAATTCCGTATTCTTGCTCACATCCAGACTGGTCAGCCGGTTGTGGCCGCAATTCAGCTTCTGCAATGCTGGATTCTGACTTACATCCAGACTGGTCAGTTGGTTTTCAAAACAAGCCAGCTCCTGCAATGCCGTATTTTGACTTACATCCAGACTGGTCAGCTGGTTTTCCCAACAAACCAGTTCCTGCAACACCGTATTCTTGCTCACATCCAGTTTCGTCAGCCGGTTATGGCTGCAGTTCAATACCTTCAGGTTTGGAAAAAACTGAAGGCCAGACAGGTTACTGATGTACTTATTCTCGACATCGATCTCAGTGACTGCGTACCGCTCTGCCGGTGTCAGAACACCGTTACCATCTTTGTCAAACTGTTTGAGGAGATATTCCCGGAACGTTTTGTCCGGGACATTAGCATCAGTGATATAGACGGGGCCGTAACTATCCGTAGCCGCAAAGGCGCTGAAGGGCAAAAAGGTGAACACCATTGCCAGCGTCAACAAGGCGCTGACAAGACGCGTTCGTTTTGAAAATCGCTGTTTCACGGGGTGCTCCTTTCTGTGGTAAAATTTTTTCAGGGCCCCATTCGGGAGAAGCTGACGCTTCCCCCGAAAAAAGGGTACCCTTTTTCAAAAAGTGGTCATTGCCCGGCAGGGGGCAGAATGATCCTTCGGTTGTCAGCCTCCTGCCAGCTTGCGGTAGGCGTTCAGCACCTGATAGGCCGGGATGCTGCTGCCCGGGGCAAATTTGCCGCTCAGGCGGCGCTTCATCAGTCCCTGCTCTACGCACCACTGGGCTGCCTTAGCGGTATCCGGGTCCGCCACATCGGGGAAAGCGGGCTGGGCTGCAGGCTCGGGACGGCCTGCGGTATTCCACAGCAGCAGGGCCGTCTGGGCGCGGTTCTCGGGGCTAGCCACGCCTTCCGGCAGCAGGGCCTGCAGCTGGCGCTCTGCCACATAGTTGTAGATGCCGTAGCCCACAAGGCCCACAGCCGCCGCGCCGGCCACCACGATGATGGCGCCACCGCCACCGCCGCCGCCGGAGCTGCCGCCCGTGGAGCCGCCGCCAGTTTCACCACCCGTGGGGCCGCCGGGGGTCGTGCCGCCCGTGGAGCCGCCGCCGGAGGGAGGCGTTACCGTGCCGTCCGGGACGACATTCACGTTCAGGGTAAAGTCTCTGCTGAAGCCCTTGCCGCAGTCGTAGGTGTAGGTCACCTGGTTCGCGTTCTCGTCCACCGTCAGGGTGCTGCCGCTCACAGCGCCGCCGCTCCAGTTGGTGGCCTTGGTCACGTCAAATTTGCCGGGGAGGGTGCTCAGGTTAAAGGTGCGGGGGGTCTCTTCAACATTGATGTCGATTTGGTTGCCGGCTGCGTACAGTGTCGATACAACCGTTGGGCTCACATCCAGACTGGTCAGTTGGTTTTGGTCGCAATCCAGATCCTCCAATGCCGTATTTTTGCTCACGTCCAGTTCCGTCAGCTGGTTTTGGTAGCACCACAGTTGCTTCAATTTTTCATTCTGGCGTACATCCAGGCTGGTCAGTTGGTTTTGCACACACAACAGATTTTCCAATGCCGTATTGTTCCCCACATCCAGACTGGTCAGCTGGTTTCCGGAGCAAGCCAGCTTCTGCAATGCTATATTCTTGCTCACATCCAGGCTGGTCAGATTGTTATCGGCGCACCACAGCTCTTTCAATTCAGGATTCTTGCTTACATCCAGACTGGTCAGATTGTTTTGGCTGCACCACAGATCTGCTAATTTTTCATTCTTGCTCACATCCAGGCTGGTCAGCTTGTTATTGTAGCAATACAGAGTCTCCAAGTTGGGGAAGAATTCGATTCCCTTCAGGCTGTCAATGGACTTCGTATGGACATCGATCTTCGCGACAGCTTCCCGTTCGGTTGTACTCAGAAACGTATCGTTGTCTGTGTCAAACTGTTCGAGATATTCCCGGAACGCTTCGTCCGGGAAGTTGTAGAGGGGAACGTAGGTTTCAGCTGCCGCAAAGGCGCTGAAGGGCAGGAAGGTGAATACCATGGCCAGCGTCAAAAGGGCACTGACAAGGCGCGTTCGTTTTGAGAATCGTTGTTTCATGGGGTGCTCCTTTCTGTGGTAAAAGTTTTTTCAGAGTCCCATTCGGGAGAAGCGAATGCTTCTGCCGAAAAAGGGTACCCTTTTTCCGATTTGTTTAGGGGGTGTATTGCTGCAGGGCGTTTTTCTGAGCGGCGGCGGTGAGGTCGTCCAGAGCGCTCATCACTGCCCGGTAGTTTGGGGGAAACTTGTTTTCCCCGTGGGCTTCGATGCGGGTGCCGTCGGCAAGAGTGGCTTCCAGCCGGAAGCTGCTGCCGTCCAGCACGTTGGGGTCGTGGCCGGAGAAGCCTGCCCAGCCGCCCACGCCGTACTCCTCCAGAATGGCCTTGGCCTGCTCCAGAAGCTCCGGCCCGGCCTGCTCCTGATACACTTCTTCGTGGTACAGCTCCAGCTCCACCCGGGTGCCCTCGGGGGTGCGGGTGAGGCAGGTGCGGGAGATGGGCTGGATATAGCTGCCCCGCTCCCAGAACTCCAACGTTTCAAGGTCAGCCAGCGCCGGGGCGGAGGCCGCAGGCTCCGGGGGTGTTGGGGCGGGGCGGCTGGGGCTGCGGCTGAGCAGTGCCGCCCCCACCGCCAGCCCCAGCAGCACCAGCGAGAAAGTGCGCATGGGTCGTCTCCTCCTTTCTGTGCCCATGGGTCAGCCTCCTTCCTTTGCCGTGGGGGGCAGAATGGTCATTCTGCCGTCCACGGCGGCGTCCACCACCTCGTGCTCCCGGAAATACTCCATCAGGATATCCTGACAGGAGGTTGCCACGCTGCGGGGCTTCTGGAGCTTGCAGATGGTATCATAGGAGATGTTGAAAAAGCTCTCGATGTTTTTGAAGTGGTAGTTCTGCAGGCCCACGGTGAACAGGGCGTCATCGCCGATCTCCTTGCCCACCTCCCTGCCGCAGTAGGTAAAGTAATCAAAATCGCCCTTGCGGCGGTCGTACCGCAGGCGCAGGGTGGAGGGCAGCTGGTAGAACTCCGTATGACCGGTGTAGGCCTCCTCCCGCAGCATGTAGTGGAGCATCTGGCGCAGCTGCCGCCCCGTCACCTTGAACATATACACCCCGTCGTCGTAGGGGAAGCCCTCGATGAGGTCGCCGTAGGTGACGATGGGGCCCAGCTTTTCGGCCCGGATGCTGCCGGAGCCGATGAGCATCACGTCGATGCCAAGGCTGCGGGTGAAGATGTCCGCAAACAGGTTGCCCAGCTCGGTCTCCTGGGTGCGCTCCGGGTGGGTCAGCTCCCGGCGGAACCGCCCCACGATGTGGCTGTACTTTTCGTCCACCTGGCTGGTGAAGCGCTGCAGCACCTGCTCCATGGCAGGGTTGCGGGGGCAGGTCTCGGCGCAGATGGGCACGGTGCGCCATGTGTAGGAATCGATGCAGTTGTTGTCGGTGTCCACCACGATGTCAAAGCGCCCGATCTGGTCGGTGCCGGTGCCCGCCTGCGCGATGACCACGCCGTTTTCCTCCACCGCGTGCTCCGGCAGGGTGTGGCTGTGCCCACCGATGATCAGATCCACTCCCCAGGCCGGGTCCAGCTGGCGGGCCAGATGGCGGTCCTCCTCAAAGCCGATGTGGGTCAGCAGCACGGTAAAGTCGATGTCGATGCTGTTGTGGGCGTTGCAGATCTTGCCCACCTCGGCGGCAGCGGCGGCGGTGTCCACAAAGGAGCCTACCAGAGATTCGGATTTGGTCTGGTTGATGACATCCTGCGTGATAATGCCGATGAACAGGATGTTCATGCCGTCCACCCGCAGGATCTTGTAGGGGGTAAACAGCCGGGTGGGGGTGTTTTTGATGTAGAGGTTGGCGTTGATGATGGGAAAGCGCGCGCATTTTTCGATGAACAGCAGGTGGGCGATGCCGTAATCCACCTCGTGGTTGCCGATGGTGACCACGTCCGGGGCAAGGGCGTTCATGATCTCGATGGTGGAAAGCCCCTTGTACTCTGAATCAATGACCGAGCCCCGGAACATATCACCTGCAATGACGTAGAGGGTGTTGGGCTCCTCTGCCCTCACCTTTTCGATGTAGCCGGACAGCATGGAAACGCCGCCCACCAGTTTTTCGTCCACCTGTTCTGCCAGAAAATCCCCGTGCAGGTCGTTGGAGTGGAGGATGGTGATCTTTTTGGTGTGTTTCATGGTGCATTCCTCCCGGTGTGGGTCGGCGGCGGTCAGCCCATGGCCTCCTGCCGCGCAAAATAGACGGTGCTGACAAGGCTCATGTAGCTTTCTTCGCCCTCCATATAGAACTTCAGGGCAAGGGTGTTCTCGTCCTCCAGCGTGACGGCGTAGCGGGAGCCGTCCTCCCCGGTAAAGGTAGCGTACCACTCCTGATTCATCTGGAAGGGCACCTCCGGGGTGCCTTCGTGGTAGAACAGGTCGGCTTCCTCCACGTTCAGCTCCGGGTAGGGGGTGATGTAGCTGGCAGTCAGGGGCAGCTGATCGCCCTCGGTCTCGGTATCCGTGGGCAAAAAGCACATGGCGTCGGCGTCCGCCGGGGCGGTCTCAAAAAAGCCCTCGTCGGTGTCGCGGGCGGTCTCCAGCCAATTGCCCTCCAGCGACCAGGGGCTGGTGGCGGTCTCCCAGTCGTCCCCCTCCGGGTAGATGGTAAAGTCGCACACGCCCTCGGCTTCCACCACATGGCCGTTCTCGCCGGAAAGGAAGGGGCTGAATACCAGCTCTTCGCCGGTGCTGGGGTACAGCTCCACCTCGGTGTTGGGGGCGATATCGCTGATGTTGCACAGCAGCAGGATGGGCTGGCCGTCCTCACTGTAATAAAGCTGTTTGCCGCGCTGGAGCGGGTTTTCGGCATCGTCTGTCAGGCTCGTCTCGTAGACGAACAGGGTGGCATCCGGGTCCTGCGGGAAGATGCAGTACAAATCGCACCCGCCATCCGGTGCCACGACCCAGTGATCCTGCGGGATGTCGTAGACGAAGCCCCACAGCTCCCGCAGGTCGGTCTGGCTGTCCAGCACCTTCTGCACATCGGTGGTGATCTCGTAGGAGCCGCCCAGATACAGCACACAGGCGCGGTATTCGCCCTCCCCTGCCAGAAGGCGCATGTAGGTCACGTCCTCCGGCTCCTCGTATTCCTGCTCTTGGGTGCTGGATGCGGTCATGCCGTCACCGTCCAGCTTATTTTTGGATGCAGAACTGGCCGGGCTGCCGCCCTTGGACGACCCGCCGCAGCCTGCAAGGCCGATGGTCAGCGCCAGCAGGGCTGCCAAAAGTTTGATCTTTTTCATAAGTTCTCCTTTCTCATGCCCTGCCGGGGCGCACCTCAGGGGGCAGCGCCGGGCGTTGGGTGTTGGGAAAAATCGTCTACGCCCTCCACCGGCACAGGGCGGCCGGTCTCGGCGGAAAGCTGCGGCGACCAGTCCAGCGGGCGGCCGGTGGTGCAGTAGACCGTTACCATGGTGTCGGTGTCCTCCCTGCTGCCGTTGCACAGCAGCAGAATGGGCTGGCCACCCTGCCTGCCGTAAAGTTCCTTACCCGTCTCGTTCGGGTACTGAGGATTCTGCTTTTCATAGACAAAAAGCGTATCCTCCCTGCGCACGGCAAAGATGCAGTATAGCTCCCGCCCGCCGCCCGGCGCTGCGACCCAGCGGTCTGCCGGGATGTCCGCAACAAACTGCCACGGCTGTTCCGGTAAGCTGTCCAGCACGGCGTGCACATCGGTGGTGCGCTCCGGAACGCTGCCCAGATAGAGCACCCCGGCAAGGTCTCCGTTTTCCCCGGCCAGCTGCCGCAGCGCGGCAAGCTGCTCCGGCTCAGCAGAATCGGCACCGGAAGCCGCTGTGCTGCTGCCCTGCCCGGCGCTGCCGGGAGCGGGGCGGACGGGGTCGCCGTCCACCGCACCGCACCCTGCCAGACTGAAAGCCAGTGCAAGCAGTGCTGCAAAAGTTTTCATGGCTTTCATGTCAGCCCCTTTGTTTTATGCCCACGGGTCGGCAGACGCCGGGATGCGGATGCCGGTCATCAGGTATTGCTCCCACAAGAACCACTGCCCGTCGCCCTTGCGGCGCAGGGTAATGGGGCGGGGGCTGTCGGCGCCGCCGCAGGGGATGAACAGCTTGCAGTAGCCCTCCTCGGTGTTGGAGGTGTGGTTGCTGCCCACCAGCAGGGTGAAGGGCTGGCGGGGGGTATAGCCGTTTTCCGGCGACGCACCCACAAAGTAGGAGAACGGGATATAGCTCTTGCCGTCCCGGAAGCGGTCGTTCAGGAAGGAAATCTCCTGCCCGTTCAGCGGGCGGGGGCCGCGCAGCCAGTTGAGCATCTCCAGCCCGATGGATTTGTCGGCACCGTAGGCGCACAGTGCGCAGACGGTGAGGGCTGCGGTCTTAAAGGGGGTGTCCAGACTGGCCTCCGGCAGTGCCTGCATCTGGGCAAGGCTTTCCGGCAGAGCCTGAAAGGTAAAGGTGACGGTCTGGTTGCCGGAAACATTTGCGGCGGCCTGCTTCATCTTATCAAAAAGTCCCATGAAAATACTCCTTTCTGTTTCAGCTGTAAAGGGTTCAGCTCCGGTTCGGGTCATGGCGGGGCACAGTCCGCCTGCGGACGATCTTCTGGTTCAGATCCAGACTGAGGTTTACAAAATAACCGTTTTCAAAATACCATGCAAGGTCCTTTGTGTCCATGCCAACGCTGTTGCATAGCCACCGCAGGGGCACCTCCGGCCCGGAGTAGTTCTCCACCCTGCGGGCGATGGTTCTTGCATGGTAGCGGCGTTTTTCGTTGCGTGCGAACAGAACAAGGGGCACTGCGCCCACCACGATCCAGAACACATACCCGACAACGTGGGAGGTGTCCTTAGCCTGCAGGTCCAGGCAGAGGGTATACAGCCCGCCGACAGAGCAGAACACGCAGAAGGCAAGCCCCGCGTTCCGCAGCCATTTGAGGACACGGGGAATCTCGCCGCTGGCTTTTTCCGAGAGATAAGGGTTCATAAACATACTCCTTTCAGAACGAGCCGCCTCCACCGCCGTGGGTGGTGCCGCTGGAAGAGGTGTGGGTGGAGCTGCCGCCGGAGCTGTCGGAGTCCTTTTCCTCTACATGCTTCGTGCGTTGCACATTCCGGTACAGGAACAGCTCCCGGCTGTTGGTCAGATTCATGCTGCCCTCCCGCACATAGCTGGCGGCGTTCTCCTGGAACGCCACGCTGCGCAGCTGGCTTTTCATTACGCTGACGACGACCCATGCCAGCACAAGGCCGATGCCCAGCGCAAGGAACAGGTACATGAGAGACAGCGGCTCCCGGGGCAGGTTATTCACATCGTAGGGGTGGCCCGCCCGGGCAGCATCGATGTAAGTATCCGACCATTGGACAAAGGTGCGGAAGGCACCGGCGTAGTCTCCATCGGCCATGAAGGGGGTCATCTGCTCGCCAAGGTACTGGATGCCGGCATCCGTAAAGGCGGTGATGCCATAACCGCAGGTGGAGATGTGCCATTTGCGGTCGCCTACGCTCACCAGCAGCAGCACGCCGTCCATATCGGGGCCGTAGCCGTACTGGCAGTAGTCATACAGATCATCGGCAAACTGCTCCATGCTGTCGGCACCAACGCTTTCCATCGACTCGATGGTGGCAATGGTCACATCGAAGCTCTGGCGCAGGCTCAGCTCTTCCAGTGCGTCCTCCAGCTCGTTGTCCTCGTCCTCGGTCAGCACCTCAGCGTCGTCGAACATGCGGTAGTACAGGTCGGCAAAGCCGCCCTCTACCGCAAAGGCCGGAACAGCCAGCGCCGCCGCAAGAATCAGTGCTGCCAGCGCCGCAAAGAGGGAGTGCAGTCGGTTGGAAGTCTTTTTCATCGTTCGTCCCTCCTTTACAGGATCCGTGCCAGCCACAGCAGCCACATCACGCCGTAGGACGCGGCGGAAAGGGCAGCCGTAAGGCCCAGCATCCACTTGCGGGCAGCGCCCTTGTCCACGGGCAGGTCACCCACGAATTTGCCGCTCTGACCATTCATGGCAAACAGGTAGTTTTCGCCCCGCCAGCTGGTGCTCAGCAGCCAGACCGGGAACAGGGCGTACTTTGCCTTGCCGCCGTGCAGCTGGATGCTGCTGTTTTCCACCTTGACCGAATCGTAGCCGGTAACGGTCTGCTGGAACGTTTCTTCGGTGGAGCGGCGGATGCGCTTGTTGGCCCGCTCGATGCTGTCCTCGGCGTTCACATCGTATTTGTCCGCCACATAGCCGGCCAGATAGGCGGTCTGGAAGGGGATGGCATCCTGCATGGCAAAAGGCTCGATGGACTCCATCAGGTCGTCCTCGATCTTGGACGAGCCGTCCACCGGCACTGCGTCAAATCCCAGCGTACCATCCCGCCGGACGGAGTAGTAATTGGTCTCGGTATAGTCGTATTTGCTGTCCGACCAGCAGCGGGTCCGGGTGGCGGTGAACCGCAGCTGAGCGTCGGCATCGCTGTCGAAGAGCCAGAAGGGCACATACACACCCTTGATCTCGTCGATGTGGTTCTGGCTGCGGAACACCCGGGGCAGCAGGGTCTTGCCCTTGAGATGTTCCTGCAGCTTTGCCTTGGCGGCCTTTTTGTCCAGCTTGAAGGGGATAATGAGGTCGGGCCGCAGCGCCCCGGCAAACTGCCCGGTAAGGACGATGGGGTTGCCGCAGAAGGGGCAGGCGGACGCCGCCATGGTGTCATCGCCCACGATCTCGCCGCCGCAGCTCTTGCAGCTGTAAGTATGCAGACCGGCGGTCTCTCCTTCTGCCCAGCTGCCGCCGGGGGTGGCCCACTCCATCTCGCTGGGCTTTTCGTCTTTCAGCTCCTCGTCGTAGCCCTTGAGCGTATCCACCTCAAACTCGGTGTCGCAGTAGGGGCATTTCATCTTCTGGGTGGCGCTGTCAAATTGGATGGCGCCATCGCAGCAGGGGCACTTATATTCCAGCATTCCTGCCATAGCGTTTCCTCCTGTTGTTCCAAAGGGGGCCGAGGGCTTTTCCCCGGCCCCGCTGTTTTTGCGTTGGTCTTCCCGCCGAAGCGGTCGGCTCAGAAGTCCGTGGTGATGCGGAACACCACCGGTTCGTCCGGCTCGCTGGCTTTGCCGTGGTGGCCCACTGCAAGGAAAGCGTTTTCTTCCAGCGGCAGGAAAACATCAAAGGTGCAGAAGTCGCCGCACAGCTGGCACAGGGTCTCGTGCTCGCCCACGGGGAGAGACTTTTCCAAAAAGGTGCCGTCCGGCCCGTACAGCTCCCACACATAGCCCGTGTCCAGCAGATAGCCGTTGGGGCGCTTCATCATCACGGCGTCAAAGCTGCCCACCGGCTGCGTGCTGCGGGCCAGCTCATTTCCGTCCAGATCAAAGGCGGCAAAGTAGTAGTCTCCGCTGGAGTCCGGCTCGCCCACCGTCAGCAGCTCGTCCTGACTGAGGTTCAGGGAGGGCATGCTGCAGAAGGGGCCGATCTCGTTATCGCCCTCCAGCGTCAGCTCGGTGTACTCGCCGTCCTGCACCAGCACCGGCGCGGAGTCGGTCCAGTAGATCACGGTCAGATCCCGATCCTTGGAGGAATAGCAGCTGCCCATGTAGTCCAGTGCGTCGCCGGGCTCTTCCGGGTCGCTGCTGTTCAGATCGTAGCAGTAGACATCAAAGGGATCCATGGCGTACAGGATGCCATTGCGGTCGATGCTGAGGGCGTTGCTTCCGTCAATGTTGTACTCTGCCACCGGGGTCATCCGGTCGTCCTTGATGGCATACTCGAAGATTTTAGCAGACTGCTCTTCATCGTCCTCGTTGTAGAAGCTGAAGAAGTAATTGCCCCGGTAGCTGTCCGCATGGATGCAGTGATGCGCTCCGTCCAGTTCCCGGCGGACGTCAAAGGGGATGTACTGCGCCTTGAAGGTGTATTCGCCGATGGTCAGTTCCCCGGTCTGGAACTGGGTCACAGGGGCCCCTGCAGGGGCGGCTTTGTCCACTGCTGATTCCGGCTGTGCCGAAGCGGACGGGGCACTGCTGCTGGAAGCCGGTGCACTGGAAACGCTGGATGCGCTGGCGGCACCGGAGCCGCCGCAGGCGGTCAGCCCGAGGGCGGCGGTGGTAAGGCCCATGGCCTTGAGGAAATCTCTGCGCTGGATCTTTTTCATATTCGTTCCTCCTTTTTCAGTCACTGCACCTTTGCAAAAGCTTCGTCAGCACGGCGGCTGTACAATGCCATGCCGCCGGTCTGGGCATCGTTGGCCAGATTGATGTTCTCCACGAAGCGGGCTTTCTCCTGCTCAGAGAGCTGCCCGCCCTTCATGGCGGCGGATGCCACGGCACCCATGGCACCGATCATGCCCATCTGGCCCTTCAGCTCCCGTTCCTCGGCCTTGGACATCCTGCGTCCGAACAGGCTGGTCTCGTTGTCGTGGACCCCGAAGATGTGGTCCAGATGCTGCCGTGCGATGTGGGCATAGCCGATCTCCCGCCGGTCCCGCTTGCTGAAGCAGATGACCAGCTCCTGCTTGATGTAGGGGTGGGGATGCATGCCCCGCTGGGTCTGGGCCTCGGTGATGCTGCGGGGCTGCACCAGCTTCAGCTTCAGGCCGCCGCCGTTGAGGGTGGGTTCCTGGCCCGGCTCCTTGGCGGGGGTCTCGTCCAGATACTCCTCATAGCTGGCGATCTGGTCGTAGCGGATCAGCTCCGGCATCTTGCCCCGTCCGCCGGTGCGATCGTCGATGTACAGCATTCCAAGCTCATCGCAGAACACCAGCCCCATTTGCGTCGGGGTGGAGGGGTATGCGTTGACCCGGAACTCGGTCTTGTCGAACACCTCGTCGAACACCCGCTTCATCCGGGCCATATACTCCATGTGCTCCTTGGCCTCGTCCAGCGTCAGCTCGCTGAGCCGGATATATTTGGAGCACTTGTTGCCGCAGTCATCGCAGAGGAACTGTCCGTCCCGCAGCTTGGAGCGGTGCAGGGTGCCGCACTCCTTGCCGCAGACGGCGCAGTTCTGTTTTGCGAACAGGTTGGAAAAGAATCCCATCATGGTATGCTCCTTTCATTGCTCTGTATTTGTCAGATCAGGTCTGGTCGCTGTCGTCAAAGGGGTCGCCGCACTCCGGGCAGAACTTGGGCGGGTGAGCGGGGTCTGCCGGCTCCCAGCCGCATTTGTCGCACTTATATTTGGGCGTACCGGCGGGCTTGGGTTTGCCGCACTCGGAGCAGAACTTGCCTTTGTTCACCGCGCCGCAGCTGCAAGTCCAGCCTTCTGCTGCCGCCGGGCGGGGCTTGCCGCACTCCGGGCAGAACTTGCCCGTAACGGTAGCACCACAGCTGCAGGTCCAGCTGTCCGCAGCGGGCTTCGGCTCCGGCTTTTTGCTGCCACATTCCGGGCAGAATTTGCCGGTAACGGTAGCACCGCAGCTGCACTTCCAGCTGTCTGCCGGGGCGGGTGCGGGGCGGCTGACCTGCTGGGGCGCGTCCACGCTGTCCGGACGGGCCTGCTGGCCCATAGCAAACAGGTTCTGGGCGCTCATGCCGCCCATGCCGCCTGCACCGGCTGCCATGCCCATGCCCATAAAGCCGGTCATAGCACCGGCGGTGTTGCCGGCGGCGGTCTTCATGGCGTCGATCTGGCCGCCCACCAAACGAGCTGCGGCGGTGGTGGGGTCGGTGGTCATGGCGTTTTCTTCCCATTCGGTGATCTTCTTCTGCTGCTCCTCCGGGATGGACAGGGAGTTGATGTTGAAGG
>OGFL01001917.1_pt1 | contig 12560 bp, 9 predicted proteins | sample 1570911 | NCBI WGS metagenome assembly OGFL01 (sample SAMEA2582050, study PRJEB24529) | metagenome | biome: Human gut stool | place: China | collected 2011 | reverse complement strand
TTATCCTCAATGGTCTTCATATTTCTTACCAGTGACTTAAAAGATTTATCCTTCACTGCCGAAACAACCGGATTCTCTTTCAATTGTGCGTCCAGATACAACGCGCGGTACTTCTGCACTTCAATCTTATCCTGCTTTATCTGCTTATCCGTCAGCTGAAGTCCTGCCCTGAGTTCTTCAACTGTATCCAGCCCCGAGTCTGCTGCATTTACAAAAGCTCCGTTTTTCAGACGATAGAACTTTTTTTTCTTATTATATCTGGAAAGAATGTCAATCAGTTCTTCCCTTGAAATATCCCCGGCTGTCATACTAAGTTCCAGCAGATTTCCGCTCAGGGAAACACCTACTGTAATCTTTGGCGAATTCCGGACTTCAATCCGTTTCAGCGCATCAGAAATAAATACTTCCCCTACTGACTGCAGTGCCGGAATTCCTTCTGTCAGGAATTCATATTCCAGCTCTTCATCATCTGCAATTACCGCACACTGTTCAACTGGATTAAAAGCATTCGAATATTTATGGATCACATTTCTGACAACTGTTTCTCTATTCATATCCCTTGCTGCAATATCGTCCGTTGTATATAAAGAAAATTCCCTGTCTCCATACTTAACAGTCGCCTTACATGTAACCATATTTTCCTGTGGCGCATCCAGATAAAACCGAAACTCCGGTTTAACCATTCCATAATTTTCCGGATGAAATTCAACCATTCTGCATTTAAAAAACTTCTGGATCACCGGCAAAAGCTCCTGACAGAATGCCGGTACATCTTTATTTTCTATAAACGCTTTCTCACCGGGGATCAAAGACAAACTGTCCAGAAAATCCTTAACAGGTAAAAGCTCTTCTACATTCTCAATATAAATCTTTTTATCATAAAAGCAAATTTTATACTGTTCCGTATTTGCTGCACATGTAAATTTGCTTACCTTCAGTTCAATTCCCTGCTTTGCACCTGTTATGGTTATTTTTCTCGGAAGATGTTCTCTGGTTATTTCCCAGGTTGTATTTCTGGTCCCTATAGATTTTCCCTGCAATTTCCTTCCTTCCATCAGAAGTAAAAATTCTGCCAGTTCATTTCCTGACAGATCCAGATGCCTTACCTTTTCCAGAGTTCCCATATAGTATCCATAATAGGAAGATGATCTGTGAAATTGCCTGTTGTTGTCTGCCCATTTACAAATAAATTTCGCAAGCGGTCTGGATTCCTCGGCAAAGGATTCTATTGTATGAACAAACTGAAGATTTTTCCCGTATTTATAATCGTCCTGATTTGCTATATGATTATCAAAGGAAAATGCATCCTTCAGTACGTACATTTTATTAATTCCTATTTTAAATTCTACTGTAAATGTTCTTCCGTCAAAATTAAAATACGGTTCCAGCCTTACCTTTCCATAAGTGCTTCCCTGAATCAGAGGAAGTGACTTCGCAACAGCCTGCTTTTGCAATAATGCAGCCAATTCCGGCGTGGTATGCATCTGCACTCCTTTTCTGATCGTATGAGTCAGACCACCTTTTACAATTTTTTCTACAGATTGTCCATAATCATAACTATCCCTATCATTTTCATAATCATTATATTGCAGAAGAACCGCCACACAATGTTTACAAAGCCCACCATATTCTGCATATGCCCGACATTCACAATAGCAGGTATCAATTTCATCATTCTCTGTATCGATTGATACATCTACTTCATAGATATTTCTTCCACTGCCTTTTACAGATGCAACAATTTCATCAGATGCACCCATATTTTTTACATCCATATCCAGAACTTTTCCTGCTGCATAAAGCTCTGCACCTCTACTATATGATGAAGAATTTGCCATATATCTGATCTGAGTTCTTGAAATCATATTTCTATACCTTTCCTGATACAATTAAAAACTTTTTGTACCATTTTCCCGGTTAAACCTGAATAAAAAAGAACCCCTTCACCAGGCAGTCTCAATCTCTGCTTAAAGTGAAGGGATTTCCTCATCCATCGCTATTTATTTTACACGATAACCTTTGCAACTGCAAGACCATAAACTTCAAGTTTATCGTTTCCGTTGCCATAGATCCAGCTTACCTCTCCTTCCGGTGCAGGAATGCTGACAGCCTCTGTTCCGAAGTTCTGGTAAATATAATATTTCGCATTTCCATTCTCTCTCACTGTAATCTCCAGTGCATCCGGAATCTCTTCTTTGATTCCACAGGAAACGCCACTGTCTTTTAATACTTTCTCAAGGAAATCTCCATAGAATTCCTTATCTGCATCTGCTGCCACATACCATGCCTTGCCTTTGCCATATTCATTGACAGTCAGGCAGGAATATCCTTCATAGAAATCACTTCCATAAGTCATTAAAGTACGTGCCCCGCGAAGTTCTACAAGGTCACACAGATACTTGCAAGTATAAGTCTTATCCATTCCAAGTTCATTACCCGGTACAGGAACGAAAGAATTCTCTTCCCAGTCATAAAGACCATCAATCTCTGTACTTCTGATTCCCAGCACATCCATCAGTCCATGCGGAGTTCCTTCCAGATAACATCTGTCAGTATCATCTGCGATTCCTGACCAGTAACTTGTCACCAGAACACCGCCGTTCTCCACAAATGCACGAACTTTTTCTGCGAAACCTTCTTTGAACATATAAACCATTGGCAGCGCCAGCACTTTATAATTGTCCAGATCACAAGTCATATCGATCACATCTACATTCACGCCCTGCTTACGGAAACCTCTGTAGAATTTCAGCATTGCTTCCAGATAATGCAGACCTTTATTTCTCGGGCCCTGGCTGTCTTCCATTGCCCACTGGCTGTCCCAGTCATAAATCATGGCCACCGGACTGCTCATTGTCGTTCCCGCCAGTTCCTTTAACTCTTTTAAAGTTGCTCCGACTTTGGAAACCTCTTTAAATACTCTCGTATCATTTCCACCGTAATGATCGATCACCGCGCCATGGAACTTCTCAGAAGCACCTCTGCTCTGGCGGATCTGGAAATAAAGAGCACCCTCTCCACCATGTGCAATTGCCTGCATGGACTGTGCAAAAAGCATTCCAGGTTTCTTTAACTTGCTAACGCTCTGCCAGTTTGTAGAAGTCGGGCAGGACTCCATCTGGAAGAATGGTTTGCCTTTCAGAGAGCGCATCAGATCATGGCACATTCCGTTATCATAAGCCGTATCGATCACTGCTTCTTTATGCCATGTCGGGTAAGTATCCCAGGAAACCACGTCAATTTCTTTTGCAACTTTAAAGTAATCCAGACCTCCGAAATAATGCATCAGATTTGCGGTTGTCGGAAGTGTGCTTCCACCCTCTCTCAGCGCGGCAATCTCCTGATGAATGAAGTCTGCTGTCTGATGAGTAACAAAACGTTTCCAGTCCAGGTTCAATGCATGAAGCTGTGTCTCACCAATTTTAGAAGGACTTTCAATCTGATCAAAACTGTTGTAAGTATGGCTCCAGAATGTTGTGCACCACTGATCATTCAGGTTTTCAATCGTCTGATATTTCTCTTTCAGCCAGTTACGAAATGCTTCCTGGCAAAGAGGACAATGGCATTCTCCGCCATACTCATTTGAAATATGCCACAGGATAACACCCGGATGTGTGGCAACTTCCTGCGCCAGTTTCTTATTGATGATATGTACCTTCTCTCTGTAAACAGGAGAAGTATAGCAATGATTATGTCTGAATCCAAACAGTGCTCTGTGACGTGTCTCATCTACACGAAGCACTTCCGGATATTTATCAGCCATCCATTTCGGTCTTGCACCTGAAGGTGTTGCAAGAATTGTTGAGATTCCTCTTTTGTAAAGCTTATCAATAATTTCCTGCAGCCATCCGAAGTTAAATACGCCTTCTTCCGGTTCCAGTGTGGACCAGGAGAAAATCCCAAGGCTTACTACATTACAGCCAGACTCCTCCAGCATATCAATATCTTTTGCCAGAATATCCGGCCTCTTTAACCACTGTTCCGGGTTATAATCGCCGCCATGAAGCAGCTTGTCCGTTCTAAAGTCCATACCTGTTCTCCCTTTAATTCTCTATTCTCAGTCGTTTTCTTTTTCATTATCATATTTAATACTCTATCCAATTTCAAAACACTCTCTTCTCGCTGCGTATTACTTTTCTCAGTCAAAGCAGACGGGATTTGATTTCATTCTTCTTACAGGATATAGTTTGCAATTACTCCAAGCACCAGCAAATGCAAAGGATAAAAAGCATAATAGACATATTTATTGATACGATTTTTTCTTTCTCCAGTGTAGCACCAAATTCCATAGAACGCAATCGGTCCGGTCACATACATCAGACTTATAATACAGCCCAGCACTGTTTTCAGCACATTTTTTGACTCAAACACATAGAACACAAACACAAGCAGCACCATACAAAGTCCATACTCTGCCCGGAAAATGCTTACCCAGACAATAGCTGCGATCAGGATCAGTACCTTTAACATACCACCTGTAAATCCGGAAGTTTCTTTAAACAGATCTAAGCATTTCAGCATAACCAGACAGATACACATCGTGATCATTGCATTCTGGCTGGAAAAATCCCATATTTTTCCACGAATCGCCAGATCATACGGAATCTCACTGACCAGAGCAGTAATTACCATCGTGATCAGATATTTCTTATAATCTGATGTATTTCGAAATCCCTCTACCAGCAAAAACGCAAATACGGGAATCGCCATCCCGCCAATAAGCTGCATGATGGACCCGATTCCCGCAAGTGTCATTAAACGGGAATCCTGGGACATCGCCTGGTTCAGACTTTCCTGCGTGTACTGGTCTAAATGGATCAGGCCTTTCTCAATAACAGCAATTCCAACAGTCTGGATCAGCATGACAATACATGCAAACATCTTCAGCCCATCGGCTGTAATGTCCGGAGTTTTCCAGACGATTCCTCTTCTTCCCGTTGTCATATTCATAATATCAACCTTTTACAGCACCGCCTGTAATTCCTTCCACATAGAATTTCTGCATGATCATAAACAGAATAGAAATCGGTACGGATACCAGTACACCACCTGCACAGAACTGAGTGAAGTAAGAGTTGATAAGACTCTTATCCAACATCTTATACAGACCAATGGCAACTGTATATTTGGAAGAAATTCCGGCATTCAGAATCATCTTTGCATACACGAAATCCATCCATGGTACCAGGAAACTGCTGATAACTGTATAAACAACGATCGGGCGGCTCATCGGCAGAACCATCTGGAAGAAAATTCTTGCCTCGCTGCATCCGTCAATTCGTGCAGCCTCGCAGAGCGCTCTCGGAACGGTATCAAAGAATCCCTTCGCAATCAGATAGCCAAGACCTGATGATGCAGAGTAAACCATGATCAGACCAGCATAGCTGTTTGTCAGGTTAAAGGATTTCAGTGTGAAATATACCGCGATCATCGCCAGCATACCAGGAAACAGATTCAGGATAACCGCCATATTCATCAGCGGTTTTCTCATCTTAAATCTCATAACAGATGTTGCATAAGCAACCATCAGTACAAACATAGTGGAAATCACACAGGTAAAGCATGCAATGATAAATGTATTCAGAAACCACTGTGGGAACTGAGATACGGAATCCGGATGAAACAGCTTCAGGTAATTAGTGATGCTCCATTCCTTCGGAAAAAATGTACTGGTATTCATTCCTGAGTATGCGCTGAAGGAAGTACATACCAGCCAGATGATCGGAACCAGCCAGATAAATGCCAGCACTGCGATCAATAAATTATGTAATACTATAGAAGAAGTACGACTATCTTTCATCTTTTTCATTATTGATATGTTCCCTCCTTATCTCCCTTGATCATCCTGTTAAATGCAACCAGGGTGAATACTGCACAAATAATAAACACGATAATACCGATTGCTGACGCCATCTTATAGTTGTAGTAATCCTGAGTCAGACGGAACAGCCAGGTAACCAGAAGGTCAACCTCTTTTGCCTGTGAGTTTGCCATTGCCTGGTTCGTTGTTGTATAAACATCCTGTGTAAGCAGATAAATAACATTAAAGTTATTAATATTTTTTACAAAGTCTGTAATCAGAGCAGGTCCTGTTACAAAGAGCAGATATGGCATTGTGATCTTTCTGAATATCTGGAAGTTTGTTGCACCGTCTACTCTTGCACTCTCAAGTTGGTCAGAAGGAAGGTTCATCAGAACACCTGTTGCGATCAGCATCTGATACGGAACACCGATCCAGATATTAATAAGGATAATCATTACATGTGCCCAGCCCGGAGCAGAAAGAAACGGAATATAGCTTGTGGACACAAGTCCTATGCTTCTTAAGAATCCTGTCAATCCAATGCTGTGACAGATTGTATTGACAATACCGCCATTTGAAAAGAAGTTACGCACCAGCAGAAGTGACACAAACTGTGGAACTGCAATAGTTACAATAAATAAAGTACGCCACATTTTCGGCAGTCTTGTTTTTTTGCTGTTGAGAAGCAGTGAAAGCAGGATACCACCGATATAAGTTGTGAATGTTGCAAAGAAAGCCCATACAAGCGTCCATCCCAGAACCCGCACAAATGCATATCCGAATGTGGATGTAAGACCACCGCCGCCAAACAGATTGATAAAGTTACTGAGGCCAACCCATGAGAACAACTCAGTAGGCGGCATATGCTGCTGATCATAATTTGTAAATGCTACAAAGATCAAAAGCAGGATTGGAATAAAAGTAAAGATAAGAACTCCAAGCACCGGAAGTGTAAGTAATGTAATGTGAAACTTTTCTTCTGTCAGTGATCTGAGATCTTCTTTAAAAGTATTGATATGCTTTCCGGCTTCTTCCATTTTCTGAAGTGCGTAAGCATTGATCACGTTCTTAAACCACACAACAGCCGCCGCAAACCACACAACAAAACTGAACAATGAAAACAACAGGATTGTAAAGGAATTATCATAATCATTAAATTCACTTTTCATTGTTTTCATGTTAAAGACTTTTTCCATCCTTACAGTACCAGGGGTACTGAATTTTGGTACATACTGCATTGCAAATTTCACTGAAAAAACGATCACTGCAATCTCCAGCAATGTCATCAGTGCTGCTTTCACATACTGTTTACGCTTTGCATAACCTGCACCCATCCAGATCAGGGACAGCTTTACAAACGCATCACCTTTCACTACAGCAGTACCAAAGTCAGCGAAAAATCCACCGATAGCTTTAAAGAATCCACTCACTGCCGCTACAGCAGAATTATTTTCCTGTGCTGCCATATCTTTCCTCCTCATAATTTCATATGGTTACTGTCTATCTTTAAAACAGCCCACATGCCATTATGCATATGGGCCATTTTTTTAGTATTTACTGTCTATGAACAGTAATGGTATTATTCGTTACTTTTCACTGGTAATATCCCGCGAGGTGTTTTTTGTGAGCGAAGGTCACAGAAAACCCGAGACATACCGTGCGAATTTATGCGATTAGCATAAATTCTGTGCATCGCGAAGCGTGTTGCTGGGAACGGAGTGAACAGTAACTATTATTCTACAGAAGCAGTAGCACCCTCTACCAGATTATCAAGTGCTTCCTGGATTGCATTGTCGTCATCTGCTGCTAATGTTCCCTGTGCAATCAGTTCTCCGAATGTCTTTGCAGGATCCCAGTATTTTCCGCCAACCTTCTGAGCCTGTGCATATTCAGACTGAGCTGCAAGTGCTGCAAGTGCTACATTTTCCTGAACAGAATCAGATGCTGCCACATTCTTGTTTGAAGGACCACTTTCTCTCTGATCAAAGAACATCTGCTGGGACTCTTCGTTTGTAAGGTACTCTGCAAGAAGAACTGCCCATCCGGAATTCTCAGAATAACCGTTTACACCAACATATTTGTAACCGGCAACTGATCCCTGCTGAACCTGTGCATCACCTACTGTAAATGTAGGAAGTTTTGTTGCTGCATATCCATCACCAAATGCTTCCTGTGCTGTCATAGCATCCCATGTACCGGAAACACATGCTGCAAGATTTCCTGATGCAAGCTGATTGGAAATGTCACCATCAGCAACCGCCATAAATGCCGGATTGGATGCAATATCAAGCATTCCTTTTACTACATCAACACCCGTATATCCGTCAGCACTTGTTCCGTTCCAGTCCATAGTTGTTGTTCCGTCATCGTTAAGCCCTGTTGTAAATCCTGCTCCATAGAAGAAAGAAGCATTGTACCATCCGGAAGCAAGTGTCATACCAACTTTCTTTCCAGCCTTATCAGCTGCTTCAAGAAGGCTGTCCCAGCTTGCTGCAGCTTCTTCTGAAATTACAGATGAATCATAGTAAAGAAAATATCCGTTGTCAGCAGCTCTTGGAAATGCATACAGGCTGTCATCAATTGTTGCTGCATCAATAGAGCCTTCAACGTTTGCAGCTTTTACATCATCAAGTGTTGTATCTGCAAGCTGCAGCGCCTCTGCATAATCATCAAGTTTCAGAAGTGCTCCGGCTTTTACAAGATCCGGAAGCTGATCATCTGCGAATGCATATACATCTGCACCTGCCTCTACGTCTGTCAGAATTGTATCTTTTGCAGTAGACTCAGATTCTACTCCAATCTGAATATCAAATTTCTGATCTGCATACTTCTCCTGAAATTTATCTGTCAGTTCTTTTAATAAATTCTGATCTTCCTCAGCGCCCCATACAGTCAGTTTAATTGTCTCGTCCTCTGCTGCGCTTACACATACTGTGCAGGAAAGTGCCATAGCTGCTGCCAGTAACGGTGCGATCACCTTTTTTACATTTTTTCTCATTTTCTCTTCCTCCTGTTTTTGATGGTTATGCCCAAACATTCCGCATCCGATTTTCGTAAAAAACGCCCTCTGTTTGTTTGCGCAACCGTTTGCTCATATTTTTAGTATATTCCTTTATATTTATAAAGTCAATTAGCCATTATTATCTAATTTTGAAACTATTTTTTTGTCATATTGCACAATTCAATTTAATTCTTTCGTTTTTTCATACAATGATATACTTAATTTGTACAACCGTTTTCATTTTGATAAAATCAGACTGTCCAGAGAATTTCAACCGATTTTTTTATACACAAAAAGTTCTCTGCTTATTGATTCTTACAATAAACACAGAGAACTTTCTAATCCTGCCATTCATTTTCAATTTTTATAATCTGATCGGATTTTATATCCATATACTACTGTGTCGACTCCCGCAACACTACCTGGTAGTTCAGAGGCACTGTATCCTCCAGCGGCTTCTCCCCGAGGATGTTCAGTAATTTCGCACATGCCATCTTTCCCAGTCTTACCGTATCAAAACGTATGCTGGTAATCGGTGGATTATTATATTCCAGATTTTTACTGTCATACATACTGGCTATTTTTATTTCTTCAGGAACCGATATTTTCTTTTCCCTCAGACTGCTCAGACACATGCTGCAGATCACATCATCCATACAGACAATACCATCCGCGCCTTCTTCAAGCAGTCTCTTCACAGCATCAGATACTGCTGCCTGATTATCCGTATCCATGAAAATCAGATTTTCGTTAACAGAAACTCCCATTTCCTCATGTGCTTCCAGAAAACCCTGATATCTGCTTCCGGTAACATTGTAGGACTGATTTCCACCCAGAAGTGCCAGATTCCGAAAGCCTTTCATCAGCATAATACTTGTCAGTTCTTTTCCTGCTTCCCGATTCTTGTTATCTACAAATGGAACTTCCGGATCTGAGGACGGGCCGATCAATATATATGGTTCCTTACAGTTCTTCAGATATTTCTGTACCTTGGAACTTACCACTGCTCTGCTTACAATGATCCCGTCGACTTTTCGATTTGCCTCCAGTCTCTGTATCTGTGATACATCTGCTCCATCAATCATAGAAATAATAATATCATAATCATAGGAGGAGGCCACCTCACAGATTCCATTCATACAGTCTTTAAAAAAAAGAAACTCTGTGGCAACATAATCCTTCGGCATCAGCAGTGCAATATTATAAGTTTTACGCTGTGCCAGTCCCTTTGCCACAACATTTGGTCTGTAATCATGTTCTTTTATAAATGCCCGTACTCTGTCTCTTGTAGCCTGACTGATTCTTCCCTTTCCTGAAATAGCACGTGATACCGTAGTCTTACTTACCCCAAGCTCCCGGGCGATATCTTCTATTGTATATATCTTCTTTTCTTCTGTTTCCATAAAATACCCCACTTTTTGCGCAACCACTTAATTATTTTCTATAAAATAACAAAATACTCAAGCACTTACAAATAACTTTTAAAGAAGATATACCGGCAGTTCCTCATTAATATGAACAGAACCTTTTGCTGTTTTTTTCTTTTCTTCTGTAACAGATATTGTTTCCGGTTTCTCTGCCTCTTTTGTGGATACAACGGGCTTCTTTACGGTTTTCCCGGCACCTGCATTTGCTGCACGCCGAATACTCTCCCTGCCTACTGACATAATTCCATGACCTCCTCTGCCAATCTCGTATATTCCCTGGCACTTCTGCTTGATTTTTTATATTCCACAACCGGAATACTGTTATCCTGTGACCATTCTACAGAGCTGTCCACTCTGATGATCTGCTCAAATACATGAATATCCTCAAGTTCATGCAGTGTTTCCATTGTCTGTTTATAATAACTCTTTCTTGTATCTACCTTTGTCACTGCAATTCCGGCAACTTCCAGTTCCGGAGTAATCTGCTTTACTTCATTAAGAAATTCAAACATATTCGCAAGTCCGAACATTCCCCATGGACTTGCCTCAACAGGAATAATTACCCGGTCTGATGCACAAAGGATATTCATCACCCAACCACCCAGCGTAGGAGGTGCATCAATCAGAATATAGTCATAATTTCCTGCATCCTTTATCTTCTGAATGCATTTTCGCAAGATAAATTCTCTCTGCCATTTTGTAAAAAGTTCATATTCTATAGAACTCATCAATGTAGACGATGGTATCAGATCCAGATTTTCGTAGGGAGTATGTACCACATAACCGCTGAGCTCTTCCTGTTTTCCGATTGCGCAATACAGATTCTTCTCTCCTTTCGCCTGCTCCAGCACCCAGTTCTCCGGAAAAAAAGCAAGAGAAAGATTTAACTGCATATCTCCATCGATCAGAAGAACCTTTTTCCCTGCCTGAGCCATCGCCGCTCCAAGGTTTGAACAGGTTGTGGTTTTTCCACTTCCACCCTTATTATTTGTAAAACATATCGTTATGGTTTTTCCCATGGAACTGTCTCCTTTACCACTTACTTTACTTGTATTATAGGAGATTTATCATATAGATTCAACTGTTTTCCTCATCTTCGCAACCCTGTAACTCATTTGCATTGCCGGACAAACATTTCTTTGATTCCCAAAATAAGTCCTTGATTTTTTGTTTTTTTGTGCTATAGTATTTATATACTTGATATGTAGTTTTTAAAACTACATTATATTGTTTTCATTATATTTATCTGAATGAATGGAGGCGTTTTTATGAAATTTAAATTAAAAGATCCCGGAAGTGCGATCACTCATGGTATTGCCCTTCTTCTCGCTGCAGTCGGAGCAGTTCCTCTTATTATCAAGGCAGCGCGTTCTTATGATGTGCTCCATATTGTTGCTTTAAGTATTTTTATCCTTACCATGGTTCTGCTCTATGCAGCCAGTACCATTTACCATTCTGTAGATTCTACGGAGAAGGTCAATCGACGGCTGCGAAAAATGGATCACATGATGATTTTTGTGATGATCGCCGGAAGCTATACTCCTGTATGCCTGATTGTTCTTCATAACCGCATTGGATATATTCTGTGCGCGCTGGTATGGAGTATTGCAGTCCTCGGCATTATCTTAAAGGGCTGTTGGATTACCTGTCCCAAATGGTTGTCGCCATGGGTTGGCTGTGTGTACTGGCATTTGTTCCAATCTTCCATGCACTCCCACGTGCAGGATTTGACTGGCTTCTTGCAGGCGGAATCATTTATACCATCGGTGGTGTGATCTATGCATTAAAAGTTCCGCTTTTTAATTCCAGACATAAGAATTTTGGTTCCCATGAGATCTTTCACATCTTCGTTATGCTTGGAAGTGCCTGCCATTTCATTGTCATGTACTTTTTTGTTGCTCCACTACCTGTATAACCGTCAATTTGCCAATAAACAAAACAAGGGGTTGCAGCACCGGATTTTTTCCGGTGCTACAACCCCTTAACAATACAATTTTCTCTGCTACAGCATAATCCCTGCAGGAAATCTTTTATATTACACAGCTACTCTTCTTTCCGGATACAATCCATAGGATCCATATCCCACACCAAAATATCCATAATAACTCTTCGCCTCTGCAAACAGCGGATCATATACTCTGCCTCCGATTTCAGCCCAGCAATGACCGCTTCCGTCAGTTGCCATGGCCGGAACACTGCCCATCACACATACTGCGCATACTGCAAGCCATTTTGTCATCTTTTTCATTTTCTCTTATACCTAATTAATTGATTTGCAAAAGTAAACAAATCATATGACTTATCAAATAGCATTCTCACCCTATTTTTT
>OGFL01001879.1_pt1 | contig 12827 bp, 7 predicted proteins | sample 1570911 | NCBI WGS metagenome assembly OGFL01 (sample SAMEA2582050, study PRJEB24529) | metagenome | biome: Human gut stool | place: China | collected 2011 | reverse complement strand
AAACATCAAGCAATAAACCGTCAAATTCGGGAAGTTCGTCAAGTAAAGGACATTCCCATAAGCAAACAAGTATCGGAAACAAATCCGATAAAGTTGATGAGGTAGCAAATAATGACGTTACAGATAATGTTGTAGCAGATAATGACGTTGCAATTACAGTTGCCGAGTATGATGTGCCGTATATTTTGGGATATGAAGATAATACATTTAGACCGAATGAAAAAATTACACGAGCAGAAGCAATAACCGCAATTGTAAGAGCAAAACAGTTTGCAATCAAAGAAAACGTAAAACCATCGTTTTTGGATATATCAAGTCATTGGGCAAAAAGCTATATTGATACCGCAGCTGCTTTAAAAATTGCAGACGGTTATGAGGATAAAATGTTCAAACCCGACAATTATATTACCCGTGCAGAATTTGCAAAAATAATTGCGGTGCTTATAGGCGAAAATGTTCAGAACAAATCCTCAAATTTTGCTGACACAAAAAATCATTGGGCTGAAAATTACATCGCAGTATTATCTGAAAAAGAAATCATTAAAGGATATGACAATAATATGTACAAGCCTAATAAGCCGATTACTCGTGCAGAGGCTGTTACTATTATAAATAAAGCGGTATCAAGAAATTGCAAATCCGATATTAAAATTAATTTTACAGATGTTCAAAAAACACATTGGTCATATGATGAGATATTGAAAGCAGCCGGCAAGTAATGAATTGGAGTGAAAACTCCTTTTTTTATTGCCTAAATTGAGAAAGGTTGTGATGTTTATGGCGTCAAGCAGAAGTCCGGATATAAATTATAACGGCAGTGGCTATTTTGATGAAACTGCCCGTAATGCAATTATAAATGCTGACCGCAAACAACTAACCGAACGCAGAAAGCGTGTTATAAATAAATTTTATGAAATTGCGGCAGCCGAGGGATTCCGAATAGACAGCTATATCAAATTATCAGAGATTGGAGATGAGGAAATGTATAAAGACTGCTTTGCGAGAACTGAGCGGTGCAGTATTTTGAAAAAAATGATTTGTAAAAATAATGACTGCCCGTTTTATAAATCAAAGAAACAACACGAGGAGGATATTAAAAAATATCCCCAATTCAATCACATACAAAAAGAATCTGACGAAGATGATATGTGTGACAAACAGAAATCTTGAAAGGTAGCCTGCGATTATGATTACAGCAAGAATAAATTTTTTATAAAACAACATTACTGTCAATTTATCTCAAACACCTATCCGCTTACGCGATGATTTGCAGAATATAGGTGTACTTACTTCGCAGAATTTAATCTTACTTGATAATTCTCGTACTCTTAAAATTGAGTTGTACCCTAAAGATAGTTGCGGTAAATATATTTTAAGATTGATAGACAAAGAATCTGATACACTTGGTGCAGTCAACAAATTATGCTACTCTATCCGTTGTATGGACGCACGCGACAAGACGCGTTTTTTTTATAATCTTAAAAATGGTGATTACAATACAATATCAGACGCACAGCGGGACGCAGACAAAATGCGTGAACAACGCAAAATAAAAAACAGACAAAACAAAAAATACAGATAGCGAGGTAGATATTATGACCGATGAAACACAACGTATTTTTAATCTGTTACAGACCGCAACAAAAGCAATAGCCGACAGTAATGTATGGAGATATTTTCTAAAAACTGCTGCGTGGCATTTTAAATATTCGTTTAACGACCAAATACTTATCTTTACACAAAAGTCAACGGCAACGGCGTGTGCAAGTATGGACGATTGGGTAAACAAAACGAAAAGATGGGTAAATAAGAACGCGTCCCCTATCGCACTTGTGCGTGAAAACGGGAATCAATATTACCTTAAATATGTGTTTGATATTTCCGATACAAATAGTTTTGGTAATCGTGAAATAAATCTATGGCAATATGACAATCGCTATGAAAAAGCCGTTATAAATACACTTGAAAAATCTTTTGGCAAGTTAAAAGGTGCAACTACTGATATTGACGCTATAATTTGTGCTGCAAATAATGCTGTCAATGACAGAAAAAATGAGTATTTACGCGACCTAAAGTATGTAAAAGGCAATAGTTTTTTATCAGGACTTGATAATGTTAATCTTGATGTACGTTTTCGGCAAACAGCCGCAGCGTCAGTCGCATATATGATTATGCAACGTATGGGCTTACAACCCGAAAATACCTTTGACGGATATGATTTTCAATATATACGCGACTTTAATACAGTCGAAACAATGAATATCCTCGGTAATGCCGTGAGTACGATTTCGGAGGACATATTACGGAATATTTCAAGAACAATTCATTTTGAACGAAAAAAATTTGCGAAAATGAAAACATCGTATATAATGAAAATAACAAAGAAAATAACATTGTTCAAGAAGAAAGGACTGATAAAAATGACAGGAGCAGTATCATACACGAAAATCGGGGATTACAGAATACCCAATTTGACAGTACCGACAAAAACATATCAGATAGGCAAATACGGAATGTTGAGGAGAACATATCTGAACGAACACCGTCCGAATCTATACTCAATTTTAATGATGAAAGGCGAGCTTCTGAAACATTTGGAGGAGATAGACAAATCGACGACACAACAAGTACAGACGATAGTCAATCAGATGGCAAAAGCAGAGGGATTGACGGAGGAATTGAAAGCGACAGACCCGTTATTATGGACGAGCAGAATGAACAATATTCTCCATTCAGCGGAGGAAATCGTCTTATCCGAAATGGTGTACAACTAAGCATATTTGATATGCCACTCCCTACCGAGGAGGAACAAAAAGAATATATTATGAAAGCGGAGCAAGCAAGAAGCTCCGCTTTTTCTATGCCTCAACAAATTATTGATGAAATTTTGACAACAGGCAATAATGATGTGGACAGTATTATTAAAATATGTATTCAATACAGTAAAAATAAATCAGCCGCCGAAAATATAGATTTTCTGAAAAATGAATACGGTATAGGTGGCAAAGGATTTATTTTTGACGGTAACAAGGTATCTATATGGTGGAATGACGAGGGTATTCGTGTTGCATACGGCGAACGTGCAAACGGACGCGGTGAACTTCTACCGTGGGAACGCATTGATAAACGTATAGGTGAACTGTTGGAAATTGGAAGATTTGCACCACAAGAGAGCATTGACAAAATGGACGCGTTTGAACGAAAACAAGCAGCAGACAGTTTTTTTGAAATGTATCGGGATTTAAATGACGATACATACCCTGAGTTAAAATCACATTTTAATAAAGAATGGTTTGTCAACTCAGCTACTGATACAGGCAATAATATAGCAGAATTATTTAAGGAATCGGAAAATGTCGCATTTGCGGTTAAGGTTACAGAAACAATGACAAATCTATACGCAAATAATAAAGATATTATGCGTATTCATTGGTATTCGCCGAATAAAGTGCTACCGAGATTGAAAGATTTACAACTTGAACGCAGAAATTTTTTCGCAAATAATTATCAGCAGAACAATGCCGCACCATTTATAACAGAGGACGAAATTGATAATCTGCTTACACGCGGCAGTGGTTTTGCTATGGGAAAATGTAGAATTTATCTGTACTTCAAAGAGCATACAGACACTAAAGCACGCATTGCTTTCCTGAAGAACGAATATGGTACAGGTGGTTATGGCGGAGGAATATTCCGCGAATGGCACGACGCAAAAGGAATTGAGTTTAGTCGCGGTAATATAACTGCACCATATGCGAAGGTACATATCAAATGGAACGAAGTTGCAAAACGTATTGACAATCTTATAAAATCGGGCAAATATTTGACTGAACGTGAGGTTGCCGAGGATGTTCCAAAATATTTATCAGAACAGGAAACTTTACGAATACAAAATGAACGGCTAAAATTTCTTAGTGACACAAAAAATTTGACACCGTTAGAGCGACAGCAGAAACTAACAAAAAGTCTTGTATATTTTATAAATACGATTGATTATTCTGATAAACACAAGCTCAGTTTATTTGAAACATCTGAAACAGACGAAGTATCAGAAATTCAGATTTCCGATTTAATCTCCAATGCAGATACAAGACAACAGTTAATTGATGACTTGGAGCATATAAAATCATCTACGACAGATATTTCCGCACGCAATAATGCGAGTTGGATTGCAAATGACCTGAAAGCCGCAAAATTTATAACCTTTACAAGAGTAGGAGATTTTTATGAGATTTACGGCAGCAAAGTCACAGAAGTTGCAAAGATTTTGGATATTGCGGTTACCCAAAAAGCAATGGACAACGAGCAAATTTCGATGACAGGTTTCCCCATTGCTACATCTCAAAAATATGCTCAAATATTAAACGCTAATGGATATTTCGTAAATATTTCAGAAAATGCCAAGGCAAAAGATGATGAACAACTTACTGATATTAAATCCGACAGTACATCTGAAATCATAGATGAGCAGCCAGAACAAGCCGAAGACTATTCTGAATATATCGGCAAGGAAATTACCGTTGATGACCATAAATTTGTTGTTGATAATATTAATGCTGATTTTGGCAACGTCAGTTTGCGTGATATTTCGTTTCAGAATAGCACAGGTTTCCCTATATTTCGGAGCGAAAGCATTGAATGGCTGAAAAACATCATTCAAGAACAACCTCAAGAACAGACTCAAAAACAGACTCAAAAACAGACTGAATTACCGCCACCGAATATAACAAAACCTACACCTGTTCAAAATCAAGTTATATATCCTGAAATACCCGTATCAGAACGTCATAATTTTGTTATCACCGATAACGAACTCGGATATGGAACGCCAAGCGAGAAATATGCGGCGAATATTGCAGCTATACAAACATTGAAACAGGTTGAAAGCGAACACCGACTTGCCGACAAAAAAGAACAGGAAACACTATCACGTTATGTCGGTTGGGGCGGTCTTGCAAACTATTTTGAAGAAACGCACCCTAAATACAATGAATTAAAATCATTGCTTACCGATGACGAATATGAGCAGGCTCGCTCAAGCGTTCTAACTTCTCACTTCACTCCCCCAGTAGTCATACGTTCAATGTATAAGGCTTTGGAAAATATGGGATTTCAAAATGGCAATATTTTAGAGCCGTCGTGAGGCATAGGAAATTTTATGGGATTTATGCCCGAAAATATTTCCGAAAGTAAAATTTACGGCATTGAGATAGACAGCATAATAGGCAGAATAGCACAACAACTCTATCAGAAAAATCGTATTGCAATCCAAGGTTTTGAAGATAGTACACTACCGGATAGTTTTTTTGACGTTGCTATCGGTAATGTTCCGTTTGGTAATTTTAAAGTTTTGGAAAAGAAATATGATAAATATAATTTCTTAATTCACGACTTTTTCTTCGCTAAAACATTGGACAAAGTTAGACCGGGCGGTATCGTTGCGTTCATAACATCAAGCGGCACAATGGACAAACAAAATTCAAAGGTCAGAAAATACATAGCACAACGTGCCGAACTTGTCGGTGCAATACGCTTGCCAAACGATACGTTTAAGAAAAATGCAGGTACAGAAGTAACAGCGGATATTCTGTTTTTACAAAAACGCGACAAAATGATTGACATTGAGCCTGATTGGATACATACCGGACTACACGAAACGGGACAACCGATAAATCAATATTTTATCGATAATCCCGATATGATACTCGGTGAATTAGTCGAAGAAAGCGGTCCATATGGTATGCAGTTAAACTGTAAGCCACGCAATAACGCAAACCTTGATGAATTGCTTGATAAAGCAATTCAGAATATTCACGCTAAAATTACAGAATATACAATCGATGATATTGATGATATTTCAGCTAATGAAAGCATATCAATCCCCGCCGACCCTGCCGTTAAAAATTTCAGCTATACCATAGTAGACGGTGATGTATATTTTCGTGAAAACAGCGTGCTGAACAAAGTAGAATTGAATGATACTGCTAAAAATCGCGTAAAGGGTATGGTTGAAATCCGTGATTGTGTTCGTGATTTAATCGAATATCAAACAAACGATTTCCCTGATTATGAAATCAAAAAACAACAAGAAAAACTTAATAATCTGTATGATAATTTCACAAAGAAATACGGAATTATCAATTCACGAGGTAACAGTAGTGCATTTTCATCAGACAGTAGCTATTTTCTTCTTTGTTCATTGGAAATATTGGACGATGACGGAAATCTGAAACGCAAAGCAGATATGTTCACAAAGCGTACCATAGGAGCAAAAAAAGAAATTACACACGTTGATACGGCAAGTGAAGCATTGGCAGTATCTATCAGTGAAAAAGCAAAAATTGATATGGAGTTTATGACTTCACTTACCGACAAGACTGAGCAGGAATTGTTTGATGACTTAAACGGTATCATATTTCGTAATCCGTTATACGACGCTGAAAACGAACAGTATTTTCCCAAATACCTTACGGCAGATGAGTATTTATCAGGCAATGTTCGTGAGAAATTGCGTATTGCACAGGAACACGCAAAAACAGACAGTAATTTTAATATCAATGTTAAAGCATTAACCGATATAGTGCCAGCGAAATCACAGTAAGAATCGGTACTACTTGGATACCCGCAGAATACATCAAGCAATTCACATTTGAATTAATTAATCCATCATCATATGCGAGAGATAATATCGATATTCAGTATTCAAAATTGACAGGCGTTTGGAATGTATCGGGAAAATCTTGCGATAGGGGCAATATCAAAGTAAATAAAACATACGGCACTAATCGTATTAATGCACTTAAAATTATTGAGGACACGCTAAATCTAAGAGATGTCCGCGTTTTTGATTATAAAGAAAATGAGGATGGCAAACGCATAGCTGTACTAAACACCAAAGAAACAACCATAGCACAACAGAAACAAGAGGCTATAAAAGCCGCATTTGATAATTGGATATGGAAAGACCCAGAAAGACGAAATACACTTGTAAAGATGTATAACGAGAAGTTTAACAGTATCCGCACACGCGAGTATGATGGAAGTCATATCACATTCAACGGTATGAATCCCGAAATACAATTACGTCCACATCAAAAAATGCGGTTGCACGAATTATGTACGGTGGTAATGCCCTATTGGGACACGTTGTAGGTGCCGGTAAGACTTGGACAATGGCAGCCGCAGCGATGGAACTAAAGCGAATTGGTCTTTGTAATAAATCACTTTTCGTTGTGCCTAATCACTTAATTGAACAATGGGCAAGCGAATTTTTACAGTTGTATCCTGCTGCGAATATTCTTGTCGCCACAAAAAAGGATTTTGAGAAAAAAAACCGTAAGAAGTTTTGTGGCAGAATTGCAACAGGTGATTATGACGCTATCATAATGGGGCACTCTCAGTTTGAAAAAATTCCTATGTCGATAGAAAGACAAAAACAGATACTTAACCAACAATTACGAGCAATTATGGACGGTATAGTTGAAGCCAAAGAGCACGACGCAGAACGATTTACCATAAAACAAATGGAACGTACAAAGAAAAATATTAAAACAAAAATTGATAAACTCAACAAGCAAGACCGCAAGGACGATGTTGTTACGTTTGAAGAATTGGGCGTTGACAGATTATTTGTAGATGAGGCTCACAATTACAAGAATTTATTTCTTGTTACAAAAATGCGTAATGTCGGCGGTATAGCACAGACCGACGCTCAAAAATCCAGTGATATGTTTATGAAATGTCAATACCTTGACGAACTCAAAGGCGGCAAAATATTTGCCACAGGTACGCCAATAAGCAATTCAATGGTTGAATTATATACAATGCAACGGTATTTGCAATACGATATGCTAAAAAAACACAATTTAGAACATTTTGACGCGTGGGCGTCTACATACGGCGAAACAGTCACTGCTATTGAACTGTCCCCCGAAGGTACGGGATATCGAGCAAAGACTCGATTTGCAAAATTCTTTAATATCCCCGAAATTATGACTATGTTTCGTGAGGTTGCAGATATTCAGACTGCGGATATGCTTAAATTACCTGTACCGAAAGCGGAATATCATAATATAGCGGTTGAGCCTACCGAAATTCAACGTGAAATGGTAGCCGAACTCGGCGAACGTGCGGAAGATGTCCGCAACAATAAGGTTGACCCTACTGTTGATAATATGTTAAAAATCACAAATGACGGACGTAAACTTGCTCTTGACCAACGATTAATGAATGATAGGCTTCCTGATGAAGAAGGCACAAAATTGTCTGTTTGTGCAAACAATGTTTTCGATATATGGAAAAAAACATCGGATTTCAAAGGTACGCAGCTTATTTTTTGCGACACTTCCACACCTAAAAAAGATGGTACGTTTAATGTGTATGATGATATTCGACAAAAACTAATAGATAAGGGCGTACCCGAAAGTGATATTGAATACATACATAATGCAGATACCGATGTGAAGAAAAAAGAATTGTTTGCAAAAGTGCGAAGTGGTGATGTGCGTATTCTACTTGGCTCAACGCAGAAAATGGGTGCAGGTACAAATGCCCAAACGCTATTATATGCATTACACGATATAGATTGCCCGTGGCGACCGTCGGACTTGGAGCAACGTGCCGGAAGAATTATCCGTCAAGGCAATACGAACGATACTGTACATATTTACCGTTATGTCACCAAAGACACATTTGACAGTTACAGTTATCAGCTTGTTGAGAACAAGCAAAAATTTATATCACAAATAATGACGTCAAAAGCCCCTGTCAGAATGGCAGAGGATATTGACGAAACCGCCTTATCGTATGCCGAGATTAAGGCACTTGCCACAGGCAATCCGTACATTAAAGAAAAAATGGATCTGGATGTGCAGGTGAGTAAGCTGAAACTCTTAAAGGCAAACCATACCAGTCAGATTTACCGTCTGGAATCCGATATTGCAAAGAATTTCCCGGTACAGATCAGTGCATTGAAAGAACGGATTGCCGGGATGCAGGCAGACTTGCAGGTCATAAAAAGCGTGGATTTACAGGATAATGACACATTTGCCATGACAGTAGGAAATGTCCTTTATGAAGATAAGAAAGAAGCAGGCGAAGCGTTGATCGCTGCCTGTGCAGGACTAAAAACCGTTAGCACCGGTGGAAAGGTCGGGGAATATCATGGGTTTACGTTATCTGCTTCCTACAATATGTTCTCCAATGCGTTTGAACTGACGGTCAAAGGAAAATGTTCCTATAAGCTGGAGATTGGAAAAGACCCCGCAGGAAATATCCAGCGTATTCACAATGCTTTTTCTTCTATCGAGAAAAAGTTGGCAGAGAGTGAGCAGAAACTGGAAACGGTACAACAGCAGCTTGCGACTGCACAGGAAGAAGTGAAAAAGCCGTTTCCAAAAGAGGCAGAACTGAATGAAAAGATGGAACGGTTATCCGAGTTAAATGCGTTGCTGAACATGGATGAAAAGGGCAATGAGACGATTATGGCAGATGAGGATATTGGCAGAGAAGGAAGCAGCACAGATAGCAGGGATGCTGTAGAAGAAAAAGAACTTCCGGAAACAGCAGACAGAATCCATAAGCCATCTATTCTGGAACGCTTAAAGCAGGAGAAGGCACAGCAGAATACAGCGGAACAGCCACCTGTACAGAAAGCTGCAAAGAAAAAACACGAACAGGAGTTATAAAAGATTTCCCGTCAGAGTTTTCTCTGGCGGGGACATAAAATGGAGGGTTTGTTTATGGCAAATAATATAGAAAAACAGTTAAAAGAAATATCGGAACGGCTGGAGCAGGGAGTAAAAGAGATCTTTACTTCGGAGAGATATACCGAATATCTGAATACCATGTCCAAGTTCCATAATTACAGTTTTAATAACACCCTTCTGATCACCATGCAGAAACCGGAGGCTACTCTGGTGGCAGGGTATCAGGCGTGGCAGAAGAAGTTTAACCGCCATGTAAAGAGAGGGGAAAAAGGAATCCAGATCATCGCACCGGCACCCATCCGTGAGAAACAGGAGATTGAAAAGATTGACCCGGATACACAGGAACCAATCATTGGTGAAGATGGACAACCAGAAACAGAGATTGTGGAAATGATTATCCCAAGATTTCGGGTAGCGACAGTATTTGATGTCAGCCAGACAGAGGGGGAACCGATCGCAGAGCTGGAGGTACCGGAGCTTACCGGAAGTGTACAGTTTTATGATACGTTCATGCAGGCATTGCAGAATATTTCTCCTGTACCAATCCGCATGATGGAGATAGAAGGGGAAGCAAAGGGGTATTATCATCAGACAGAAAAATATATCGCAATTCAGGAAAATATGAGTAATCTCCAGACCATGAAAACCGGAGTCCATGAGGTGAGCCACGCATTGCTGCATGACCGGGAGGTAATGGATGCGGAAGGAGTCTTAAAAGACCAGACAACAAAGGAAGTGGAAGCAGAAAGTATTGCTTACATAGTCTGCAACCATTTTGGTCTGGATACTTCAGAATATTCGTTTACTTATATCGCCAGCTGGTGTGAGAGCAAGGATATGAAAGCACTCCGGGCATCTATGGATACCATCCGGAAAACGTCTGCGGAAGTCATTGGGAATATCGAAACACAGATACACGAGCTGGAAATGGAAAGACCAATCCGGGATACTTTTCATAAGGAAGATTTAATTCTGCATCTTTCAGGCAGCATGGGTTCCGAGTTTACTTATGATCTGATCGAAAACATGAGCAGGGAACAATTAGAGCAGAATGTGGGTGAATACGTCCGCCTTCTGGAAAGTGGTGAGATAGAGGAAAATGAAAAACCACTGGAAAGTTTTCTGGAAGAAAAAGGTGCTGCCGTCACACCACTGTATGACAGCAGTGGGCACGGAGAGAACTATCCGATTGATTTTTATGATGTGGAATATGATGCTGACACAGGCATTACTTATTTTTCTGACCTTTCTCCGAAAGATCAGGCAGAGATGTTGGTGCAAAAAGCAGAGTTTCCAAGAAATATTTTTTCGGAAAATGAAAAGGCATTTGTAAATGAATATGCAGAAACCTTCCCTGGACAGGTGGAAAGACTGAATGACCTGGTATGGGATATGAGGGAATCTTATGATGAAGCCGGTTCAAAGCTGGTGTATGAAGTGATCCAGGCAGCGAGGGCGAACTTCCCAGCGAAGGAACCGGAAATTGCAGAAGAAACAGCCATGCAGTATGCCCACCGTCTGATTGAAACAGCAGAAGCTGCCAATACGGGAGATTTCACAGATTCCCAGAGAAATCTTATTGTAAATTTTGCATATAAGATGGATAACAAAGATGAAGTGCTTGGACTGGTGAACCGTATGATGACGGCAATCCGCAGACCGGGAAGTGAATATACGAGAAGCCTTATGAATGAAACACAGGCACAGATTGACAATTTCCCAGATGGCATGATCGGTTTTACAGAAATGCACGAAGCAGGAATCCGACTGGAACACATGTATCCTCTTGAAAAAAACAGGGCAGTAGAATTGTATCGTGAGGGTGCGGAAGTTTTTCTTTTACATGGAAATCCAGACAATCCAGAGCAGGCAGGACAGATTCTTGCAGAAACAGAAAATGCAATCCTGGGACATGACGGTATTTTTGGTATTACGGAAGCAGAATGGAAAGTACATAAAGAAAGAGAAGCAGCTGCCGCCAGACAGGAAAAACTGGAACAGCAGAGTGCAGAAAAGATTGATGAGACACTTCTTCTGCATGGAGAAAGCAGAAGGTTTGCCATTTATCAGATGGATAGTGGAGATGAGCATACTTATCAGTTTATGGGAATAGAATCCGCAAAGAGTCTGGGCTATACCATTGACGGAAAGGATTACCGGATGGTTTATGCAGCACCGTGGATGCCAACGATCACGTTAGACAATATATTTGAACGCTTTAACATTGACCGACCGGAAGATTTCCGTGGCCATTCCTTATCGGTAAGTGATGTGATCGTGATAAACAGGGGTGCAGAGATTACAGCCTATTATGTAGATTCTTTTGGATTTCAGGAACTTCCGGAGTTTGTCCAGCAGAGAAGGAACATGCTGGAACATAATTCCGTCAGGGCATATCCGCCAGTTTATAAAGGAACATTGGAACAGGCAATGGGAGAACGGGATGTAGATGCCTATTTGGATTCCAGAAAGTTAAACCTGGACTGCAAGAAGGCAATCGAAGAAACCATCCGGGAGAATTTTGACGGACTGCACTTAAAGCAGGATGCGGCAAAAGAAGCCGTGGAACGCTTTGGGGAAGAACGTATGAATTTTGTTATGGCAAATACCATCCGTGAACTTTCCCATGATGGAAGATTTTCCAGACAGAACAAAGACTGGGCGGAGCATATCGAAGTCCCGGAAAATATCAGCCGGGGCAGAAATCTGAATCTGGATTATGTGATCGAAAGCCACCCGGCAGTTTTAGATGGGTTTATCGACATGGCAAGAGCTGAGATCCGGATGCAGAGGATAGAACAGGCGATAGGAGAAAATGAAGTGACGATTACGGCAGAGACAAGAGGATATGAAGCAGAAGGACATAATGGGACATGGCATACGGTTGATGAAAAGGAATATGCCGGGGAGAAGTTTTTCTTAATGGAACATGATGAATTTGGCTCCGATGTGGCAGGCATTATCGTAGCAGAAAATGGACAGCTTGTAGCGGAGGACTTATGGAATGGGTTTGATGCAGGAGCGTTAGAAGCTGTATCAGAATATTTGCAGGAAAATGGAACAACACTTTATGACTTGACGGAATTCCCGAAAGATTCTGTTGTAACCCTGCGGAGTGGA
>OGFL01001875.1_pt1 | contig 12877 bp, 10 predicted proteins | sample 1570911 | NCBI WGS metagenome assembly OGFL01 (sample SAMEA2582050, study PRJEB24529) | metagenome | biome: Human gut stool | place: China | collected 2011 | reverse complement strand
TCAGTAGAATTCATAAGAAACAGCCCATTAAGTATTTATTTTTTAATCCTCTATTTATCACTTGTATCTCATCATTTCCTGTAAATAGTAAAGACATATATACAGGAGCTTCACTCTCATACTCTTTCTCTAATACTTTTTGTACATACTCCCTTATCTCTTCTTCATTAACTAAATCATCAAATCCTTCTATTTCTAATGACATCTCTAATACTAAATCCATTTTCCTTTATACAACAACTTTTTGCTGCATATCCTCCTTCTTATTTTTGTCCTGGGTATTTTATTCTTACATGATGAATACTTACCAAAGTTTTTACAAAAGTTTTTATTATAATCTCTATCTCTTTAAAAGTTAGGTCAGCTTCTGATAGTTGATTATCTTCTATTTTTCCATTAATTATCTTTCTTATCATATTTTCCATAGCCATTGGAGATTTTTCATCTAATGACCTTATAGCTGCCTCTATTGAATCTGCTAACATAATAATAGCTGATTCCTTTGTTTTAGGTTTTGGTCCACTATATCTAAACTCTTCTTTTTCAACATTTGGGTCTATTTTCTTAGCAGCATTATAGAAATAAGCTAAAAATGTTGTTCCTTGGTGCTCATACATAATATCTCTTATCTCTTTAGGTATCTGATACTCTTTTGCCATCTCAGCTCCATCTTTTGTATGAGATGTGATTATCAAGGTACTCATAAAAGGAGATATTTTATTATGAGGATTCTCTCCATTTTGCTGATTTTCTACATAAAATTTAGGACGTTTTGTTTTTCCAAGGTCATGATAGTATGAAGCTACCCTACAAAATACAGCATTAGCCCCTATAGAAGTAGCTGCATTTTCTGAAAGAGTTGCTACCATTACAGAGTGTTGGAAAGTTCCAGGTGCTTCTACTGAAATTTTCTTAAGCAAAGGATGAGATAAATCTCCTAGCTCTAATAATTTAAATATTGTTAATATATTAAATGTTTTTTCAAAGTATGGTAAAAATGCTATTGTCAACATTCCTGAAATAAGTCCAGATAGCAGTATTGCTCCTGAAGTTATTGCTGTTGTAAAACTTCCTATCTCAGAAAAATATGAAAATAGTAGATAAATTACAACTTTCAATACTGAAAGCTGTACTCCTGCAGCAATTATTCCAGAACGAGTAGTTATCTTAGAAACTATTTGAGCTGCAAAAGCAATAGCTATAAAATACATTGTAAAAAACTTCAAGTCATAATTCAGTATTGGCATCAAGAAAAATAACATAAATGAAAACAGTGATGTGGCATAATTTTTCCCTACTAATAGTATCAATAGGAAAAAAGCTGTATCAGCTGGTATCAAATACATCAAATCATTGTTGAAAACTCTAAAAGCAAGCAAAGTCCCAGCAACTATTAAAAGCGATGACCTATAATAATTTTTATTTAGAATTTTTTTCCTATAATTATTAAAGAACAATATATAGAAAAGTGATGAAACAATTCCTAAATATATTACATTTGCAAAAATTAAAGCAAAACTTTTCTTATAAGAAAAAACTCCACAAGCCTCTAAAATTTTTATTCTTCTCTCATTTAAAATCTCTCCTGTTTTTCCTATCAATGTACCAGCCTTTATCTCTATATACTGGTCTTTTATTTGAGAAACTTTTTCTTGAATATTTTTTTTAGTCTTTAACTCATCATAAACATAGTTTGGAGAGGTAAATATATCTGCTATTTCTTTTTCTAAAGTACTTAACTTATTATACTGTTTCTGACTTTTTTCTTTATAAAAAACACCATTTTTTTCCTTTATTATTCCCTCATTATAAGCCTCTACTAAAAACTCCCTCACTCTTCCTTGTAAATTTTTCAGATGAGAAGTTTTTAAAGCTAATAACTCTTGAATAATTGTATTTGGAATTTTTTTATTGGTATTTCTCTCTATTGTATTGTATTCTAAATCCTCTATATGATTATTTTTACTTACATAGATACTATTAAAAAATTCATCATAGTACTCTAAATAAACTTTTTCAGCATCAGCTGAATATATATACTCTTTCCCTGATTCCCTTATCATCTCTTCAATTATTTTTTCTTTTGCACTCTGATCTTTAAAAATAATTGTATTAGGAGCATATATATCACTTCGTACTATATCTCCTACCTTGTAGTTATTTTGATTGGAGATAAGAGATATCTTTGATGAAAAAGCTACTATGAACATTATTAAAATAATATATATCAACTTTTCTCTTAAAGAGTAATCACTAGAGTAGATATTTTCATCACTATATTTATTTCTCTTTATTTCAAACTGAAGTTTCAAACCAAAGAGATTTATAGTTTTCATTATTTTCCTCCTTTCACACTCTTAGAGATATCTTTTAATATCTCGCTTCTACTTAAAATATTTATATTCTTAGTAGGTATGGAGTCCATAAAATATTTTCCATATTTTTTTGTAATAACTCTATTATCTAATATAGTTATTGTTCCTGAATCTGTCTTACTTCTAATAAGTCTTCCTATTCCCTGCTTAAATTTGATAACTGCCTCTGGAATTTGATATTCAGTAAAAGAGTTTTTCCCTTGAGCAGTTATATGCTCAATTATTGCCTCTGTAACTGGGTCACTAGGAACTTTGAAAGGTAGCTTTATTAAAATTACATTACTCAATTGATGTCCCTTAATATCTACTCCTTCCCAGAAAGAGTCTGTTCCAAATAATACAGGATTTTTTCCATTGATATACATATTTACAAGTTGACTACGAGGAGCCATTCCGTGAATAAATAACTCTATCCCATTAGCTTCTAGCTCATCTCTTATCATATAGTATACATAATTTAATGTTTGATAAGATGTAAAAAGCACAAAGGTTTTTCCTCTTGATACTATCAGCTGAGTTTTTAAATATTCTGAAATCTCATCTATAAAATTTTTATCTGATGGATTTGGAATATCATTTGGTATATATACTTTCATCTGATTATCATAATCAAATGGAGAGTGTATTACCTTGTCTAAAGTATTTTTATCTAAACCAATTGACTCTTTAAAATATGTAAAATCATTTCCTATTGCTATTGTAGCTGAAGTAAAAATTATCTGATTTAAATTTAGATAAAGATTCTTTTGCAACTCTCCATCTATTTTTAGAGGTGTTGCTACTAGTTTAGAGTTACTTTTTCTGCTGTTTACCTCTATCCAATAGATAAACTCCTCATCTGAAAAATCGTGTATAAATCTAAAATTATTTATAAATCCATCTAGTCTATCAATATATTTTGAAAAATCATTGATATATCCAGCTCTATCCTCTTCATCTTTTAATTCTTTTATTAGCTCTCTTACTTTTCTATTATAGGAATTATACTCACTTAAAAATTTATCCTTAAAATCATTTAGCGTATTTAAAAATGGAGAGTTTTCCATCTCCTCTTTTCTAGCACGGAAAGTAAATGTTCCCATCTCCCCCTTAGAAAATACTTCAATAATATGGTTGAAATACTCTCTTCCTGCTATATAAAGAGATTTATGTTTAAGTTTTATCTCCTCTATCTCCCTTTCTAAAATTCCGTGATTATCTAATTCTTCACTCTTTATATGTTTTAAAACAGAATCTAAGGCTCCTGTATTTTTTTTCTTCCCCTCTGTTATAAAAATCTGGTTCATAGTTTTTGTAAAGCTATATTTAGAAGCTTCATAAGAAAAATAATCCCTAGCTACCTTTTCTATATTATGAGCCTCGTCAAAAACGACTAATCCATACTCTGGTAAAATAGAGTATTCTGTATTAAATCCTATCTCTTTTCTAATAGCTAAATCTGAGAAATACATATGATGGTTTGTTATTAAAATATCAGCTTTCTTTTTCTCATCTCTTGATTTTAAAAAGAAACACTCATTTTTATATGGGCACTTATTTCCAGAACACATATCTGTCTCACTTTGAAATAACTCCCATATAGTATTATCAGCTTCAAATGTAAGTTCAGCCTTATCTCCAGTTTCTGTTTGATTACCCCATTTTATAATCTCAGCAAACTGATTTTTTTGAGAAGTAGTAAGATCTTCTAAAAGAGATTTATCTCCCATAACTACATTATGATATTTTCTATTACAGAGATAGTTCCCTCTTCCTTTTACAAGAATATATTTAAAATCTCCCTGTATAACTCTTTTTGCTATTGGAATATCTTTATTTAAAAGTTGCTCCTGTAAATTTATAGTATTAGTAGAGATTACAACTCTTTTCTTATTTTTTATTGCCCACTCAATACTTGGAATAAGATAAGCTAATGTTTTTCCTGTTCCTGTCCCTGCTTCTACTATTACAGGAGTTTCACTATTCAATCCTTTTTCTATATGAGTTGCCATATGAAGTTGTTCATCTCTATATTCAAAACCTTTAAAAGCTTGTGATAATAATCCTGTCTTTTCAAAATATGGGGCTATATCTATTTTTATATTCTCATCTTTAAAAAGTTCCACTATTATCCATATATCAGTCAAATCATTATTGACTATATATGAAGCTCCATCCATTCTATTGGAATAGATAGAAGCGACTTCTACATCAGCATCAGAAGGGTATAATATCCCTGAAGGGTGGTTGTGAATTATTACCTCTCCCTTTCTCATAGCTTTTAAAATAGCTGGAACTGAATACTCATTTCCTCTAGCTAGAACCTGTACCTGTGTAACTACTCCGTTTTCATCTGGAATACCTCTAAAAAAAACTTCATTTCCTTGAGCTTTTTTTATCTCTTCACACATAATTTCTCTAGCTTCTAAAGAGATTTTCTCCTTTATATCCATAATTATCCTTTCATAAAAAATTACAATTTTCGATATTATATAATACCTCTTTTTTTAAAAAATAGCAAGCTTGAACTAAAGAGATATTTTAAAAAAATTTCTTTATTTTTTCTAACAAATATGCTATAATAATGTTGGTCCATTGTACAAGAAAAGGTGTCTCTTTTGTAGCTTAACTTAAACAAATTAAAAAGAACTTCTGTCAATTTTCTAATTGACATTTTGTTTAAATTATGTTATCATCTTATGGAAAAAATAAAAAATTTGTTTTTTAAAACTTAGGAGGTTTTTAATTTGGCACATTCAAGATCAGCTAAAAAGAGAGTATTAATAGCAGAAAGAAACAGAGAGAGAAATCAAGCAGTAAAATCTAGAGTTAAAACTATGGTTAAAAAAGTTTTAGCAGCTGTAGAGGTTAAAGAAGTAGAGGCAGCTAACGCAGCTTTATCAGTAGCTTACAAAGAGTTAGACAAAGCAGTTACTAAAGGAATCATCAAGAAAAATACAGCATCTAGAAAGAAAGCTAGATTAGCAGCTAAAGTAAACGCACTTTAATTTGTACTTCAAGGGTATCCGAAAGGATACCCTTTTTTCTTACAAAGACTTAAGGAGGAAAATTATGATAAAATTAATAGTATTAGATGTAGATGGAACTTTAACTGATGGTAGATTATATATGGATGATAAAGATAACTGTCTTAAAGCTTTTGATGTAAAAGATGGATTTGCAATAGCTCAGTGGATAAAATTAGGAGGATTAGTTGCTATTATTACTGGAAAAACTTCTGAAATAGTAAGAAGAAGAAAAGAGGAATTAGGTATCCAAAAGTTAGCTCAAGGAGTTAGTAACAAAGTTGTAGAGTTAAATAAACTTCTAGTTAAGTACTCTCTTTCACTAGATGAAGTAGCATACATTGGAGATGATATCAACGATTTAGGAGTAATGAGTAAAGTTGGATTTTCTGCCTGCCCAAAAGATGCAGTTTCTGAAGTCTTAGAAAGAGTTGATTACATAGCTAGCAAAAATGGAGGAAGAGGAGCAGTTAGAGAGATATTTGAAAAACTTATGAAAGAGAATGGTATGTGGAATAAAGTTTTAGAGAGATATCTAAATGAGAAATAGTTTTATTTTTATAAAAAGTTGACATAATTTAGTTACTTTTAGTTTTTATTGTAAAATAACAACTGTTATAATAATTAATTTTAGAGGGTTTGAAGCCCTCTTTTATTTCACTATTTTATAAGCTCATAGACCTATTTAAAATAGCCATAATAAAATATCAAAGAATATTCTAAAATCATTTTTAGAGATATTTTAGAGCCTCTATTCTATACTAGACTTTTTTAATAAAAAATGCTTGAAAAAATCTATTTTTTATGTAATAATACTATATGTAGTATATTTTAAGAAAGTAAATTAATATATATTGTATTAGGAGGAAAACTTATGATTAAAATTTATGGAAAAACTAATTGTGGAAGATGTCAAAGTTTAAAAAATATATTAGATGAAAAAAAAGTAGCTTATGAATATATAGAAGATTTAAAAACTCTTATGATGGTAGCAAGCAAAGCTAGAATAATGTCTGCCCCTGTAGTAGAAAAAGAGGATAAAATTTATACTATGGAACAATTTTTAGAGGTTCTATAATGAAGTGGGTAGTAAATAGAGCTGGAATAAAAGAAGAATTAGATATAAAAAAAATAAGAGAGAAATTAATCAAAGCTTGTGATAATTTAGAAGTGAATATGATAGAATTAGAAAGTCATATAGATGCTATCTATCAAGAGGGAATCACTACAAAAAAAATTCAAGAAACCCTTATAACACAGGCTGTTGCTATGGTAAGTTTTGAAGAGTCAGATTGGACATATGTAGCTGGAAGACTTCTTATGATGGAAACAGAGAGAGAAGTTTTTCATAAAAGAGGCTTCTCTTATGGAAAGTTTTTACAAACAGTGAGAGAACTAGTAGATAAAAAAATATATGACTCTAGACTTGGAGATTATAGTGATAAAGAGATTGAAGAGTTAGGAAAATATATTGCTCCTGATAGAGATATGATGTATGATTATGCTGGGGCTAATATGTTGGTTAATAGATATCTTATAAAATATCTTGGAAATACCTATGAATTACCTCAAGAGGTTTTTATGTGTATAGCTATGCTTTTAGCTATAAATGAGAAAAATAGAGTAGAGATAGCAAAAAAATTCTACGATGCCCTATCTCTTAAAAAAATCTCTTTAGCTACACCTATCCTTGCAAATTTAAGAATTCCTAAAGGAAATCTTTCATCTTGTTTTATTACAGCTATTGATGATAATATAGAGTCTATCTTCTATAACATAGATACAATAGCAAAGATTAGCAAAAATGGTGGAGGAGTCGGAGTAAATATCTCTCGTATCAGAGCTAAAAACTCTATGGTAAATGGATATTATAATGCCAGTGGAGGAGTTGTTCCTTGGATAAGAATAATAAATGATACAGCTGTAGCTGTAAACCAACAGGGAAGGCGTGCTGGAGCTGTTACAGTAGCACTTGATACTTGGCACTTAGACATTGAAAAGTTTTTAGAGTTACAGACAGAAAATGGAGACCAAAGAACAAAAGCTTATGATATCTATCCTCAAGTAGTGGTATCTGATATCTTTATGAAAAGAGTAGAAAAAGATGAGATGTGGACTTTAGTTGACCCATATGAGATTAGAATGAAGTATAATCTCGAGCTTTGTGAACTCTATGGTGTAGAGTTTGAAAAGATATATCTACAGATAGAAAATGATGAAACTCTTACTCTAAAGAAAAGAATCAGAGCTAGAGAGCTATTTAAAGAGATAATGAAAGTACAGATTGAAACAGGTATGCCATATATTTTCTTTAAAGATAGGGCTAATAGAATGAATCATAATAATCATATTGGGATGATAGGAAATGGAAATCTTTGTATGGAGAGTTTTTCTAACTTTGCTCCTAGTAAAAACTATACTGAAGAGGAAAATAATGGTAGTGGAGTTAGAAAAGTAGATTTAGGTATGGTACATACTTGTAACCTTGTATCTATGAATCTAGCTGAAATAGAAAGAGATGAGCTAGAGGATATCACTGGCATAGCTGTAAGAATACTAGATAATACCATAGATTTAACTGAAACTCCTATTCTTGAATCTGATAGACATAATTCTAATTATAGAACTATAGGAGTAGGAACTATGGGACTTGCTGATTTTATGGCTAAAGAGTTTATGATATATGAAGAGTCTTTAGATGAGATAGATAGACTATATGAAGAGATTGCTCTTTATACAGTTAAAGCTTCTGCCTTACTTGCTAAAGAAAGAGGAGCTTACCCATACTTTAAAAACTCTATGTGGGATAGAGGAGTATTTTTCCAAAAAGATAGAGTTTGGTATGAAGAAAACTCTCAATTTGCTGATAAGTGGAATGAGGTATTTAATTTAGTTAAAGAGTATGGGCTTCGTAATGGAGAGCTTTCTGCTGTTGCTCCTAATACTTCTACATCATTACTTATGGGAGCTACTGCCTCTGTAAATCCAACCTTCTCTAGATTTTTTATAGAAAAAAATCAAAAGGGAGCTGTCCCTAGAGTTGTAAAATATTTAAAAGATAGAGCTTGGTTCTATCCAGAGTTTAAAAATGTAGATGCTCAAACCTATGTAAAGATGATGAGTAGAATTGGTAAGTGGATTACTCAAGGAGTCTCTATGGAGCTTCTATTTGATTTGAATAAAAATATTCGTGCAAAGGATATATATGATACATTCCTTACAGCTTGGAAAGAGGGATGTAAATCTGTTTACTATATTAGAACTATTCAGAAAAATACAAATATAGCTAAGGATAAAGAGGAGTGTGAAAGTTGTAGTGGATAGAAAAAAACTTTTTAATCCATCAGGTATTGACTCACTTAATGAGAGAAAGATTATCAAAGGAAATAGTACAAATATTTTTAATCTTAACAATGTAAAATATGGTTGGGCTAACCACCTTTATAGAACTATGATGGGAAATTTCTGAATACCAGAAAAAATTGATTTAACTCAAGATAGAGTTGATTACAACAATCTTACTAATTATGAAAAGGAAGCTTATGATGGAATACTATCTTTTCTAATTTTCTTAGATAGCATCCAAACAAATAATATTCCTAATATCTCTGACTACATTACAGCTCCAGAGATAAATCTTATACTATCTATACAAACTTTCCAAGAGGCTATACACTCACAATCTTATCAATATATTATAGAGTCTATTCTCCCTAAGGAAACTAGAAACTATATTTATGATAAGTGGAGAGAGGATAAGATTTTATTTGAAAGAAACAGATATATAGCTGAAATTTATCAAAACTTTTTAGATAATCCAGATGACAAAAATTTTGCTAGAGTAATAGTAGCTGATTATCTATTAGAATCTATCTACTTCTACAATGGATTTAATTTCTTCTACCTTTTAGCTAGTAGAAATAGAATGATGGGAACTTCTGATATAATTAGACTTATCAACAGAGATGAATTATCTCACATTGTTATCTTTCAACAGATGATAAAAGAGATACAAAATGAAAATCCTAATTTCTTTGATGAAAAGATTATTTATGAGATGTTTGAAAAAGCTGTTGAACAGGAGATAGCTTGGACTAATCATATAATCGGTGGAAATATTTTAGGAATTACTGAAAAAACTACTGAAAGTTACACTAAGTGGCTTGCTAATGAGAGATTAAAAAGTATAGGATTACAACCTCTATATGAAGGATATGAAAAAAATCCTTATAAACATTTAGAGAGATTTGCTGATACAGAAGGAGAGGGGAATGTAAAAGCTAACTTCTTTGAAGGAACTGTTACAAGTTATAATATGAGTTCTTCAGTTGAAGGTTGGGACGAATTCTAGTTATTACCTTCCTTGACTTTTTAAAAAATTTAATATATAATTAGGGCATTACTTTGGAATTTTTCCAATAATACCTAAAAATTAATAGCTACCTTTTATGGTAGCTTTTTTTCTAAATAGAAGGAGTTGACTCTATGTTTTTAATTGAAAAATTTATATCGCTTTCTCTACTTTCGCCTCTCCCTATAATTATTATCTTACTGTTTGTAGGAGTAGGAAATCTCTTTAAAAAAAGAAAAAAATCGGGATTAGTTTTAATTCTTATTAGTACATTTTTATATCTTGCATCTAGTGAAGTATTTATTGATAAAAAACTTTATGACCTTGAAAATAGTTATTCTATTATTTCAGAAAAGAATCTTGAAAAAGGAGAAGTCTATGTTTTACTTGGTGGTGGAATAATCACTACTACTGGAGAGGGAAATATTCCTGGCATTATGCCAGCTGTAAGAATTATGAAGACTGCTGAATATTATAAAAAATACCCTAAAAAAATCTATATCTCTGGTGGAAGTCCACTACAAAATCAAGAGAGTGAAAGCTCTGTCTATGCTAGAGAGTTAATCTCATTAGGAGTCAATTCTGAAGATATTATTGTTGAAGAAAATAGCAAAAATACAAATGAAAATGCTCTTTTTATAAAACAAGAATTGGAAAAGAATGGGATAAAAAATATTATTCTAATTACTTCAGCTTTTCATATGAAAAGAAGTATGTTTATCTTTGAAAAAAATTTAGATGGGGTAGAAATTATTCCTGCTCCTTGTAATTTTTTAGCTTCTAAAGAAAAAGAGAATTTTTTCTATTACATACCTAAATATTATAATCTTTTAAAATTTCAACTTTGGTTTTGGGAAACAATTGGAAATATTTATTATAAAATTAGATATTAAAATTGTTTAATAATAGAAAAAAGAGAAAATCTCTTTTCTCTTAATAAGATTAAAGTAATTTTCTCTTTTTAAATTCAAATATTAGTAGTTTTCTTTTCTAATTTCAAAGTAGCTTTGTGAGTAATTACATACTGGACAAACTTCTGGAGCCTTAGGTCCTACTACTAAGTGTCCACAAATACGGCATTCCCACATTACTTGTACTCCTTTATCAAATACTTTTTGCATCTCTACATTCTTTAATAGAGCACGATAACGCTCTTCGTGAGATTTTTCTATAGCAGCTACTTTACGGAATTTTTCTGCTAATTCAGGGAATCCCTCGTCTTCAGCATCTTTAGCAAATCTATCATACATATCTGTCCACTCATAATTTTCTCCCTCAGCAGCAGCTAATAAGTTTTCAGCTGTATTTCCAATATGTCCTAAAGCATCAAACCAAAGTCTTGCATGCTCTTGCTCATTTCTAGCTGTTGATAAGAAGATCTCTGCTAGTTGCTCATATCCTTCTCTTTTTGCTATTTCAGCAAAATAAGTATATTTATTTCTAGCTTGGCTCTCTCCAGCAAAAGCTTCCATTAGATTTTTTTCAGTTTTTGTTCCAGCATATTTATTTTCAGATTTTTTCTCCTCTTTTACTTCTTCAAATACAGAAGCTGGTTGCTTACAAATAGGACATTTAAAATCCTCAGTTAACTCTCCTTCATGGATATATCCACATACTGTACAACGATATTTTTTCATATTATTACCTCCTAAATCCTTTCTTCTATCTATATAATCTGTATGTAACATACTTTTTGCCAATTCACTTAATGGCTCTCCATAAAATTTTTCATAAAGTTCCATTAACTCTTTATTTTCATCACTTCTTCTTCTTTTCAACTCTCTATCTCTTGAATATAATCCTTCTATTCTCTTTTCACGAAGAGCATCTCCCTTTTCTAAAGTTCCTTTAGGTTGACCTCCTCCACCTATACATCCACCTGGACAAGTCATCACTTCTATAAAATGATACTCTTCATTTTCTCTTTTTATTTTTTCTATAAAATCTTTTGCTGACTTAGTTCCATAGATTACAGCTACTTTTAATTCTAAATCTTTTACTTTTACAATGGCTGTTTTAACATCTTTCATTCCACGTACTAGTTCAAAATTTAATAGTACCTCTGGGGCATCTTCACCAGTTATATATTTATAAGCTGTTCTTAAAGCTGCCTCCATAACTCCACCAGTATTTCCAAATATTACTCCAGCTCCAGAAGCTTCTCCCATAAGAGAATCATACTTGCTATCTTCTAAGGAAGAAAAATCAATTCCCTCTTCTTTTGCCCATTTAGCTAATTCTCTTGTAGTGATAACATAATCCATATCTCTCATACCTGGTATATCCAAATATCTTCCAGCAGCATTCATCTCTTCTCTACGAATTTCAAATTTCTTTGCTGTACAAGGTGTTACAGCTACATTTACAATTTTTTTAGGATCTATATTTTTCATCTTAGCAAAATATGTCTTTATAGTTGGACCTTGCATCCCTATTGGGCTTTTTGCTGACGATAAATTTTCTCTCATATCTGGCAGATATGTTTCTAAATATTTTATCCAAGATGGACAACAGCTTGTAAATTGTGGAAGTGGAGCAGTTTTTTTACTAACTCTCTCTATCAATTCCGAAGCTTCCTCTAATATTGTCATATCAGCAGCAAAGTTTGTATCTAATATATAATCTCCACCTAGTTTTCTAAGTAAAGATATCATCTTTCCTTCTAAAAATTTTCCATCCTCTTCTCCAAATTCCTCTCCTAAAGCTACTCTTACAGATGGAGATGTAGAGAATATTACAATTTTATCTGAATCTAAAATAGCTTTCTTTACGTCTTGATATTCATATTTCTCTATTATACTAGATGTTGGACAAACATTAGCACATTGACCACAGTTTATACATACAGCAATATTATTTGTATCTACTAACTTATATGTATTATGTACTCCAATATATTTTTCACATACTTCTTTACATTGACTACACTTAATACATAGAGACTCATTTCTCATTATTGATGGATTATCCAATTCTATTGGAACCCTTATATTTTCAGACAAATGCTTCATATTTTCTCCTTTTCTTTCTAAAAATAACCTTTACTTAATTTATAACAACTTTGTAATTAATACAATTATATAACTTTTTTTATATTTTTGCAAGTTTTTTCGATACAGCAAAAAAAGAGGCTCTCTGTCAAATGT
>OGFL01001870.1_pt1 | contig 12913 bp, 8 predicted proteins | sample 1570911 | NCBI WGS metagenome assembly OGFL01 (sample SAMEA2582050, study PRJEB24529) | metagenome | biome: Human gut stool | place: China | collected 2011 | reverse complement strand
GGAAAAGACCATTGTATTCGGTCTGACCGGCACAGGCTACTTCGATATGGTGGCATACGAAAAGTTTAATAACGGCGAAATGTCGGATGATATCCCTACCGATGCAGATTTGGAAATCGGCTTCAAGGGATTGCCCGATATCCCCGAAAAATAACTACGGCATTGCAATCGCAAACTAAGGCTTTGACTATAAAAGGTCAAAGCCTTTTTTATATCCGAAATCCACACATCAGAAAAGCGGCATGCTTACGCATGCCGCTCCCAATAAACAATCTGCTGTTTTATAAAATCGCGCCCTTGTTTGCCTTATGCAATCTCAGCAACCTTCGCTTCAATATCCGCATCCAAAGCGTCTACCTTATCCTGTGCCGCCTGCAGGTCATCCGCCTTCACGCCGATGTAGAATTTCAGCTTCGGCTCTGTACCGGAAGGGCGGATACATACCCATGTTCCATCCTCCAGTGTATAATGCAGTACATCCGAAACAGGCAGAGGGCTGCCGCTTTCCTCCCCCGTTTCCAGATTCCGGAACACCTGTGTCTGATAATCCTTTGCCATAACAACCTTGTAGCCGCCCAGCTCCTTCGGCGTATTTTCGCGGAAGGTTTTCATGATGCGCTGAATTCTTGCCATCCCCTCCAGACCCTTCATCGTCATGGATTTCACGCCATCGCGGTAATAGCCGTATGCTTCATACAGCTTCAGCAATGCTTCATACAGCGTCATGCCCTTTTCCTTATAGTAAGCTGCCATTTCGCAGACCAGAACTGCCGCATAAACGCCGTCCTTATCCCTTGCATAAGTCCCTGCCAGACAGCCATAGCTTTCCTCAAAGCCGAACAGATAGGTATGAGCGCCTGTTTCCTCAAAGCCCTTAATCTGCTCCCCGATGTATTTAAATCCGGTCAGCACATCAATTTTCCCCACGCCGTACGCTCTGCAAATGGGTGTAATCATTTCTGTGCTTACGATGGTTTTTACCACCACGCCGTTTGCAGGCAGTCTGCCCTGCTCCTTTCTCTGAGAAAGAATGTAATCCGTTGCCAGTGCGCCAACCATGTTGCCCGTCAGTGCAACAAAATTACCCTCGGAATCCTTCACCATCGCACCCATACGGTCACAGTCGGGGTCTGTCCCAATCAGCACATCCGCGTTCACCTCAGCCGCCAGCCTCCGCGCCAATGTGAACACCTTCGTGTCCTCCGGATTGGGGTAATCCACAGTAGAAAAGGAAGAATCCGGCAGCTCCTGCTCCTTTACGATAAATACATTTTTGAAGCCTGCCTTTGCCAGATTGCGGCGCACCGGCAGATTGCCGGAGCCATGCAGGGGCGTATAAACGATATTCAGCTTATCTCCCATTCTCGCAATCATTTCGGGGTTCATCAGCTGTGCCTGCACGTTTCTGTCAAACGCTTCGTCCACTTCCTCGCCGATGAGGCTATACAGCTTTTTCTCCACAGCCTCCGCCTTTTCCATCCGCTGAATCTGTCCGAAGTTTTCTACGGCGTTCACCTCTGTGATAATCCCCTTATCTCTGGGTGCAACCACCTGTGCGCCGTCCGCCCAGTATACCTTATAGCCGTTGTATTCGGGAGGGTTATGGCTTGCCGTCAGCACAACCCCTGCCGTACAGCCCAGCTCTCTCACCGCAAAGGAAAGCATGGGAACGGGGCGCAGAGAGGGATATACATACGCAGGAATCCCGTTTGCCGCAAAAATCAGCCCTGCCACCTCCGCAAATTCGGGAGACATGAAACGGGAATCGTATGCAATCGCAACGCCCTGCTTCTGTGTGCCTTCCTTTTTGATATAATTTGCCAGTCCCTGCGAAGCCTTCCCAACGGTATAGCGGTTCAGTCTGTTGCTGCCGTTGCCGATAATGCCGCGCAGACCGCCTGTCCCGAATTCCAGCTCCTTAAAGAACCGCTCCTTGATTTCGTTTTCGTCTGTAATGCCTCTCAGCTCTGCTTTTGTTTCCTCGTCGATAAAAGGATCATCCAGCCATTGCTGATATCTTACACGATAGTCTTCCATTCCTCTTTCCTCCTCGAATTTTATCTGAAGCCGTTTCGTCTTTATTCCATCGTTGCATGGATTGCCGCCGTTTGGGACGAAATCTGTATGCTCTGCTTATAGCTCTGATAGCCGCTCTTTTCCAGCATCACGTTATAAGAGCCATAGGGCAGATTTACCTGCATCGGTGCTACGCCGTATTCCTCGCCGTTGATATACACCCATGCGCCGTCTACATCCGCCGTAACGGTCAGTGTGCCATATTGCACATCCTTTTGCAGCTCCGCTGTCACATTCAGCGTGTCCTTATCCAGCGTCACATGCCGGCTCCATTCCGTATAGCCGTTTTTCAGGATAACCAAATCATATTCTCCCATCGGCAGCACCGCGGGGCTTTCCGCCGCCGCACCGTTGATGTAAAGCTTATAGTCCTTCACATTGGCATTGATGATGATAACGCCCATTTTTTCCTGCGCCTTGGAAAGGTCATAGACCGTTTCCTCGCCCGCCTCCACCACAACGGCATCCTTTCTGGTCTCAATATTCGAGCCGGTCACCGTTACGGTGTGGTGTCCCTCTGCTGCGGCAAGCTGCATCCCCTCTGTAAGCGGAACAGCCTCTGCCTCATCCAGTTGGATTTTGCCGTTTTTCACTGCATCCGTGTTTTCCACCACGATATACCCATGGTATGCCTGCACCTCAACCGACCAGACCGTATCCCCCACCAGCTTCAGCAGAAGCTCATCGCAGGGCGCTAGGTCTGCCGCATCAATTTCCTCTCCGTCATAGAAAAATACACTTTCCTTTTCATAGGAATAAGAAAGATTTTCTGCTTTATTCGTCAGCGTCCGCTTCTTGCGGTTGACGGTTAGTCCGGTCATCTCCTCTGTGCGGATGGCATTACTGCTGTAGTCCACGCTGATGAGCGTTTTGCCGTCCTCATCCAGCTCCGCCGCCAGAAGGTCGCCCTCCGCAAGGCTTGCCTTGGAAATCTTGCGTCCGCTTGCGTCCGTCATTTTTGTTTTCTCCGTCAGGAATACGGTTTTCCGCTCCTGCTCCGCAATATCATACGCCAGATATTCGCCGTTTCCGCGGTCTGTCTGAATCAGCAGGGGTGTCCCTGCCTCCTCCTCCGCAAGGGGTATTGTCTTGCTCGGGTGAAAGCTGCACCGCACCAGAGAAAACCCGATTCCGCATGCAAGCACCGCCAGAACAATTACCAGTGCAACCGTTTTTTTATTCAGCCCGAAGGATTCGCCCAAGGCAAAAATGCCGCGTCCCTCTCCTTCGTATTCCTCGTCATCATCCTCCCAATCGTCCTCCTCGGCTTCTTCCTCGGCAGACGCAGGGAAAACACCGTCCCTTCTTGTTTCGCCCAAGGCATCCTCCAGAGCATCCGCATCCTCCAAAGTATCCACAAGGGCATCCTCTGTATTTTCATCTGTTTCCGCAGGGTCGTCGAATCTTTCCGATTCAAACACATTCAGAAATTCGTTTGCGTCCCCCAGCTCGTCTGTTTCCTCTTTTTTCTTGATTTCCTTTACCTTATCATTTATCGCATCCAAACGAACAGTAGAGCCAAAGTCCTTCTCGTTTTCCTGAAAATGATATTTCTTCATCCTTTTCTCCTCCTTCGGGGAAAATTTTGCAGAGTTCTTCATCCTCTATTTTAATCCCTAGTCAGAGAAGTTGCAACAAAAAAAGTACTTCGCCCGGTGCGAAAGTACTCCTAATCACAGCGGAAGGGTTCGGGAAACAAAGAGTTTCCCGAGTAAAATCCGCAAAGGGGGCTTTGCCCACTTGAGGAAAACCGGGAGTTTCAAGGCTTTGCCGCCGGAACTCATCGGTTTATTCTTCTGTCCTGACAAGTCGAAATCCTGATTTCGACTTAGCGTGTTCTCCTAACAGCCGCCCGCAATCATGCTTTTCAGCCTCGTTCCGTTCAGCTCTTCCTTCGCCGCCGCCGCAAGCCGCTCTCGCATCGCAGGCGAGACACACGTTCTGCGCCGATTATAATATTCATTGATGAGCCGCAGAAATTTCTCCGGATACAGCAGCATCCCCTGCAATAAAATCATATCTCTCTCGGAAAGGGGGCAATGCCTGCCGTAACGCTCCAGCATAGCAGAAATCCCTGCCGCCGTCCCCTCCGTTTTCTTGAAATAGCGGCGGATATATGCCGCAAGGTCTGCCAATGGCAATTCTGCGATACATTTATCGAAATTCCCCACAAAAATCCTGCCATCCGTCTCCTGCCGCAGTGCCTCCCCCTTGTAGGCATTATGGCAGAAGCCGCCCTCCTGCGCCGTCCGTGCTATCGCCTCCGCATAGCCGCCCCTGCATAGCAGCTCCTCTGCCTCTGCCGCCCGCTCCATGTATGGCTCATAATATTGTAACAGCAATAAATCAATCGCGTCATAGCTGCCCCGTTTGTCATTCCTGCGGCGCACCTTCGCCAGCTCACTCCGCCGTTTGGCGTATAGCTGCGGCAGGCGGTTTTTCTCCCAGTGTGCCGCCTCGCTTGCAAGCCCCTTTGCCGCCGCATGCATCTCGCCTAAGGTTTCCGCCCCCTGCAAAAAGGTCTCCGCGCTGTCCTCCGCCAGTGTCCCCTGCGGCAGCACATCCTCCAGAATATAAAGCGCCCCGTCCTGCCGATAAAACGGCTCGCCCTCCAGTGTCGGGTAGCAGCGGCTGATGTTCGCAAAGCCGTTTTCCCTGAGCCGCTTTTTCACATCAAATGCAAGCCGCAGGCTGTCCGTACTGCCGCGCGGCTTTTTCAGCTCGCAAAGCCCCCTGTCTGTCCGGCAGACCAGACCTGTCCGCGTTCTTGTGCCATGGCGCAGCTGCAAGCCGTAGCCCTCTCGCATGATTTTTTCATAGATCTCCTCCATACTTCACTCCCCCTGTTTCACCGCGACCGAACATCGTCTCTGAAACATTCTATGGGGCAAGGGCAAAAAAAAGAACCATTCCCGACCGTACCGAGAATGGCTGTTATCCTTTAAAATATAAAATTATAAAATATAAAAACGGAATGAACCAACCCTGAGTTAATCCATCCCGCTTTTTTCAAGCTGCGCCTTTAGGGACTCGAACCCTAGACCCACTGATTAAGAGTCAGTTGCTCTACCAACTGAGCTAAAGGCGCATAATGTTTGTTTGCTTTGTTTTGCAATTCCTAACTGCAAGAGATATATTATCACGAACTTGTTCTCCTGTCAACAACATTTTTCAAATTTTTTAAAAAATAATTCTTTCACAAATTTTACATTTTCCTCTTGCACGCAACAGCCTTTTGTGTTATGGTTTGAATGTGAAAAATATAACGTGATTCTTCGGGGCAGGGTGCAATTCCCTACCGGCGGTAAAAGTCCGCGACCCTCAGGTATCTTGAAACGCGAAGTGCTGAAAGATGCGAAAGGCTGATATGGTGCAATTCCATAACCGACGGTAACAGTCCGGATGAGAGAAGAAACTTTGATGCTGTTCATGCGTACCTCGCATGAAAATTCGTTTGCGCGTGCAATGCCCCTTGGAATGTGTTCCGAGGGCTTTTTTATTGCAAAAATGCAGTGTCAATCGCAAGTCTTAAGAAGAATCCAATCAGAAAAATTGGAGGAATAAAACATGAAAACGAAATTCAAAACCAGAGATTTAACCATGATTGCCATGATGGGTGCCATCTGCTGCATCCTGCTGCATATTGATTTCCCGCTTCCCTTCCTGCCCCCCTTCATGAATTTTGATCTGGCAGGTCTGGTAGAAATCATCGGCGGCTTTGCCATGGGGCCTTTGCAGGCAGTCTGCATCATTCTGGTGAAAATCCTGCTGAAGCTGGCAACAGAGGGTACCTCCTCCGCATTTACGGGCGAGCTGCAAAACTTCCTGCTCAGCTGTGCGTATGTGCTGCCTCCCGTTATCATGTATCACCAGAAAAAATCTAAAAGAACCGCAATCATCGGTATGGTAATCGGCTCTGTTTTCACAGGCATCGTTGCCATCTTTACCAACCTGTATATCATCATTCCCTTCTATATGGCACTGATGGGACAGGATATGAGCTATTTCGTAGCCATGTGTACCGAGGTCAACCCTCTGATTTCCAATGTATTCACACTGGCAATCCTTGGGATTCTGCCCTTCAACCTGATTAAATGCGGCATCAACTCCGTTGGCGCAATGCTACTGTATAAGCACTTAAGCCCCATCATCCACGGCAATGCCTCTGCAAAAAATAAAAAGGCAAACATCATAAAGAAAGCGGACGAAACAAAAATCTGAGCATAAAAAACGAAGCGCAAAGGAGAAACAAACATGAAATTCAGCTTAGACAAAAACCTTACCTTTGAACAGGCAAAAGCCCTTTTCTTTGAACAGCTGGGTGATTGGAAGATTATGGCACTTGCCAGCAGTGTAAACGATTACGTTATGGTGCGCAACGTCAGCTGCCTGTTCTACAATGACAAAATCTATTTCAAAACAGACAAGGACTTCCGCAAAACAAAGCAGCTTTATGAAAACCCCAATGTTGCCCTCTGCTATGGCGGCATTCAGGTGGAAGGGACTGCGAAAAACTGCGGTCTGGTTGTGGATGAGCCCGGCAGAGTGTTTGAAGGCCTTTATAAAAAACACCTCTGGGGCAGCTACAATAAATACAGCCACGAGGATTCCGAAATCATCATCGAGGTAACCCCGAAATTCGTTGAGGTCTGGGATACCAGCGAGGATAACTACGCTTATCAGATTTTCATCGACTTCGATAAAAAAGAGGTTACGGTAAAGCCTTACGATAAGAAATAATTTCCGAAATCCATTGTATTATTTCCCCTATAGAAAAAAAGAGCATCTGTTCTCCGCAGATGTTCTTTTTTTGTATCAGAAATATTTTTATGGTATAATAAATGCAAAAATTTCCGAAAAGGAGGAGAAGCCTTGCAGAAGCTGAATATTGCCATTCCGCAGGACGCGGTCTGGATTCTGAATAAACTGAATGAGGGCGGTCACGAAGCGTATATCGTCGGAGGCTGTGTCCGCGATTCCATTCTGGGGCGCATGCCGCAGGATTGGGACATCACCACCTCCGCCCTGCCCGAGGAAACCAAGACCATCTTCGACCATACCTTTGATACGGGCATCAAGCATGGCACGATTACCGTCGTCCTGCATCATGAAAATTATGAGGTCACAACCTATCGCATCGACGGCGAATATGCCGACTGCCGCCATCCGGACGAGGTCTCCTTCACCAAAAAGCTGAATGAGGATTTGCTCCGCCGCGATTTTACCATGAACGCCATTGCCTATCACCCCAAGGAGGGCTTTCGCGACCCCTTCCATGGGCAGGAGGATATTGCCGCAGGCATGATCCGCGGCGTGGGTGAGCCGACAAAGCGCTTTCAGGAGGATGCCCTGCGGATGCTGCGCTGTGTGCGCTTTTCCGCGCAGCTTGGCTTTGCGATTGACCCCGAAACATGGGCGGCTCTCTGCGCCAATACGGCGCTGATTCAGAAAATCAGTGCGGAGCGAATTCGCGAGGAGCTGCAAAAGCTCTGGCTTGCCCCCTTTGCGAAAAAAATGCCCCTGCTCTGGGAAAGCGGTCTGCTCGCACAGATAGATGCGACCCTTTCCGCAAGCCTTATCGCAAACAGCCGGACCCTTTTGGAGGAAATTTCCCTTTGTCCGAAGGATAGTATTCTGCGGTGGTGCATTGTTTTGCAGCATTACCCCCTCGGCGAGGTGAAGGGCTTTTTAAGAGGTATGCGGCTCGATAACCACTCCATCAAGCGGATTTCCCTGCTTCTGGATGAGCTGTCCGCGGATTTGCCGACAGAGCCCTATCCGCTCCGCAAAAAGCTCAGCACCATCGGACAGGAGGCAACAGCGCAGCTTCTGCTTCTGCAAAGCATCCTGCGTCCCGCCTCTCCCCACGCCGAAACAAAAGCCGCCTTGGAAAAAATCCTTGCGGCAGGGGATTGCCTTTCTCTGAAAACCCTTGCCCTAACGGGACAGGATTTGATGGCACTCGGTGCGCCGCACGGCAAAATCCTAGGCACTATCCTTGCAGAGCTGCTGGATATCGTTCTGCGTGCGCCCGAAAAAAATACAAAAGAAACGCTGACAACGCTTGCACTTGCGCTGTTGGAAAAACGGTAAGGAGGAAACAGCCATGATTAGTGAAAAAGGATTTATTTTGGAAAACGGTACAGAAATGCCCTTCCTTGGTTTTGGCACCTATCTGGTGCAGGAGGAAAAAATCATTCTGGATGCCTTAGCATCCGGCTACCGTCATATCGACACCGCCAGAAGATACGAAAACGAAAAAATGATTGGCAACGCCCTACAGCAGTGCGGTATCCCCCGCAGAGAGCTGTTCCTGACCTCTAAGGTCTGGAAAACGGATTTGGGCTATGATAAAACTATGGCAAGCTTTGAAGCCTCCCTCAAGGATTTGCAGGTGCAGTATCTGGATTTGTTCCTCATTCATTGGCCCCTGCCCTTCCCCGGCGCGGATTGGAAGCCGCTGGTAACGGAAAGCTGGCGTGCGTTGGAGCGGCTTTATGATGAAGGCGCAGTGCGTGCCATCGGTGTCTGCAATTTCCTGCCGCAGCACCTCCTGCACGTTCTGAAAACCGCCAATACCGCCCCCATGATTGATCAGTTTGAATTTCACCCCGGCTATCCGCAGTATGAAACATTACAGTTCTGCCAGAGCCGCGGCATACAGGCGGAGGCATGGAGTCCCCTTGGCAGAGGGCGACTTCTGGAGGACCCTCTGGTTCTGGAGCTTGCGAAAAAATACGGCAAAAGTCCGGCGCAAATCTGTCTGCGCTTCTGCCTGCAAAATAATGTCCTGCCCCTGCCGAAATCCTCCGCACCACAGCGCATGAAGGCAAACCTCGATATCTTCGATTTCGAGATAGAGCAGGAGGATATCTATCGCCTGCTGACCATGCCCCAAACAGGCTGGTCGGGACTTCATCCGGAGCATTTTGAGTAAAGTCGAAATTATTTAGACAGAAGAATAACCTGATAGCGATTGTTTGCTCCATACAAAATCACTCGAAATTATTTGCAGCCGCTTGACTGGGTATTTTCCTTATAATAAAATAAAAATTGTCAAAAACAGCAAATTTTATCGAAAATCATTCATAGCAGAAAGGAAGGAACCTCATGAAAACACGCATACTCTCTTATCTTTTGGTGTTTTCCATGATACTCGCCCTTTTGCCTGCTTCCGCATTGGCAGAAGGAGAAAGTACCACAACGCCGTACGTCACCGCCACAGTGAAACACGCTTTGGACAGCAGCGGAGCGGAAACGGGGCAGATTACAGCGCAAATCGAAGCCTATCTGACGGATACGAAAAACCAATCCCACACCGTTAAGCCCTGCGATATCATCTTCTTGATAGAGCAATCCACCTTTATGAATACGCCAACCGATACAACGCAGTATGGGAAGGAGCGAGCGGATATTCTCAATTCCATGGAAAGTCTGCTGCAAAATCTTCCTACCCCCACCACAGGCGCACATCGGGTGGCAATCGCAGGCTTTGGGCGTATCAATAACAGCGGCTCATCCGATTCATACATCGAAAGTCAGCACCCCGGCACACAGCTATCTTCAACCCAAAACCCCAGCTTGAACACAGGCTATTATACCTGTGAAAACAATGCTCCTGACTTCCATTCCCAAAGCGGTTGGACAGAATGGGACAAAATCACAGGTTACGATGAAAAAACAACCCTGCCGGAGATGCCGGAAGGCTATCTTGCCAATGAAAGCTACGATAAAGTCTTTATGAGCATTGACGATGCAAAGAATGTCATTGATGTTGATAATATGGTATCCTGGCACGCAGGTGCCTCCCGTATGGATGCAGGTCTGCAAATCACAGAGCAGTTGGCAAAAATTGCACAAGCACACAAAGCAACCGGCAAGGACCGTAACCTTATCATCTTTGTTGCCGCCAGTTCTCTGCCCTATCAGAATAGCGCAGGCTTTCAGATTCTTCGTTCCGAAGCGGCACAGTCAGCGGCAAATGAATTAAAGGAAACCTATGGCGCAACCATCTTCGGCTTTGGTGACTTCCGTGCGCTGAACTTGCAAAACGGAATGTCCTCAGAGGATCAGCGTACAAAATTCAATGAAACCATGGCAGGAATCTGCGGCAATTCCAACACACAGGATGGCGCATCCTATTTCAAGGGCTTGAGCCAAGTGCATGATATTGATGCGGCGCTCAATGAACTGCTGATTCAGATTGACGCAAATGTCAATCCAAATGCGAAAAGCCTGCCTATCGATGTGAAGGACTTCCAAGAAAAATCCACAGAGCCTACCTCGCATATCTCGCATACTTGGAAAGAATTGAAAGAGAAACACCATATTCTTACAAGCAGTGCCATCAACGAAACTGCCTCTGTGGATTATTACCGCTTTACGGGGTATGATGCAAACAACAATCCGCAATTTGACACAACCCCCTATCTGCACATCGAGCGGAGCCTTTCCAATATCGGCAGTGGCGACAGTATTCAAACGGCACTCAGCCTTCAGCCGATTCCCCCTGCAAAAACAGAAGGGACTCCCTACGGCGTAAAAGCAGTGATTACCATTACCGATCCCGTCTGTGTGGACTATGAATGGGCAGGGCGTTGGACACCGGATTTCGCTCCGCCCGACCACGAGCACGCCATGCGTGGTGTGAAGCACAGCCCCGCAAATCCGGAACAAAATGAAACCACAAGCGACACCATGAAATTAAAATTTGACGGTTGGTACCGTCTTTGGGATGACAACATTGACCGCGAAGAGGACGGAAAGAAAACTTGGACGACGTATGACGGGAAAAAATACGTTGCCTATCAGGATAACGTATATGATGCCTTCGGCAGTGATTTAACCCTGTATGGGCGTTGGATTCCTTCCATTGATGTAAATTTCCAATGGATTGGCTCTGTCATCCCCGCAGATGCCACACCGCCTTCCACCGTTTCCCTTGCACTGAGCGAGGACGGAACCGCTTCCTTTACCCCCATCGTACCATCCCAAGAGGGGTATGAATTTGACGGCTGGTATAAGAATTCCGCCTGCACAGATCGTTATAACAAAAACGGCGAAACCCTAACAGCGAATACCACCCTTTACGGCCGTTGGACGAAAATCGGCACAAAAAAGGTTACCTTTACCGTTGTAAACGGCAGTTGGAATACGGAAAGCGATTGGTACAAAAATAACATCGGAAATACAGATGCAGATACAGCTACTGACACCATTACCGTCAATGTTCCCCTGCGCAACGGCAAAGGCACGCTGACACCCGATTTGGTTCCTCATGTAGATAATCAGGATATGACACCCGCAGATGACTACAAAGCACCCGGCACTTGGGGAGATAACGCCCCCGATACCAATGCGGATGCCATCACCGAGGACGGCGACTACGAATACACCTACACCTTCCCCGAAGCGAATACCTACACGATTACCTATCTTTGGGTACCCGGCACAGAGGTACCTGAGAATGTGCGCCTGCCTGCACAGCAGAAAAAGAATGAAGATGGCAACGGCACAAAGCCGAACTTTGAGATTGAAGGCGCACCCCTTACTGCTGAAACAGGGTGGACCTTTGATGGCTGGTATACGATAGATCACCCCAATCCAAACACTAAACCGATTACAGGCGAATATAACTTTGCTGGTAATGATACGAAAAACCTCACGCTTTACGGCAAATGGACACACGATCCCTGCACCGTAACCTTCTATGCGGACTACTTCCAGCCTGCACTGGGGCATTTTAATACAGATGGTTACTCAATAAGCTGTCCCGTTCCTTACGGTTCTACACTTGATACCGTTCCCACACCCGTCGCAGAGCTTACACACACCTACTACTTCGAGGGCTGGGCGGATGATTTTGAACCATCCGATACAGAGGGAGAGTAGGAGGATACAGAGGATACAGAGGATGCAGAGGACGCAGAGGACGCAGACGAGCCTGCGACCCATGCGGCGGATTCCTCTGCCGTCACAGGCACCTTCTACACCAGTAGGGACATTCAGGATATGACGATAAAGTCTGATTTGAATTTCGTGGCACAATGGTGGCCCATTGTTACCTTTGATGCCAACGACGGCAAGTGGGAGCTTGAGCCAGGCAAACCGAAGATACGCTATGCCCCCGTACCTGCAAACAAAAACCATATTGATTCCCTGCGTCCGCCCGTAAAGGAAGGCTACACCTTCCTTGAATGGTATGACACCTCCGGAAAACCCATTGATTTTAAAACCCAAACCTTCGATCGTGCGGAAACCGTTTATGCACACTGGGCAAAAAATGCCACCGTCACCTTCAAAATCGTAAACGGCTATTGGTCCGGCAGCTCCACAAAGGATAGAACGGTTCCCGTTGTGCTGTATCCGCAGGAAAATGGCTCTGCAAGCGGCACATTGCGTGCAAGCGATGTTCCTTCCATCATGATTCCTGCCGCAGGCTATGAAAACACCCCCGGTCATTGGGATGTGACACCAAATACCGAAGAAAACGGCATCAGCGGTGATGTCACCTACACCTATATCTTTGGCAAAAAGCACCACAGCAGCAGCAAAGACGAAAACAAGGACAAGGATAACAACAAAGAAAATAACAAAGAAAATAACAAAGACAACAATACCGGCGAAACCACGCCGACAAAGGTTCCCGATTTGCTCAACGGCAGCAATCATTTTGCTTATGTTGTAGGCTATAAAGACGGCAACGTAAGGCCGCAGGGCAACATCACCCGTGCGGAAACCGCCGCGATCTTCTTCCGCCTGCTGAAGGAGGAGGTACGCAGCGAAAACCTCAGCAAGCACAACGATTTTGCCGATGTAACAGAGGACAGCTGGTACC
>OGFL01001867.1_pt1 | contig 12929 bp, 12 predicted proteins | sample 1570911 | NCBI WGS metagenome assembly OGFL01 (sample SAMEA2582050, study PRJEB24529) | metagenome | biome: Human gut stool | place: China | collected 2011 | reverse complement strand
GTCAGCAAGAGCAAGGCCTCCTTGTCGGTTGATGACTTCATTATAGTACAGTACAAAAGAATTGTAAAATCCAAAATATTGATCGAAAGAATCAATGGAACAGAAGAGCAGGCCCGGCACAAAACAAAAACCGCCCGGCTGTTGCACCGAGCGGCGGAGGAAGCAATAAGAATTGTCAGAAAATCACAGGATGTCGATGTATTCACCGGCCAGCGCTTTGTTCATGCTGCGCACGGCGCAGAACTTGCCGCACATGCTGCAGGTGTCGCTGTGGTCATCTTCCGGCAGGCGGGCGTCGCGGATGGCTTTGGCGGTCTCGGGGTCCAGCGCACAGGCAAACTGTGCGTCCCAGTCCAGCACCCGGCGGGCGTCGCCCATCTTGTCGTCGATGTCGCGGGCATGGGGGATGCCCTTGGCGATGTCGGCGGCGTGGGCGGCGATCTTGGAAGCCACGATGCCCTGCTTGACGTCGTCCACATTGGGCAGAGCCAGATGCTCGGCAGGGGTGACGTAGCACAGGAAGGCTGCGCCGCTCATGGCTGCGACAGCGCCGCCGATGGCAGCGGTGATGTGGTCATAGCCGGGGGCGATGTCGGTGACGAGGGGGCCGAGGACGTAGAAAGGTGCGCCCATGCAGATGGTCTTCTGGATCTCCATGTTGGCGGCGACCTGGTTCAGAGGCACATGGCCCGGGCCTTCCACCATGACCTGGACGTTGTGCGCCCAGGCCCGCTTGGTCAGCTCGCCCAGACGCACCAGCTCTTCGATCTGGCAGACGTCGGTGGCGTCGGCGAGGCAGCCGGGGCGGCAGGCATCGCCCAGAGAGATGGTGACGTCGTGCTCTTCGCAGATGTCCAGGATCTCGTCAAAGTGCTCATAGAAGGGGTTCTCGTTGCCGGTCATGCACATCCATGCAAACACCAGCGAGCCGCCGCGGCTGACGATGTTCATCTTCCGCTTATGCTTGCGGATCTGCTCGATGGTCTTACGGGTGATGCCGCAGTGGAGGGTGACGAAGTCCACGCCGTCCTCTGCGTGCAGACGCACCACGTCGATGAAGTCCTGTGCCGTCAGGGTGGCGAGGTCGCGCTGGTAGTGGATGACCGAGTCGTACACCGGCACAGTGCCGATCATGACGGGGCATTCGTGGGTCAGCTTCTGACGGAAGGGCTGGGTATTGCCGTGGCTCGAGAGGTCCATGATGGCCTCTGCGCCCATGTTGACGGCGCTCATGACCTTCTGCATCTCGATGCTGTAGTCCTTGCAGTCGCGGGAGACGCCGAGGTTGACGTTGATCTTGGTGCGGAGCATGGAGCCGATGCCCTCGGGGTTCAGGCACTCGTGGTGCTTGTTGGCCGGGATGGCGACCTTGCCCTCAGCGACCAGCTGACGGATCTCTTCGACGGTGCGGTACTCCTTCTTGGCCACCGTTTCCATCTGGGGCGTGACGATGCCCTTGCGGGCGGCATCCATCTGTGTGGTGTAAGTCTGCATTTGAAAATCCTCCGAAAATACGCTCTCTTTATTTATGAACAGCGTCCGGGACGCCGTGCATCCAGTTTTCGACCCCGACGCCGCCCAGAGTGTGGTCCAGCGGGCCGGAGCCGCGGCCCAGATCGAGCTGTGCGTTCAGCGCGTCGGTCAGGTAAGCCTTGGCCCGGGCGATCGCTTCTTCCAGCGCAAACCCTTTGGCAAGGTTGGCCGCAATGGCACTGGACAGAGTGCAGCCGGTGCCGTGGGTGTTGGGGTTTGCGATACGCTTACCCGGAAACCAGATCTCCGTGCCATCCGGGAAGGTGAGCAGATCGTCGGCGTCGGTGTCACTGTGGCCGCCCTTGAGCAGGACGGCACAGCCGCAGTCGGCGGCGATGGCCCGGGCGGCGGCGCTCATGTCGGCACGGCCCGAGATGTGCAGGCCGGACAGCACTTCGGCCTCGTGCCGGTTGGGCGTGATGACCTCGGCCAGAGGAAACAGCTCCCGGCGCAGAGTGCGCACAGCATCCGATGCGATCAAATCAGAGCCGGAGGTGGCTACCATCACGGGGTCCACGACGATGTGCTCCGCCTTGTAAAAGCGGAGACGCTCGGCAATCGTCTCAATGAGCGGGGCAGAGGACACCATGCCGATCTTGACGGCGCAGGGGCGGATGTCGGTGAAGACGGCGTCTATCTGCTGGGCCAGAAACTCGGGGCTGACCTCGAAGATGCCGGATACGCCGGTGGTGTTCTGGGCCGTCAGGGCGGTGATGGCGCTCATGGCGAAGACGCCGTTCATGGTCATGGCTTTGAGGTCGGCCTGAATGCCGGCGCCGCCGCTGGAATCGCTGCCCGCGATGGTAAGTGCAGTTTTCATGGGTTTGCTCCTTTATCGCAAGTCAAGAAATTCGTGCAACATTCAAACAGCATATTTGCGATATGCAATTCAACGCTGTTGCTGTTGCATTAAAAAGTTGAATTGCTATAGATGATTTGTTCTGCCAGTGCCTTCAGCTCTTTGCACTCAGCCTCAATGTCCTCGGCGCTGAAGATCGCGCTCACGAGGGCCACGCCGTCCGCGCCGGAGCCTTTGAGCTTGAGGATATTGTCTTTATGGATGCCGCCGATGGCCACGACCGGCACATCCACGGAGTCGCAGATCTCTTTCAGTCTGCCCTCCGGCAGGACATCCACATCGGTTTTGGTGTGGGTGGAAAATGCCGCGCCGACGCCCAGATAGTCGGCGCCGTGGGCCACGGCCAGCTGTGCTTCCTCGACGGAATGGGCTGACACACCGATGATCATGTCAGGGCCGACTTTGGCGCGGACGTCCGCTGCGGCCATATCTTCCTGCCCGACATGGATGCCGTCGGCATGGCATTTTATAGCGATCTCAACGTTATCGTTGATGATGAAGGGTACGCCATAGCTGCGGCAGAGGGCGGAAAGCTCCATGGCTTCCTGCAAAAATGCCGCGTCGTCCAGCTCCTTTTCCCGCAGCTGGACGCAGGTGACGCCGCCTTTCAGCGCGTCTTCCACCTGCTGGCGGAGGGTCTCGCGGCCCGTCCACGCCCGGTCGGTGACGGCGTAGAGAAGCATGGTGTGTTTATCGCATTTCATAGCGTGCTCCTTCCTCGAGCTGTTCGGGGGTCATGTTGTAGACCGCGTCGATGATGTAATTGCGGTAGGTGGCGTTGCCGTCCAGCCTGGACAGGCGGCGGTGAGCTGCTTCGCCCGCAAGGCCCATGGCGCAGACCGCCGCGGCAGCGGCTTCCAGAGGCTTGTCCGGGTTGGCCGCACAGAATGCCGCCGTCAGGGCCGAGAGCTGACAGCCGGTGCCGGTGACGGCGCTCATCATGGGGTGGCCGTTGCGGATGCAGAAAGCCCGCTCTCCGTCGGCCACGATGTCGATGGCACCGGTGACGGCGACGACCGCCCCTGTGCGGGCCGCAAACGCTTTGGCGAATGCCACGGTCTTGTCCAGCGTCTCGTCCGTCACCTTGTCGGCGGCGTCGGCGTCCACGCCTTTTGTGGTGCCGCTGCCTGCCGCCAGCGTCCGGATCTCGGAGATGTTGCCCCGGATGACTGTGAACTTCACTTCCCGCAGGAGGCGCAGTGCCGTTTCGGTGCGCAGATGGGAAGCGCCTGCGCCCACGGGGTCCAGCACGACAGGACGGCCCAGCCGGTTGGCGGTGTGTCCCGCCAGCAGCATGGAGGGGATGGTGCGGCTGTTCAGCGTGCCGATGTTGAGGTTCAGCCCGGCACACAGCGAGGTGATGTCCTCGACCTCGGCGGCATCATCCGCCATGATGGGGGACGCCCCGCAGGCGAGGACGATGTTGGCACAGTCGTTGACGGTGACGTAGTTGGTGATGTTATGGACAAGCGGGCTTTTGGCCCGGACGTTGGCAAAGATGTTCCGAAACATGGCTTCTCCTTCGAATCAGCTCAGGCTGGCCTGCATGGCGCGGAGTGCGCCTGCGCGGGAAAGTGCGGCCAGCAGTGCGCCTGCAATGATGGCACCGCCGGCGGTGGAGACGAGGAAGGGGACGATGTAGGCGTAGAACGCGATGTCGCCGGCGCTCTTGCCCATCAGCAGGATGGCGACGGGGTAGGCGCACAGACCGCCGAGGATGGAGGTGCCGAACACCTCGCCCACGAGGGTGGGCAGCAGCTTATGGGTCTTGTGGAAGACGATGCCGCAGAGCAGTGCGCCGAACATGCTGCCGGGGAAAGCCATCAGACTGCCCAGACCCAGCAGGTTGCGCAGCAGGGAGGCAACGAAAGCCACGCCCACGCCGTAGTAAGGCCCCAGCAGGACAGCGCAGAGGATGTTGACCATGTGCTGCACAGGGGCGCATTTGCTGCCGAAGACCGGGAAGGAGAAGACGCTGCCCACGACAGCGACAGCGCAGAACATACCGGCGAGGGCCAGCTTTTTGGCAGAATAGTGTTTCATAGTGAGTGCTCCTTTTCAATAAAAAATAAGTGCAGGGGCAGACCGCCGCTCCCGCACACGAACAGACCCGGCACCCGCGCAGAGATGCCGGAAACGGAAGAAGCGGTCGAGGCTCACTGGCCTCCTCTCACGCCGGAACACGGCTTCCCATCGCATACAAAACCCCCGACTCAGGGCGCTCCCCCTCAGTTGGCAACAAAAAAAACAGGAGACGCCTTCTGCGGCGTCTCCTGTAAAAATCCATAAACGGTGTTATGACTTCCTACGGCGGCATTATCCGCATCAGGTGCAGAAACTGTCCGAAAACAATTTCTAAGGGTCGAAGTTCGAGAACTCCCTCTCAGCCTGCTTCTACAAGCTCCCCTGTATTTGTTTGTCGGGAGTATTCTACACCCATCGGGGATAAAATGCAAGGGTTTTCTTTTTTCGCGGCGCGTTTTGTGGTATACTGAAAAAAGCCCGCATTTGCAAAAAACGGGCAGATAAAGGAGATATGGCTTATGGGTCTTGTCAAAGCGGCATTGGGCGCAGCATCCGGCGTGATGGGCGACCAGTGGAAAGAATACTTTTACTGCAGTGCTCTCCCGGCGGAGGTGCTGGCTGTCAAGGGACAGAAGAAAGTTTCCGGGCGCTCTTCCAACCGCCGCGGCACCGAGAACATCATCACCGACGGCTCCATCGTGGCGGTGGCCGAGGGCCAGTGCGCCCTCATCGTGGAGCAGGGCAAGGTGGTGGACCTCTGCGCCGAGGCCGGCGAGTACACCTATAACACCGGCACCCAGCCCTCTCTGCTGAGCGAGGGTCTGGCCAAGAACATCGACGAAGTCTTTGCTGAGATCGGCAAGCGGTTCAGCTTCGGCGGTCAGGTTGCCACCGACCAGCGCATCTATTACATCAACACCAAGGAGCTGATGGGCAACAAGTACGGCACCCCCAGCCCCGTGCCGTTCCGCGTCGTGGACCAGCGTGCCGGCATCGACATCGATGTCAGCATCCGCTGCTTCGGCGAGTACAGCTACCGCATCGTCAACCCCATCCTGTTTTACACCAACGTCTGCGGAAATGTGGAAAACGAGTACACCCGTGACGCGCTGGAAGGCCAGATGCGCACCGAGATGATGACCGCATTGCAGCCCGCCTTTGCCCGCATCAGCGAGATGGGCATCCGCTACTCGGCTCTGCCCGGCCATACCACCGAGCTGGCCGAGGCCCTGAATCAGGAGCTGTCCGGCAAGTGGAGCAAGCTGCGCGGCATCGAGATCGTCTCCCTCGGCGTGTCCGGCGTCAAAGCCAGCGAAGAAGACGAGCAGATGATCAAGGAGCTGCAGCGCAGCGCCGCCTTTATGGACCCGACCCGCGCCGCCGCCCACATGGTGGGCGCACAGGCTTCGGCGATGCAGGCAGCGGCTTCCAATACCTCCGCCGGCCCGGCCATGGCCTTTATGGGCATGAATCAGGCCGCGGCTGCCGGCGGCATCAACGCCCAGGCCCTCTACCAGATGGGCGCACAGCAGCAGCCTGCCGCTGCTCCTGCCCCCGCAGCCGCCCCGGCGGCTGGCAGCTGGAGCTGCTCCTGCGGCCAGACCGGCAACACCGGCAAGTTCTGCACCGCCTGCGGCAAGCCCCGCCCCGAAGCAGGCTGGGTGTGCAGCTGCGGCGCACACAATACCGGCAAATTCTGCTCGGAGTGCGGTAAGCCCCGCCCGGCGGCCAAGTGTCCGAACTGCGGCTGGACCCCTGCCGACCCTGCCGACCCGCCCAAGTTCTGCCCCGAATGCGGCAAGCCTTTCGGAGCCTGAAAGGGGAACTGAGATATGGCAGAAAACACCACGAATTACCAATGCCCGGCCTGTACCGGCCCGCTGCGGTTCGACAGCGCCAGCGGAAAGCTCTGCTGTGATTACTGCGGCTCTACTTATGATGTGGCACAGGTCGAGGCTCTTTACGGCGAGAAGCAGGATCAGGCCGATAAGGCCGCCGAAGCCGCCGAAAAGGCCGCGTCCAGCGGCCCCGTCTGGGGGGAGATGGAGACGGGAGAGCTCAGCAGCCGCACCTGCACTTCCTGCGGCGCAGAGCTGGTCTGCGGCCCCGAAACAGCCGCCACCACCTGCCCCTACTGCGGCAACCCCACCGTGCTGGGCGGACAGCTTTCCGGCAAGCTCAAGCCGGAGTACATCATCCCCTTCCGGATGGACAAAAAGACCGCCATCGAGAACCTGAAGAAGTATTATAAGGGCAAAGCCTTCCTCCCCAAAGCCTTCAAAGAGTCCAACCACATCGAGGAGATCCAGGGCGTGTATGTGCCGTTCTGGCTCTACGATGGCCGGATGGAGGCCCGGGGCGCTTACAAGGCCGAGATCAGCGAGAGCCACCGTGAGGGCGACTACATTGTCACCACCACCAGGCACTTCGACGTGGCCCGCGTGGGCGACGCCGACTTTGTCCGGGTGCCGGTGGACGGCTCCAGCAAGATGCCGGACGCCCATATGGACGCCATCGAGCCCTTCGATTACAGCGACCTCAAGCCCTTCTCCACGGCCTACCTGCCCGGCTTTCTGGCGGACCGGTACGACGAGGACGACAAGAAGTGTGCTGCCCGCGTCCTGACCCGGATGAAGAACAGCACCGCTGCGGCCCTCCACGATACGCTGGGCGGCTACACCGGCGTCCAGACCCTCTCGGAGCAGCTCGACCCGCGGACGCTGGAACCCCACTACGCCCTGCTGCCGGTCTGGATGCTCCACACCCGCTGGAAGGAGCAGGACTTCCTCTTTGCGATGAACGGCCAGACCGGCAAGCTCATCGGCGATCTGCCCGTGGATAAGGGCAGGGTAGCTGCATGGTTTGCCGGCATCAGCATCCCGCTGATGATACTGACGGCTCTCATCATGCTGCTGTGAGAGGGGGAAACGGGAATATGAAATACTGCAAAAAACTGTTTGCCCTTCTGGCTGCGGCCCTGCTCTGCATGGCCCTGACCCTGCCGGCCGGGGCAGCGGCCCCGCTGGTGCGGGACGAGTGCGGCGTCTTTGACGCCGACACGCTGGCCGACCTCGAGGAGCAGGCCGAAAGCGCCTCTGACGGCCACGACGTGGATGTCTACTTCCTCGTGGTGGACGACATCGGCGATGCCGACCAGCGCGACTACGCGAAAAATTATTACATCTCCAACGGCCTCGGCTACGGCGACGAGCAGAGCGGCATCCTCTTCCTGCTGGCGGTCGGCTCCCGCAAGTACGTCACCATCACCTACGGCGAGGGCGTCACGGCTTTCACCGACTACCGCATCGAGCAGCAGGAGGACGAGATCGTCCCGCAGCTCTCCGATGAGGAATGGGCGGATGCCGCCTATACCTACATCGATATGTGCGACGATGCACTGGACTACTATGCCGACCATGGCGAGCCCATCGATGTGGATAACGACATCGGCCTGGAAGACCTGCTCATTGCCATGATCTTCCCTCTCGGCATTTCGGCGTTCATCTGCCTCATCCTCTACCACCGGATGAAGACGGCCCGGCAGAAAACGGAGGCCGACGAGTATATGCCCGGCTTCACCCTCCGGGTCAAGCGTGACCGCTACACCCACACCACCCGGGAGCGCACCTATGACCCGCCCCAGAAGGAGTCCCACTCCTCCGGCGGTTCGTCCGTCGATTCCGACGGCTTCGGAGGCTCGTCGGGCGGCTCGTTCTGAAGCATAAAAATAAAAACACCTCGCTGCATGACACAGCGGGGTGTTTTTATTTTCGCAGTCTCAGCCGAGGCTCACGCCCATCCGGCGGGCGACGGTGAGCAGCTCACAGCCCTCGGGGATGTTGCGGGTCTTACCGGCGATGTCCTCGAGGCGGTTGGCGACGACGCGGTTGTTGACCATGGCGACGGTGACGCCGTAGCGCTCCACTTCCACCAGCTTGGCGGCGTAGCTGCCGAACTCGGTGGCCAGCACACGGTCGTAGGCGCTGGGGCTGCCGCCGCGCTGCATATGGCCCGGGATGCAGACGCGGGTCTCCATGCCGGTCTTTTTCTGGACGGCGGCGGCGATGCGGTTGGTGGCGGTGACGCCGTAACCGGCTTCGGCGCGCTTTGCCATCCACTCTTTCCGCTTCATCTTGGCCTCTTCGGTGTTGATGGCACCCTCGGCCACGGCGATGATGGAGAAGTTGGAGCCTTTGCGGGCGCGGCGCTCCACAGCGGCGCAGACGCGGTCGATGTCGTAGGGCTGCTCGGGCAGCAGGATGATGTCAGCTCCGCCGGCGATGCCGGAGTAGAGGGTCAGCCAGCCGGCCTTGTTGCCCATGATCTCGATGCACATGACGCGGCTGTGGCTGCCGGCGGTGGTGTGGATGCGGTCGATGACCTCAGTGGCGATGTCCACGGCGGTGTGGAAGCCGAAGGTGACGTCGGTGCCGTAGATGTCGTTGTCGATGGTCTTGGGCAGGCCGATGATGTTCAGACCCTCCTGGGAGAGGAGGTTGGCCGTCTTGTGGGTGCCGTTGCCGCCGAGGCAGAGCAGACAGTCGAGCTTGGCGTCCTTGTAGGTCTTTTTCATGGCCGCGACCTTGTCGATCTTGTCCTCTTCCACCACGCGCATCAGCTTGAAGGGGGTGCGCTTGGTGCCGAGGATGGTGCCGCCCAGCGTCAGGATGCCGCGGAAATCGTCCTCGCACATCTCCTTGTATTCGCCGGTGATGAGGCCGTGGTAGCCATTCAGGATGCCCACGATCTCGACGTTCTCGCCGAACCGTGCATACAGGGCTTTGGCCACGCCGCGGATGGTGGCGTTCAGGCCGGGACAGTCGCCGCCGGAGGTCAGGATACCAACACGTTTTTTCATATCGAACAACCCTCGTTTCTTCCGTTCTCCCTCAGAGGGGGCAGGTGAATGATACTATAAGAGTATTCCCAAAGGGGGCGGGTGTCAAGAGCCGGGAACGAAAAAAGGCGTGAAAACGCAGAGGCAGAGAAGACAGAAAAAACATGGACGGAAAAATCAAAAAAAGTGGTTGACAAATGGAGGCGGAGGCTGTATAATATTCTTCGTCAGCGGCGCTTCGGTGCTGAGGGCGAAACCGAATAGTGGGGATTTGCATAGTGGTAGTGCGGTAGACTCTGACTCTACTTGTGGGAGTTCGATTCTCTCATCCCCAACCAGACCGCAGCCCATTGGGTTGCGGTATTTTCGGGGCATAGCGCAGTTGGTAGCGCGCCTCGTTCGGGACGAGGAGGCCGTGGGTTCAAATCCCGCTGCTCCGACTAAAAAAGACCGGTACACATTCGTGTGCCGGTCTTTTTCTATCTCCGCAGCGGGATTTGAACAGCAGCAGAGCCGACCGCCGCCAGCACAAAGCCGATTTTTGAGGTAAAGGTTCCGTTTTCGTTTTTCTGATGCATAATAAAACTCTCCGATTGTTTACAGATGTAAACATAGTATAACACAAAATAAAGCAAAAAGCCACTTACACTTTTCACAGGAAAAGCGGGAGCTTTTGACAGAAGTAACAAAACACTCGTCGGAATTTAGGGAAATTTATCAGTTATTCTCTTGCGCTCGGTGGATGGATATGGTATGATAGATGAGCGTGAAAAAGACAAGTGTCTTTTTAGGGAGGACAGACATCGCATGATAAAACCAAAGTATTATCTCGTGGAGCGCACCCTGCTGCCGGAGGTATTTCAGCGCGTGATCGAAGCGAATGAAGCCATCGCTTCGGGCAAGGCGGCTACGGCAAGCGAAGCGGCAAAGATCGCCGGTCTGTCGCGCAGTGCGTATTATAAATATAAGGACGGCGTTCGTCCTTTCTTTGAGGCGACCACCGACCGTATCGTCACCTACCATTTCATGCTGCACGATCAGCCGGGTGTTCTGTCGAGCATTCTCGGACTGATGGCACGCTCGGGTGCAAACCTGCTGACGGTGAACCAGTCCATTCCGATGAGAGGAATGGCGTCGGTCACTATTTCGGCCCGCACCGGTGAGATGAAATACTCATCCGAAGAGCTTGTGCACCGTGCAGAAGCAATGGAAGGCGTCAGCAAAGTGGAAATTCTGGCATCTGAATGACCGTCCGGCGGTATACAGAACGCTAATTTAACTGATGAAAGGAAATCAGCATATGATTAAAGTAGCAATCATGGGACACGGCACTGTCGGTTCGGGCGTATACGAGGTTTTTGATATGAACGCCGAAAAGATCGCCAAGACCGTTGGCGAGCCGGTTGAGGTAAAGTATGTCCTCGACCTGCGCGACTTCTCCTCTCTGCCGTATGGCAATAAATTTGTAACCGATTTCTCTGTCATCGAGAACGACCCCGAGGTAACGGTCGTTGCCGAGGTGATGGGCGGCGTGGGCGCTGCATATCAGTTCACCAAGCGCTGCCTTGAGGCCGGCAAGAGCGTATGCACCTCCAACAAGGAGTTGGTTGCTACCAAGGGTGAGGAGCTGCTCAAGATTGCCGAGGAGCATGGCGTAAACTACATGTTCGAGGCCTCTGTCGGCGGCGGCATTCCGGTCATCCGCCCGATGCTGCAGTGCCTGGCTGCCAACGAGTTTAACGAAATCTGTGGCATCCTGAACGGCACGACCAACTATATTCTCACCCAGATGATCCACAACGGTGTTACCTTTGCGGATGCGCTCAAGCAGGCACAGCTCAACGGCTATGCCGAGAAGGATCCGACCGCTGACATCGAGGGTCACGACGCCTGCCGCAAGATCTGCATTCTGTCCGACCTCGCTTACGGCGACAAGTTCGATCCGGATCAGGTTTCCTGCGAGGGCATCACCAAGATCACCCTCGAGGACGTAGCAAACGCCGACAAGCTGGGCTGCGTTATCAAGCTGCTGGGCCGTTCGGTCCGCTGCGAAGACGGCACCGCTTACGCTTATGTTGCACCGCATCTCATCCACAAGGAAAGCCCGCTGGCCGCTGTTGAGGACGTATTCAACGCCATCATGATCGACGGCAATGCGACCGGCGAGGTTATGTTCTACGGCAAGGGCGCCGGCAAGCTGGCGACCGCTTCCGCTGTTGTTGCCGATATGCTGGACAGCATCGAGCACAAGGACAACCGCCGCCGTATCTTCTGGGGCGATGGCTCCAAGAATCTGCTCCGTCCGCTGGATACCCTCCAGAGTGCATGGTACGTTCGCTTCAAGGGCGCACAGAAGGATGTTGAGGAGCTGCTGCCGGTTGAAAGTCTGACCGAGCCTGCTGAGGGCGTATTCGTGGTTCAGACCCGCAAGCTGTCCACCGCAGAGATGAACGCCGCAGCCGAAAATCTGAACGCACGCGGTGAAGTTCGTGCGGCAATGCGTATTCTGTAAAGGAGAGAAATACAATGGTTCGTGTAACCGTCCCTGCTACGAGCGCCAATATGGGCTCGGGCTATGACAGCATCGGCATTGCGCTCGAGCTGTACAACGTGATCGACCTCGCAGAGAACGATCATATTGATATTTCGGATAAAAATGGTCAGTACGTCCCGCAGGACGAGAGCAACCTGATCTATCAGTGTGCAAAGCGCGTCTACGACGAGTGCGGCAAGCCGCTTTCCGGCTTGACCATCGTTGAGGACTGCGCTATCCCGCAGACCCGCGGCCTTGGCTCGTCCTCGGCGTGCACGGTTGCGGGCATCATGGGTGCAAACATGCTGCTCGGTGAGCCGCTCGACCGCAACGCGGTCATTGATCTGGCGGCTACCATCGAGGGTCATCCGGATAACTCCACACCGGCGATCCTCGGCGGCTTCTGCGTGGCGCTGCTCGAAAACGGCCATGTGCATCACGTTCGTGTGCCGGTTCACGGCGCGATCGACTTCGTGGTATTCATTCCGGATTTCCAGCTGTCCACCGAAAAGGCGCGTGCGGCGCTGCCCAAGACTATCGACCATCACGATGCGGTTTACAATCTGGCGCGCGCAGCGCTGCTCGCGGGCAGCCTGACCACCGGCAAGCTGGAAAACCTTGATGTGGCAACCGGTGACTGTCTGCACCAGCCGTACCGTTTCGGTCTGATTGAAAACGGTGAGGACATCGTGCGTGAGGCCAAGAAGCTGGGCGCACTCGGCGCTTTCATTTCCGGCGCAGGCCCGTCCATCGTGGCGATCGTGTACAAGGGCGACCGCGACTACATCACCCGTGCACAGGAGCTGTGCGAGAAGCTGTATCCGCACTGGAAGGCCGTACAGCTGCGCTGTGATGAGGTCGGTGCGACCGTAAAACGACTGTAATAGGGGACGGATGAGTGCTCTCGTCCGTGTATATAAGGAGGAAACATAGTTAGTATGAGTCTTATTGTGCAAAAGTTCGGCGGCACTTCGGTTGCCAACACCGAGCGACTGAAGAATGTTGCGGACATTGTTACCAAGACCGCACAGGCAGGCAATCAGGTTGTTGTAGTTGTATCCGCGCAGGGCGATACCACGGATGATCTGATCGTAAAGGCTGCCGAGCTGAACGACCGTCCTTCTAAGCGTGAGATGGACGTT
>OGFL01001862.1_pt1 | contig 12969 bp, 8 predicted proteins | sample 1570911 | NCBI WGS metagenome assembly OGFL01 (sample SAMEA2582050, study PRJEB24529) | metagenome | biome: Human gut stool | place: China | collected 2011 | reverse complement strand
TGTGCCGGAAAACGAACTACAAGGGCAGGCATCTTATCAGAAAGAATTGGCCATCGGAGATCAGGCAATGGAAGTCCACATTGAGTTCCGACAAAAAGAAGCTAAGGAAGATGCGATTGAACAGCCAGTGGAAGAGGAAAAGGCGCAAAATCTGGATCCTGCTTTATCGGAAGAAAAAGACACCGGAAAACAGGAAACAGAATCGGATCCGGTAAAACCGAAAAAACAGAAAGAGACTTCTAAGCAGGAATCTAAGGAAGAGAAAACAGAGACAAAGGAAACTACGGATCCGGATGCAGACAGGAAAGCATTGACAAAAGAGGGAACTAACGAGACTTCGGATATGGAAGCATTGTTCGGACCGAAAGAGGGCGAAGAAGATACCCGGCTTTCTGCACAGGCATGGAAGCGCACGCAGCAACGTGTAGGAACGGATCGATCTGCCTATGCAGATTATACAGGATCGCGGGAATGGCATGATGTGACCATCGGAACCAATGATGATTCCGGTCATGTGATCTGGCAGTGGACGGAGGGAAAACTTTACGTTGGCGGTCGGCTGACTTTCTGTATGGATGCAACGACCAGTTTCTATGAGGGAGTACAGTATACGCCAACCGATATGACAGCATTGGGACTAAATCAGGATATGGTGACACGTCTTGCGTTATATCAGGAGTATATCTATAACCAGAGAAGTGATCTGGATGACTTGGGACGCTACATGTATACACAAATGCTGATCTGGAGAGATTTGAACCAGTTCTTAGGTTGGGGATGGCCAAATATCCATATCTTTGAAGCGGATTATTGGTGGGCGTCCGTGGATGTACAGAATCAGATCCTGGCAGAAGCAGTTGCCTGGGTGAATGAACAACAGCAGAGCGGACGTTATACCGGGCATGGAGAGTTTTTCGTCCATGCATACAGTCAGGCACAGGCTTTGTTCTGGCTGGAAGAAAACAACGGTGGGATTGAACTGTATAAGAGTTCTGCAAAGCCGGAGATCACGGACGGAAACAGTGCTTATTCTTTAGAGGGGGCGCAGTATGGTGTGTATCGTGATGGAGGAGATTATGTCAATCCGGATGCAGTCATTACCACCGATGTGAATGGCTATGGCTGGGTGGATGGACTGCCGGTAGGAAATTACTGGATCAAAGAGCTGAAAGCACCGCCGGGGTATGCCTTAAATCCGGCATGGTCTGATACAACCATTGCAGTACCCGGGGGTTCGTATGTTACCTATAATACTTCGGATGTTCCAATAAATGACCCAATAACAATTGTGCTGGGAAAAGTGGATGCGGATAAAACTTCTGGTATGTCTGAAGCGGAACTGAAAAAGCTGGAGGGCGCACAGTTTGAAGTGAAATATTATGCGGTGGATCCCAATGTGTACAATTCAGATCCAGGTGCTTCCGGAGTGAAAGCAGAACGTTCGTGGGTATTACAAACAAAATACGATAGTGTTACTAAAAATGTAGTAGCTAAAATGGATAAATCCCATAAAGTATCTGGTGATGAATTTTATACGAATGATAGAAACTTTCCGTTTTTTCCAATTGGAGTCATCACAATTCGGGAAATTAAAGCCCCAAAAGGATATTTAGTCAACGATGAAGTATTTGTGCGGAAAGTAACAGAGGATGGGGCAGATAATGAAGAAGTAAATACTTACAATGCACCGACTGTAAAAGAAACCGCTCAAAAGATGCAGATCCGTTTGCAAAAGGTTGACAAGGAAACCGGAAAAGGGGAAGCACAGGGAACGGCAACCTTAAAAGGTGCGAAGTATGAGATCCGGAATGCCAAAGATGAAGTGGTGGAGACGCTGACGACAGATGAAAAAGGAAAAGCAACATCCAAAGAGCTGCCGATCGCGACTTACACGGTGAAAGAGACGAAAGCATCCAACGGGTACATTCTGGATGAGAAGACCTATACCGTCAAAGGAGAAGCGACGGATTCTGTAACCCGGGTTTTCCAATATGATGTCAAGAGTCAGGAAACCCCACAGAAGATCCAGATTGAATTAAGCAAACTGGACAGCGAAACCAACAAAGGGGAAGCTCAGGGAGCAGCTACTTTGAAAGGTGCGGTATATGAGGTACGCAATTCCAAGAATGAAGTGGTTGATACCCTGACCACGGATGAAAAGGGAAAAGCCGTTTCCAAGGAACTTTTACCGGGCAAGTATACGGTGAAAGAGACAAAGGCGTCTAACGGGTATCTCGTGGATGAAAATACCTATACGGTGGACGGAAATATCAAAGATTCAACAAACCGTGTATTCAAGTATAAAGTCACCAGCGGGGAAGACATCATCCGCGGTGATGTGGAGATCATCAAGCTGAAAGAGAATCAGGACGAAGACAATGATACCTTGCAGGGACTGGAGGGTGTGGAATTTACTTTTACGTCCAAAACGACCGGAAAAGAAGTCCTGAAGATCGTGACGGATAAATATGGTTTTGCTACGACAAAATCCAAAGACCATCCCCGTGGCGGTCTGGTATATGACACCTATATTGTGACGGAAACCAAGTGCCCGGAGGGACTGAAACCGATCGAACCTTTTGAAGTTACGATCAAAGACGAGGGTGTGACATTAAAAGGAATCTACAAAGAGGACAAGCTGATCGTTAGTCCGGTAAGCGTTGTAAAGGTAGATGCATCTACCGGGAAAGTGATCCCGGTTGCAGACACCGAGTTCCGGATCCTGGATGAAAATAAAAAGCCGATCACAATGACCACCCATTATCCGAATGAAGTGGTGCATGAAACCTTTAAGACGGATAAAAATGGTCAGTTTACACTTCCGGAAAAGCTGAAATATGGAACGTACTATCTGGAAGAAGTAAACGCACCGGACGGGTATCTGAAAGGGGAATTGCTGCAGTTTAAAGTCACAGAGGGAGCAACATGGGATCACCCGTTGATTGTGAAATACAGTGACGAAAATGTGATGGGAAAGATCCGCATCCAGAAGAAAGATTCGGAGACCGGGGAAGCCCTGGCAAATGCAGTATTTGACATTGTAGCGGCAGAAGACATCATCACCCCGGATGGAACCATCCGTCTGCAAAAAGGAGAAGTAGCGGAAACACTGACGACTGGAAAAGACGGAAGCGCGATTAGTAAGGAGCTGTTCCTTGGAACCTATCTGGTGAAAGAAACCAAACAGCCGGAGGGATATCTTCTCAATAAAAAAGAATATGAGATCACATTAAAGTATCAGGATCAGGAAACTCCGGTCGTAGAAGCAGCGGTGGAGATCCCGAATGCTCCAACGAAGATCCAGATCGTAAAAACAGAAAAGGGCACAGACAAGCCCATAGCAGGAGCCAAATTCCAGATCTGGAACAAAGCTATGTTTGAAGCGGCAGAATCCGAGGATCAGGCAATGGCACTTAAAGAAACCTACACAACGGATGAAAAAGGATGCATCGAATTGAAATATCTTGCACCGGGAACTTACTGTATACAGGAAGTGGAAGCGGCGCCGGGATTTGTTCTGGATGATACGGTGCGGGAAATGACCATTGAAAAGGATGGACGTGTGGATGGAGAAAAGATCGGCAGGCTGGACGTGGAGAACGACTATACCAAGATGGAATTTATCAAGTATGATGCGACGACGAAAAAGCCGGTTGCCGGAGGAACGTTCCAAGTAACCGATCTGAATGGAACCGTGTTGGATGAGTGGGATGGAACAAAAGAACCACATACAATGGATCATCTGGTTGTTGGACAGGAATATATCTTCAAAGAAGTAAAAGCACCAAACGGGTATCTGCTTGCAGAGGATGTCCACTTTGTTGTGGAGCAGACAGGAAAGCTGCAGACCATTGAAATGTACGATGAAAATGTGATGGGGCAGATCACCATCCGGAAGACGGATGCCAATACTGACCAAGGGCTGAAAGATGCCGAATTTACCATCACCGCATCGGAAGACATTGTGACGCCGGATGGAACGGTACAGGTGAAAAAGGGCGAGATTGCAGACACGATCACCACGGGTGAGGATGGAGTTGCAGTCAGTAAAAAGCTGTTTTTAGGAAATTATGTGGTCAAAGAATCCAAACAGCCAAGTGGATATGTGCTGGAGGATAAGGAATATCCGGTGGAATTGAAGTACAAGGATGAAAAAACGGATTTGATCACGGAAGAACTTGCCGTAGAAAACAAACCGACGGTGATCCGGCTGTTAAAGGTGGATCAGGAAACCGGAAAAGCAATGGCAGGCGTCCAGTTTGAGATCTGGAAGAAGAACGTACCGGAATCCGGTACGGAAAAGGAAGACCATGTGATCCAGACAACGGATGAAAATGGGGAGATCAGGATCGAACGGTTTGCACCGGGAACGTATTGTTTCCAAGAGCATCAGACGTTACCGGGATATGTGCTGGATGAAACCATCCATGAGGTGACCATTTCCAAAGATGGAACCATTGACGGAAAGACCGTGGCGGTACTGAAGCTGAAGAACGTCCCGACCAAGCTGGTCAAAACGACGGCAAAGGATCAGGACACCCAGACCCACGAAGCAATCCCGAAAAAAGAAACAACACTGGTAGACACCGTAGAATTTCAGGATCTTCAGATTGGGCAGGAATACACCATCAAGGGAACGCTGATGGACAAAGCAACCGGAAAACCGCTTCTGATCAACGGAAAAGAAGTGACAGCAGAAACGACCTTTACAGCAAAAGAGAAAGACGGAACCGTGGATGTCGTCTTTACGTTTGATGCTTCTGCATTAAAAGGAAAACAGATCGTGGTCTTTGAAAAAGTCTTTATTGAGGAGAAAGAAATCCTGGCACATGAAGATCTGGAAGACCAGGGGCAGACGGTAGAATTTCCGGACAGCAGTATCGGAACGACAGCAAAGGATCAGGAAAGCGGAACCCATGAGGGAATCGCGAAGAAAGACGTGACCATTGTTGATACAGTTTCCTACAAGAACCTGATCGTTGGACAGGAGTACACGGTAAAAGGAAAACTGATGCTCAAAGAAACCGGGGAACCGCTCCGGATCGATGGGAAAGAAGTCACAGCAGAGACGACATTTGTGCCGGAAGAAGCAGACGGCAGTGTAGATATGAAATTTACGTTCGATGCCTCCGCACTGAATAAGAAGAGCGTGGTCGTGTTTGAGAAAGTTTATGCGGATGAAACCGAGGTTGCAGCCCATGAAGAACTTGAGGATGACGGGCAGACGGTGAAATATAAAATTGGAAAAGTCACCGTGGATATGCCGGACAAGCCGGGAGAGGGACAGGGATCCCCACCGGTTAAGACGGGAGACGCGCTGGGAGGCGTGTGGCTTCTTTTGTTCGCAGCCTTTGGCTGCATGGCTGTGATCGGAGTTGTTCTTTACCGCAGGAAGAGAAAGGAAGCACAGGATGAGGAGTAGAAAAGGCAAGATGAGGTCTGTATTTTCTTTTTTACTGGTGTGTTCTCTTCTTGTGCCGATACAGGCACGGGCGGCAGAAACCGTAACGAGAGAGAAAACGTTTCAGACGGAGGAAAATTCGGAAGAAGCATTTGCACAGCAGTCCGGGATCGCAGATCTGGTGGAAGAGGATGGAAAAACGTATGAATTGCAAGATGTTTCCTATGAGGTACTTGAGAAAAAGTACCTCGGGAACGTCAAAAAAGTGACAGACAGCGAAGTGATGGCGGAAGGAACTGCATATGAGCCGCCGAAAACGCTTCGTGAGGGAAACCTCACCTATACACTGAAAAAAACAGAAAAACAGGAGCGTTCCATTGAGGGGGAATATACCCAGCCGGTTTCTGCGTTCGATGAGTATGACCATCCCGTAGGAGCCGGAGACGTTCCGCAGACAAAGACCGTTTCGGTTTTGAACCAGAAAACGGGGCAGAATCAGGACGTGGTTTGTACATTCAGTGGAATTTCCACAGCTGGGACGGCGGTGCGGGAGAACCAGATCACCATCACTTTTCAGGAGTATGATGCTTCGGTGTATGAGTGGAATGGGAACCTGCTTCCTCGAAATGATGAGGTTCCGCCCCTTGCCGGATATGAAAGCCAGCTTTTGGAAAGTGTAGGCGCAGCAGAGGGAAGCCAGGTCACCGGGCTTTCCTGGGTAGGGGAACCGTATGAAGCAGAGGGCGTGCTTTATCGGGATGCGGTGGCAACGGTCCAACAGGTGGTGACCCTTTACCGGGCAGACTACCATGGACAGATCCATGAGGCAGAACAAAAAGGTGTGGTATACCGAAATACTTATGAAGCACCGGATCCACAAGGTGAGATCCAGTATACAGTAAAGGCAACAGCAGAATATACGCAGATGTCAGATCCATGGATCGCGTATCTTCTTACAGGTGCAGGAATCGCAATTTTCATTGGGGCGGTTGTCTTAATCTTAATTTTATTATCAAGAAAAAAACAAAAGGATTAGGATGTTTCCGAAACAGGAGACCGAAATCAGAAGAGGAGCGCGTATATGGCAAATTTATCAAATTTGGTTATGAACTTTTTACAAAGTCAGATCTTTCCATTTGTAGTGACATTTATCATTGTAGGACTCGTTGTGGGAGGACTGGCATTGATGGCTGGTCAGCGAGCACGAGATTGGGCAAAAGGGCATTTGGCATTTGTGATTATCGGATCGGCAGTTGTGTATACAGCAACGAGTATTGGACAGGATATTGCAGCCTCGTTTGGCTGGTAAAGATTTGCCTTGCGGTGGGGAGGGGGTTCCCCTCCCCGACCGTAGCTGCGAAAGCAACAAGGTGATTGAAAGAAAAAACAAGGGGGGTACAGGAAGATGAAAAAAACAAGGCAGACTTCAGATTTAAAAGTCGGGCAAAAGGTATGGGTAGATAATCTGGAGGAAGACCGATTGGAAACATGGACGGTGAAAAAGGTGACGAGAAAGTATGTCTCTGCGGCGAATCAGGAAAAGGAAGTCTTTCGATTTCATGAAGAAGATGGTGAATTTGTATTTGTAGACAAAGGAACAGATTTCATAAGTTATGTTCTTTATAAAAATGAGAAAGAGGCAAAAAGGGGAAGAAAGAAAGGAGCTTCTACAATAGAATTATTTTTTTACCTTGGATTACTGATCGGTACCTTTGTTTTGGAATGGATGCATCTGAAAATCCCATATTTGCATTTCGTTCGGATTCTGATTTTAGCAGTCATGGGTGTGAGATTTTTTTACACTGCTTGTATTTTGGATCGAAGTCAGGAGAATTGGGATGATAAAGGGTTTATCTTTACAAGCATTATCTTTTTTTTGAACTTAGTTCTGTTTGATGATCCGACGTCGTCAATTGATTCATTTTTGGTATTCGCAGTTGGAATGGTATATGGTCTGGTTGCATTTATATGGCTGTACTTAAAAATAATACAGGGAATAAGGTGGTTATTCGATGAACATTGAGGAAAGAAGTTGGATTTTAAGTAGGAGAATGAACGAGGGAGGAGAGGTGTGAATGAACAGTCAGATAAAAGTCGGGCAAAAGGTATGGGTAGATAATCTGGAGAAAGACCGAGTGGAAAAATGGATCGTAAAAGCGGTGACGATCAATTCAGTTACTGTGGAAAATAAGAAGTCGAAAGGAACTCTTCAGTTTTATGAAAAAGGCGGACGAATGGTACTGATAAATGAGGAAACAAATCTTATAAGTTCTGTGCTTTATAAGAAACGAAGAAGCGCAAAAATAGCACTACGGAAGCGGTGTGGTATTTCTGATTTGGATATTGTATTTTATATTTTCCTCATTTATTCATTTTTGGATCTTAGAAATGGAAATCCGATTTTCATTGAGAAAAACAAGATTTGGATGCCTGTTTTAGTGGTTATATGTGTACGACATATTTATATTTCTATTATGGGGTACCTCTCTCGATGGGAGGACAAAATCTTTCTTCTTATATCGATCATAGGCAGGCTGATTCTTGCTATAAAAGGGGATGCTTCTCATGAGTATATGTTGAACTATTTGATCGTGCAAATGATTATCATGTACCTGTGGCTGATGTCAAAAGCATATCGGGGATTACAATGGGTATCAAGCCAACAACAGGAAAAGAAATGATGGTGGATCTGACAGTTAGAAGCGAGCCAAATGCAGAGGAGAAAATGCAGGGATGAACGAACAAATTAAAAAATTGAAAGTCGGGCAAAAGGTATGGGTAGATAATCTGGAGAAAGACCGACTGGAAAAATGGATCATAAAATCGGTGACGATCAACTCGGTTACTGTGGAAAATAAGAAGTCGAAAGAAGTCTTTCGATTTTATGAAAAAGGTGGACAGTTTTTACTGAAAAACAGGGAAACAAACCTTGTAAGTCATGTGCTATATACAAAGCGAAGAACGGCGAAAAAGGAGAGAAGAAAGAAACGGTGCATCTCTATAAGAGAATGGCTCTTTTTCGTCGGATTAATGATCGGCACACTTATTTTGGAGTGGATGCAGTTGGAAATTCCATATTTGTATTTGATTCAGCTTTGTATTTTGACAGTCATGGATGTGAAATTCTTTTTCAACGTTTTTATTTTGAATCAGGGTAAGAAGTTTGGCGGTGATAAAGATTATATTGTTTTCAATCTTACCTTTTTATTGGAATTGATTCTGATTGAGAATCCGAATACATCGATGGATACCCTTTTTTTAATCTCAGGCGGAATCGCATATGTCCTGTCTACCTTTTTATGGCTGCTCCGAAAAGTGCTTGAGGGAATCCTGTATTTATTAGGAGATGAATGAACAGGGGAGCGAAATTGAGTTTTGTTGTTTGGGCTGGCGGTATTCGCTTTTCCTTAAGAAATACGTTGCTAAGAATGGAAGAACAGGAGAAAGAGAAGTTTGATGAAACATTTTCCGATAAATAAAGAAAAAATGAAAAAGAGCCTGGTGGATCCGATGCAGGAAAAAGACCGTTTGATGAAGATGGAGCATCTGCTGTCCAACAATTATGTGATCGCAGGAATGCTGATTGTCATTGATCTGCTGTTGTTCTTTGCCTTGAACTATGTCTCCCATTTGCTGGTGTCCTTGCCGGGGTATCTGTTAAAACGGATCACTACGACGGAACTGTTTTCTCTTCGGTATCTGTTTCCGGCGGTTGCTTCGACCAGTGGGTTTCTGGTGTTTGTGTTCGTGGCGATGGTCGTGGATGTGATTCTGGTGGTACGGATCAAGATTGCCTGGGGAGAAGAGAACTTCAATGTGGGGCAGAAAGGACGACAGCGGTTTACGACTCCGGAAGAAATCAAAGAACAGTATCTGGAGATCGATCCGTTGGAGACCAGATACCCGGGGGAACCGGGAATCCTGGTTGCACGGATTGAAGACCGATTTTATATCGATACCAGCGTAGTCAACAACCTGATCCTTGGAATCACACGTTCCGGAAAAGGGGAATTGCTTGCAAAAACAAGTATAGAGATTTACAGCCGGGCGATGCATCAGCCCAGTCTGGTCATCAACGATCCGAAACTGGAGCATTATAAAGTGTTTGCTCCGGTATTGGAACAGCGCGGGTACAAAGTCTTTCTATTAAATGCATCCAACCCAGTGCTGTCGATGGGATTTAATCTTCTGACCATTGCGGTGAAATACTATAAAAAGAAAGAGTATGACGCGGCAGAAATGGTGGTCAATTCGATTTCTTATTCGTATTTCAATGTAGAAAAAGCGACAGGTGATATGACCTATTTTACCAATGCGGCGTCGGATCTGTTTGCAGCCATGTCTTTAGCGACCATTGAGGATGCGCTCCGTGCAGATGAAGAGGAGAATGCAGTCCGGCTGAATGAATGGAAACGGCTGGATCCGGAAGAGAAGCAGGCACATCCATTCCGATATCGGAATGACAATGAAAAGACCATCAACTTATACAGCATGATCGTAAACTTTCAGGAACTGGTATCGGAGCCGATCACAAAGGATGGAAGACTTACCAGGCTGGATCAGTTCTTTGAAGACCGTCCAAGGACAGACCGGGCACGGCTGAAATATCTGACGACCTATGTTTCCCCGGGAAAGACCAAATCCGGTGTGTTTGCGGAAATGCTGCGGGAATTGAGCATTTTTACCTTACAAAACGTAGCGCGGATGACAGCGGAAAGTTCTTTGGATATGGAAGAAATCGGGTTTGGGAAACAGCCCATAGCGGTGTTTCTGGCAACGCCCGCGTACGATTCTTCCCTGTATAAGCTGCCCGTGATCTTTATCCGGCAGATGTATTATGTGCTGGGAAAATTGTGTGAAGAGAGAAAAGGGATGTGCAGCCGGCAGGTGAAGATCGTTCTGGATGAAAAAGGAAATATGCCGCCCATCGAATTGATGGAAAAGATGATTTCCACCGGATTGGGACAGAACATTTCTTTTGACCTGTATCTGCAAAATTATGAGCAGATGACGGATTTGTATGGAAGAGATGTAGCAGAGACGATCAAAGGGAACTGCGGAAATCACTACTATCTGTTGACGAACAGCGAAGAAACGGCGAGAGAGTTCAGTAAAAAATTGGGATCGAAATCGTACATCGATGTGCAGCGTTCCGGGAAAAAGTTGGATTGGGACAAATATTTTACCGAATCGATACAGGATCGTCCGCTTTTGGATGAGAACGATCTGCGGGTGTTTACCGAGGGAGAGTGTGTGATCGCAAGAACCAGCAAGCGACGGGATCTGAAAGGAAAGAAGACCCGACCGTACCCGATCTACAATTCGGTGGAGAATGGACAGTATTTCTGGTACTCCTACGAATACATGCCAAAAGAAAAATATCCGAATCCAAATGAAGTGAATTTCTTAGATATTTGTAAGGAAAGCCGGGTACACATCGACCCACAGAAACGGATCTGGGATCTAAGGAAGAGCTGGGAGATGATGGGTTGGGAACGGCAAAAATTCCAGACCTTGGGAAGTCTTGATTATGTGGAATTGTCCGGGCTTTTTGAAAAAAGTCTGGGACAGCATTTTGAGGAAACTTATGGGATTCATGAAGATACATCCATTGCGGAAGCCATTGGAATTGTCCAGAGTATAGAGATCCCACAGGCAGAGCGGGAAAGTCTGATACAGAAGATGACCGCATAGCAGAAAGGAACATAGATGAGCGAGGAACAGATTATACAATTTCTTCAGGAAAATATCGATTACATGGTCAACAATGATCTTGTATTATGGCTTTTCCGGACCATCGGATGGTATCTGGTGAAAGGATTGTCCTACCTGATCGGACTGGGAAAGGATCTTTACGATATGACGTTCCGGCTGGTGGACATTACTGCATGGACTGGCGTGGATCAGTGGATCAATGAGTTCCGACCGCTGATCGTGACACTGGTTGTGGTGTCACTGGTGGTATTGGGAATGATGCTGATGTTCGGGAAAAATAAAAACCACAATGTTTTGACAAGCATTCTGATTTTTGCCGTGGTGGCAACATCTTCTACATTTTTGTTTTCTACCTTTAATAGCTGGACGATCGTATTTAAAGATGCGGTGATCAGTGGGGAGGGGGTTGCGGATGGAACTGCGCTGATCAATTCCAACCTGTATGACCTGGTTTATATTGACGAGCAGATCGGGTTGGTAAATATGAACGAGGGGAACCGTCCCCAGTACACCTCTTTATCAGAACAGGAAGTGGATTATATCCGGATCACAGAAACCATGGATTGGGATGATGTGGAAAATTCCGACACCAAGGATATTTTGAAGAAACGGCTGGCATACCGGAACAACTCGGTAAACCAGTTGGTGGATGTGTCCAATGGGGTCGCCTGGACAACCATCGGAAATGATTTATATTTTCGGTATAAATTTCAATGGTTCACCTACTTTTTAGATGCCCTGTCAGTATTGCTGATCTATTTTTGTCTGGCTTATAAAAATGTACGGATCATTTATGAACTGCTGGTGGGGCGTGTGATCGGAACGCTGAAAGCATCGGATCTGTCCGGGGAGAAAAAGATGGTCCGGATCCTTTCCAGCATCCGGGATGAATATTACGCTTTATGTTTTACGGCAATCACCCTCCGGACGTATTTCGTTTTCACGGATTTCGTGAAAATACAGACCGGCGACCATGGCATCTTGCGCGGACTGATCACATTGTTTGTTACATTCTGTGTGATCGATGGCTCCAATATCATGCAGCAGATCACCGGAGTGGATGCAGGACTTAGCTCCATGACCGGAAAGCTTCTGGCTGGATCGCATATTCTGCAGGGTGTAAAAAATTTCATGTACCAGCATCAGATGAAATCGGCAATGAAACAGCAGGCAAGAGAGACCAAAGGACGTGAAAATATGAGTGACCTGAATGGATCCCGAGTGGGGATGATGGAATTTCGGGATCCCAATGCACAGATGGATTCGGATCTGACCGGAAAAGATAATGATACTGTAGCCCAAACGGAAAAAGAGACATCTGCTTATCCAAACGGACAGACCAATGCGGGGCATGAAACGTCCATGGAGGAAGCTATGCAGGAATCCAAGAGCACCGGGGGACAGGATGCAGATGCTTCTATGGAAGCAATGGAGCGGGATCTGGAGCCAGAATCTGTGGATTCGTCAGGAGCAAGTCCAGAAGCAATGGAGCAGGAGATGGGAACTTCTGAAACCAATGGAGCAGCGGCGGAATCCCATGCAGGAGCAGCACCGGAAGAAACAGGTTTTACAGATGGCAAGGAAGATGCCGGATTTTCTGATGGGGATTTGGCAAAAAAAGGAACGATGTTTGACCGCTGGGCGGCGAAATCCGCAGGACAGGGCGCAGTCGCCGGAGAAGATACCGGAGAATCTGCACGTTCTGCTTTCCCGGAGGATGGGGAAGCGAAGCATACACCGCCATTCCCGGAGCCGGGACAGGATGAAAAGGTCAAGGGGAAACAAGAGGGATCCCAGTCTCAGAACCACCCCGCATTTTCGGAACCGCAAAGAAACTGAGGGCAGGAGAAAAA
>OGFL01001856.1_pt1 | contig 13008 bp, 7 predicted proteins | sample 1570911 | NCBI WGS metagenome assembly OGFL01 (sample SAMEA2582050, study PRJEB24529) | metagenome | biome: Human gut stool | place: China | collected 2011 | reverse complement strand
AAGAATCAAATGCTTTCTATCGCCGTAACCTGGCTTCCGGTCAGAAAGGTTTGTCAGTAGCATTTGACTTGGCTACTCACCGCGGTTATGATCCCGACCACGAACGTGTAGTGGGTGACGTAGGTAAAGCAGGTGTATCTATCTGTTCATTGGAAAACATGAAGGTTTTGTTCGATGGTATTCCTTTGAATAAGATGTCTGTATCCATGACGATGAATGGTGCTGTACTTCCGATTATGGCATTCTATATCAATGCCGGTTTGGAACAAGGTGCTAAACTCGAAGAAATGGCAGGTACTATCCAGAACGATATTTTGAAAGAATTCATGGTGCGTAATACCTATATTTATCCGCCTGCATTCTCTATGAAGATTATTTCTGATATCTTCGAATACACTTCACAGAAGATGCCGAAGTTCAACTCTATTTCTATCTCCGGTTATCACATGCAGGAAGCAGGTGCTACCGCAGATATTGAGTTGGCTTATACATTGGCTGACGGTTTGGAATATCTCCGTGCCGGAACAGCAGCAGGTATTGATATTGATGCATTTGCTCCGCGTCTTTCTTTCTTCTGGGCAATCGGAACCAATCACTTCATGGAAATTGCCAAGATGCGTGCCGCACGTATGCTGTGGGCGAAGATTGTGAAACAGTTTAATCCGAAGAACCCGAAATCACTGGCCTTGCGTACTCACTCACAGACTTCCGGATGGTCATTGACGGAGCAAGATCCGTTCAACAATGTAGGACGTACCTGTATTGAGGCTATGGCTGCAGCTTTGGGACATACCCAATCTTTGCATACCAATGCATTGGATGAGGCTATTGCTCTTCCGACAGATTTCTCTGCACGTATCGCACGTAACACACAGATTTATATTCAGGAAGAAACTTACATCTGCAAGAACGTTGACCCATGGGGCGGCTCTTACTATGTAGAATCTCTGACGAACGAACTGGCACACAAGGCTTGGGAACATATTCAGGAAATTGAAAAACTGGGTGGTATGGCGAAAGCTATCGAAACAGGTATTCCTAAAATGCGTATCGAAGAAGCGGCTGCACGTACACAGGCTCGTATCGACAGCGGTCAGCAGACCATTGTGGGTGTGAACAAGTATCGTTTGGAAAAAGAAGCTCCGATTGATATCCTTGAAATTGATAATACGGCAGTTCGTCTTGAACAGATTGAAAACCTGAAACGTTTGAAAGAAGGACGTAATCAGGCTGAAGTGGACAAGGCATTAGCAGCTATCACTGAATGTGTGAAGACCGGCAAGGGTAACTTGCTTGAACTGGCAGTTGAAGCAGCTCGTGTTCGTGCTACTTTGGGCGAAATTTCTTATGCGTGCGAACAGGTTGTAGGACGTTATAAAGCAATAATTAGAACTATATCAGGCGTGTATTCATCAGAAAGTAAAAACGATAGCGACTTCAAGCGTGCTTGTGAACTGGCAGAGAAGTTTGCGAAAAAAGAGGGACGTCAACCTCGTATCATGGTTGCAAAGATGGGACAGGACGGTCATGACCGTGGTGCCAAGGTAGTAGCAACGGGTTATGCGGACTGTGGTTTCGACGTGGATATGGGACCGTTGTTCCAGACTCCGGCAGAAGCTGCTCGTGAAGCGGTAGAAAACGATGTTCATGTAGTAGGTGTTTCTTCACTGGCTGCCGGTCATAAGACATTGGTTCCGCAGATTATTGAAGAACTGAAGAAACTGGGACGTGAAGACATTGTAGTGATTGCCGGTGGTGTTATTCCTGCACAGGATTATGACTTCCTGTATAAGGCAGGTGTAGCTGCTATCTTTGGTCCGGGTACTCCGGTGGCGAAGGCTGCTTGTCAGATTTTGGAAATTCTGATGGATGAAGAATAACTTCTGAGATTCTTTAGAATCTTATAATATTCCCACCTTTTAGACTTGTTTTGGTTTAAAAGGTGGGATGTTTTTTTTGTTTGCATCCATTGCCTGAAATTAATTTTGCCTATATTTGCCCCGGGTTTCATAGTAAAAGACTCGACAGATGAACGAAACGATAGCAGAATTGGATATCCGTTTTGAGCAGTTTTATGCCGCTAACTTCCCTCGTGTGAAGAACTTTGCGAAGTTGTTGACCAAGTCGGAGGAGGATGCGGAAGACATTGCCCAGAATATATTTCTTAAGTTATGGACACGTCCTGAACTTTGGCAAGATCAGGAAACCATGACTGGTTATCTCTATACTGTGACTCGGAATGAAATATTCAACCTGTTCAAGCATCAGAAGGTAGAGCAGGAATATGAAGACAAAGTTTTGAAAGCCCAGTTGTTGGGTGAACTTTGTGACGAAGATTCCTCCCTGTTAGAAAATCTATACTATAAAGAAGTATTAATGCTTATTAGGATGACACTCAGTCAGTTGCCTGATCGCCGTAGACGGGTTTTTGAGATGAGCCGTTTTGAAGGACTTTCTCATAAAGAAATAGCAGATAAACTGCAAATCCCCTTGCGTACCGTAGAAGATCACATCTATAAAACATTGACGGAACTCCGCAAAGTGTTAATGTTTGTTATTCTATTCCGTCTTTTCCCGTAGTTGTCCTTGCTGAGTAGTGATATTTACGTAAGCGTTTCTAAACAGAACAATAAATATCACCTTATGAAGAATTATATTCGCGATGTAATCGACCGTTATATCAATCACGACTATCCGAAAGAAGTCGATCAGGATTTCCGTACATGGCTGACCGACGAAGAACGTGCCGATGAAAAAGATCATGAACTCAATCAACTTTGGGAAGCTACCGAATCGGCAACGACTTCCGGCTACCGTCATTCTTTGGAACGGATGCGTGAACTGACAGGCATCGGAACGAGGCGCAGGATACATTCTTTACGTACTCATCTGGTAGTGTGGCGCGTAGCGGCAGCTTTGTTGATTGCATTTTCTTCCGTTTCTATCTATCTGGCTTTGCAGAATCGGCAGGCACCAGATTTGTTGCAAGCATATATTCCTACCGCCGAGATGCGGAACATCACTTTGCCGGATGGTACGCAGGTATTGATTAATTCCCAAAGCACTTTACTTTATCCACAGCAATTTAAGGGTGATACCCGTTGTGTGTATCTTGTGGGAGAAGCCGGCTTCAAGGTGAAACGTGACGAAGAGCATCCTTTTATCGTGAAGTCCTCGGACTTTCAGGTGACGGCACTCGGAACGGAATTCAACGTGACAGCCTACCCCGACGAAGAGGAAGTGACAGCTACCCTGATTTCCGGAAAAGTGTTGGTAGAGTACAATAATCAGCAGGGGCAGGAGATCTTGAAGCCGAACGAGCAACTGGCTTATAACAAACGTACCCGCTCCGGAAACGTACTTCATCCTGATATGCAGGATGTCACTGCTTGGCAACGTGGCGAAATCGTTTTCCGCAGTATGACATTGGAAGAAATCTTCACCCGTCTCGAACGCAAATACCCTTACACCTTTGTTTATAGTTTCCGTAGTCTGAAAGAAGACCGGTTCAATCTTACTTTCGGGCAAAATGCTTCTATGGAAGAAGTGATGGATATTATCGCTCGTGTGACGGGAAATCTGGACTATAAAATAGTGGGAGACAAGTGCTATATTTCAGGCACCGGGGAAGGGCGTCTCCGGCACCGATGAAGATAGGCTCCGGTACCGGGGAAGACATGCTTCGGCACCGGGGAACAAAATAGAACTTGTAAACACTGAATATTAACCTTAAAATACATTGAGCCTATGCGGAAAAAATATCCGGGAGAAGCTGCAACCTTCCCCCGGATGTGAAATCGAAATTCTTACTATTAGCGTTACACAAACGCTACTAAATTCGAGAATCTAACTTTATCTGTATAAACTAATACTAAGAAGATGCAGCAAATTTATGAATTTATAGCCAATAAGCAGGCAATCAGTCGAGTATTTATGCTTTTTTTGTGCTGTCTGCTCCTTTCTACCCCTACTTTTGCTCAAAGTAGTAATGCCCGGATTACGATCCATAAGAAAAACATATCGGTCATCGAGGCATTGAAAGAAGTGGAAAAACAAACGAAACTGTCCGTTGGTTACAACGAGTCGCAGTTGAAAAACAAACCCTCCATCGATTTGGCGTTGGAAAAAGCCACGTTGGAGAACTCTCTCACGGAAATCCTAAAAGGTACAGGATATACGTATCAGCTCAAAGGAAAATATGTCATCATCGTTCCACAAGAACAGAAAGCAACCGAAACTGCTTCCACCAAACGTATCACCGGACGCGTACTGGATGATAGCGGAGAACCGTTGATTGGTGTCAATGTACGTGTGGAAGGTACAAGCATTGGAACTATCACAAACATAGACGGTAACTTTTCGCTCGAAGCTCCTGCAGGAAGTGTGTTGAGTATCAGTTATGTAGGTTACACTCCACAGACGGTAAAAGTAACCGGACAGAATACATATAGCGTGCAACTGGCTTCGGATACAAAACTGTTGAGTGAAGTCGTTGTAACAGCACTTGGCATCAAACGCGAGCAGAAAGCATTGAGCTACAACGTACAGCAAGTAAAGTCCGACGAACTGACCCAAATTAAGGATGCTAATTTTGTAAACAGCCTGAATGGTAAAGTTGCGGGTGTTACTATCAATACGAGCTCTTCCGGTGTCGGTGGGGCAAGTAGAGTGGTGATGCGTGGAACAAAGTCTATTGAACAGAGTAGTAACGCCTTGTATGTGATTGACGGTATTCCGATGTATAATTTCGGTGGCGGAGGAGATACGGAATTTGGTTCAAAGGGAGCTACCGAGGCCATTGCTGATATTAATCCGGAAGATATAGAAAGCATTTCCGTACTGACTGGAGCGGCAGCTGCCGCCCTTTATGGTAGTAATGCGGCAAACGGTGCGATTGTGATTACTACAAAAAAAGGACAGGTAGGTAAGCTGCAAGTAGGTGTATCAAGTGGCATCGAATGGTTGAATGCTTTTAAGATGCCCGAGTTCCAGGACCGTTATGGTACAGGTAGTAATGGTAAAACAGGAAATTCCAATATTTATAGCTGGGGACCGAAGTTAAACTCGGCTGCTCAAACAGGATATGAGCCGGATGATTTTTTTGATACGGGTGCGGTATATACAAATTCCGTTACGTTGTCTACCGGAACGGATAAAAATCAGACTTTCTTTTCTGCGGCTGCCGTCAATTCGGCAGGGATGGTTCCCAACAATAGGTATAACAGATATAATTTCACTTTCCGCAATACGACCAGTTTCTTGAATGATAAGATGAAACTGGATGTAAGTGCAAGCTATATTCTTCAGAACGACCGTAATATGACCAATCAGGGGCAGTACTCCAATCCGTTGGTTTCTGCTTATCTTTTCCCTCGTGGGGATGATTTCTCTATAGTGAAGAATTTCGAGCGTTGGGATGAAGCCCGGAAAATTAGCGTACAGTTTTGGCCGCAGGGCGAAGGTGACCTTCGTATGCAGAATCCTTATTGGATTGCTTACCGTAATCTCCGTCTCAACAATAAGAAACGCTATATGGCTTCAGCAGGTTTGAGTTACCAGATTCTTGACTGGCTGAATGTGGCAGGGCGTGTCCGCATCGACAATACTCATAGCGAATATGAAGGCAAGCTTTATGCAAGCAGTAGCAACACGCTGACTGACGGTAGTTCACAAGGCCATTATACAGTAAATAACGGACAATATTCGCAGACTTATGCCGATGTGTTGGTGAATATTAATAAACGTATTCAGGATTTTACGATTGTAGCCAATATCGGTGCCAGTTATAGTGGAGTGACTAGTAAGGAATTGGGCTATGCGGGGCCTATACGAGAAACTGGTATTCCTAATCTGTTCAATGTTTACGACCTTGACAACGCAAAAAAACGTGCTACGCAGGTGGGTTGGCGCGAAGCGACCGAATCTATTTTTGCCAGTGCCGAAGTAGGGTGGAAAAGTATGCTTTATCTCACCGTTACAGGACGTAACGACTGGGCTTCGCAGCTGACACATTCTCCGCAGGCTTCATTCTTCTATCCTTCCGTAGGGCTTTCGGCTGTCATCACTGAAATGTTGAAACTGCCTGATTGGGTGGATTATCTTAAAGTACGCGGAGCGTTCAGTTCCGTAGGTAATCCTTATCCTCGTTTTCTTACCTATCCTACTTACTCGTATGATGCCAATAAGCAGGACTGGAAATCGCAGACGAATTATCCCATTGGTAAACTATACCCCGAGCGTACTGACTCATGGGAAGTAGGTCTGGATGCAACCCTGTTTAAAGATTTCAAATTGAGCGGATCTTTCTATTACGCCAATACTTATAATCAGACATTTGATCCTCGGCTTCCTGTTTCGTCAGGATATGACAAATTGTATGTACAGACCGGATATGTACGCAACTATGGTTTCGAGGCTATGTTGTCTTATGGGCATCGTTGGGGAGATTTCGGCTGGGACAGCAGCTTTACTTTCTCGGCCAACAAGAATGAAATCGTCGAACTAGTGAAGGATTATGTTCACCCGGAAACGGGCAAAACTTACAACGTCGATAAACTGGAACTCAAAACCGATGAAGGTCGCGGATTCGGAAAGGCGAAATTTATCCTGAAGGAAGGTGGTACGCTGGGCGATCTTTATACCCATGCCGATTTGAAGCGTGATATTAACGGTAATATCCTGATTGACGATAGCGGCAATGTGACAGCCATCGACAATGCCGGTGACATAAAGTTGGGAAGCGTACTTCCTAAGGCAAATTTAGCCTGGAATAATAGCTTCTCTTATAAAGGTATCAATGCCGGTTTCTTGTTGACAGCCCGTTTGGGCGGAATCGTTTATTCGGCAACACAGGCTTATCTTGATCTCTACGGAGTATCTGAAACATCTGCTGCCGCGCGTGATGCCGGAGGAGTATGGATAAACGGCCGTAGCCGCGTGAATCCGCAAAGCTTCTATGAAGTGGTAGCATCGCAGAGCGGATTGCCTACCTACTATACTTATAGTGCTACCAACCTGCGTCTGCAGGAGGCACATATCGGTTACACCGTTCCGCGCCGCTGGCTGGGCAATGTCTGTGATATCAATGTATCCCTTGTGGGCAGAAATCTCTGGATGATCTACTGTAAAGCTCCTTTCGATCCTGAAGCAGTAGCTACTACGAACAACTATTATCAGGGAATCGACTACTTCATGATGCCGAGTACCCGGAATATAGGATTTAACATAAAGATTAACTTCTAAATACTATGATGGACATGAAACGAATATATAACATTCTTCTGATAATGATCCTTTCATTATTTCTGCTTCCGTTGGGCGGTTGTTTCGACAGCGACATCAACCGGAGTATGTACGAAGCGGACGGAGAAGAAATGCAGCGTGAGAATCATATTGTAGGTGCTACGCTCAAAGGAATGCAGGGATTGGTGATTCCTACACGTGAACACCTTTACCAGTTTATGGATGCCATGGCAGGAGGAGCATACGGTGGTTATCTGGAAGGAATTGTAGACACTTGGGTGATGAAATTCTCTACTTTCAATCCCGAACAGGGATGGCTCAAATCCCCGTTTGCCGATCCGATTAAAGACATGTACCCGCAGTACCGCGATATGATGAACAAGACGGATGACCCTGTGGCTTTAGCTTTTGGTAAAATTCTCCGGGTGTGTATCATGCATCGTGTGACGGACATTTATGGTCCGATTCCTTATTCGAAGATGATGGATAATGATAATTCGGGTGAAGACCTGGCTGTCCCTTACGATTCGCAGGAGCAGGTATATACACAGATGCTGAAAGAACTGGAAGAAGCGGATAAAGTGTTGGAGGAAAACAAAGACCTGTCGTCCGAGGCTTTCCGCAAACTGGAAGACTTGTATTACGGAAATATTTCCAAATGGCGTAAGTTTGTACATTCCATGCAACTTCGCATTGCCATGCGTATGAGCTATGTCAATCCTACCGAGGCGCAACGTATTGCGCAGAAGGCTGTGGAAGCGGGAGTGATTGAATCGAATGAGGACAACGCCATGCTTCATGTGGCGGAGAACCGTTCGGAGTTGCTATTTAATAACTGGAATGACTACCGTATCAGTGCCGATTTAGTTTCTATTATGAAAGGTTATGAAGATCCGCGTTTGGATAAGATGTTTGTCAAAGGTGTGCAGACAGTCGATCAGGATGGCGAGAAAGTCGATGTATACGATTATTACGGTGTACGTATCGGCATATTTACCCAGAAGAAAGACGACATGATTAACCTTTACTCAAAGCAGGTGATTTCCAGCACCGATCCTTATCTCTGGATGAATGCGGCGGAGGTGACTTTCCTTCGTGCCGAGGGCGCGTTGCGTGGTTGGAATATGGGAGGCGATGCGCAGGCATTGTATGAAAAGGCTATTGCCCTTTCATTCGAAGAGCGTGGCGGAGCCACCGGAGCGGACCAATATGTGAAGGATGCGACGAAAAAGCCTATAGACTATGTGAACCCGATGGACGGGGCTGATATTAAGTATAGCCATCCGGCGGTAAGTACCATTACGATTGCCTGGGAACCTGGAGCGGAGTATTTCGAACGGAACCTGGAGCGTATCATTACTCAAAAATGGATTGCAATATTCCCGCTGGGGCTGGAAGCATGGGCGGAACATCGTCGTACGGGCTACCCGAAGTTGTTGCCTGCCGTGGAGAATAAAGACCCCAATAATAGTGTGAATGTAACAATCGGTCCCCGTCGTCTGCCTTTCCCTGCAGATGAATATACGGGAAATCCGAAATACATCGATCAAGCTGTAGAAATGCTGAATGGTCCCGATGCCGCAGGAACTAAACTTTGGTGGGATAAGAAAGACCATTCCATTGAGAATAGTCAATCTTCAAACTAGAACGAACCTTTAAATCAATGAGATTATGAAATATAAATCAATTTTTAAGTTATGCCTACTGACTACTTTCCTGTCGGTTGCCACCATCAGTTGCGACGACTGGACGGAAATGGAAATACACGATAGTCAGGTGAATGGGTTTAAGGAACAGAATCCGCAAGAATATGCGGCATATACGCAGAATCTTCGTGCATATAAAGCAACGAAACACGCTGTCGTTTATGCCCGGTTGGATAATGCTCCGGAAGTATCTACCGGTGAGAAGGACTTTCTCCGTGCGTTGCCGGACAGTATCGATATAGTGACGATGCGTAATGCCGACCGTCTGTCCGAATATGACCGGGAGGATATGAAGTTGGTACGTGAGGATTATGGTACGAAAGTGCTTTACTATATAGATTGCACGGCTAAAGATAAACTGAATACCTCTATTACTTCTGCTGTTGAGGCAGTGCGTACAGGGACATTTGACGGGCTTGCCCTCGGTTCGGAAGGCTCTGCGGTAGACGTCTCGGCGTTAAAGTCGCTACTGGATGCTTTGGGACAGACACCGTGTCTGTTAGTTTTTGAAGGTACCCCTTCCTTGTTGCCGGAAGCGCAGCGCAGCCTTTTCAACTATTTCGTACTTGATATTTCCGGTGCATCCGATGAATATGATATAGAAACCTCCGTATTTTATGCCACCGGATATGGCAAGGCCGCTTCGGACCGTCTGTTGTTGGCTGTCACTCCTGACGGTACATTGACCGACTATAACGGAGTGACGCGCAATGCCATCGCCGGTGCTGCTTACGGTGCTCTCAATATGGAAACACCATTGGGAGGTATTGCTATTTACAATATCTCTGCCGATTACTACGATACTGATATTATTTATAAACAGACCCGTGGAGGTATTCAATTCCTGAATCCTGCTTCGGCTCACTAAACGATGTAAGCTATGAGAATACATAAACTTTATCAGTGCTTTGCAGCCGCAGTTTTGTTATTTCTGCCGGTTGCCTGTGATAATACGGATTACAGCGAAAAGTCACCGTTCGATAATTCGGCATACTTGAATGTGGCTGCCAGTAAAAATACGGAGGCTTTCACTTTTAACCGTAAGGTGACAAGCCAAACGAAGACTTTTGCGGTGAAATTGTCTTATCCGGCGGGGGATGATGTGAAGGTCAGCTTGAAGGTAGACGCTTCGTTGACTAGTGAATATAATGCAAAGAACGACACGCATTATGAAGTGCTGCCTGAAACATATTATCAGCTGTTGAAAACAGAAGTGGTGATTCCTGCCGGAAAGACTACTTCCGAAGAAGTAGGCATTAAATTCTCCAAACTCGATGAGTTGGAGATTGACGTAACTTACCTCTGCCCGCTTTCCATTGGAGGAGCCGATGGAGTGGGAGTAATGGACGGTTCGCGCACGATGTATTATTTGGTACGCCGTTCCAGTGCCATTACTACGGCAATGAACTTAAAGAATATTTATGTTGCTGTGCCTGGGTTCGATAAAGGAAGTTCGACGTCAGATGTGGTGAATAACTTGAGTGCGGTAACAATGGAAGCTATTATACGAGTGAACAGTTTCCAGCAAGAAATATCCTCTATAATGGGCATTGAACAGTATTTTCTGATGCGTATTGGGGATAAAGAATTTCCGAACCGACAGTTACAAACACAGACTACGTTTGGTAAATTCCCCGAAATCAATAACCAGAAATTACTGTTGGCAGGTGAGTGGTATCATGTGGCATTGACATGGGATATAGCTACTGCGACTATTGCTTTCTATGTAAACGGACAATTACAAAGTATAAGTACCAGTCATGGTAAAAGTGACTTGACTAGTATCAGTTTGGGAGATAAGTTACCTGATGATGAATTTGGGAATGGGGGTGATTTTAACTTCTATTTTGGGCGTTCTTATGGAGAGTCGCACGATATAAGCCGCCAGTTTGATGGTGAGATATGTGAAGCTCGCATTTGGAATGTAGCCCGTACACAAGAACAGATTTATCAGAATATGTATGAAATCTCTAACCCGACAACCGAACCGGCTTTGTGTGCTTATTGGAAGTTCGACGAAGGGACAGGCACTGTCGTGGCAGACCGAACCGGGCATGGGAACGATGCGAAGGTAGTACCTTACTGGAAAGGTAGTGACCATCTCGAAATGTACAGTAAAACCGATGCGGAATTGTGGCCGAGCGGAATCGAAGTACCGAAAGTGAACCAGGAATAAGTGTGTAGAACTTTTTTAAATAATCTATATATGAAACGAATAATACGAAATATATCTTTGTGTGCGTTGCTGGCAGTGGCAATGGGAGCCTGCGAGGAAGAGGCTGCATTGGTGAACCCAAGCGTTGCGCATGACAAATCTACACAGTCACCGGAAGAAGTTGTTGAAGCCGCTTCCTTGCAAAGTGCTTCAGCACCGGGAAGTGGACTTATCTTCCGTGACTTTGTGGTACAGACAGGTGATGAACTATATGTGGAATTGGCGAAACCGGCAGAGCACGACATGACTTTTACCATAGGTTTGAATATTCCTTTAAGTAACGAGGAGTTGAAAGCTTTGCCAGCAAAGTATTATAATATATTTATAGAAAGAGTGATAGAAGAACCGGGAGATAAGCTAACTATTACCAACGAAGGAAAAGTGACGATAGCTAAAGGCGAACGGAAATCGACGCGGGTAAGCTTTGCCTTATCAAGAATGACTGTTGATGCTTCAATGTCTGGGTCTCAATATCTGTTACCATTGGTAGCGATGGACGAGGATGGCAATCAATATCAGCTTTTCTATTCTATCACGGAACGAGATGAGGAATATCAGGATAGAACTAAAAAAGATTATAAAGTAGTAGCGTATATTGATACGGAAGTGATGAATCCTTTGATAGCTGACAAAACTACAGCTAAACTGGAGTATCTGAGATCTCGTAGAGACAGAGAAACGATTTATGAAAATGTACCTGTTGTTGATATTGTAAACGTGCGCAAAGCCCTTTTGGGATATGATGCTTCCTCTCGGAGAGTAATTTTGAAGTATACACCGGATATGGAATATGTGCTGAAGCACAATGTTCAGTACATTCAACCGTTGAGGCGGAATGGTCTGAAAGTGTGTCTTTCTATCGAAGGAGGTGGAACGGGAATAGGCTTCGCTAATTTGACAGATCCTCAAATAATTGATTTTGTGGCTCAAGTTAAGGTGGCTGTAGAACTGTTTCAGTTGGATGGTATTCATTTGCGTGATGAGGGAACCGGATATGACAAGGCCGAAGCACCGACTGTCAATGAAACTTCGTATCCGAAATTAATCAAGGCTCTGCGTGAAGCAATGCCGGATATAATGCTCACTCTTGCAGATGATGGCGGTACTACAGCCACAATGAATAAAGAACAAGAGGGCATTGTAGTGGGCGATTATATTGACTTGGCTTGGAATGTAATCTGGGATTCTCCGGTAAATCCTTGGGCGGATGGTTCGGAACGCAAACCCATTGCAGGGATGACGAAAGAACGTTATGGTGGAATTGCGCTTTATATTAAAGAACGGGCCCCAGAAGACATGGGATTTTTAGAAGAATTGCAGGCAAAAGCTAGAGTAATCACTATAGACGAAGGACTTGGAAAAGTTGCGGTTGTAGAAAACATTCCTTATAGGCAGTATAATTTAGAAACGATGGTTGTTGATGGATTTCAGAATCTTTTGATGTGCTTCCATGACAATAATGATTGGAATTATCCTTATTACAGTGCAATAGTACAAGAAGCTCGAGTTGCGACGCAATTTTATGCTTTCCGCAAAGACTGGTAAGGGAATAAAATAAGGAAGAGGTTGCCCTGTAAGTCTGATAAGTATATCATTCTGTCATTCAGAATGTAGTAAAGAATCTCATCTTTGTATATTCGAAAGAGTAGATTCTTCGCTTAGCTCTGAATGACAGAGTTAAATGATAGCAAACAATATCTTTTCGGACTGCCTCAATCCGGTAAACTCTTTATTGATATTCTTTATTTTTTCGTTTAATAATATTCATAAAACCAAGTAGAAACAACATCATAATGAAGAATGTATTGAAAATCTGGTTAGTCGACAACACTGTAACCGTCGACA
>OGFL01001855.1_pt1 | contig 13014 bp, 10 predicted proteins | sample 1570911 | NCBI WGS metagenome assembly OGFL01 (sample SAMEA2582050, study PRJEB24529) | metagenome | biome: Human gut stool | place: China | collected 2011 | reverse complement strand
AATATTTTATTTTTGTCTAACTTTTTTGTTGTACTTCAGAGTAAGGACTTTTTTGATGAGTTCTAGAAATATATGCATCACTAAAAATAGATTTATTTTCAATTTTAGTCCAATGGTAGCTTAGAAATTTTTGCGGTAAGCGTAAAAATAGCCCTAGACTGTGGCGGTCTAGGGCTGTTTACAGTGCGCCCGGCATGGTCGATAACTAGGTGGTGAAAGTCCGCTGTGGGCCGTAGTAGTAGGAACCACGAGCCAAGGGCAAGGGTGTCCATCGTGGGGTGGAATCTGAAGGAAGCTCGATGAGCAAACCACTGCACTGATGAACAAAAATCGACTGTAAGGCCAAGGGGAGAGGATAAGGTTGCTGTACAAACTGAAGTCCAATACTACTCGAAACAAACCTTGGTAAAGTCGGCAGTGACATGGTGGGAAAGTTATCGTCCTTACCCGGGGAGGTCTGGTCTGCAAGTTTCCGACAAGAGGAATACCTATAATTCCACAGAAACAAGCGTTTCAGTGATGGAATGTTGAGCAGAGCAGAAGTCAGCAGAGGTCATAGTAGCCTAAATTAGGTGAAAGACTGAACGACAATAACTCATAAATTATATTGGAGGTGAAGTTGGTGCGACAATCGCAGAAAACAGAAATACAAGTTGGCCGCTTGTCGAGGATAGATTTGGAAAATCAAAAGTACACAAGGGTGCGTAGCACCAATTTTGGTGAAAATAAAGGTATGAGTGTCACTATTCAAGACGAAGTCTTAGACCGCAACAACCTAAATAAGGCATACTTGCGTGTCAAAAGTAACAGAGGAGCAGCTGGCATTGATGAAATGACAGTTGACGAATTATTCCAATACCTTAGAGAAAATAAAGAGGAACTTACCACAAGTTTGCGAGAAGGAAGTTATAAACCACTTCCAGTTAAACGTGTAGAAATTCCTAAGCTAAATGGGGGAACGAGAAAGTTAGGAATACCGACAGTAATTGACCGTATGGTCCAACAAGCAGTAGCTCAAGTACTAACACCCATATTTGAAGAAATTTTCTCTGAAAACAGTTTTGGTTTTCGACCAAACAGAGGAGCTCAAGATGCGATAGATAAGGTAATTAGTTATTATAATCAAGGATATAAACGAGTAGTAGATTTGGATCTTAAATCCTACTTCGATAATGTTAATCATGATTTAATGATAAAATACTTACAGCAATATATAGATGATGAATGGACGTTAAAACTCATACGTAAATTTCTAACAAGTGGAATATTAGACAATGGGTTATTCGTCAAAAGTGAGAAAGGAACTCCACAAGGAGGACCGTTATCACCACTATTAGCCAACATCTATCTTAATGAGCTAGATAAGGAATTAACTAAACGTGGACATCGTTTCGTTAGATACGCAGATGACTGTAATATCTACGTTAAAAGTCAGCGAGCAGGTGAAAGGGTAATGCGTAGCATTACGAAGTTTCTAGAAAAACAACTAAAAGTTAAGGTAAACACAGATAAAACACGAGTAGGCAGTCCTATAAAACTGAAATTCTTAGGTTTCTCTTTGGGAGTAGATAATAAAGGAGGATATGCTCGATCATCAAAAGAATCTCAGAAACACGTGAGACGAGCACTTAAAATGACAACCAAGCGAAATAGAGGAATTTCTCTGAACGATATGTTCAAAGAAATATACCAGAAAATGCGTGGTTGGTTACAGTATTACTCAATAGGGAGAATGACTACTTTTATCAGACGTCTTGACCAATGGCTAAGGTCAAGAATAAGGCAATATATCTGGAAACAATGGAAGAAACCTAAAACAAGATTTGTTAACTTGAAGAAGTTAGGGTTGTCACAACAAGATGCATATACATTTGCCATGACCCGTAAGGGTTACTGGCGAACTGCACATAGTAAGACATTAACGTATACCCTAACTAATAGAAAACTGGAGCAACTAGGACTAATAAATATGTCCAAAGTACTCCAGTCAATACAAAGTGATTAAATTGTCGAACCGCCGTATACGGATCCGTACGTACGGTGGTGTGAGAGGTCGATAATTGAACTAATCAATTATCTCCTACTCGATTATCTACATACTAACTTTTCTTTATTATTTTATACCAATTATCAGTGCAATTAAAAAATTATCGGTGTAAAAATAGCGAATTTTGCACCGATAAATTAATTATTGCACCGATTCTGGAGTTAATTTTGTCAAATAGAGTGTTATAATTACTTAAAAATTTCTTACGAAAAGTCTAAAATAGTGATAACATGAAAAGATAACTAAATTTTGAGGTGATATTTTGGAAGAACTTTTTGAAAAAGCTCCAGTCAAAAAAGTCTACTATCAACTAGCATTGCCAGTAGTGTTTAGTATGATCATTAGTATGTTATATAATATCGCTGATACATATTTTGTCGCTAAGACTGGAAACACTGATTTAGTGGCAGGAATTACTGTAAGTTCGCCACTATTTATGTTTATGCTAGCAATTGGTGACATTTTTGGCTTAGGTGGAAGTGCCTTAATTTCAAGACTATTTGGACAAAAACGATATGAAGAAAGTAAGCATGTAAGTAGCTTTAGTTTTTATGGAGATATAATTTTTACGATTATTTTGACAGTATTGTTATTAGTTTTTGAAGCACCTATCATGCATCTTCTAGGGGCCAATGCTCAGACTTACCAATATGCAGCTGAATTTTATCGTGTATTAGTAATCGGCTCGGTTTTTTTCACATTATCATTAGTTCCAGGTAACATGATTAGAACAGAAGGACTTGCGGTTAAGTCAATGATAGCGACAATTTCTGGAACAGTACTAGCAATCATTTTAGATCCGATTTTTCTATTTGGATTTAAGTGGGGTGCTGCTGGGGTAGCATTTGCTAATGTTTTAGGGTATGCACTAAATACAGGATTACTAATCTACTTTACTTGGAAGGATAGTAAGTTTTTGTCATTTAATCCTAAATACATTAAAGTCAGCTGGCATCATTTTAAAGAGATTATCGCAATCGGGATTCCAAGCTCTGTTACTAATTTCATGCAAACATTTGGGATGGCTTTACTAAATAACTATCTTGTTATTTATGGGAATGACAAGGTTGCGGCGATGGGAATCACGCAAAAGGTGTATGGGATTGTAACACTTGTCTTGGTAGGTTTTGCTTTTGGAGCTCAGCCATTAATTGGATATAACTATGGGGCTAAGAATGCAAAGAGATTCCGAGAAGTTTTGCGTTATGATTTCAAGGTGGAAGTAGTTTATGCGATTATTGCTTCCTTGATCTTGATTGTACTTTCTCCATTCGTAATTAAGTTGTTTATGAATAATCCGCAAATCATTGCTGATGGTTCCTATATGTTGAGAGTCTGTCTACTAACAACGCCATTTATTGGAGCTATCTTGGTTTATACTACTGTTTTTCAATCAGCTGGGAAAGGCTGGAGTGCCTTGGTAATGTCAATTTCTCGTCAAGGTGTGGTGTATTTTATTAGTATGGTAGTAATGGTTAAGATTCTCGGCTACCATGGAGTAGTAATGGCACAACCAGTTGCGGACATTTTAACTTGTGCAATTGGTTATTTAATTTATCAGAGAGATTTTCGGAAATTTAAGTAAAGAAAAATGCTAAGAACTTCAAGAATGGTTCTTAGCATTTTGGCTAGATTAAGGTATAGATAGCTAAAAAGAGTAAGGCAGGTATCAAGGGTTAGTAGTATCTAATATACATAAAAAAATCCTAAACTTCATGGGCTTAGGATTTTTTGGAATGTATAAAGATTAACTATAATTTTTGCAGTTCAATAACTTCTGCATCAATTTCATCAATAAAGCGACTATCATGCTCGATAATCAGCATAGTAGGGCGATATGTCTTGATTAACTCAATAATTTGGTCTTGATTGAAAGTATCAAGATAGTTTAAAGGTTCATCCCAAAGGTATAAATTAGCTGGTTCTAGCAAGCTTTTTGCAAGAAAAATTTTCTTCTTTTGACCAGCACTTAAGTCACAAATGCGGTTAGTAAAGGTATTACGTTCCACGCCTAATTTATGCAGAATATTTAAAAGTTCGTTATATTCCAGATGATGATGTTCAGCGAATTGCTTGAGATTATCAGTGTTATTATCTTCTAATTGTTGCAAGTAACTGATTTTTAGATTGCTAGCTAGAGAAATATTTCCTTCAATAATCTTAATATCATCTTGTTTCAAGATAGCCCTGATTAATGAAGATTTTCCTGAACCATTATCACCCTTGAGAACTACTTGTTGTCCTTGTTTTAGATTGAAAGAAATCGGCTTGAACAAACTATCATATCCTGGGTAAGTAAGAGTAAGTTTCTCAACATTCAAGATATCTTGATGGTGACTAGTTTGAAAGTTGATACTCAATGGGGTAATAGTTTCAATATTTGTCAGTAAGCCTTCTTTATCTTTAATTTGAGATTCTATGCGTTTTTGCATAGTAGTTGAACGTTTCATAACTCTAGCGGCCTTGGCAGTGATAAAGCCTTTATCAGCGTGGGAGTTATTCTCCTTTTCGCGTTCAGCACTACGAGCCCAATTCTTCTTTTGAGCAGCAGAAGTTTTAAGTTGGGAAATACTACGTTTAAGTTTTTCATTTTGAGCTAGATTGCTCTTATCTTCAATCGCTTTTTGTTCTTCATATCTAGCATAATCACCTTGTTGCAAGCGAATATTTTGAGCTTCAATTACGAGTGTATGATCAATAACTTGATTGAGAAAATCGCGATCATGACTAGTAATAATAAACCCTTGTTTCTTATTATTCAGATATGTAGCAACTTGTTGACGTGTATGTGCATCTAGATGATTAGTAGGTTCATCAAGTAAAACGAAACTGTCTTTATTTTTGAAAGCTAGAGCTAGCAGTACCTTAGTTTGCTCGCCACCACTAAGGGTATTGAAAGGTTGCCACAACACTTTAGGATCCAATTGAAGTTGCGAAAATTCTTTTTCCAGTTCCCATTGTTCCACGTGAAACTTATCTTGAATAGCGTATAAGGTTAGATTATCTTTATCACTGATTGCTTGAGGAAAATATTCAAAATCTATATTGGCGCTAATTTTACCACTGTAATCCAGCTTTCCTTGAATAATATTTAAAAGGGTAGTCTTACCGCGACCATTGCGTCCAAGCAGTCCTAATTTCCATTGGCTATCAAGTGATAGGGAAACATTGTCAAAGAGTAGATCTTGACCGTTATAGGCGAAAGAAAGATTTTTAATCGAGATTGTCGACATATTATCACATCCTTATTCAAAATAAAAAGCCTGTCACAGTGGACAGACTCAGGGGTAATAATATGAATAATAGTATGCCATAAAGAAACTACGCCTTTACAGCACAAGGCATACCAATCCATGTTAAACTAAATTCTGTCCACAAAAAATAAACACTCGGCTTTACGAGATTAAATTTGTTAGTCAGAATTAGTTCTTCAATGGACTGATACCTCCGTTCGATATAAGATACTTATAGAATAAATGAAAAAAAGATTGAGGTCAAGTAATAGGGATAATTTTTTGAAAAGTAGAACTTATTTCTGATTTGAAGTCATTCATGATATAATTTTGAAAGATTAATTAATAAAGGAGACATTTTTAGAATGGCATATCCACAATTAGATTTGGTAAATGTAAAAGGACCAAAGGCAACAATCAAAACAAATCATGGTGAAATTGTAATCCAACTTTTCCCTGAACAAGCACCTAAGACAGTTGAAAACTTTGTTGGTTTAGCAAAGAAAGGTTACTATGACGGAGTAATCTTCCACCGCGTTATCAACGACTTCATGATCCAAGGTGGTGATCCAACTGGAACAGGTATGGGTGGCGAAAGTATCTGGGGAGCACCATTTGAAGATGAATTCTCAAATGAATTATTCAACATTCGTGGAGCTTTATCCATGGCTAATGCTGGCCCAGCTACAAACGGAAGTCAATTCTTCATCGTTCAAAACCAAAACGTACCTGCACAAATGGCAGGACAAATGGAAGCAGCTGGCTATCCAAAAGAAATCATCACTGCCTATGAAAATGGTGGTACACCTTGGTTAGATCATCGCCACACTGTTTTTGGACAAGTAACATCTGGCATGGATGTAGTTGATGAAATTGCAGCAGTTGAAAGAGATATGGCTGACAAACCAAAAGAAGACGTTGTAATTGAAACAGTTGAAATTGCTGAGTAATTAAAAATTAGTTTTTAGAGAATCTCTTAATTGTTAGTTGAAAAGCTAATGATTGAGGGATTTTTTTATATTGTGATAAACATATGTTGATTTTGTTAGAAAAATATGATATTTTCATTAAAAGATTATTTTAGAAAGGTAGGAATTAAGATGCGACCAAGAATAGCAATTCCAGCTGATACGCTAACAGAAGCAACAAATGTTATTAATGAAAGAATGGCACCCTATGCGCCTAAACCGGTAATTGAAGCAATTGTTAAATCAGGTGGGGTTCCGGTTATTTTTCCGAGTGTTTCTCCAGAATTGGTACCAGATTATCTCGGCCTTTTTGACGGAGTTCTTTTTGCAGGGGGAGCTGATGTTGATCCAACATTTTTTGGAGAGGAACCTCATCAAAGGTTAGGGGCAACTTATCGTAAGCGAGATTTATTTGAAATTGAATTACTGAAGCAGTCCTTAAAAGCTGATAAGGCAATTATGGGAATTTGTCGAGGATTACAATTAATAAATGTTGGTTTAGGGGGAACTTTATATCAAGATTTATCTGAAAATCCAGAAGCAACAATCAAACATTCTCAAGATGCACCAGGGAATTTTCCTTCTCATCACGTCAATGTACAAGAAGATAGTCGTCTCTATTCTTTAGTAGGGAAGCGACCTTATGTAAATTCTCGACATCATCAGTTACTAAAGAAAATTGCGCCAACATTACGCGTTTCTGCCTTTGCTGATGATGGAGTGCCTGAAGCAATTGAATCAAAAGAAAATAACCAAATTTTAGCTGTTCAATGGCATCCAGAAAATATGTTTAAGCATTATGAATATTCTCAAAAGATATTTGCTGATTTTATTGAAAGAGCTAAGCACTAGAAAAAAGCTGTATGAATTGTAATTAATATTACTTTTCATACAGCTTTTGTTATTATTATTGCACTTCCCAATTACCATAGAATAATTCACGTTTTAAATCTTCTGCAGACATAGGTGCGTCATCTTCAAAGCCTTTAAATTGATAGATAGATTCTAAAGCAGCTTCTTGATAACGTTTGGCACGTCTTAACGCATATTTTTCTAAAGAATTATTTTCAACGTAGCTTAATAATTTAGCACTAGGAGTTGTCTTAGGATTTTCAACTCTATCTTCTAAATCTTCAAGAATTTCTTGATATTCTGGTCCTAACTGGATTTGATTCGCAAAACGTTCAAGACTCTTGATAAAAGCACGAGCCTTATTTTGATATTTACATTGGTCAGTAGGTAATTCTACTGATACATCTTCATTCATTTCATCAGCTTTACTGAGAACTTGGTCGACTTCATCAGGCTTTAAAGCAGGGTGCATGATGAAATAACTAGAAAGTAGACGAATGAAGCGAAGAGTGCCAGTTCTAACACCTACAGAACTACTAGGGTCAAGATCCAACATTCTTAATTCAAGATATTGAACACCTTTTTTAGGAAGATCTCTGAAATCTTTAGTCCCTTTAAAGCGAACAGGGCTATGGAAATCATGATCAGCAATCAATACTCCTTGTTTAAGTCCTTCTTCAATACGTTTAACATATTTTTGAACATCGACAAAGCAACCACTAAATCGAGTACCAAAGCCATAAGAACTTTGACGAATACTTCTAATAGGATGGGGAAGTTCATCTTCTTTGTCGAAATAGTTGGCTTCAGCAATTGGACTAGCACCAAAAAGATATGTAATAAGCCATCGATAGCGCATAAAGCCTTGAGCTAAAACAGTATAAAGATAGTTCTGGACTTCAATTCTATTTTTGAAACGCTCAGGAAAATTCTTTAAAACCAAGTCAATGATATGATCATCAATACTCAAATTAATATGGGCACCACATGGAGTACCCTTGGAAAAGCCGTGACGCTTGATGAATTCCTTGAAATAAGCTTCTTTTACTGGTCCCATTTTAGCAGTTTGAATTGTACTTTTATCTTTAGGCAATTTAGGCGGCATTGAAAGTGGCCAGAGTAGTTCTCCTGGAGCTAATGCAGAACGTAGCACATTATTGATGGCGTAAAGATAATGCATTGCATCAAGTGCGTGACTAGCTGCAGGTGTTACAACCTCAGACATTGTTTCTAAGAAATCATTTGTAATCCAAGGGTTAGTTTTCTCATCTCCAATAGCTGACGGATAAGGCTCCTGGCTTAGATGTCCGGTATCATCAACACGTTGCATTTCAATTTCTAAACCCATAGTAAAGTCAGAAGTCTTAGCAACAGCTTCATTGTCAAAGATTAATTGACCTATCTTACTAAACATAATATCACCTCTGTATAATTAGATAATTTTTAATTTTATTAGCATTATACTATAAAAAGATTAAAAATGAAGTGTTTTTTGAAATAAAATCGCTAACAACCAATTTTTATTTTATTAAAAAAATTATTTCACTTTTTTGGTATTTTACACTTGTCATATATCACAAAAGTGGTATAATGAAAAATGTAAGGAAGTGATGGATATGAAGATTGATATCAAAGCTTACTTGAACTCCAAGGAGCTGACGATTTATCAAGTTTCCAAATATTCAGGTTATGGGTACACGACCTTGCACAAGTCATTTAACAAGAAGCAAACAAGTGCGACATCTCTGAATTTAAGAGATTTGGATGCTTTGGCACAATCGCAAAACAAAGCGATGTGGCAAGTATTGAAAGAACTTGAAGAGCATTATTTGAGTGATGATAATTAAATGAATAGTCGCAGTACCATAAGTCCGTAAGTTTCCAGCAGTCGTCGTTGTTAATTTAGGGGCTATTTTGGTTGCGCAAATTAATAAATTAAGAATAAGAAAATAACAGAAACGAGGGATTCTTTATGAATAACACACCTTTTGATAACTTTAATAATATGGATGATATTTTTAATGAATTGATGGGAAGTATGAATGGTATTAATTCTGAACGTCGTTATTTAATTAATGGTCGTGAAGTGACCCCAGAAGAATTTGCTCAATATCGTAAGACCGGAAAATTACCAAATAATAATCAAATGACCAGTCAAGGCAAAGCTCCAAATAAAGATGGAATTTTAGCTAAATTAGGACGTAACTTAACTCAAGAAGCTCGTGAAGGCAAGTTAGATCCAGTTATTGGACGTAACAAAGAAATTCAAGAGACTGCTGAAATTTTAGCACGTCGTACGAAGAACAATCCTGTTCTAGTAGGGGATGCTGGTGTTGGTAAGACAGCAGTTGTTGAAGGCTTGGCACAAGCAATTGTGAATGGCGATGTACCTGCTTCAATTAAGAATAAAGAAATTATCAGTATTGATATCTCTGGCTTAGAAGCTGGTACACAATATCGTGGTAGCTTTGAAGAAAATATTCAAAACTTAATTAAGGAAGTTAAAGATAGAGGAAATGTGATCCTATTCTTTGATGAAATCCATCAAATCTTAGGTGCTGGTGGTATGGGCGGTGACAACGGCTCTAAAGGTTTAGCTGATATTTTGAAACCAGCTTTATCTAGAGGTGAAATCACAGTTATTGGTGCTACGACTCAAGATGAATATCGTAATACCATTATGAAGAACGCAGCTTTGGCACGTCGATTCAATCAAGTTACGGTAAATGCTCCAAGTCCAGAAGATACATTTAAGATTTTACAAGGTATCAGAAACTTGTACGAAAAGCATCACAATGTTGTATTGCCAGATAATGTTTTAAAGGCTGCTGTGGACTACTCAATTCAATATATACCACAAAGAAGTTTGCCAGATAAAGCTATTGATTTGATAGATATGACGGCTGCACATCTTGCTGCAAAGCATCCTGTTACAGATGTTAAAGAATTAGAAAATCAAATTAAAGATGAAAAAGAAAAGCAACAAGCAGCTGCTGACAAGGAAGATTATGAAGCAGCTTTAAATGCTAAGACAAAGATTGAAGAATTGCAAAAGAAGATTGATAACCATTCTGAATCTCAAAAAGTAACAGCTACAGTTAATGATGTTGCTGAAGCCGTAGAACGTTTGACAGGTATTCCTGTATCCAAGATGGGTGCTAGTGATATCGAACGCTTAAAGGAAATCGGCAAGAGATTAAAGGGCAAAGTTATTGGTCAAGATGAAGCTGTAAATGCAGTAGCTCGTGCTATCCGTCGTAATCGTGCTGGTTTTGACGAAGGAAATCGCCCAATCGGTAGCTTCTTATTCGTTGGACCAACTGGGGTCGGAAAGACAGAATTAGCTAAGCAATTAGCTTTGGATATGTTTGGCTCTAAAGATGCGATTATTCGTTTGGATATGTCAGAATATTCTGACAATAGTAACACTTTGACTGAACGTGTACGTCGTAATCCATATTCAATTATCTTGCTAGATGAAATTGAAAAAGCTGACCCACAAGTAATCACATTATTACTTCAAGTATTAGATGACGGTCGTTTAACTGATGGTCAAGGTAATACTATTGACTTCAAGAATACAGTTATTATCGCAACATCTAACGCTGGTTTTGGTAACGAAGATTTAATGGGCAAAGACGAAAAAGAAGACAAGGACATTATGAAGAAGATTGCTCCTTACTTCCGTCCAGAATTCTTGAATCGTTTCAATGCCGTAATTGAATTCTCACATTTGACTAAGGAAGATTTGAAAGAAATTGTTGATTTGATGTTAGACGAAGTAAACAAGACTTTGGCTAAGAAAGGTCTTGACTTGGTAGTAACTGATGCTGCTAAGAACTATCTTATCGAACAAGGTTACGATGAAGCAATGGGTGCTCGTCCATTACGTCGTGTCATTGAACAACAAATTCGTGATAAAGTAACAGACTTCTACTTGGATAATGTAGATGTAAAACATTTATTAGCTGATATGAAAGATGGCGAATTAGTAATCAGTGAAAGAAAGGATGCAGATAAATAATTTAAATTCTAAGAAATTACTAGATATATAGGATTAAACAGCACTAACTTAACTGTAAGACAGCAGTTTTGTTGGTGCTGTTTTTACATAGATTGGAAAAAATTTGTGATGAATATTCGACGAAAAACATTAAAAAGCTTGAATTTTTAGGGGTATAGGGCTATTATAAACTTAGATAAATAAAACGCATTCAAAAGAAAGGATGATTATTATGGCTCAAGAATACAAACGTGTCTTAGTTGCAATTGATGGTTCTAAAGGGGCAGACGCAGCATTACGTACAGCAATTGAAGTTACTAAGAGAAATGACCACACTCATCTAGATGTATTACGTGTTTTAGACTTAAATTCTCTTGAATACGGTGGGGCGGGGATTGCTCTTGACGGTCAAAAGATTTATGAAATTGAACAAGCAAATGAAGGCTATATGTTAAAACTTAAGGATAAGATTGTAGCTGAATATAATCTAGATGCAGATAGGGTTAGTGTTCACCTACGTTTCGGTAATCCTAAAGCAGTTATCACACAAGATTTTCAACCAGAATACGGTAATGATTTAATCGTAGTTGGTTCTACTGGTAAGAACTTTGTACAAAGAATGATTGTTGGTTCTGTTGCATCTTATGTAATTAGAACAGCTAAATGCGATGTCTTAATGGCAAAGGTTCGTAATGGGGAAGATAAGTAATAGAAGTAAAAACTACTAGATGTTTAGGCACCTAGTAGTTTTTTGATTGGAGATATTAATTTATTTAAGAAACATTTCGTGATAACATTTAGTAATTTCGTAAGTTTTGAACTCAGTTAGATCAAGCATAATCGTAATAATACGGTTTAAATGATATCCTTTGTGTGAGAGTTTTTGAATGATTTCTTTAATAATCTGTTCACGTTCTAATTTTTTGGCTTCTTGTATTCTATCCATAATTCTATCCTTTCAAAAGTGTATTTGACTTATTTAAAGTACGAAGAAAAAATAAGATTTCAAAAAAATGCCGCTACTTATTACAAGTAACGACATTTTTTATTAGCTATTCATTTTCTTTTGTAAATAGTTAGAAATCCAAGTTAAAACAGTAATTACGATTAAGTACATTAATCCGATAATTGCCCAAACTTTGAAACCTTCAAGGTTACGAGCGATGATAATTTTACCAGTTTGTGTAAGTTCAAGAATACCGATAATAGAAAGAATAGAAGTATCTTTCAAAGTAATGATAAACTGGTTTACGAATGAAGGAACCATAATTTTAATTCCTTGTGGTAATATAATCTTTTTCATTGCTTTACCAAATGATAATCCTAAACTACGGGCAGCTTCCATTTGACCTTTATCGACAGCTTCAATTCCCCCTTTAACAAAGGCAGCAGTATAAGCACCTTCGTTTAAAGTAAGGGTGATGATGCCGGCTATGAAAGCAGGAATCTTAGTACCAGTTAAGCTAGGAATACCATTGTAAATGAAGAGGGCAAGTACTAACAATGGAAGACCACGGAAGATATAAATAACAGTAGTTGAAATGCCTTGAGCGAACTTGTTAGGAATTACTCCTAAGAAACCAATGACAATCCCAAAGATAGTTGCGCCGATAATACCCAAAATAGTTAGGTAGATTGTTTTCCAAAGACCGTTAAGGAAAACGCCAGAGTTTTGTTTTAACAAACCAATAAAGGTATGTTCATTGTTGCTATTTTCGTTAGCTTTCTTTTGTTCAGCAATTGTATTTTGGTTGATGTAGCGATTTACGATCTTATCATAACCACCATTTTTCTTTAACTTAGCTAAACCATCATCAAATTTATGTAGAAGTTCTTGGTTCTTACCTTTCATAACTGCAAAACCGTAGTAACCACTTTGAGCAGGTTTAGTAACGATTTTCAACTTAGTAC
>OGFL01001847.1_pt1 | contig 13097 bp, 11 predicted proteins | sample 1570911 | NCBI WGS metagenome assembly OGFL01 (sample SAMEA2582050, study PRJEB24529) | metagenome | biome: Human gut stool | place: China | collected 2011 | reverse complement strand
CAGAATTTCACTATATTATTGGCTGGTGGTGGAAATGGTAAAAGTACATTTTTTAACTGGTTATCGGATGCCGTAGGAATTGACAACATTAGTAACGTATCTTTACAAGATTTAACAGACAATCAAAGGCGATTTACTACATCGCGATTATATCAAAAGAATATGAATTATTATGCTGATATATCTAAAGGCTTAATCAATGACCCAGCTTTATTAAAAAGCATTACAGGCGATGATGCTTTAGACGTTGAAAATAAAGGAAAAGACCAACGCACCATAAAACCATTTGCCAAATTATTTTTCGGCGCTAATGAATTACCACCTTTCAAAGATACATCAAAAGGTTTCGGACGTAGACCAATGATAGTACCGTTTGAGGCTATCGAAGATTTTAACGAGCGTTTTAAAATGGTTGAAATCAAAAAAGAGATACCAGCTTTTATATACAAGTGTTTGAAAGCATTCAAAAAAGCCCTTGAACGTGGTTATTTATCAGAAACACCGGAAATGATAAAGCTTAGAAATGAATGGCTTGGTAGTAATGATATTGTAGGGCTATTCATTGATGATTATTGCGAGTTAAACAAAAATTACAACATCAAGAAAGTATATTTATATGACAGTTACAAACAATACTGTTTAGAAAATGGCTATCGTGCTATGAGTAATCAGAAGTTTAAACAGGAGCTAAAGAGATTTAATGTATTTGATAGATACGCAAGGAAAGACGGTAAAATGATGAGAATTTTTGAAGGTATCAAACTAAAACCAACAGAAAAAGAGTAAAAACATATAAAATGACACTGTTTGACACAAGCAAGACACTATTTTGACACGTCGCAAAGATTGACCTATTAAGCAGGACACGGAAGACACGCTTTTTTTATACTATTTAATAAAAATAAATAAATAATATATATAGGAAGAAAAAAGAATTATTTTTTTATTTTTTTTAGAGTAAAACGTCAAAAAAGTTGGTGCTTTCGTGTCATTGCTTATGTAATGCCTGTTTGCAACGTGTCAAAACCGTAAACAGACACAACTTAAAACCGTGTCAACATAGAAAGGATAATTTAACATGAATGAATACGGATATTTTAAAGAGATATTAGACGGATTAAGAAACGTTATTACAATAGATGATACTAAAAAGGAAATACAGGAGCTAAAAGACAAACTAGCTGACAAAGAAAAGCTATTAATTGAATTGCAAAATAAAGATGATAAATATAATAATGTTGCCGTTGTAATTGCTGATATGCTAAAAGACCGGACTATTAATACAAAGTTACCACCTAAAGCGATGCAAGATGAATTTAAAAGCTTGATAGCTGAATTAATTAAACGTGATTATATTAGCATTGTGGACGTATACAACCTTAGATAATACTAGCCTTGATTTAGTCTTGAAAATAATAATAAAGGCGTGGTATGTAGTGGATTTGATGCAATTATCAGACTTATTAGACAATAACGATAATAGAGAGATTGACCTAACCAAAACCAGAATTAAAGTAACTAACTTTATGGAAAACCAATACCAACAATTAAAGTATCTAGCTAATACAAGCCCTTTACAGTCGGTTAGCTATGATAATATCAAAGTTCAAACATCGCAAAGTAATTCAATCGAAGATAAGACTATACGACAATTACAAGCTAAGGAATATTTAAGAATTATTGATGATTGTATTAATTCACTGGATGACATCAAGAAAACGATATTTAAAGCAAGAGTTATTAAGAATCTTTATCATTGGCAAATAGAACAAATTTCAGGTTATGGAAATACTAGAATGTATGAATTGTTAAATTTAGGATGCTTAGAATTTGCACAAAAATTAAAAGATATGACTGATATTGATTTACTGGAATACAAGGAATGATAAAAGATGGATAAAGAGAAAATAACAGAATTGAGAACATATAGAATTATTGATAATACATTAGACGAGCTAACTAAACAAAATAAAAATATTGAGAGCTTAACCAATCGAAATACAGGAATGATATTAAAACGACTGGAACGCATCCAGAAGTTAAACCAGACTATTATATATTTATTGCTTGGTGTAGTTGGTTTACTAATTACAATCTTACTTGGTTAAGATATGATATAATATGGATGCAGGTATTTATTTATACACTGACTTAATGAGTGCTATTAATTGGCACTCTATTTTTTTACTTGCAATTATAATACATGTATTATATAATATATATAGGTTATGAAATAGGACTAGCTACCCTATTGATTAGCTTAGTGGAATGTTGGAAAGCTGGACGCCGTTCAATCAATACAGACACCACGGAGGCGGAGCTTATGACAACTAGGATAAGGCTGGAGTGTTTAAAATTAGCTTGGCTATGGTTATTCTTGCATTAAGTCGCTTAGTTCTAAATATAGCGCATGCTTACAGGATAATAAAAAAAGCTAACCACGATTACAACAATCGTAATTAGCTAACACACTTAAGCTTTAAACATCCACGGTTAAGGGTAACAGGTTCGGAGCTGTTGCCCTTTATTCATATACAATAATACATGTAATAGATTTAAAAGTAAAGTAAAATCATTAGAGGAGCGATGAAAGATGACAAACAAAACCACTGACAAAATGAAAAAGCAAGTTGGATATAATAGAAAATGGAATGAACAAAATAGAGAACATAAACGATATTTAAGTAAGAGAAGTACGGCAAAAAGTTTTCTAAGGGTTGCCACTAAAGAGGATATACAAGCTATTATAGATTTTGCTAATGAACAACTGAATGAACGCTTTTAATTACATGTTGCCACTTGGTAGCATGTTTTTTTATTGCATCCGATACACCGTTATTACATCAGTTAATACAATTACATAGCTTACTGGATTTACAGACGCTTAGAATCAACATGACAGACACCGTTAATGACTTGATTTATAGAATCGTAGCAATTCAAAGCAAAACAAAAAAGCCACGATATAAACACCGTAGCTCAATGACTAAAGATAATATTAATAGATTTATTAAGATAATAAAATTCGGAGTCGTTTTAATCCTTGAATAATTAAAGTATAGCATGTACTTATTAATCAATCAAACAATACCACTCTTAAAACTCAGAAAACACCACTCTAAGACGTTTTAACAATTCTAATAATTACACTCAATCACAATTAAACGAGCTAACACCTATCAGAATTTAAACCATAGTTACATAATTTACTGAAATACCCCCGCCCACTGTTTGCCACTGGAGGAGCGCACACACAGGAATTACTTTATAAAAAAGTTCAATTCTGAAAATTTTAGTATAGGGGGGGATAATTGACGCCTTGCATCCTAAAACATGCACTATATCAATACTTATAGCATCGCACCAACTGGAGTATATACCGGAATCTATGCACGTTTTAGAAATTGTAAACCGGAATAATCGGATAAAATCGGAGTTTTGAGACTTTTTAAAAGTGCTTGTATGATTGATACATCAGTCAATACGGCTATTTTACTATTTTAAATTATCCGATTTACCAAGTTCACAAAAATTCACAATACAGGAACTTAGACTATTCTTACACATCAAAAACATTATAATATAAACGTTTATAACACTTATCCACATTCAAAAAGTTATCCACAAGCAACCAAACAGACTATTTTTACACACCGAAAGCATGAAGAAAAGTGAAGAATATAGCCCCTTTTTGATTGCGATGGAATGACTGTAATTACTGGAATAATAGCATTTATAGAGCTTGTTTGAATTACGATGACTTTACTTAAATTGCTCAGAAATGCTCAGGTAAAAAAGCAAGAAAATGCAAGAGTTAAATTGCCGGAAATTGTCGGATTGATTTACTTTACTACCTGAGAAAACCTGAACTAAAAACCTGTTAAAACCTGTTATTTTGCGATGGTCGTTAAATAAAAATTGCTTTGCTATACAGGAGCTAAAAGGCTATTACATCAATTAATACATTGATTTAGCAAACGCAATAATACGCAATTTTAGACCCTTTTTTATATCCAAAATAAAGCACCATACAGACGTTTTACATGTATCTAGTGTAATTACATTCAGACAACAAAAAAACTTGCCACCGTATCAGTAGCAAGCTAGAGATTATTATTCTTGATTTAGACTTGAATAATTTCATTATAGCATACTAAAAAAGCGCTGGACGGATGCCAACACCTAATATATATATTCATGTTACATTGATATTTAAACGGGTTGCTAATAGTCTGTTAGTAGTCTGTTTAACAGTCTGTTATATCCTTAATCATTCAAAATCATTTATAATCAACATCGCCAAGAATGCTATTATATAAGGCTTTTATTGATTATTATTAACTATTTGTATATAGCAAGGTTGTTTTGCACAAATAGTATACTATTCCTTTATTGGTCTAAATAAATGATATGGAGAAATAATTTGGATTTTCCCTAAAATATCAAGGAATTCATCGATACTTTCCATTGATTCTTTATTATGATTTGATACCCAAATTCTAATCGTACTTATGATTTCACCTGCAAATATCTCCTCTGCATATCTGGTAGGTATCATTGTCCCATACGTTATTTTATGAAAAGAATTACGAATAGTTATTTCTTCTTTTAATAAATCCATAAAATCACGATAAAAATCTATTGTTGCATTTCTTGAAAATAAAGTACGCACCATATCACTATTTTCATTAATAAAAACGGCTAATTTATAAAATTCATCATGTGTTGATAAATACTTTTCTTCATCTGTCTGCAATCTGCGGACTTCAAACTGTTCAATGACTTTTCTATCGGCTTCCATCGCCTGTTTAATACCTTTTAAAATCCTACTTCTAACATCATACAAAAATTCATACTTATCTTTATAGTATATATAAAACGATCTACGACTAATACCGGCGGCGGCTACCAATTCCGCAACTGTCAACTGGTTAAATGATTCATTTTCCAAAGCCTTAACCAGTCCACTCTCCAACTTGAGTTCTGTCTTTTTCAAAATTCATCCAATCCTCTCTGTTTTGTACACTCATTAAAACAGTTCTTTTTCAGTATACAGGAAAAAACCGAACTTTCATATCTTTTATTTCACAAATGATTTCAGTAAGCGTCACCCTTGAAATTGAATACCTTTTCATTTATAATGTGCTTTGTACAATATTATGTGAAGATAGATTTGACTAGCACAAGGGGAGCCTTTTTGGCTGAGAGTGAAGTTATTCAGACCCTTTGAACCTGTTCGTTAATGCGAGCGTAGGAATGTGTAGTAAATCAGATATAACTACAAATAAATCTGATATTCATACCGTCTTTGTGTTGGCTCTAATCGAGTTCACACAAGGAGGGGCTTTTTTATGTACAAAGAAAAACTATTAATTTTATTAGAAGGCGCTTTGATGGCTGCGATTGCCACTGTACTAAGTGCTGTTGTACCAACGGTCGAATGGTTCGATATTTCTTTAGGAATTATTCCAATCGTAATTTTTAGTATTCGCCGTGGTCTAAAAGCTGGTCTTTTGTCTGGATTACTTTGGGGATTACTTCCAATTTTAATTGGTCGTGCTTCTATCCTTACAGTTACTCAAGGAATTTTGGAATACCCTGTAGCTAACATGGTTGTTGGTTTAGCTGGAATTTATTCCAATCAAATTAAGCAAGCACTAAGCAACAATAATTGGCATGTAGTTTTCAGTCGCAGTTTGTTAGCTGTTTTCATCGCCGTATTTGCTAAATATTTCTGCCACTTCGTTGCTGGCATTATTTTCTGGGGATCCTGCACCCAAAGGCATGAGTCCTGTACTTTACTCTTTATTTGTTAATGGTGGTAGTTTCCTATTTAATTTAGTCTTAGCTGGCATCGTTGTCGTTGCTTTAGAAAGAAAAGCAGATCGAATATTTGCATTATCTTAATTCGATATTTTTATAGTCTGGAAATTCTATTGTAATTTTCAGGCTATTTTTTTAACCAACGTTGCCTTATGCTTTAAAAAAATTACAGATTACATTAAAATAAGATTAAATACTCTAAGGAGATGGATTCATGGTTAATAACGAATTAATAAAAGATGACTTATATATGGCTGTCAACGGCGACTGGTTAAAGACTGCTAAAATTCCAGCTGATAAAGCTGCTACAGGTGGCTTTTATGATTTAGCCGATGATATCGAAAAAACTTTAATGGAAGATTTCGCTAATTTTATGACAGGTGAAGCAATATCTGATGATAAATGCTTAAATGAATTCATTAAATATTATCGTCTCGTTTCCAATTTTGAAAAACGTAATGCTGATGGATTTAAACCTGCTAAACAATACTTTGATAAGATTACTTCCCTAAAAGACATTAATGATTGGCAAGAAAAGCTCTATGATTTAACTATGATGGGACTACCTAATCCTTTCCCATTATATGTTGAACCTGATATGAAGGATACTCAACACTATGCCCTATATGCATCTGTACCTAGCTTAATTTTGCCAGATAAAACCTACTATGAAGAAAATCACCCTCAAGCTGAAGCATTTCTCAATGTTTATCGTCAAATGGTTCTTGCTCTATTTGAACGTGCTGGCTATGACAATGACTTTGCACAAGTAACTTTAGAAAAGGCTCTTGCTTTTGATAAATCACTTGCTCCTGTTCAAAAAGATAGTACTGAACGTGCTGATTATGCTAAATCCTATAATAAATACAGTTTTGAAGATTATACAGCATTTAGTAAGAGTGTAGATTTAGGCGCTTTTGCTAAGAAATTAATCGATCAAACTCCTGATCAAGTCATTGTAGATGAACCTAAATATTATGAAGCATTAGAAACTCTGATTAATCCTGATACTTTCGAAAACTTCAAGAGTTGGCTTTTAGTAAAAACTCTCATCAGTGTAAGTACCCTATTAGATGATGATACTCGTGTTCTAGCTGGCACGTATTCTCGTGCTTTGTCTGGTTCTAAAGAAGCTATGAAAGCTCAAAAAGCTGCCTTTTACCTTGCTACTGGTCAATTTAGTCAAGTAGTTGGATTATATTATGCACATAAATATTTTGGTGCTAAAGCTAAGGCTGATGTTCATCATATGGTAGAAAAGATGATTGATGTTTATAAAAATCGTCTTGCTTCCAATGATTGGTTGAGTGATGATACTCACCAAAAAGCTATTGTTAAGCTTAATACTTTGGGAATCAATGTAGGTTATCCTGATAAGTTAGATCCACCTTATACTAAGTTTGTTGTCGATGAAGATGCAGATTTAGTTACTAATGACTTAAACTTTACTCAAATTAGCCTTAAGGAACACTATGGTCATTGGGGTAAAGATGTTGACAGAAGTCGTTGGGAAATGCCAGCTCACATGGTAAATGCTTATTATAATCCTTCATTTAATATCATTGTTTTCCCAGCAGCTATTCTTCAAGCACCATTTTATAGCTTAGATCAATCTTCAAGTGAAAACTTTGGTGGAATTGGTGCAGTAATTGCTCATGAAATTTCACACGCATTTGACAACAATGGTGCTCAATTTGATGAGTTTGGTAATTTGCACAATTGGTGGACTGATGAAGATTTGAAACATTTCCAAGGACTCGCTCAAGATATGATTGCTGAATTTGATGGTTTAGAAACTGAAGCAGGTAAAGTTAACGGAAAGCTTGTAGTTTCAGAAAATATCGCTGATGCTGGTGGTCTAAGTTGTGCGCTAGAAGCTGCTAAGAGTGAACCAGATGTTGATCTAAAGGCCTTCTTCATTAACTGGGCTCGCATTTGGAGAATGAAGTCTTCAATTGAACGTCAAAAATTATTATTATCAATTGATGTTCATGCTCCTCACGTATTACGTGCTAATGTTCAACCTAAGAATCTAGCTGATTTTTATACAACATTTGGGATCACATCAGATGACAAGATGTACCTCGCTCCTGAAAAACGTGTAAATATTTGGTAGAATTTAAGAAATCAGAAGTTTAGCTTCTGGTTTTTTTATTAATATAAATTGACAACGTTGCCATTTAGATCTTAAAATTGTTGTAACGATGTTGCTACTAGATCATATTTAGAATTGGAGTGATTTTTATGAAGCAAGTTGGATACTACAATGGTACTATCGCTGATTTAAATGAACTTAAGGTGCCTGCTACTGATCGTGCACTTTATTTTGGTGATGGTTGCTACGATGCAACTACATTTAAGAACAATGTTGCATTTGCCTTAGAAGATCATCTTGATCGTTTTTATAATAGTTGTCGCCTACTAGAGATCGACTTTCCTTTAAATCGCGATGAACTTAAAGAAAAGCTTTACGCTGTTATTGATGCTAACGAAGTTGATACTGGTATCCTTTATTGGCAAACTTCACGTGGTTCTGGTTTACGTAACCATATTTTCCCAGAAGATAGCCAACCTAATTTATTAATTTTTACTGCTCCTTATGGTTTAGTTCCATTTGATACTGAATATAAACTTATATCTCGCGAAGACACTCGCTTCTTACATTGCAATATTAAGACTTTGAACTTACTTCCAAACGTTATTGCAAGTCAAAAGGCTAATGAAAGTCATTGCCAAGAAGTAGTCTTCCATCGCGGTGACAGAGTTACAGAATGTGCACACTCTAACATCTTAATTCTAAAAGATGGCGTTCTTTGCTCCCCACCTAGAGATAATTTAATCTTGCCAGGAATTACTTTGAAACATCTCTTGCAATTAGCAAAAGAAAATAATATTCCTACTTCCGAAGCACCATTTACTATGGACGATCTTAGAAATGCTGATGAAGTTATTGTTAGTTCTTCAGCTTGTCTAGGTATTCGTGCAGTCGAGCTTGATGGTCAGCCTGTTGGTGGAAAAGATGGAAAGACTTTAAAGCTCTTGCAAGATGCTTATGCTAAGAAATATAATGCAGAAACTGTAAGTCGTTAAAATAAAAAAATCGAGAACTTTGTTTCTCGATTTTTTTATTTATTTTACATAGTATGAATATACTATTGAACCTACCACAGCTATTAATAGTAGTGCAATTATGATTATAAATGATACACTACTTAAAAAGATACCTAAAACAAATCCTATACTACCTACCACCAATAACAAGTTACTTGCAAAAGTATTGGTCTTTTTCCAAATTTTATCGCTACTCATAGTTCTAGTAGTTCTAATGCCAATATAGCGATTAATTTTGTTATTTCTTGTTATTAAAGCTATGATGATGATCATACAGGATAAAGCAATCGAATTAATCATGTTAATATTTGCTGTAGGTTTCAAAGCTACACCTATTATTGTTAACTGTGCTAGAAATAATATTATTCCTATGCCATCTATTACCTTTTTTAGATTGATATCTTTAATCCCCAAACTACTTATCAACCACAAGATTAGTTCCATGACCGGCATAAAACTGATACCCTCCAATTTAGGTGCTGTACCATCAACTGTTCCAGTTAAGGTAAAATGTATAGGCAAACGTGTTGGTAAAATATCATATACAGCGATTGATATCAGTACCATCAAAATCAGAATTATGACCAGTATATTATTTTTTATAATTTTCATAATTTCCCTCCTTCTTGACTAATAACTATTATCCATGTTCAATATATCACATTCCCTCCTAAATTCTTCTTTTTATTATTTAATAAACTAACTTGAGTTCTTGACAGACTTTTTACAACTTGAAATTAAATTAAAATTAAAATATAATTAAACACAATATATTATATTGGGGGATTGATAATGGAAAACAAACAGCTTCTCGTAGCAGAAGATCTGTCTGCTGTAGGGGATCTTTCTCTAACAGTTGCCACCCCTATACTTCAATGTCAGAACATTCCCGTAGCGGTGCTACCTACAAGTGTTTTATCAACTCAATCTGAAGGATTTGGCACTCCCGCTATTTTACCAACAGAGAATTGGATTAAATCTACTTTCGATCATTGGTCAAAAGAACAACTTGATTTTTCTGGGATATTAATTGGTTATTTTAATAATCAAGTTGTTGGGCAAGAATTACTTCATTTTATTGAAAATCATTCACTTGATTTAGTAGTTATCGATCCTGCATTTGCTGATGATGGTGCCTTTTATCCCGGTTTAGATGATAATCACCTTACTACAATAAGGGAATTGTTACAACATGCGACTGTTACCACACCTAATTTAACCGAAGCCAAATTCTTAACAGGGTTAACCGAACTTGATAACTCCTATGAGAGTTTGTCCAAATTACTGTTGGCAATTAAAAAACTAATTCATCCTAACGGAAATGTGGTAATCACTGATATTGTTTTTGAAAATAAGCACGGCTGTGTTTATGAGCAAGATGGAGAAGTAACGTTTTGTTCATATCCTCAATTGCCTGGTCATTTTTATGGAAGTGGCGATGTTTTTTCAGCCTTACTAACAAGCTTTCTATGGCATGGAAAAGATTTCCATCAAGCTGTCAAAAAGACTACTAAATTAACTTTTAATGCTTTAATGGAAACAGCTACATCGCATCGCGAACGTCGCTATGGAATCAATCTATCTCGTTTATTACAACTATTAATTCTTGAAAACGAAGGTGAAAATTATGAAAACTAATAATTTAGTTAATACACACCAACTTACCTTACTTGCAGTTATTGTGGCCGCTAATGTCGCTATTGCTCGTGTTTTTTTGATACCTATTCCTATGACACATGGAAATATCAATCTCTGTGATACTGGTATTTTCCTAGCAGCTTGGCTTTTTGGTTCTAAAAAAGGCGGTGTTGTTGGCGGACTTAGTGGATTTTTGTTAGATCTGATTTCTGGTTATCCTCAATATATGGTGTTTTCATTAATTGTTCATGGACTAGAAGGCTTTATCGTTGGTAAATTGACCGAAGATAAGAAAATTTCTGCCAAATCACTTATCATTTCTTTAATTGCCGGTGTATTATTTATGGTTTTAGGATATTTAGTTTCTGATTCTCTTCTTTATAAGTTCTCCACTATCCTCAATTTTCAGCTTAATCTCTACCTCAATGGCCATTCCCCATCCCCCACTTTGTGTTTTTCTTATTATATTATAAAACTGAAAAAAAGGACATTCCCCAGATGAAAAATCCAGGGAACACCCTTTTCTTAAAACACACTAATTTTCTTTACGTTTTCTTGCAATTATCATACCAATTCCGGCTGCACTTAAAGCTGCCAGAAGAAGCATCCATTCTATCGGAGCTGTATCTCCGGTCGGTGCGCTTTGTGCCTGTACCAGCTGAGATACTTCCGGTGCTGCGATGGCAGTTTCTTCCTGCTGTGCACTTCCTGATCTGTGTTTCTTCTTAGATCCGGATGTGCTGACCGCCGTATCCTTCCATGCGATTGCATAATCGGAGAACCGGTCTGTCTCAAAAGTGATAATGCCGTCGGCAAAGGTACCTGGAAGGCTTGTCACTTCGCCGTCATGATTTCTGAGAACCATGTATTCCCGTTTCACCTTACGGTCTGTATTGAGAAGGTCATTGCTCAACCGGAAAGAAATTTTGATCGGAGCTTTGATCTCGTGAATCTCGTTCTCCTTCTCTCCGTTCACACTCTTGGTAAATGTAATGTTCAAATACCGCCCGATGGTAAATTCACCGGCTGTCTTCTCCATAGCCGCTCTGGTCTCTGCGCTGACCGTTGCTTCCGCATGCTCTACATTCAGTGTCAGTTCAATGGTAGCACCTTCTGCAATCAGAACAATCTCATCTGCCGTCAGATTGCCTCCCTGAATCAGCATTTTGATCAACGTTTTTTTATCAGAAGCAAGAGACATCTCCGGTGCATCCTGTCCTGCGGATACGGAGACTTTCAAATTTCCCTCACCGATCTTCACATCTCCGTTTCCGGTAGATACCATCTGTTCTTCTGCAGGTACTACCACATAGGTTTTCTGAACCTTACCGGTATAATTATTCTTTCCTTCAATGGTCAGCGTATAGCTTCCTGCTGCGGCTGCCTGATTTCCGGTAACCTCATAATCCTTTGCGGTAAGCTCTGTTCCATCCAGCATAACTTTTTCTACTGCCTGAGTCTGGCTCTTTCCGTTTGCCACCAGCGCTGCACCAAGTGTCACATCTGCTTTTGCCAGATTCTTCTGCAAGATCTTTGCACTCACAGAAGCCTTTGTCTCTGCCAGCTGGTAATTCTCTGCATCCGCACCTGCCAGTGCAATGCCGCTTCCGGTAATGGTGTCGGCAGCTTTTACTTCCGCGCTGTTATAAGCGTATGCGTCCGCTGTCGCAGTCACCTTATCGTCATCTTCCACGCCCTTCAGAAGAACCGTCAATTTCTGTGCTTCCAGTACCTTTGTGGTGCCATCATAGGTCTTCGTCAGGGTGCCGTTCAGTGATGCGGTAATGGTCTTTTTCGCAATGGTATAGGTTGGCTGACCGGATGCGATTCCTTCGTAATCGCCATTTTCCCCCGCCGTTACCACTACCTTATAGGTGCCTGCCTTTGTGGGTGCTGCCACTGCAGTTCCGTCCTGCTCATAGCTTACCACATACTGATCCGCTGCCAGAGCTGTACCGTTCATGGATATTTCCACATCCGGTGTCTGCACCATTCCATTGTAAATCTTATCTGCATTCTTTAATGTCACCACAGCATTGGCAAATGGTTTCTTGCGGGTCTTCACATTAAAAACATCTGATATTTCTGATATATGTCCGGCATTATCCTTTGCAGTTACGGTAAATACATATTCCGTATCACTGTTCAGATACGTCAGGTCAAATACGCCATCCTCACTCGTCTGTGGAGGAATCTTCCCGGATGTTTCCAGCAGAGTATATTCCTGCACACCACTTGCCTCATCCGTTGCTGATGCCTGCAAGGTAACTGTGGTGTCGGTCGCTTCTTTTGAAATACTCAGAGTCGGTTTTGTTGGCGCCTGTGTATCCTGCCGAATGGTTACCTTTACTGTCGCACCATTCCAGGCATTGTCAAGAGCAATAATGGAATATGTATGGACGCCCTCTTGAGCCGGAAAAGAAACCTCTTTTTCCACTGTCATATTGGATAAGCCGCGAAACAGTGTCTCCAAATCTCCATCATCCATCTTATAAGTCATCATATAAAGACCACTTCTCATATCC
>OGFL01001846.1_pt1 | contig 13099 bp, 9 predicted proteins | sample 1570911 | NCBI WGS metagenome assembly OGFL01 (sample SAMEA2582050, study PRJEB24529) | metagenome | biome: Human gut stool | place: China | collected 2011 | reverse complement strand
GTAGCGGAAGCGGTGACCATGGGCATATTGTAATCGGCGCTCTCGGCGGCAACAGCCAGCGTGGGAGCGGTGGTTACATCGCCTACCAGAGCGGTGATGCCCTGATCCACCATCTTGGTAAAGCAGGTCACAGCCTGCGTTTCATCGCCCTGCTCGTCCATGGTGATGATCTCCAGCTGCTTGCCGTTGACACCGCCATCGGCATTGACCTGCTTCATGTACAGGCTGGCACCGTTTACAACAGCCTGACCGTAAACGGAAGCGTCACCGGTCAGGGGGCCCATCACACCCACCTTGATGGTGCTGCCGGAAGCAGCAGCGGAACCAGCAGCAGAAGAAGCGGCAGTGCTTGCGGAAGAACCGCCGCAGGCAGTCAGAGCACTTGCTGCGGCAACAACACCGGCAGCGGCCATGAACTGACGACGAGTGATCATCTTTTTCATAAAAATCTCCTCCTTCGGAGTGTTCTATAAAGTAAATTGATAAAAACGGAAGCAAGGCCCTTCCCCTCTAAAGCGGCCTTGCTTCTATTCTTGTCTGTTATTATAGCTATCTGGGTTCAAATCCGCAATTCACAAACCGTCCATACTTTTGGGCGCATTTTCTCGGCTTTGTTGATACTTTATACAAAAATTAAAGCATAATTTTGTGCACTATTTCAAATTGTTCATTTTGTTTATCTGTGACATGAAACAAATTCACAAGTTGCAAAATGGTTACAGGGTCTCCATCTCGGCGTCGGCGGCAAATTCGGCCTCGGCGCGGACTTCGGCGGCCTGTCCCTCGGCCTCGGCAACAGCCAACGGCTCTGCCAGTGCCTTGCGGATGGCGGTGACGTAGAACACCATGGAAAGCGCCGTACCGATGCACCAGCCCACAGGCCATGCCATCCAGATGCCGGTGAAGCCCAGTGCGGTGGCGCTGAGCACGGCGGCAATGCCCACGCGCAAAATCAGGTCGGTGAAGGTTGCGATCATGAACCGCACCATCAGGCCGCAGCCGCGCAGGATGCCGTCTGCCACCAGCTTGACCGACACCACAAAGTAGAAGGGAGAGAGGATGCGCAAAAACAGCATACCGGTGTCAATGGCAGGGCCCTGCGGGTCGTTCATGAACAGCAGCAGCAAAAAGCGGCCAAAGAAGAAGTACAGCACCACCAGCGGCACGCACAGCAGCCACACCAGATTGCGGCCTGCGCCAAAGCCTTCCTTGACGCGGTCCATCTTGCCGGCACCCATGTTCTGGGAGGTGTAGTTGGAGATGCCGTTGCCCAGGGTGGTAAAGGAGGTGATGACCATGTTGTTCAGCTTGACGGCGGCAGAGTAGCCTGCAATGACGCTGGCACCAAAGGTGTTGATGATGCTCTGCAGGATGATGTTGCCCACCGAGACAAAGCTCTGCTGCAGAATGCTGGGCACAGCCACCACGGCCACCTTGCCCAGCATATTCCACGAGAACAGCTGCACATGACCCTCGGTGTGGAAGGCGCGGATGCGGCGGAACACCACTACCATGGCCAGCACGCAGCTGACACCCTGACACAGGAAGGTAGCCCATGCCACACCGGCGATGCCCATCTTGAAACCGGCGACGAACAGGATGTCCACGCCGATGTTGGACAAAGAAGAGACTGCAAGGAAGTAGAAGGGGGTCTTGCTGTCGCCAAGGGCAGAGAAGATGCCGGTGGCAATGTTGTAGAAGAACATGAAGGGCAGGCCCAGAACGTAGATATCCAGATACAGCGCAGAATCTGCAAGGATCTCCTCCGGGGTGTTGATGAGCTCCAGCAGGGCGTCGCAGCCAAACAGACCGATGCCCATCAGCACGGCGCACAGCACGGCAGAGCCGATGAGGGAGGTGTAGACCGAGGTCTTCATCTCGCGGTATTCCTTTGCGCCAAAGTAGCGGGACACGATGACCGAGCAGCCAATGTTGCAGCCAAAGGCAAAGGCGATGAAGATCAGGGTGATCTCGTAGCTGTTGCCCACCGCAGCCAGCGCGTTCTCACCGATGAACTTGCCCGCTACCAGACTATCCGCGATGTTGTACAACTGCTGGAAAATGATGCTGCCGAACATGGGCAGACAGAATTGCCACAATACCTGTGACGGCTTGCCCACCGTCAGATCCTTATTCATTGCAAAAATCCTCCTCTATAACGACTATAAATGGGAAAACAGCGCAAACGCCGCAACCAGTATAGAACCGAATCGCCAAAAAGTAAAGAAAATTTTTGGTATATATGCCATACGAAAATTACATGGCTGGCATAGTGCATCCCCGCTGCCGCAAGGGGGCAGACTGTAAACGGGTTTTCCACGGCGGTTTGCGTTCCCGTTAAAAATTTAGGTCTGCAAACATACGCACCGGCTCTTGCGCCGGGGTGCAAAGCGTGGTAGGATATTGACAGTTAGTTATATATAACTATCTAAATAGAGCAGTTCCCCGTCTGCCCGCCCGGGCAGTACGGGAGAGAAAATGATATTCAGGAGGGTTTCAAGATGAATTATCTGGAAATTGAATCTGTTGTAGGCCGCGAGATCTTAGACTCCCGCGGAAACCCTACTGTGGAAGCCGAGATCACGCTGGCAGACGGCACCGTGGCACGCGGATGCGCCCCTTCCGGTGCATCCACCGGCGAGTTTGAGGCGCTGGAACTGCGGGACGGCGACAAGAGCCGCTATCTGGGCAAGGGCGTGACCAAGGCGGTGGAAAACATCAACACGGTCATTGCGGACGCAGTGGTGGGCATGGATGCTTCCGACATTTACGCCGTGGACGCCGCCATGATCAAGGCAGACGGCACCAAGGATAAGTCCAATCTGGGCGCAAACGCCATTCTGGCAGTGTCCATTGCAGCCTGCCGCGCAGCAGCCGCTTCGCTGGAAATGCCGCTGTACCGTTTTCTGGGCGGTGTAAACGGCAATCGCCTGCCTGTGCCTATGATGAACATCCTGAACGGCGGTGCACACGCCACCAACACCGTGGACACGCAGGAGTTCATGATCATGCCGGTGGGCGCCCCCTCCTTTAAGGAAGCGCTGCGCTGGTGCGCCGAGGTGTTCCATGCACTGGCTGCCATCCTGAAGTCCAAGGGGCTGGCTACCTCCGTGGGCGACGAGGGCGGCTTTGCACCCAACCTTTCCAGCGACGAGGAGACCATCGAGACCATTCTGGCTGCCATCGAAAAGGCGGGATATCTGCCGGGCAAGGACTTTATGCTGGCAATGGACGCCGCCGCCTCCGAGTGGAAGAGCCCCAAGGGCAAGGGCTTTTACAAGCTGCCCAAGGCGGGTACCGAGTTCACCTCTGCCGAGCTGATCGCACACTGGAAGAGCCTTGTGGAGAAGTACCCCATCATCTCCATCGAGGACGGTCTGGACGAAGAGGACTGGGAGGGCTGGCAGCAGATGACCCGCGAGCTGGGCGGCAAGGTGCAGCTGGTGGGTGACGACCTGTTTGTGACCAACACCGAGCGTCTGGCAAAGGGCATCCAGCTGGGTGCGGGCAACGCTATCCTGATCAAACTGAACCAGATCGGCTCTGTCTCCGAGACCTTGGAAGCCATCAAAATGGCGAACAAGGCCGGTTACAACGCCATCAGCTCCCACCGTTCCGGCGAGACCGAGGACACCACCATTGCGGACTTGGCGGTGGCGCTGAACACCTGCCAGATCAAGACCGGTGCACCCAGCCGCACCGAACGTGTGGCAAAGTACAACCAGCTGCTGCGCATTGAGGAGCAGCTGGGCGAAAGTGCCGTCTACCCCGGCATGGAAGCGTTTTAAGTAAGACGATTTGGAATGCCCTCCGCGCTGCTTTGGGCATTTTCAGCGGAAATAGTATTTTTGATTTGTTGCTCAGAAACGCCTGCGGGCGTTTCTGAGCAACTTTTTCACGGGAAGGGGTCGTAAAGGCAGACGGCAGCTGCGATACTCCCAATATTTACCACCACGGCATTTGCAATCCTGCGGCGGACTGGTTCGTATATAAGGCAGACCGGCACCCGGCAGCAGTCGGGACGGAATGAAACGAAAGGAGCAAACCTTCCATGTTTCAAGGCCTTGGGCCGCTGCTCAGCCTTTTGGGCGGCGGCAGCTTGACTAAGCTGCTTCTGTTTTTACTGAAGGGGCTGTTCGGCTGAAACGGACGGTCTGAAAGGAGAATACCATGCTGATCGTATTGGAGCATCTGCTGGGTCGGATCAACCTGCCCGGTATGTGGTGGATCATCTCTGAGCGCTGGCTGTGATGTGACACTCCGCAAAGCCGCTGCACTTTTTGTGCAGCGGCTTTTTTGCGTTGCCTTACCTGCCTTTCCATTGGCAAAACTGGCAAAAAATGCTTGCATCTAGGCAGTTTTGATGATAAAATCAAAATGTTATAGTACGCCCAAAAGCAGGGTGTACAGGAAGGTGAAGTTTGAAATTGCGGTAACAGGGGGGACTGCGTGCTGCGGTGCGCAGAGAAAGAGGCAGGGAAAACAAAATGGAAACAAGTGCGACAATAAAAGAAAAGCGTCTGTGGCTGGAACGCTATGCACAGAATGTGCCGGGCGGCTTCCACTGTTGTGTGGATGACCCAGAAAAAGGCTATCCCTTTATTTATATCAGCGACCGCTTTCTGGAGATACTGGGGTGGGAGCGGGAAGAATTTGCGGCAAAGTTCGATAACCGCTACACCGCGCTGGTGCACCCGGACGATCTGGAAAGCGGGCTGCGCTACCGGAACGCGGAAAACAGCACGACCTACGCACAGAACGGCGACAGTATGTTCCGGCTGCTGGGCAAAAACGGCTACCGCTGGGTCACCAGCGCAGCCAACCGGGTAGAGTGGCGCGGCGATAGCTGCATCGTGAGCACCATCACGGATATCACCCCCTATATGGAGCTGCGGGAGAAGCTGGAACAGAAGAACCGCGCCCAGAAGGAGGCGCTGGAAACCGCCAACCATAATCTGTTGCAGATGATGCAGCAGATGGAGGAGCAGAAGGCACAGTTTGCCCAGACTACTGCCCGGAACATGAAAAAAGAACAGAGCTACCGGCAGCGGCTGAACCACGACGCCCTGACCGGCACCTACAACCGCCGCTTTTACGAGGAAGTGGTGCGCAATAACCTCGGCCCGGCGGGCATTGCTCTGATGGATATCGACGATTTCAAGATCTGCAACGATACCTACGGCCACCACGCCGGAGATCTGGCGCTGGAAGCCGTTGCAAAGGCCGTCCGCAGCTGCATCCGGGAAACAGATCTGCTGATCCGCTACGGCGGCGACGAGTTTTTGCTGGTGCTGCCCGGCATCCCGGCGGATTATTTCAAGGTAAAGCTGGAGCAGATCCGCACCGCCGTGCAGCAAACGGTGGTGCCGGGCTACCCCCACTTCCGGCTTTCGCTGAGCATCGGCGGCGCGATGCAGACCCTTGCCGACCCTATGGAGAACGTGGTGCGCCGGGCAGATTTTATAATGTATCAGGCCAAAAACCACAAGGACGCCGTGGCGGTGGACACACAGGACAGCCGGTTGGCGGCTCAGGAGCAAGTCTTGGAGGACAAGCCCGTCATCCTGCTGGTGGACGATTCCATGATGAACCGCATGATGCTTGCCGGCATTCTGGGCGAGGACTACCGCATTTTGGAAGCCGGGAACGGCAAGCAGTGTCTGGAGCTGCTGCGGGCAAAGGCCGGGCAGATCTCGCTGGTGCTGCTGGATATCAATATGCCGGTCATGGACGGCTTTGAGGTGCTGCGCACCATGAACACCAACCACACCATCGAGGACGTGCCGGTGATCATGATCTCCAGTGACGACTCGGAGGAAGCCATCCGCAAGGCGTATGAGCTGGGTGCCAGTGACTATGTGAACCGCCCCTTTGACGCAAAGATCGTCTACCGCCGGGTGTCCAACACCATCAAGCTGTATGCCAAGCAGCGGCGGCTGGTGCAGATGGTGTCCGACCAGATCCGCGCACGGGAAAAGAACACCGATGTGCTGGTGGGCGTGCTGAGCCAGATCGTGGAGTTCCGCAACGGCGAGTCCGGCTCTCATGTGCGGCACATCCGCATCATCACCGAGACGCTGCTGCACCGGCTGATGGAACTGACCAGCCGCTACGACCTGACCCCCGAGCAGCAGGATAATATCCCGCTGGCGTCGGCGCTGCACGATATCGGCAAGATCGGCATTGACGAAGCCATCCTGAATAAGCCCGGCAAGCTGACCGCAGAGGAATTTGCGGTGATCAAGACCCACAGTATGCTGGGCGCAGAGATGCTGCACAAAACCGAAAGCTTTGCAGACCAGCCGCTGCTGCAGACCGCCTACGAGATCGCACGCTGGTACCACGAGCGCTGGGACGGTAAAGGCTACCCGGACGGGCTGAAGGGGGACGATATCCCCATCAGCGCACAGCTGGTCTCCATGGCGGATGTGTATGACGCACTGACCAGCGAACGGTGCTATAAAAAGGCTTTCCCGCACGAAACGGCTGTCCAGATGATCACGAACGGCGAGTGCGGCGCCTTCAACCCGCTGCTGCTGCAGTGTCTGCTGGACGTGCAGGGGGAACTGAAGCAGGAAATTTTACAATGGTAATGTGAGGGCAACTACGCGTGACAGAACAGCGATTCAACCATAAAATACCCCGCCGTACCTTTTTAAAGGTGTGCGCGGCGGCAGCGGCAGCCGGGCTGACCGCCTGCAGCAAAACGCAGGCGGCGGCAGCACTGCCCGAGCTTACGGTGGGCAGCGATAACTACCCGCCTTTTATCTACCTGAACAATGACAGCACGCCCACCGGCATTGATGTGGACATTGCCACCGAGGCCTTTGCCCGCATGGGGTATGCGGTACGGTTTGAAATCATTGACTGGGAGCAGAAAACAAACCTTGTGGAAAGCGGTGCTATCGACTGCATCTGGAGCTGCTTTTCCATGGATGGGCGGGAGCAGCTGTACCGCTGGGTAGGGCCGTATATGGTCAGCCGTCAGGTGGTGGCGGTCAATGCCGATAGCGGCATTGAAACGCTTGCCGACCTTGCGGGCAAGACCATGATGGTGCAAAGCACCACCAAGCCGGAGGAAATCTTCCTCGCCGGCACCGACCCCCGCATCCCGCAGTTTGGTGAGCTGCTGAGCACCGAGGACCGCAGCGTGCAGTACGCCATGCTGAACTGCGGCTATGTGGACGCCATTGCCGCCCACGAGACCGCCATTTTGCGGTATATGCAGGATTGCAATGCCAATTTCCGCATTCTGGAGGAGCCGCTGCTGGTCACCGGCATCGGCGTGGCTTTTGCGCTGAACGACACCCGCGGGCTGGACGAAAAGCTGACCGAGACCTTTGCCGCCATGCGCGCCGACGGCACGCTGAAGCAGATCGTAGGCAAGTATCTGCCGGACCCGGAAAAGTATCTGGAGGTGGACGCCCTTGAACCGTAACAAGAAACCGTTCCCCTCCGGGATGCGGGTGGCGGCGCTCTATCTGCTGATGGGCGTGCTGCTTTTGCTGGCAGTGACCCTCTTCTCCGGGCGGGAATCCATGCGCGCTACCGAGGAATACTTTGACCGCACCATCAACTTTGTAAAGGTGCAGTCCACCAGCTACGAAAAATATAACGATACCATCACCGCAAAGGCGCTGCGCCGGATGGCGGTCTCGGTGCGGCAGCTGGCCGAAAATGATACCTTGGATCTCTACGACCCCGAAGCCCTCCGGAAAGAAACGGAATCCCTCTGGCTTACCGGCATTGCCGTACTGGACGAAAATGGAGAATCACTGTGCGAATATACGGATGGTAATATCGATTATGCGCAGTTTGCGGAATCGCTGCGAGAGCAAGCCGCGCTGAACGTGCTGCAAAACCCGCAAAAGACCTATCTCAAGCGCATTCTGTTACAGGATGGTACAGCGGTGGATGTTGCCACCCGCCGCGCCGCAGCAGGGGACGCTGTGCTGCTGGCGTACCGGGTGACCCCGCCGGAGTTTGTGGAGGGGACAGCCCTGTCCATCCAGAGCGTGCTGGACGGCTACCCGAAGAACATCAGCGGCACCATCTTTATCGTGCAGGACAACAAGGTGATCGCCGCAAACGACCCGAGCCTCATCGGACTGTACACCACGAACAGCCCGCTGGTGCAGGGCATCCGCAAGGCCGGTGCGCCCGACATTCTGACCCACACCCGCGACTGGGCAAATTCCGGCTGCTATTTCGGGATGTACAGCAACGGACAGAATTTTGATCTGTATCTCTATATCGACGAAAAATCGGTGTTCCGCAATTTCAGCAGCGCACTGCTGACGGCACTGATCTTCTATCTGATCTGTGTGGCAGTGCTGCAAACGCTGCGCCGCCGCTCCATGAAGTTTGCGGAGCAGCAAAAAAGGGAGCAGGAGCAGAAGTATCACGCCCAGCTGGAAGAGCAGAACCGCAAGCTGGAGCTTGCCGTCCGGCACGAGGCAGCGGCAAACCGCGCCAAGCGGGAGTTCTTGTTCAACATGAGCCACGACATCCGCACCCCGATGAACGCCATTATCGGCTTCACCTCGCTGGCGGCGACCCATGTTGATAATAAAGAACAGGTGCTGGACTACCTGAAAAAGATCTCCACCTCCAGCCAGCACCTGCTCTCCCTCATCAACGATGTGCTGGACATGAGCCGTATCGAGAGCGGCAAGGTGAAGATCGAGGAAAAGTCGGTGCATCTGCCGGATCTCGTGCACGATATACGCTCCATCATCCAGCCCAACATCAGTTCCAAACGGTTGTCGCTGTTCATCGACACCATGGATGTGGTGGACGAGGATATCATCACCGACCCGCTACGGCTGAATCAGGTGCTGCTGAACATCCTTTCCAATGCTATCAAGTTCACCCCCACCGGCGGCATGGTGAGCATCCGCATTGCCCAAAAGCCCGGTGCGCCCAAGGGCTGCGGCAATTACGAGTTCCGCATCAAGGATAACGGCATCGGCATCAACAAGGAGTTCCAGAAGCACATCTTTGAGGAGTTCACCCGGGAGGAAAGCTCCACCGTCAGCGGCATCCAGGGCACGGGTCTCGGCCTTTCCATCACCAAGAACATCGTAGACCTGATGGGCGGCACCATCACCCTTGAAAGCGAGCCGGGCAAGGGCAGCGAGTTCATCGTGAACCTCTGCTTCCCCCTCAGCGGGCAGAAAGCGGAGATCAAGCAGCTGCCCCAGCTGGAAGGGCTGCGGGCGCTGGTGGCGGACGACGACACCAACACCTGCCTGAGCGTCAGCACCATGCTTTCCAAGATCGGCATGCGCCCGGAGTGGACCATCTCCGGCAAGGAAGCAGTCATCCGCACGAAGTACGCCGTGGAGCAGGGCGATGCCTTCAGCGTGTATATCATCGACTGGCTCATCCCGGATATGAACGGCATCGAGATCGTGCGGCAGATCCGCAAGGTCATCGGGGACAGCTGTCCCATCATCATCCTGACCGCCTACGACTGGGCGGATATCGAGGAGGAAGCGCGCGCCGCCGGTGTGACCGCCTTCTGCGAAAAGCCGCTCTTCCTCTCGGAGCTGCGCAAGGTGCTGGCAGAGCCCTTCCGGGTACAACCGGCGCAGAAGTCCGTCCTGCCGCCCAAGGCGGACTTCAGCGGTAAGCACCTGCTGCTGGTAGAGGATAACGCCCTGAACCGGGAGATCGCCATGGAGATCTTAAAGGAAGCGGGCTTCCTTGTGGATACCGCCGGAGACGGTGTTGAAGCAGTGGAAAAGATGGAGCAGTCCGCGCCCGGGCAGTATGACCTGATCTTAATGGACATCCAGATGCCCCGGATGGACGGCTACGAAGCCACCCGGCGTATCCGTGCCCTGCCCGACCCCCGCAAGGCGGGCATCCCCATTTTTGCCATGACCGCTAACGCCTTTGAAGAGGACAAGCAGAACGCCGTGAATGCGGGCATGAACGGCCATATCGCAAAGCCGCTGGATATCCCGCACCTGCTGAAGGTGCTGGAAGAAGCGCTGAACTAAGAATCCTCTCAGTCATCGCTGCGCGATGACGGCTCCCCCGAAAGGGGGAGCTTTTTTTGTTTCTGCCGGTCAGCACCTTTCCGCTCACGCGGTTTCATCTTCCTGCATAGGATAGTGCACAGCGGAAAAGGGGAGATGACGACATGAGGCAGACAAAGCGGTTTGCGGTGGTGGGCAGCGATGCCCGGCAGGCGGCGGCAGGGCGTGCATTGGCGCGGGCGGGGTATACGGTGGGCGGCGTGCAGCAGCTGCCGCAGGCAGACTGCATCCTGCTGCCGCTCCCGCTGGAACAGGCGGATTTGCCGCTGACGCAGCTGCTGGGCATGGCAAAGCCCGGGGCACTGGCGCTGGGCGGTAAGGTGACGGACAGCGCAAGGACTATCGCCCGGGCGGCGGGGGTGGAACTGGTGGACTACTTTGCCCGCCCGGAGCTGACCGTGTATAACGCCATCCCCACCGCCGAGGGCTGCATCGGCATTCTGCTGGAACGGCGCAGCCGTACCCTGTGGGGCGCGGCGGTGCTGGTGCTGGGATTTGGCCCGGTGGGGCGGGCGCTTGCGGTGCGTCTGGCGGCACTGGGTGCGCGGGTGACCGTGGCGGCACGCCGCCCGGTGCAGCGGGCCATGGCAGAGGAGCAGGGTCTGCGGGCGGTGCCGCTGACAGACCTTGCCGCCGCAGCTGCCGCCTTTGATACGGTGGTGAACACCATCCCCGCGCCGGTGCTGACAGCGGCAGTGCTGGCAGCGCTGCCGAAGGGGTGCCTGATCGTGGATCTGGCCTCAAAGCCCGGCGGCACGGACTTTGCCGCCGCCCGGCGGCTGGGACACACGGCGCTGCACGCGCTGAGCCTGCCGACGGTCTGGGCACCGGAAACGGCAGGGGAGGCGCTGGCACGCACGGTGCAAGCCATTTTGCAGGAGCGGGAGGGAACGGTATGACCACAGAGAAAAAGGGCTGCCTTGCATTTGCGGTATGCGGCAGCTTTTGTACGATGGAGGACGCCTTGGGTGCGGCGCAGGCGCTGACGGCACAGGGCTGGACGCTGCTGCCCATTATGAGCTTTGCCGCGCAGCAGGATACCCGGTTCGGCACCGGGGAAAGCTGGCGGCAGCGCTTACAGGCCGTTACCGGGCAGCCGGTGCTGGATACCCTGCAGGCGGTGGAGCCGCTGGGCCCCCGGCGGCTGGCGCAGGCGCTGGTGGTCGCCCCCTGCACCGGCGCAACGCTGGCGCGGCTGGCGGCAGGGCTTTCGGATACGCCGGTGACCCTTGCTGCCAAAAGCCTGCTGCGGGTGGGCAGCCCGGTGGTGCTGTCAGTCTCCACCAACGACGGCCTTGGCGCTTCCGGCGAAAACATGGCGCGGCTGTGCCAGCGCAAGCACTATTACTTTGTGCCCTACGGGCAGGACGACCCCTTTGCCAAGCCCCAGAGCCTGAAGGCTGACCTTGCCCTGCTGCCCGCCGCCGTGGACGCCGCTTTGCGGGGCGAGCAGCTGCAGCCGGTGCTGCTGGGGCAAAGGAATGCGTAAATCCCTTTTCAGCGGGGAAAAAATGTGGTATACTCCAAATGATGCCTTGCCGGCATAAAACTGATAAGCGGAGAATACCAGATGAAAAAATTTACCGCAGCACTGTGCACTGTGCTGCTTTTGATAGGTGCTGTGCTGGTGCCCGGCGCGGCAGCAGCCGGCCCGGCGCTGGCCAATACTCGGGGCTACTGCATTATGGACGCAGACACCGGCCTTGTGCTGGCGCAGCAGAATATGGACGAAGAGCTGCACCCGGCCTCCATTACCAAGGTGATGACCCTTGGTCTTGCCTGCGAAAAGGCACAGGGGGACTGGGATGATGTAAAGCTGACCGTGAGCCACGAGGATGTCTATTCGCTGGCGGGCACGGATTCCAGCCATATCGCCCTGCGGGAAGGGGAGGAAGTCCCCTTGGTGGATGCGCTGTACGCTACCCAGATGGCCAGCGCCAACGATGGTGCCAACCTGCTGGCAGAGTATTTCGGCGGCGGCACCATCGCGGACGGCGTGGCGGCCATGAATGCACAGGTGGAGAAACTAGGGCTTGCCCACACCCACTTTTCAAACCCCCACGGCATCAGCGATGAGGACCACTACACCAGCTGCTACGATATGGCGCAGATTTTGCGCTGGGCGCTGCAGCAGCCGGGGTTTGAGGATGTGTTCACCCGCAACAAGATGTACACCATGCAGTCCACCAACATCCAGCCGGTGATCCGTTACTTCTCCCAGCAGGATAAGATCCGCATCGGCTCCAGCCGCTACCACATCGGCAGCGTGCTGGGCTCCAAGCTGGGCTACACCAACACCGCCCGGTACAGCTATGTCTGTCTGGCGGAGCAGGACGGGGTGCGGCTGATCTGTGTGACGATGCAAAGCCAGCTGAGCACCGACAAATATAATGATGTGCGCACCCTGCTGGACTACGCCTTTGCCACCTATAAAAGCTACACCCAGCTGCCCGGCGGCAGCGTTACCGCACAGCTGGCAGTGGCGGGCGGCGGGCAGAGCCTTGGTACGGTCACGGTGGCCGACCCCGGGGTGAAGCTGCTGCTGGCCGAGGGCTTATCCGCGCAGGATGTGACCGTGGATTTGGAACTGCCGGAGCAGTATCTGCTGGGCGCAGAACCCGCCGTGTATGCGGTGTATACCCTGAACGGCGGCGCAAAGCAGGAGAGTACCAGCGTGCGGGTGAAGGCCGAGATCACCGGTCTTGCCGAGCTGCTGGAGCAGAGCGCCGGCAAAAAGCTGGATACTGCCAAGGACGTTGAGCCGGGCAGCAGCGCATGGCTGCTGGCGGGCATCTCGGTGGGGTGTACCATAGGCGCAGCCGTGGTCACGGTGCTGGTGCTGCGGCTGCACGCCCGCCTGAAAAAGCGCCGCAAAACGGCAAAGCACCATAACAAAGCGTAAAAGCCTGTTCAAAACCAGACTTTTCCAGATAAAGAAAAAACTTTCAGAAAAAAGAGAGGTACAATATCATGGGCAAGTTTATTTTTACGCAGACCGAGATCCCCGGCGTGGTGGTCATTGAGCCGCAGGTGTTCGGCGATGACCGCGGCTA
>OGFL01001835.1_pt1 | contig 13197 bp, 14 predicted proteins | sample 1570911 | NCBI WGS metagenome assembly OGFL01 (sample SAMEA2582050, study PRJEB24529) | metagenome | biome: Human gut stool | place: China | collected 2011 | reverse complement strand
AATGCTTTTTCAAAAGTAACAGAAGGTAATATGTTGGTTTCCAATCATATGATAAAAATGTCCTGTTTCAGGAGTGATAGAGGCAGTGATACAGGAAAACATCCTGTATCACTGCTATAACGCTTGAATATCAATATCTGAAACTTTTGTAGTGATAGAGTGATAGAAGATTTGCAGAAAAACTGATTCTTCGTCACTTTCAGGGTAGTTCAAGCACATGATTGCTAGACTGACCGCAGACCGGACAGCGGACTCCGTGATGCGTATCGGACAATGTTACATAATGGAACCAAGTCTGACCCTGTTACTCCTCCTTCTGGTGGTGATGGAGACGAAAACGTTACGATCTCTTTGGATGCAACGACAAAAGCTCTTCCACGTCTCGAAGAATTCGTTTTGGAAGCAACTGTTTCTCCTTCCGGTAAAACAGTGACATGGAGCACAGTAGCGATCCGACGATCGCCAGCGTGACAGCCGATGGCAACAAGGTAACCGTAAAGGGGCTTAAAGTCGGAACAGCTACGATCACAGCTAAGATCGGTGACGTGACCGCTACTTGTGAAGTGACGGTTGACTTTGCAACCGGCCTTGAAGAAGCCCTTGCCAATACGGAAGTGTTTGGAAGAAAGGGAAATATTTATGTGAATCCGATTCAGTCGCTACAAGTGATCGTTGTGAACATGATCGGTAAGATCGTCTACAATGTACGTATCAATAGCTATGCGCGAATACCGGTAACAAAAGGCATTTACATTGTGAAATTAACCAATGTCGGCAATACGAAAATTATTAAGGTAAATGTATACTAATCCATATTTAGTATTGAATGAGAAAGGGCGTCCACGAGGATGCCCTTTTTTGTTTCTTTTCGTTTCCTGACAGTCCGGTATCTCCTCCCTGCTTATGCCAAAAAAGAAACTCTTTTCTTTTCACTCTCTTTTTAATTTATATTTTGATCAATATGAGGTTATGCCTCATTTTATTATTTTGGGAAAACAGCCTATATAGGACGCAGTCCCATGCTATGTTAATTTATCTCATCCGGCCACGGGCAAGCCTTTCCTGTCGCCTTGAAAGATGGCCGTTGGGCATCTACTTTACGGAGATGGTCGCCGAGTTCTTTGGAGAGGCGTTTGATGATTTCCGGGTGACGGGTGCTAAGGTCGTTCTTTTCGCCGATATCGTCGGAGATGTTGAACAGCTCTTTCTTGCCAGTGCCGTAATAGTAAATCAGTTTCCAGTCGCCATTGCGGACCGCACAGTTGAAGTTGATGCCCGGACCGTCGTTACCCCAGTTGTTCGGCATATTCCAGAAGAGGGAACGCCCTTTGGAAGGATCGCCCGTCCCGGTGAGCAGAGGAACGAAGCTGATGCCGTCGATAGGTTGCACCGTCTCGTAGTCCTTCACTCCGGCCATTTCCAGAATAGTCGGGTAGAAGTCTTCTATCAGCAGATATTTGTCGCAACGGGTATTCGGTTGGGCTACTCCCGGCCAACTGACGATCATCGGTTCGCGGATACCCCCTTCGCAAAGGGAACCTTTGCCGCTCAGCAGCGGATAGTTCTGTGTGTACAACGGGCCGTCGCGCCATTCGGACGTAGAGGCAAGGCCGCCATTATCGCTCATGAAGAGGATGATCGTATTATCTGCCTCCCCGTTCTTCTCCAACCAGTCCATCAGGTCGCCTAAACTCTTGTCCATCCCTTCGATCAGGGTGGCGTAGGCAGCCTCATGGTCTGTCATTCCTTTCTTCTTGTATTTCTCATAGAAACGCATGTCTTTGTTCAACGGGATATGGATGGCATAGTGGGACATATAGAGGTAGAATGGCTGGTTGTATTTCTTCGCTTTGTCGAGAGCCTTGATTGCCTCCAATGTCAGGGCTTCGGTCGCAAACATCTCCGTGCCCCAATACTTTTCGAGACCTGGGATGGACATTAGGGAGGTCGGCTTGCCGTCCTTCGTATGACCGTAATTCTCTTCACCTAAGTAACTCGCTAAACCTCCGGCAGCATGGCCGGCAATGTTGACTTCGAACCCCCAGTGGTGCGGGTCTTCCCCCGGAGTGTCGATCGCGCCGAAATGGGCCTTTCCGCAGTGGATCGTATGGTAGCCGCTATTCTTCAGGAGCTGGACGAAAGAAGTCCCGACGAAGGTATTGTTTGTTCCCGGAACCTGGCTGACGCCGTTATAGTTCCAGTCCGGTATGTCGAGCAGACTGTCTTTGCGGTCGGTCGTCTTATCCTTTTGCAGCGTCCAGTTGGTGACACGGTGGCGGGCGGCATTCGTCCCCGTGATCAGGCTGCAACGGGACGGGGAGCTGATACTGCTGGCATAGGCCTGGGTGAACATGACTCCCTGGCGGGCGAGGCGTTCCATGTTGGGCGTCTCGTAGACTTCGTTATAATGCGTCTTTTCTGTCCAGAAAGGCAGGGAAGTGTCTTCCCATCCCATATCGTCAACCATAAAGAGGATGATGTTCGGCCGCTTGGCAGGCTGTTCGGCTGCCTGCATATTTCCTGTCTGGAAAGCGGGCAGGATTACTAAAGGCAATAAGATTCGTTTGTCCATCTTGTTTGTGTTTTTCGGTTTATATTCCTGTGAAAGTTACTGATATGACAAAGATACATATTGATTCGGAATATTTTTTACAATAGGAGGACAGACTGAATCTTTTATCTGGAATTATGTATCTAATACTACCAATTCATAGTTCTTGCTTCCGAGTCCGATCGTCTCGGCATAATCAACCGTGTGACGTCCATGAAGGCTTTCAATGCGATTGACCAACGGTCTATTGTCGTTGCCTTCGGTTGGCTTTACAGCATATACTAAATCCAGACAAGCCTGATCCAGAGCTACGGGGTCGGTTGAAGCAAGTATTCCGATGTCTTTCATTTCGGGATCATGAGGGTTGGAATCGCAATCGCAGTCAATTGAAAGATTATTCATTACATTAATATATAAAATATTATCACCGAAATAATCTGCTACACTTTGCGCCGAAGCTGCCATTGATTCGAGGAAAGCATCTTGTTCGGGTAGGTTATTCCATAATTCGGCAGTCTCTGCTGTTTTACCGGCCGTATGAATATAGGTTTTGCCTTTAGAAGAGGCGACACCGATGGACTGATTTTTGATTACACCTCCGAATCCACCCATTGCATGTCCTTTGAAATGCGCCAGGTTAATCATGAAATCATAGTTCTTCAGATGGGTTCCGACGATGTTATATTGGATATGTTTTTTATCTTTTACCGGAATATTGAATTCACCTTCAGAATCCATGATGTCGACCTTTGCTATGTCGAAGAAACCATGGTCTTTAGCTGCTTGGATATGCTCTTCTGTCGTAAAGCGTTTTCCGACATAGGCCGTATTGCATTCTACTATTGTCCCGCTTACTTTCTGCACTAAGTCTTTGATCAGAGACGGCTGCAGGAAATTATGTCCGCCCGGTTCGCCTGTACTGATTTTGATGGCAACTCGTCCGGATGCTTTACGCTTGAGTGCTTCGTATATTTTGACCAAAGCATCGGGAGAGATCTCTTTTGTCATCAGGACTTTTGATCTATTTTGGTTTGTTCCTCCTTTAAGAGGGATGACGGCGGGCACGATATTGCCCTTCAAATGAATTGGCAGACTGGAAGCTGCTGCTAAGGATGCTAATGTAGTCAATGAAGACCTCATCCAGGACCTTCTTGTCATTTTCTTTTCCATATAAATCTTCCCTTTTAATTATTTCTTCAAAAGTAGTGGACAAGATTTAATTGTGTAATACCTGAATTACGGATAAATATACCTTTATTACTGCATGTGTTGTTCGAGTTGTCGCTTATTCTTCCTTCAACTCAAATTTCCGGAAACTAAGAATATCGTCGTTAAACTGGGGATTCAGGTAATGGCTGTCGGAAATGTATAGCCCTTCGGGACGAACCAGCATGATGGTCGGATTATAGGTATTGTCGGGAAAGAGGGTTTCGCCGAGAATACGGAAATCTTTATCGAGAATAATAATGCTGAAGTTCTTACGCCCGAATTGTACGAGTTCCATAGGACGGACGCCTTTATCCAAAGTCGAGGGCGGATAAGCAATCCGGTAATAAACCTCCCGGTAGGGATCGTACAGCAAGTTATTATACCAGGCATTCACACAGAAGTCTTCGGGGCTTGCTGTCAACTCGTCTGGCAATTGTACTTTGTCAAAGTACTTACTTTTAACCGAGACTTTCCGTATCGAGTCGTGTTCAGGAGTAGCCACATAGATATTCTCGTCATAGTGGAACGAGTAAATGAAGCGTTGGCCGTCATAGCAACGACTGTAACTGGCTTCCATGCCGTATCGTTTCAGCTTGACTTCCGAACCGGGATAATCGGGATAATCGAAGGGCAGTTTCTTCTCCTCTTTCGTATTCATATTGATTGCGACGGAAACAGGGTCATGCTCAATCAGGCGATTTGGTTCTATGCAGGTATATAGAGTGTGTTCGATACGTACAGGTAATTGTGAGGCTGTAGCCATAAAACAAGAAGGTTTTAATCCAGGAAAAGGCTGCTTATCAAGAAGGTCGCAGTTCTTATTAATCAAGTATAGCCCACTTTCGTAAAAATTGAAGACGTAAATACTGTCGAGATTCTGAATGTAATAACCGAATATCCTTCCAACACCGTTACTTCCTTCCTGTGAAGGGGTTATCCTGAACGCCGGTTTCTGCTGTTTCAGGTCATAGAAGTGGATCGTATTGTTTTCAATATTCTGGAAAGTGAAATACTCTTTTCCGTCTTTGTCTTTATAGACTGAATAAATGTTGAAGTTGTTTTTCGTGTTCGAATCGATCGGGAAAGACAGCGTTTCGTCTGTCTCTTTCAATTCGCATGCTCCGTACTTTTTGTGCGTTGAACAGGAGATAAACAGGAATAAAAAGAATAGTAATAGATGGTGCTTTTTCATGTTCATAATAAATTAAAGGAAAGGAAGAAAATTAAAAACTCCTTGTTCCCGTGCCTCGTGTGGGAGAGTGCGGGAACAAGGTGATTTTGACATGCTTTTTCCGGGCTTTTAATCTTTCTTTAACGGCGGATAGTCGATCGTATAGTGCAACCCGCGACTTTCCTTACGTTCCATTGCCTGACGGGTGATCAGGTAACCGACGTTGATCATGTTACGCAGTTCACACAGTTCTTTGGAGGCCTTGCAACGTTTGAAGAGGCTTTCCGTCTCTTCGTACAGGATGTCCAGGCGGTTCCAGGCGCGGGTCAGGCGGGTGTTGCTGCGAACAATGCCGACATACGATTCCATGATCTGGTTCACTTCTTTCATGCTCTGGGTGATCAATACACGTTCTTCGGTAGAGATCGTACCTTCATCGTTCCATTCGGGGATGTCGGTATTGAAGTCGTAGCGTTCGAGGACGCTTAGGATATGTTTAGCTGCTGCATCCGCATATACGACTGCTTCGATCAACGAGTTGGAAGCCAAGCGATTTCCACCGTGCAACCCTGTGCAGGAACATTCGCCGATGGCATAGAGACGACGGATGCTGGATTGCCCGTTCAGATCGACACTAATACCGCCGCACAGATAATGGGCTGCTGGAGCTACCGGGATATAATCCTTCGTGATGTCGATGCCGATGCTGAGGCATTTTTTATAGATATTGGGGAAATGCTTCTTCGTCTCCTCCGGGTCTTTATGGGTCACATCCAAGTAAACGTGATCTTCACCTCGGAGTTTCATCTCGTTGTCGATCGCACGTGCTACGATGTCACGCGGGGCGAGAGACAGACGTTTGTCGTATTTTTGCATGAACTCCTTTCCGTCCAGCGTACGTAAGACGCCGCCATATCCGCGCATGGCTTCGGTGATCAGAAAACAGGGACGGTCTCCCGGGTGGAAAAGAGCGGTCGGGTGGAACTGGATGAACTCCATGTTTTTGACAGCTCCTTTCGCGCGATACACCATTGCGATACCGTCGCCCGTAGCGATCAGCGGGTTGGTTGTGTTGCGGTAAACGGCTTCGCAACCGCCTGTTGCCATAACTGTTACCTTGGACAGGAACGTGTCTACCTTACCGGTGTCTTCGTTCAGCACATAAGCGCCGTAACATTTGATGCCCGGCGTATGACGGGTGACGATGATACCCAAGTGATGCTGCGTGATGATCTCTACTGCAAAGTGATGGTTGAATATCGTGATGTTGGGATGTCTCTTGATCGCTTCGATAAGGCTTAGTTGGATCTCGGCGCCGGTGTTGTCCTTGTGATGTAGGATGCGGAATTCGGAATGCCCTCCTTCGCGGTGAAGATCGAACTCGCCGTTCTCCTTCTTGTCGAAGTTCACACCCCAACTTATGAGTTCCTTGATCTGATCCGGTGCGCCTCGTACGACCATTTCCACGGCTTCCCGGTCGTTGATCCAGTCGCCGGCAATCATTGTGTCTTCAATATGCTTGTCGAAATTGTCTACCAGCAGGTTTGTTACCGAAGCAATGCCTCCCTGCGCGAAATAGGTGTTCGCTTCTTCCAGCTCTGTCTTGCAGATGATGGCTACTTTCCCTTTATCGGCTACCTTCAAGGCGAGGCTCATGCCAGCGATACCGGAACCGATCACTAAGAAATCGAATTGTTGTACCATAGTTTATATCCTTTGTGGCTGACAAAGTTAGGAATTAACTTATTTAGTTGTACCTTATACAGCCCGCTTTCGTGCAAAATAGTCCGCATTACTGATTCTTTGGATATTTTAAACTTCTCGTCGTAAACATCTCAGAATGGAACCCTGTTCTATTGGGGCATTGGATATCCTGCTAATTATTAACACTTAAACGTTTTAAAATATGAAATCTAAAGTTGTATTGAACGCTCTGGCCTTGTTGTTTGCGGCTGGTGCGATGGCTCAGGATTGTACGTTCTTTTTCCCGCAGACCAAAGGTACGCAGCTCGTAAAAAAAGGCTATGATGCAAAAGGAAACCTGCAGAGTGTGATGACCTACACGGTCGACGAAGTGAAGAACATCCCGTCCGGCCTGGAAGTGGAAGCCGATTATGTGTTCAAAAATAGCGCAGGTACGGTTTATGACAAGGGTGACCTGGAAGCATTCTGCCGAGATGGTGAGTTCTTTATCGAGATGAAGGAGACTTTGTCAAATCCGTCTTTCGTGTCGACTATCCAGTCTGATTTGGCTGCTACCGAAGCAGTCATTAACTATCCGAGTGTATCGAACGCTCCGTCCAATAATGGCGACGATATGTATTTCGATGATGCAACCATTCAGATCTACTCGAAGAAGAATCGGAAGGATCGCAAAAACGTGTCTATCTACGACCGCGAATATGTGACGACCGAACAGGTGGCGACTCCCGCCGGCACGTTCGACTGCACGAAAGTAAAATATAAAATCAAATCCCGCTCCCCGAAGGAAACGATCGAGGGCTATGGATATGAATGGTACGCTCCGAATGTGGGTGTCGTAAAGAACGAACAGTATAATAACAACAATCAGTTGCAATATTATACTGTCCTCGAAGTTGTAAAGTAATGTAAGATATATTCCTTTTTGGGAATTGTTTGACCGGTTTAAGTGGATGCGTTGTTACTGAGAAGTTGCAGCGCATTTTCTTTTCCCTGAATCGCCAAAAGAAATAAAATGATTATCTTTCGGCAAAATTCAGGATATGGACAGAGTCTTTAAATCAAAAGTTGGTTGGTGGTACCATTTGGTACTGTTGGTGATGGTGGCAAGCACTGTTTTTGCATTCGTGGGTGGCAAGTCTCCCGTGACGATGGTCATGCTGCTGTTGTTTACATTGGAATGCATTCACATGCTGTTGTCGACTTGGTATAAAATAACGGCGGATGGTCACTTGATAGCCCATTGCAGTATCTTTCCGGAGAAAAAGATTCCTATCTCGGAGATTAGTGCCGTCGAGGTGACAGTGATGCCTGTCTCGAGCTACGCCCTGTCACTGGACCGTCTGATCATCTACAAAGGCGACACGCAGTGGCTATTGATTTCGCCGGTCAACAAGCAGGACTTCGTCAAGCTGTTGAAGAAGCATAATCCCGATATCCGGATAAAGGAACCGGTTATCTAAAACTTAAAAACAGATTACCATGAAAGCACGGATTCGGAAAAACCAGAAAGATTGGCATGTATACATCTTCTGGATTTTATTAGGAGTATTTGCATTGTTGGTTATTATGGATGCTTTCAGCGAGGACAAATTTGATCGACTACCCTTGATCCTTTGTTTCCTGCCGTTAACTATACTTCAATTGCGTCCGTATCAAATTACAGATAAGGACATGTTGCATGGAAATGGGCAAATCGACGTGAAACTGATCTCCCGGCTCGAAAGCAACGGAAACAAGGTCATTGTTTATTACTCCCGTATGGAAGGAGGTATCGAAAGGCACTCCTCTTTTTATCCGGCTGACAAGGATGAATTTATCTCGATATTACAACAAATTAATCCCAATATAAAACTTAATTAAATCTGAGAACATGAAATACGATGTTGCCATAATCGGGGGCGGTCCTGCCGGTTATACGGCTGCTAAAAAGGCGGCTGCGGGTGGCTTGTCCACTGTGCTTTTTGAGAAGAACGCGTTAGGCGGTGTGTGCCTGAATGAAGGATGCGTGCCGACAAAGACTTTGCTTTATTCTGCAAAAGTGTTTGATACGATCAAACACGCCCCCAAATATGCGGTAAGTGCGGAGAATCCTGCTTTCGATTTCCCGAAGATCATCGCCCGTAAAAATAAAGTCGTAAAGAAACTGACAGCTGGCATCCGCATGAAGATGAAGGAAAACGGTGTGGAAGTGGTGAGCGGCGAAGCCGAAATCAAAGGTCGGGCAGCCGACGGAACGATCACTATCGCCTCGGGCGAAGCTGTTTATGAAGCCGCCAACCTGCTTATCTGCACCGGTTCGGAAACCGTCATACCTCCCATTCCCGGATTGGCGGAAACAGAGTACTGAAAAAGCCGTAAGGCATTGCTGTCCAAAGAACTGCCGGCTTCGCTGGTGATCATCGGTGGCGGTGTGATCGGCATGGAGTTCGCCTCTTTTTTTAACAGCATGGGGACGGAAGTGCATGTGGTCGAGATGCTGGATAAGATTCTCGGTCCGATGGACAGGGAGCTGTCCGAGATGTTGCAGGCCGAATATGCCAAACGGGGCGTCAAGTTCTATTTAGGACATAAGGTGACTGCCGTAAACGGCGGCGATGTGACGGTCGAGAAAGATGGCGAGACATCAGTCATCCAAGGCGAAAAAGTCCTGTTGAGCGTAGGCCGTCGTCCCGTGACCAAAGGTTTCGGCTTGGAAACACTGGCTCCCGAACCTTTCCGGAACGGCATTAAAGTGAACGGATTTATGCAGACTTCCGTCCCGAATGTGTATGCCTGTGGCGATATAACCGCTTTCTCCCTGTTGGCCCATACGGCTGTCAGCGAAGCAGAAGTGGCCGTCGACCATATTTTAGGTAAGAACCGCAGCATGAGTTATAAAGCCATTCCGGGCGTTGTCTATACCAACCCCGAAATCGCGGGTGTCGGCAAGACCGAAGAGGAGTTGCAAGCTGAAGGAACCCCTTACACCGTCAAGAAGATACCGATGGCGTTCTCCGGCCGCTTTGTCGCTGAAAACGAGCAGGGCAACGGCGTCTGCAAGCTGATTTTGGCTGAAGACGAAACGATCATCGGCGCCCACCTCTTGGGAAATCCGGCCTCCGAGCTGATCGTCATAGCCGGGATCGCTGTCGAAAAAGGCATGAAGGCCTCCGAGCTGAAGTCCATCGTCTTCCCACATCCGACTGTAGGCGAGATCCTTAAGGAAGCGCTCTGATATTTTATTCCCCATACATGCCCGATCCCGATCCATCCCGGCGACTGTTCGATGGATCGGGATCTTTTTGTTGAAAGTCCTGCTTTAATCAACCTGAAGTGTGGAATGTTTTATCTGTTTCCATGAGGTGAAAATAACTTTTCTCGCCAGTGAAAATTTGTTTTCTATGGGAAGAAACAAAAGATTCATGCCAATGGAACAAAATTTCCCCCTCTATGAAACTGCTCCGAAACGGGTAGCCGTTCGTCCTTACCAGGATAGGAGTTGGTTTCATTTAGCTGATGTTTCTTCGAAAATATCCTTATAAGATGCTGAAAATGCTACAGGTTACCAAAAAAATCATTTACTTTGCAAACTTAATAATGTGCCAATGCACAAAAATGGCACATTGGCACATTAATTAATTGGCAAATTATTATTATGGCACAAGAAGATGTATTTAAGAAATTAGTTTCGCACTGTAAAGAATACGGGTTTGTATTCCCCTCTTCAGAGATTTATGACGGTTTAGGAGCAGTGTACGATTATGGGCAGTATGGCGTAGAGTTGAAAAATAACATAAAGAAATACTGGTGGGACAGCATGACGTTGTTGCACGAAAATGTAGTCGGCATCGATTCGGCTATCTTTATGCATCCTACTATCTGGAAAGCATCCGGCCATGTCGACGCGTTCAATGACCCTCTGATCGATAACAAGGATTCCAAGAAACGCTATCGTGCCGATGTACTGATCGAAGATCACCTGGCGAAGATCGAGGAGAAGATGAATAAGGAAGTGGCCAAGGCCGCGAAGAAGTTTGGTGATGCTTTCGATGAAGCCCAGTTCCGTGCGACGAACGGACGCGTGCTTGAATATCAGGCTAAGTGGAACGAGATCCACGAACGCTACTCGAAAGACATGAATGATTCCAATTTCGAAGACCTGCGCCAGCTGATCCTGGATTGCGAAATCGTTTGCCCGATCTCCGGAACCCGTAACTGGACCGATGTCCGCCAGTTCAATTTGATGTTCTCTACGGAGATGGGTTCTACTTCAGACGGCGCCATGAAAGTATATCTGCGGCCGGAAACAGCACAGGGTATTTTCGTCAACTTCCTGAACGTACAGAAGACCGGCCGCATGAAAATACCTTTCGGTATCGCCCAGATCGGTAAGGCTTTCCGTAACGAGATCGTTGCCCGTCAGTTCATCTTCCGTATGCGCGAGTTCGAACAGATGGAAATGCAGTTCTTCGTTCGTCCTGGCGAAGAGATGGAATGGTTCAAGCAGTGGAAGGCTACTCGTCTGAAATGGCACCAGGCAATGGGATTGGGTAATGAAAAATATCGTTATCACGATCACGAAAAGCTGGCCCACTATGCAAATGCGGCTACTGATATCGAATTCGAAATGCCGTTCGGTTTCAAGGAAGTGGAAGGTATCCATAGCCGTACGAATTTCGACTTGAGCCAGCACGAAAAGTTTTCCGGCAAGAAAATCCAGTATTTCGACCCTGAACTGAACCAGAGCTATACTCCGTATGGGTGTAGACCGCGTGTTCTTGAGTGTGATGGCCGGTTCTTATTGCGAAGAGACATTGGAAAACGGCGAAACACGTGTTGTATTGAAGTTGCCCGCAGCGTTGGCGCCTATCAAGCTCGCCGTATTGCCGTTGGTGAAGAAAGACGGTCTGCCTGAAAAAGCTGAGGAGATCATGAAGATGTTGCGTTTCGATTTCCGTTGCCAGTATGACGAAAAAGATTCTATCGGCAAGCGCTATCGTCGCCAGGATGCTATCGGAACCCCGTACTGTATTACAGTTGACCACGATACTTTGAAGGATAATTGTGTCACGATCCGTTTCCGCGATACGATGGAACAGGAACGTGTGAGCATCGACAAGTTGCATGACATTATCTCCGAGAAGGTAAGCATGAAGAATTTATTAAAAAAGATAATGGAATAAACGCATGAAGAAATACCTGCATATCGCGTTGATGTTGTTGTGTGTCTTCGTTGTCTCTTCTTGCAAGGATGATGACGATGATACTGAAGCTGTTGAAAGAGAGGCTTATAAGTTGGAACAGGACATTGCCTTCCAGGCAAAAGTAAATGAAACCGGTTTTGTAAGATGGTATTCGGAAGCCGGTGATGGTTATGTTTGTGCCAAACTGATTGAAAAGGGGAATGGCAAGCAAGCCTATTTCAATAGCCGTGTCTCGGTCTACTATAAAGGTTCTTTGACAGATGGAACGGAGTTTGATGCCCGGTTGTTTGAAGACGGTACGCCCTTCAAGTGTGCGGTCAGTTCATACTATGCGAATTATTCGAACTCCAATCCGAATGGATATGGTTCCGTAATATCTGGTTGGACAGTTGCTTTGCAACATATGGTTGAAGGAGATAAATATGAGGTTTGGATTCCGCAGCAGCTAGCCTATGGTGCAAGCGACAACGGTGATATCCCGGCTTATTCGACTTTGATATTCGAAATAGAGCTGGTATCGGTGGATGAGCAGGCAGCTTCGGCAAGTTAAAAGTTGATTTATAAAAGAATAAAAAGGGGTTGTCTATACAATGTGTAGGCAGCCCCTTTCTACTTTTTATTTCTTCTGTTTCAATATCCTCTGTGCACAGTCCGAGAACACTACGATCGCCCCGGCAATGATTGCCGTATCTTTTATTACTAGTCTGCCTGCCCCGGTCAGCAGTGGGAATCCATGTTCTCCGCTTCCCAAGTCCGGTACCCATACTTCAGGTGTCGTCACCAGGAAAGAGAGCGTTCCGATCGTCATGATAATGGCAAGTCCTGCACCTACCAGGCCAATTTTAGGGGAGAAAATACCTAAGAACGTCAGGATACCGATCGCCATGATCAGAATGCCTAACCCGTGCGAGAAGCCGTACGTGTTGTTTTCCACATGCCACTGATGTTTGGCCTCGTTGAATTCCCCCTCTTTTAGTTTATATTCTTTATATTCGGGAGCGCTTTTCGTATAGAAGAAGCTCATAAAAGGACTGTTCGCCACAAACGGCACGATACCTTCTGCTTCATAGTTATAGAATTTCAATCCTCCGATCCATACGAAGATGATCAGGATTGCCACGCGGATCAAGTTAATGCCCAACTTTTGAGTCGAAGCTGCAATGTTCAGGAAAGTGTAAAATAGATTACTTAATTTAGTCGTCATGTCTTTGCTGTTTTATATGTTTGTTTTATAATGCAAATATCGACCCATTGTGGCTTGCGGTAAATGGCAATTCTGCCGGATAACTTATCAATTTTCCCCGATCTGGTTATTTATAGGCAAAAGAAACCTCTATAAACAATTAAAGGCTGTCTCACGACAACCCCTAACCAACTTT
>OGFL01001819.1_pt1 | contig 13303 bp, 10 predicted proteins | sample 1570911 | NCBI WGS metagenome assembly OGFL01 (sample SAMEA2582050, study PRJEB24529) | metagenome | biome: Human gut stool | place: China | collected 2011 | reverse complement strand
CGAATGGAAGAAGACGGCACTGCAACCCTCTACATCGACCGTCATCTGGTCCACGAAGTGACCAGTGCCCAGGCTTTTGAGGGACTGCGCATGAACAACCGTCCTTTGTGGCGCAAGAGCTCGATTGTGGCCACAGCCGATCACAACACACCGACGACCGGTTGGGAAGCCGGAATGGAGGGCATTACTGATCCGATCTCCAAGCTGCAGGTCACGACATTGGATGAAAACATTCGTCAAAACGGATGTGCGGCGTTTTTCCCGTTCCTGTCCCGCGGACAGGGCGTCATCCACGTTATGGGACCGGAAGAGGGTGCAACGCTTCCCGGCATGACTGTCGTTTGCGGTGACTCTCACACGAGCACCCACGGAGCTTGCGCAGCAATTGCCTTCGGTATCGGAACGAGTGAAGTTGAGCACGTGATGGCAACCCAGACGCTGCTCACGAAGAAAATGAAAAACATGCGCGTGCATGTGGAAGGCAAACTGCAGCCCGGCGTTTTTGCTAAGGATCTTGCGCTCTACATTATCGGCAAGATCGGAACGGCCGGCGGAACAGGGTGCGCCATTGAGTTTGACGGCCCTGCAATTCGTGCGCTCTCTATGGAAGGCCGCATGACGCTCTGCAATATGGCCATCGAAGCCGGTGCACGCTGCGGGTTAGTCGCCTGTGATGATAAAACGATTGAATACATGAAGGGCCGTCCTCTGGCTCCGGAAGGCGAGCTTCTGGATCAGGCCATCGAATACTGGAAGACACTTCATTCGGACGAAGGCGCCAAGTTTAGTATCGAAGTCAACCTTCAGGCAGAAGACGTCGTTCCGATGGTCACATGGGGAACTTCTCCCGAGATGGTCGCACCGATCACCGGCTGCACACCGATTCCCGAAGATCAAAAAGATCTCGTCAAACGTGAGGGCTGGGAACGCGCTTATCAATACATGGATTTGAAGCCCGGTACACCGATGACTTCGATCGCTCCGAACAACGTCTTTATCGGTTCTTGCACGAACGGCCGTATTGAAGATATTCGAGCCGCTGCTTATGTGGTGCGCAAGCTTGGTAAGAAAGTGGCTCCTACGGTTAAACAGGCTCTGGTGGTTCCGGGATCCGGACTCGTCAGAGAGCAGGCCGAGGATGAAGGGCTGGACAAGATTTTTATTGAAGCCGGATTCCAGTGGCGCCGTCCGGGCTGCTCGATGTGTTTGGCGATGAATGCCGACCGCTTAGAGCCGGGCGACCGCTGTGCCTCAACCAGCAACCGAAACTTCGAAGGGCGCCAAGGCAATAAGAGCCGCACGCATCTTTGCTCTCCGGCCATGGCCGCTGCGGCAGCCATCGAAGGTCATTTTGTTGATGTGCGCAAACTTTTCTAAGAGAGGCAGAAATGGAAAAATTCACAGTTCTTCAAGGCATTGTCGCTCCCTTAGACCGCTCTAATGTCGACACCGATGCCATAATTCCGAAACAGTTTTTAAAGTCAATTTACCGCACCGGTTACGGTCCGAACCTTTTTGATGAATGGCGTTACCTCGATAAAGGCGAACCGGGGATGGATCCTGCCACCCGCAAGATCAATCCGGATTTCGTTTTGAACCAGCTTCGCTACCAAGGTTCCACGATTTTGCTGGCGCGCAAGAATTTCGGTTGCGGCTCATCCCGCGAACACGCGGCTTGGGCGCTGACGCAGTATGGCTTCAGAGTGGTCATCGCACCGAGCTTTGCCGATATTTTCTACAACAACGCATTTAAGAACGGTTTGCTCCCGATCAGTTTGCCGGAGTTTGTGGTTGACTACTTGTTTGATGAAATCAAAGCAAACAACGGCTATCAGCTCTCCGTCGACCTGGTCAACCGCGTTGTGATTGAACCCAACGGCAAACGCCATGAATTCGAAGTTCCTGAATTCCGCCGTTATTGCCTGCTGAACGGCTTGGACGATATCGGCATCACGCTGCAGCACGCTGACGAAATCAAGGCATTTGAACAGCAGCGTCTGAACCAGAAACCCTGGCTCGCTAAAACAATTTATTAATCAAACCTAAGAGAAGAAAACCAATATGAAAAAAATTGCAGTTCTCGCCGGTGACGGCATCGGTCCCGAGATCATGGCCCAGGCCCTTAAAATTTTAACGGCGCTCAAGCTTCCTCTGGAATTTGAGGAAGCCTTAGTCGGCGGTGTCGCTTACGCCGCTTTCGGTCATCCTCTTCCCGCTGAAGTCGTGGAACTCGCCAAGAAGAGCGATGCCGTTCTTTTCGGTGCAGTCGGTGACTTCAAATATGACAATCTGCCTCGCCATCTCCGTCCCGAACAGGCCATCCTCGGTTTAAGAAAAGCTTTAGGCCTTTTTGTGAATCTTCGTCCGGCCATTTGCTATCCGGAACTCACAGCTGCTTCTTCCCTGAAACCCGAACTTGTTTCCGGTCTGGATCTTCTGCTCGTTCGCGAACTCACCGGTGACGTTTATTTCGGCCAGCCCAGAGGCAAACGTATCAGCCCGGACGGTGTTTTTGCAGGTACTGAAGAAGGTTTTGACACGATGCGTTACGCTGTTCCCGAAGTTGAAAGAATTGCCCACGTCGCATTCAAGGCCGCGATGGGCCGCAGCAAACACCTTGTCAGCGTAGACAAGGCCAATGTTCTGGAAACTTCCCAGGTTTGGCGTGACACCATGATCAAGGTCAGCAAAGAATATCCGGAAGTCACTCTCGAACACATGTACGTCGATAACGCAGCCATGCAGCTTGTTAAGGCTCCGAAGAAGATCGATGTGATGGTAACCGGCAATCTTTTCGGCGACATCCTTTCTGATGAAGCCGCTATGCTTACCGGTTCCATCGGTATGCTGGCTTCTGCCGCTTTGAACGAGAAAGGACAAGGCCTCTTCGAACCTTCTCACGGTTCTGCACCTGACATTGCCGGCCAGAACATTGCAAATCCTCTAGCCCAGATTTTGTCAGCGGCCATGATGCTTCGTTATTCTTTAGGAATGGAGGAAGCAGCAGTCCGAATTGAAAATGCGGTTAAGAAAGTTCTTGCTCAGGGATACCGCACGGGAGACATCCGCAGCGAAGGCTGCAAGCTTGTCAGCTGTTCTGAAATGGGAGATGCGGTTGTCGCCGCGCTCTAAAGCAAAGTGAAGCACTACTCGATAGGAGAAACACAAATGTTGAAGTTAGGTATGGTTGGCTGGCGGGGAATGGTCGGCTCCGTGTTGATGGACAGAATGAAGCAGGAAGACGACTTTAAGTTTGTCAGCACCACATTCTTCTCTACCAGTAACGCCGGTGGCAAAGCACCGGAAGTCCCTAATTCAGATCCTATTCTTAAAGATGCCGATGATCTGGACGCATTGGCAGCCTGCGACGTAGTCATTTCCTGCCAGGGCGGTGACTGGACAAAAGCTCACTTCAAACCGCTTCGCGATAAAGGCTGGAACGGCTACTGGATTGATGCCGCTTCCACGCTGCGTATGGAAAAAGACGCCATCATCGTTCTCGACCCCGTGAACATGGACGTGATTCAGAAGGGTTTGCGCGAAGGCGTTAAGAACTACATCGGCGGCAACTGCACGGTCAGCCTGATGCTGATGGCCTTAGACGGTTTGATCCGCGCTGATTTGGTTGAATGGATTTCTTCCATGACTTACCAAGCCGCTTCCGGCGCCGGTGCTCCCAATATGCGCGAACTGCTCGAACAGATGGGTGCTCTTTACGGCGTTGTTGCTGAAGATCTGAAAGATCCTCGCTCTGCCATTCTGGCCATCGACCGCAAAGTTACCGAAGAACTTCGTTCTACCGACTTCCCCGACAAAGCTTTCGGTGTACCTCTTGCCGGCAGCCTGATCCCCTGGATCGACAAAGAAGTCGAACACGGACAGAGCCGCGAAGAATGGAAGGGCGGTGCCGAAGCTAACAAGATTTTGGGCAAACCCGCTATCGGAGAGCCCGGATGCATGCCCGTTGACGGTTTGTGCGTTCGCGTAGGATCCATGCGCTGCCACTCTCAGGCTTTGACGATCAAGCTGAAGAAAGATGTTTCCTGCGAAGAAATCGAAAGACTTCTTGCTGAAGCCAATCAGTGGGTTAAAGTCATTCCGAACCGCAAAGAAGATTCTATTCATGAACTGACTCCGGCCAAGGTCTCCGGAACGCTTTCTGTTCCTATCGGCCGTATCCACAAACTGAATTTCGGTCCGGAATACGTCACTGCCTTCACAGTCGGCGACCAGCTCCTTTGGGGCGCTGCCGAACCGCTGCGCCGCATGCTGCGTATTCTCGTTGACTTCAAAGCCTAATTGCCGATGAGAGTCGCATTAGGACTCGAGTACGACGGCCGTTCTTTCGAGGGCTGGCAGACCCAGCCTTCCGGACAAACAGTCCAGGATTATCTCGAAGCGGCCGTTGTTCAGTTTACGGGTGAAAAAGTTAAAGCCGTCTGTGCCGGGCGCACAGACGCCAATGTTCATGCCACGGGTCAAGTGATCCATTTAGATACGGGAGCCGACCGTAAGGAGATTTCTTGGGTTCGCGGCTTGAATTCTTATCTGCCGACGGAATGTGCGGTTCGCTGGGCGAAAGTCGTCCCGGACGAATTCCATGCGAGGTTTTCCGCTTGCAGTCGGACTTATGAATACTGGATCGTCAATGAGCCGGTTCGTTCTCCGATTCTTTCCGGCAGAACCGGCTGGGTCTTCCGTCCGCTCAACGAAAAGAACATGGAAGCCGCAGGCCAGTTCTTGGTCGGCGAACATGATTTCTCCAGTTTCCGTGCCGCAGGGTGCCAGAGCAAGACGCCGGTGAAAAATATTGAATATCTGCATGTCATTCGTCTCGGACGATTCATCAAGATTCGTGTCAAGGCAAACGCCTTCCTTTATCACATGGTTCGAAATATCGTCGGCTGTCTGGTTTACGTAGGCACGGGCGCCAGAAGTGTTGATTGGATGGGAGAAGTTTTGGAAGCAAAAAGCCGACAGGCGGCCGCTCCGACTTTCTATCCAACAGGACTTTATCTGACCGGCGTCGGCTATCCGGAAATCTTTGGCCTGCCTCAGCACGGAGCTTCGCCGTTTCCCGGCTGACAAATTTTTGTTAACGAACTCAATGAGTTTGAGTTCATGCAGAGCGGCTGGATTCGATTAGAATCAGTAGATTCAGTAAAAAGAAACTAATTTGCACTATGAGTTGGCTCGATAAAGTGCTCCCGAAAATCAGTCGGAGTAACGGCGAAACTGCCAAAAAAGATATTCCTGCAGGCGTGTGGACAAAGTGTTCCAACTGCGGAACGACGCTTTACGCTCAGGAGCTTCGCGACAACCTTAACGTTTGTCCGAAATGCAACCATCATATGCGCGTGAGTGCTCGTCAGCGTTTGGATATGATTCTCGACCCTGAAAATCGTCAGGAAATCGGTGCGGAAATTCGTCCTGTCGATCCGCTTGGATTCGTGGACAGCAAAAAATATCCTGACCGCGTTAAGCAGGCGCAGTCTGCCAGCGGAGAAACCGACGCTTTAGTTGTGCAGTCAGGCACCATCCATGCTATGCCCGCTGTCGTTGCCGTCTTTGAATTCGGTTTTATGGCCGGTTCCATGGGCTCGGTTGTCGGAGAGCGCTTTGCTCGTGCTGTTCAGGCCGCTATTGATAATCAGGCAGCATTTGTCTGTTTTACCGCTTCCGGCGGCGCTCGTATGCAGGAAGGTCTTTTCTCTCTGATGCAGATGGCCAAGACAACCGGAGTTATCGCTAAGTTGGCAGAACACAAACTTCCGTTCATTTCTGTCTTAACCGATCCGACGATGGGCGGCGTGTCTGCAAGCTTTGCTTTCATGGGCGACGTCGTTATGGCTGAGCCTAAGGCTTTGATCGGCTTTGCCGGCCCGCGCGTCATTGAACAAACCGTTCGTGAACAGCTTCCGGAAGGATTCCAGAGATCCGAGTTCCTGCTGCAGAAGGGCGCCATCGACATGATCGTCGATCGTAAAAACTTAAAGATGGAAATCGCAAAACTCATTGCACTCTTCCAAAAAGAGTCTTTGGACGCGATTGAGTAGCATTCTCCGGACCGCTTCGGCGGTCTTTTTAGTTTATTCACAATGAAATTTGAGACTTTGGATGCGTGGCTTCATCACATTGAGGGTTTGCACGCACAGGCAATAGATTTAGGCCTTGACCGCATGGAAACCATGCTCAAGCGTCTGGACATCCGCTTTAAATGCCCCGTGTTTACCGTCGGAGGCACCAACGGTAAAGGCTCTACCTGCGCTTTTATTGAATCGGCACTGTTAGCCGGCGGCTATTCCGTAGGTGTCCATACTTCTCCGCACTTGATCCGCTTCAACGAAAGAGTTCGGATTAACGGAGAAGACGCTAAGGACGAAGAACTGATTCGTCAGTTCGAGAAGGTCGAAGCCGCTCGGGGCGAGATGACGCTGTCGTACTTTGAATACACGCTGCTCGGCATTCTTCTTCTGTTTGCGGAAAAAGATCTTGATGCCGTGGTGTTAGAAATCGGGCTCGGCGGACGTCTTGACGCTGTCAACACGGTTGAGCCGTCCGTCTCCGTCATTACAAGCATCGGAATTGACCATACGGCTTATCTCGGAACTACCCGTGAATCCATTGGCTGGGAAAAGGCTCACATTTACCGTTCGGGCAAGCCGGCTATCTGCGCTGACGCTAATCCTCCGATTACGGTTGAGCAGTACGCCGATAAAATCGGTGCCGAACTCCTGGTTATCGGAAAGAACTTCAGGTTTGAGCACAATCACGGCGATAAGACCTGGAATTTCTATGGGTCAAGGGGCGAGCTCAGGAATTTGCCGTTGCCGACGATGCCCGGCGAACATCAGCTGAACAATGCCTCCGGAGCTTTCGAAGCCCTTCAATGCATGCAGGGAAAACTGCCGCTTAAGCGTGAAGCATTTGAATCAGCTTTATTGAATACTCGTATTACCGGACGCTTCTCTAAAGTCAGAAATGCACCGGAGGTCTACTTAGATGTCGGACATAATCCCCATGCGGCCAAAGAATTGGCAAAGACGCTGAGTGAGCTTCCGAAGGCAACACGTCAGGTTGCGGTCTTCGGGATGCTTTCTGATAAGGACCGCGCGCAAGTCTGCCGGATCATGGTTTCGAGCTTTAACAAGTGGTATTTGTCGGATCTGCAAGGTCCGCGAGGCGGAATCGCACAGGATCTCTGCGCTATGCTAAGTGAAGCAGGCGTTCCTCAGGAAAAAATTCAGACTTTCAAGACCGTCGAGGAAGCTCTTCAGAGAGCCATCGAAGAGGCGCACGAGACTGATAGAATAGTCACCTTCGGTTCCTTTTTAACAGTGGCTTCAGCTATTGAATATTTAAAGGAAAAAGTCGGACGAAATTAAAAAGAAAGGAAGAGCAGTATGCCTTTTTGGAAAAAGAAAGAGCCCGAAGTTCCGCAGCCTCATGTGGAACCAGGGATGAGCGCCCCGCAGCCTTCGGAGCCCAACCCTATAAGGTTCTCCGACGAACCGCAATTCGGCACGGTGCATCCTTCGCAAACTGCTGTTCCTCCGACTCGTGTCCGCCAGCCATCTGACGGTGAATTTGCAACGCATCCGTCGGCGATCCAGACTCCGGTGACCTCTTCTCAAAAGGAATCTTTTGCAACGGTCAGGCCGACTCCGGCTCCTGCGCAGGAGATGCCGCTTCACATAGAAGAAAATCCTTTTGCCTCGGCTCCTGCCGCAAAAGAATCTCCGACTGAAGTCAAACTCGATCCGGAAACCGCTTCTCATGCCGCCCCTAATGTTGAGCCTGAGCCTGCCGCACCGCAGCCCGAAAAGCGCAGTTGGTTTAAACGTGCGCCTAAAAAAGACGAGCAGCAGCTCGAAGAAGAGGAGCTGCGCCGTCAGAAATGGATTCATGCACGCCGAAGATTTGTCGGTACCCTGATGCTTCTGATGGCTGCCGCGATTGCGATTCCTATTCTTTTTGATAAGGAAGCGCCGCCTCCTGCCGTCACGATTCCGCTTCGGATACCGAAAGAAAATTCTGTTGATGTAACCAAGATCACCGTTCCGCCGGCTCCGGCGCCGGAAGAGGGCGAAGAACCGAAAGAAGCGCCGAAGGTTCCTCCCGTCCCGTCTGTGAATTCCGGTAAAGATCAGGCCGCTGCCGTCGCGCCTTCCGCTTCCGGCAATACCGCCGGTAAGGCTCCTGAAGCCAAGAACGACACTGCGGAAGCTGCTAAGAAAGCAGCAGAAGCCAAGAAGGCCGCAGAAGAGAAGAGGTCAGCCGAAGCTAAAAAGTTAGCTGAAGCCAAGAAACAGGCAGAGGCTAAGAAGCAGGCCGAAGAAAAGAAAGCTCAGGAGACTTCCGCTCCCAAACTTACCAAGGGCCAGTACTTTATTCAGGTGATCGCGCTTTCTAACCAGAATCGTGCTCAAGGCATTGTGGACAAGATGAAGAAGGCCGGAGTGCCTGCCTATCTTTCCCCGATCCAGGCTAAGAGCGGCAGGATTTACCGCGTGCAGGCCGGTCCTTTCAAATCTGCTAAAGAAGCTGAAGCCGCTAATGCCAAGCTCGGTTTGGCAGGTTTGAATACAGGTAAAGTCCAGTCAGTGAGGTAAGTGTGGATTTTTCTTCCTTAGGTCTCGGAGAGCTCGACTGGGTCTTCGTTGTTATCATCCTGCTCTCCACACTTCTTGGGGTTTCCCGCGGCATGGTTCGCGAAATTTTTGCCCTGGTAGGCTGGGTAGCAGCTTTCTTTGTTTCTCTTTACTGTTCTGCCGATTTGGCAGCGATCCTTCCGTTCCAGGCCCACATGGGCCTCATGACTAGGACTTTTGTTTCCATTGTTTTGATTGTGATCGGATGCGTATTTCTGGCCGGTTTAGTCGGTAAAATACTGCGCAGTATTCTCGCCTCTGTTTCTATCGGAGCAGAGGATAGGCTTTTGGGGTGTTTGTTCGGTTTTCTACGCGGATTACTCATTGTCGGGCTGCTGGTCTTTCTCGGCGGAACGACCGAGTTCTTTTCCAAGCAGCTTTGGTGGAAAGATTCTGCGCTGGTGCCGGCGTTTGAGAAGGGCATCACATGGTGCGCTCCTTACATTCCCGATAGTCTGATGGAATTACGTAAATAAAACTTAACCTTTAATCCTCGGAGTTAAATACAAATGTGCGGAATAGTGGCGCTGTACGCTTCCGGTCCCGTTAACCAGAGGCTGTACGATGCACTCCTGCTGCTGCAGCACCGCGGTCAAGACGCCGCCGGTATCTGTACGGTTGAAGGACGTCATTTCCATATGCATAAAGGCATGGGCCTTGTGCGTGACGTTTTTAGAACTCGCAATATGCGAGACTTGCTCGGTAACTGCGGTATTGGACAAGTACGTTATCCTACTCAGGGAAATGCAACGGCTGCGGATGAATCGCAGCCTTTTTACGTCAATGCACCCTTCGGTATTGTTCTGGCTCACAACGGCAATCTGACAAACGCCGAAGAGCTGGCTCAGGAACTTTACGAACTGGATCGTCGTCATATCAATACGACCAGCGACTCCGAAGTGCTTCTGAACGTGTTTGCTAATGAGCTGGCGCTCGCCACTCTGGGTCATCCGCTGGATGAAGAAGCCTTGTTCAAGGCAGTTTCCGGTGTACATAAACGCGTGAAAGGTTCTTATGCCGTCGTCTGCATGATCGCCGGTCATGGTGTTGTGGCTTTCAGAGACCCGTACGGCATTCGTCCGCTTTGCTACGGCACAACGCTCGGCGAAGACGGAAAGAGCGAATATATGATCGCTAGTGAATCCGTGACGCTGGAAGGCAGCGAATTCCAAATTCTGGGTGACGTCCATCCGGGAGAGGCCATTTGGATTGATGAGAACGGCGACCTACATAAGAAACAGTGCGCAGAACACCCGGTCTATTCGCCCTGTATTTTCGAGTATGTCTATTTGGCTCGTCCCGACTCTCAGCTCGACGGCATTTCCGTTTACGAAGCTCGTCTGAGACTGGGCGAAAACTTGGCAAAAGAAATCAAAAAATCGATTCCTTTGGAAGACATCGATGTGGTCATGCCAATCCCCGATTCTTCTCGTCCTGCCGCAGCTCAGTTAGCCAAGGCTCTGAATCTTCCTTACCGCGAAGGCTTCATCAAGAACCGCTACGTCGGCCGCACCTTCATCATGCCCGGCCAAGCTGTTCGTAAGAAGAGCGTTCGCCAGAAACTCAACGCGATGGCCATTGAGTTCAAAGACAAGAACGTTCTCCTGGTAGATGACTCCATCGTCCGCGGTACAACTATCAAGGAAATTGTCCGCATGGCTCGTCAGAGCGGTGCAAAGAAAGTGTTCATTGCTTCCGGTGCGCCTCCCGTCCGTTATCCGAATGTTTACGGTATTGATATGCCGACAACGGCAGAACTCATTGCCGGCGACAATCGTCCTACCGAACAGATTCGTATCGAAATCGGTGCCGATGCGCTTGTGTACCAGACGATCGAAGGAATGAAGGAAGCCGTCGGAGGACTGAATCCCGAGATCAAGCGCTTTGACTGTTCGTGCTTTGACGGAGACTATGTCTCCGGTGATATTACACCGCAATATATTGCCAAGCTTGAGAAAAAACGTATGGAAGCAAAGGCGGAAGCAAGAAAGGCAGCTTCTGACGATTAAGTCCATGCCGAACTGAAAGAAGAAAGGAAAGCTGAGTTGTTCTGCTTTCCTTTTTTCGTAGTCTGCTCAAGAACGCCTGAAGTTAGAGAAGTGAACTGCTTGATTAGCGTACTGCTGGTGAACTTGATTATTAACAGAGAGTTTTTTCATGGCAAACGAAGTAATAAATAATCTTCTTGCATGGCAAATGGTTAAGGAACTGGTAAGAAAGGGCTCCATTTCAGAAGCAGCAGTCGCCCTAGATTTAGATTCATCAAAAGCTTCAAGGTTGCTCAAATCTTTGGAAGATGAATTAGAGTTCCCTTTGTTTAATAGGTCTTCACGGCCTTTTGTTCCTACGAGTGACTGTCTGAAAATCCTCAATAATCTGGAAAGTCTTCTCGGGATAAAGAACCAGCTGTTCAAAAATTGTCAGAGGATTCGTTCCAACACTAAGCAGCTCTATATTCGATTTGGGGTAGGGACGGGGACCGATGCAAATTTCATGGTTCGCTGCGTTGAAGAATACTCAAAGGTCAACCCAGAAATTCAAATTGCCTTAGCGGATCATGCTTCGATAGAAGAATTAGAGAACGGTTTATGTGACGTGGCTTATCTTCCTCATTATCCGTTAAGTCCTGATTTCACTTGCATGGCTACGGTGGACGTCTATAACTTTCCTGTAGCTACTCCTGAATATCTATCGAAGTTCGGTTCACCGATGATGCCAGAGGATTTATCTCAGCATTGCGTAATTCCGAAAGAAAAAACCTTTTTCTGTGCAGCAAACAGTTCTATGGAGGCACCGATTCTTCAAATTTTTTGAAGCCAAAGAAATTTTATATTTGGACGATCGCTTTGCTCTTCAGGCTGCATTGGAAAGTAAAGGAATTGCACTTGAGCTTCCTTTAGGACAGGTTGAGCCTTATTTGAAGAAACAACTTCTGGTGCCAGTATTAAACGACTGGCATATTCCTTGTCGGCATTGTTGTTTGGTCTGCAAGTCGAGTCTAATTTCGGAATTTTCTTCCGTGGGCAATTTGCTCGCCTGGTTTGGTCAGAAATTGAAGGATTTCGAGGATCAACAATGGAAAGCCATATACAAAGAACAGTTCCAAAAGTTTCCCATTTGGAACCGTCCGTTGAAAGAATAAAAACGCACGTTAAAGTTTTTTCATCTTGAAGTCATACTTATGGCAATCCGCACAGTTGTTAACCGGGTCAGAATGTTGCAAATGACACTGAATGCATTCTCCGTTATGAGGCGGGTTATGAGGATTGACAACTGGATGAAGATCTTTGGTTTTCTCGATGAGGGCATCGCGATTGTGACAACCGAGACAAGTTTTATCTGAAGGTTCTTTTGGTTTCTGGAGATCGGGACCATGACAAGTCTGGCACGGTACGCCTTTTGCGACGTGCATCTCGGCTCCGGTTTTTGCCGAGGCTGGCAATACGAAACTTCCAAAGGCAAAACAGATACAAATGAGAGCGATTGAGGAGGCTGTCTTAAACATAGTTTCTAATGGCGAGTTCCAAAAAGAAACTCGCCGACTCCTATCGAAATGGATTAGTGCTTTTTCGCTTGTTCAGCAGCGTGTTTGCCGGCAATTAAACCGCTGGCAACGACTTCACTGTGTCTTGATGTAATCGAGCCGCAGCCTGCACCGACAGCATACAAACCGAGGATCGGCTTATCGTTGTCTGCTCTAATAACACTGAAGTTTGGGTCAACTTCTAGGCCGCCTTCTGTCTTATAAATGCCGACATAAGCAGGAGCGCTGATGTAGTAAGGTGCTTTCAGCGGTTTAAAGAAGGGGTCGGTTCTTCCGAATTCGGTGTCTTTTCCTGCGGCAGCATCCTTATTAATTCGATCGATGGTTTCACGAAGAACCTTAGGGTCAAGACCGACTTGTTTGGCTAGTTCTTCCGGCGTATCGCCTTTGAAGAGACCGCCGCCTTTAATGACATCGTCTAAGCGGAATCTGCGGTTATTCTTTCCCTGAACAGTGTCAGATCCGATAATCAGATAGCCATGCTTATATCCGGCTCTGATGAGATCAAGGCAAATGCCGGAGTATCTTGCTTTGTTTTCATCAGTGATACGTTTTCCATCTTGTGAAACGACATAAGCTGGTTCTACGTCAACTATGAGCCAAGAAACTGGAGGAGTCCCGGCCTTGGGACGAGAGAAAAATTTTGCCATTGACTCCATGTCTTCCAGTGCCGCACCGATCGCTTTACCCATCATGATGCCATCGCCGGTTCTGTCTTTCGGTGTCGGATCATCAAGTCCTGTAATGAAAGAAGGAAGGGCGCTCCAATAGCGTTTGTAGCGTTTAAGCAAATATTCGTTATTGATGTATCCGCCGGTGGCCAAAATCACGCTCTTGCCATAGATAGAAAGTTTTTGACCGTTTTTTCTCTCGGCCTCTACGCCGACGACTCTGCCGTCATCCATGATTAAAGACTGAACCCGGGTGTTTCTCATAATTTCGACGTTGCGTTCTTTGAGTTCATTGAGCATAGCGGCAGCGAATTTTGCGGGTTCTCCGGCTACCATGGCAATACGGAACGGCATATTTGGATTGACCTGCATGAATTCGATGCCGTAATCCATGACAAACTTCATGACCTCAGGAGACATGAGAGCGGCTTTTTTGA